>Ga0187893_10004761_pt1 | contig 25376 bp, 21 predicted proteins | sample MA1701074metaG_FD_139574 | JGI IMG/M metagenome (GOLD analysis project Ga0187893, IMG submission 139574) | White microbial mat communities from a basaltic lava cave in the Kipuka Kanohina Cave System on the Island of Hawaii, USA - MA170107-4 metaG ... | reverse complement strand
GCTCGCCTACGCGCAGCTCAAGTGGTCGCAGTTCAATCTCTACGCCGGGCAGATGTGGGACCTGATCGCGCCGCTCTTCCCGGTCGTCAACCCCGACTTCGTCATGTGGGGCGCGGGCAACCTGGCCGACCGCCGCCCGCAGCTTCGCGCCGAGTACATCGCCGCGGCGGGAGACTCCAAGCTCTTCGTGCTGGGGATGGCGGGCGCGACCGGCGCGGTCGACGCCCAGGACCTCGATCCGGCCGGCACGACGGGCGCCGGCTACCGCGACGGCGACCAGGCGGCGATGCCCACCTTCCAGGGCCGCGTCGCCTGGCGGACGCCGGTCGCCGACTGGAAGCGCGACTTCGAGTTCGGCATCTGGGCGCACCGCGCCAACGAGGAGACCGACACGCCGGTCGGCTCGGAGCGCAACTTCGTGAGCAGCGCCTACGGCATCGACGTTCAGGTCCCGATCTGGCGCGACCGCCTCTGGGTGAAGGGCGAACTCTGGCAGGGCCGCAACCTCGACGACGTGCGCGGCGGGATCCTCCAGGGGATCAACGCGTCCGGCGTGGAAGTGCGCTCGGAGGGCGGCTTCGGCGAGATCGGCTGGAAGGCGAACAGCGTCGTGACGCTCCACGCGGGCGCGTCGTTCGACAATCCCGAGAATGAGGACCTCAACCCCAACGCCGGGAGCCGCTCGCGCGACCAGATCGCCTACGGCGCCATCCGGTTCGACTTCAAGCCGGTCCTGATCGGCTTCGACTACCTGCGCTGGGTGACCGGATACCAGGGCGTCGACGAGGGCGACGACAACCGCTTCCAGTTCTTCATCCAGTACTCGTTCTGAGGCGGTCGCGACCGGCCAGTCCTCCCATGACGCCCCGATCCCCGAGTCCTCTTCTCGAGGAGCCGCGAATCCTCCTCGACGCCGCGCCGCGGGCGGCTTTCCGCCCGGTGGCGGCTCCGCCCGCGCGCGCGGCCCTTGACCCGACCACGGCTCCCCGTGGCGCCACGGCGCCCGGGCGAGCGCATCCGTAGCCCCGAAAGGAGTCCCTGAAATGCGTTCCCTCCTCGTCGCCCTCTCCGTCCTCCTGATCGCCGGAGCCTGCGCCAGCGAGATGGCGGCCGGAACCGCGAAAGCGCCCCGCAGCCAGGCGAAGGCCGGCAAGAGCGCGACCTTCGACGCCCGTCACGAGCTCAAGGTGAACGTTCCGGACGGAGCGACGTCGGTGCGCGTCTGGTTCACGATGCCGCAGGACGTGCCGGAGCAGAGCGTGGAGAACTGGAGGATCGAATCGGCGCTGCCGAGCCGGATCGTGACCGACGACCACGGCAACAAGGCGGTCTACGTCGAGGCGACCCGCCCCACCGCGAAGGAGATCTCGATCCTCGAGACGTTCCGTCTCACCAGCCGCGAGGTGGTCGGGAACGTCGACCCGTCGAAGGCGCGGCCGATCACCCCCGCCGAGCGCTCGAAGTTCGCGGCCGACCTCGCCGAGAACGCCAACGTGAAGATCACTCCCGAGATGCGCGCACTGGCCGCGCAGATCGTCGGCGACGAGAAGAACCCCGTCAAGGCGGCGCGCAAGCTCTACGACTGGACGCTCGACAACATCGAGTACTGGGTGAAGGACGTGAAGAACAAGAAGGCCTCGCCGGTCGGCAGCTCCGAGTACTGCCTCGCGACGAAGACCGGGAACTGCACCGACTTCCACTCGCTGTGGACCGCGCTGGCGCGCTCGCAGGACATCCCGACCCGCATCGTGTACGGCTCGATCTTCAAGCCGGAGCTCGACGGCGCGGACAAGGACGCCAGCTACCACTGCTGGCCGCAGTTCTACGCCGGGGGCATCGGCTGGATCAGCCACGACGTCGCAGTCGCCGACATCTTCCGCGGCACGTTCCCGATGACCGAGGAGAACGCCGAGAAGGTCCGCCTCACCACCGCCAGCGGCTACCGCGGCCCCGACGAGAAGCTGGTGGACTACTACTTCGGCAACCTCGACGAGCGCCGCGTCGTCTGGTCGACCGGCCGCGACCTCAAGCTCGACCCGTCGACCGCCGCGGGGCCGGTGAACGCGCTCTTCAAGGCGTACGTCGAAATCGACGGCCGGCCCGTCGGCGAGAAGGACGCGGACGGAAAGGTGATGTGGACTCGCAAGTTCTCCTACACCGAGGTGAAGGCAGGAGGCTGAGCGGCGTCCGCGCCGCCGGACCGTGTCGGCGCGCGGTCCGGTAGGCTCGGGCGGCCCCGGAGACGCCGGTGACGAGCGAGCCCCACCCCCCGGACCCCGCGATCGACGACCGCCCCGAGCTCACGCCCGCCGTCCTCGCGGCGGTGGAGCGCGGGATCGGGGCGCCCTGCGCCGCGTGCAGCCGCGCGCTGTGCGGCCACGACGTGGTGATGTCGTACGTGCTGGGCTTCAAGGGCTCGACGCGCTGCCTCGCCTGCCTCGCGTTCGGGCTCGGCCGTCCGGGGGGGCAGCTCCGCGACCACCTGATCGACCACATCGGCCATCGCGACTGCTGGCGCGCCGGCTGGCGACGGGCCGACGAGCTCGAAGGGTTCGGCGCCCGGCGGCTCCCGACCTGCGCGCTGGGCGCCGCGGCGGAGCGCGCCGGGGCGCACTCGCCGCAGGCGCCCGCCGCGGCGGGCTCCGCGCCGCGCCACGACGCCGAGTGGGACGCCGGCGACCTGGGGTGCGGCGACCTGGTGCTCGAGCTGCGCATCCGGATGAGCACGCTCCGGCCGCAGCAGACGCTCCGGTTGACCGCGCGCGACCCCGGTGCCCCCGCCGACCTGCCGGCCTGGTGCGGGCTCACCGGCCACCTGCTCCTCGACTCGCGCCATCCGGTCTACGTGATCCGGCGGAGGGCCGATTGAAGGGCCGCTCGCGCGGTCCCACCGCTCCCGTCCGACCCTGGAGGATTCCATGCCTGGCAAGTTCTGCGTCTCGCTCACCTGCTCGAAGGACAACCCCGACAAGGCGACGGTCGCCTTCGTGATCGCCAACGCCGCGGTCGCGTCGGACAAGGAGACGATGGTCTTCCTCTCGATCGAGGGCGTGCGGCTGTCGCAGAAGGGCTTCGCCGACGCCATCCACGAGGAGGGGTTCGATCCGCTGAAGGACCTGATCGCCAAGTTCACCAGGGCGGGGGGCGCGATCTGGGTCTGCTCGCCCTGCTTCAAGAAGCGCAAGCTCGACGAGAACGCCCTGATCCAGGGCGCCACGATCGTCGGCGGCGCGAAGCTGGTCGAGTTCCTCAGCGCCGGCGCGCCGAGCGTCTCCTACTAGCGCGCCGCGCGCGGCGGCCATCGTGACTCCCCCGGATGACGCGCGACCACCCGACGCCGTCTGCGACGGCGGGGACCTCGACTGCGGCAGCGGCCTGCTGCTGATCATCCGCGACGCCATGGCGCCGCTCCCGCCGGGGGGGATCCTCGAGGTGCGCAGCCGCGAGATCAGCGTGAAGGAGGATCTCCCGGCCTGGTGCCGGATGGTCGGCCACGAGCTGCTCGCGGTCACGCCGGCTCCGGGCCGCTACACCCACTTTCGCATCGCCCGGCGGCGCGAAGCGGCAGGCACGGCCGGCGGCGGCGAGGCGCCGCTCGAGCGCGACCTCGCGGCGGCACGCGGCTTCCGCTGGAGCGTGCGGGTGCGCTGGACGGAGGGCATGCAGGCGCGCGCGTTCGTGCGCAATCACGCGTTCACCGTCGGGCAGCCGGCGAGCTTCGACACCCGCGACGCCGCGCCGAGCGCCGTCGAGCACCTCCTCGCGGCGCTCGGCGGCTGCCTCGCGGTCGGCTTCCAGTGGCGCGCCTCACGCCGCGGCGTCGAGGTGCGCAACCTCGAAGTCTCGCTGCGCGCCGGCGCGCAGAACATCCTCGTCTTCCTCGGGATCGACGATCCGTCGCAGGGCCATCCCGGCCTCGCCGCGATCGAGGGCACGCTCCACGTCGACGCCGACGCTGACGAGGCGCTCCTCGCCTCCCTGTTCGAGGAGACGGTGGCGCGCTCGCCGGTGGCGCAGTCGCTCCTGCGCAGCGTCTCCCTCGAGGTCCGCCCGCGCCGAGCCTGATCGAGCCGGTCCGCGCCGTCCGCCCGCCTGGAACCCCTCTGCGGGCCGCACTATCGTGACCCTCCCTGCCGGCGGCCGCCCGGAGGGTCCGAAACCCGATGAAAACCCTCCTGCGCAACGTCCTGCGCCTGCTCGACGTCCTCCTGCTCCCATTCACCTACCTCGCGCTGCTGTGGCTGCGGGTGGTCCGGTTCGCCGGGCTGAGGCGCATGCCGTTCAGCCGCGGCGCGTTCCTCCGGACCGGCGTCTTCCCGATCCGGGACCACTTCTACGAGCCGCAGTTCCACCCGCGCCACCTCAAGCGGCCGTTCGACGACCGCGACCGCGAGCTGCCCGGGATCGACCTCGACGTCGACGGGCAGCTCGAGCTCCTCGCGCGCTTCCATTACGTCGACGAGCTGCTCGCCATCGCGCGCCCGCCCGACGGCTCGCACGACGGCGGGCTGGAGGCCGGCAACTTCGGCGCCGGCGACTCCGAGTTCCTCTACTGCGTCGTGCGCAGCTTCAAGCCGCGGCGCGTCTACGAGATCGGGAGCGGCAACTCCTCGCTGGTCACCCTCAGGGCGCTCGAGCGCAACGCCGCCGAGGACCCGGCGCGCGCGGGCGAGCTGGTCTGCATCGATCCCCACGCGCCGCGGCGGCTCGACGCCACGCGCGCGCGCGTCGTGCGGCGCAAGGTCGAGGAGCTCGGGCCGGCGTACTTCGCCGAGCTCGACCGCGACGACGTGCTCTTCATCGATTCGTCGCACGTGATCCGGCCGCAGGGCGACGTGCTCTTCGAGTTCCTGGAGCTGCTCCCGGTGCTCCGCCCCGGCGTCCTCGTGCACGTGCACGACATCTACACGCCGCGCGACTACCCGGAGGCGCTGCTGGTCGAGAAGTCGCGCTTCTGGAACGAGCAGTACCTGCTCGAGGCGTTCCTCTCCCACAACCGCGACTACCGCGTGATCGGCGCGCTCAACCACCTCTGGCGCCGCCACTTCCAGCGGCTCGCCGACTGCTGCCCGCTCCTGCGCGTGGTGCCCAACGCGCAGCCCGGGTCGTTCTGGATGGTCCGGGCCGACGTCCCCGCTCCGGCGCGTCCCGCCCGCCTCCCCGACGTGGTCGCGACCGGCCGCGCGGCCGCGCCGTGACCTCCGCGCTCCCGCTCTTCCCGGTGACGAGCGTCGGGAGCTGGCCGCGCCCCGACTGGCTCCTCGACGCGATGAGGCGTCGGCGGCCGGACCTGCGCGATTCCATGGACCGCGCCGCCCGGCTCGCGATCGAGCGGCAGGAGGCCGCGGGCGTCGACCTCGTCACCGACGGCGAGCAGCGCCGCGACAACTTCTACTCGTTCCTGTGCGACAAGCTCGACGGGCTCGAGCTGCTCACGATGGCCGACCTGCTCGACCACGTAGAGGACAAGGCCGGCTTCGAGACGCTGCTGCAGACGCTCGACGTGCCCGCCTTCGCGATCCGCAATCCCACGGTCGTCGGCCGGCTGGTGCGCAAGGCCCCCCTGGTGCTCGACGACCTCGAGTTCCTGCGCGCGCACACGCGCAAGGCGATCAAGGTGACGCTGCCGGGGCCCTACCTCCTGTCGCGCTCGATGTGGGTGAAGGGGCTCTCCTCGGCCGCCTATCCGACGCGCGCCGCCCTGATCGACGACCTGGTGACGATCCTGCGCGACGAGCTGCTCGAACTGGCGCGCCGGGGCGTCGAGATGGTGCAGTTCGACGAGCCCGTGCTCACGGAGCTCGTATTCGCCGGCAAGTCGGCCACCCGCACGTTCATGTGCGCGGCGCTCGCGGCGCAGGCGAGCCCCGAGTCGGAGCTCGAGCTCGCCGTCGTGCTCGTCAACCGGGTGGTCGACGGGGTGACCGGCACGATCACGGCCCTGCACGTCTGCCGCGGCAACTGGAGCCGCAACGAGGAGGTGCTGCTCGCCGGCAGCTACGACCCGCTGATCCCGTGGTTCCGCCGCATGCGCGTCGGCCAGTTCGTGCTCGAGTACGCCACCGAGCGCGCCGGCTCGACCGACGCGCTGGCGGGGCTGCCGCCCGGCGCGCAGGTCGGGCTGGGCGCCGTGAACCCGCGCACGACCGAGGTCGAGGATCCCGGCCTGGTCGAGCGGCGCGCGCGCCGCGTGGCCGAGCTCCTCGGCCCCGAGCGGGTCTTCCTCAATCCCGACTGCGGCTTCGGCACCTTCGCCGAGCGGCCGGTCAACACCGCCGAGGTCGCAGAGCGCAAGCTCGCCACCCTCGTCGCCGCGGCGCGGCGGCTGCGCGGATGACGGCGCCCCCGGTCAGATCGGCTTGCGCGCGGGCGCCAGGACGTTGGCGAAGAGCAGCCCGGCGACGATCGACATGGCGACCAGCACCATCCGGAACGCGGCCTCGACGCCGCTCACCACGTCGCGCTCGAGCAGCAGCGTGAGGCTGCGGAAGCCGACGCCGCCCGGGACCAGGAGCAGGATGCCGGGCATGACGGCCACGGCCACCGGGCGGTCGCGCCAGCGCGCGTAGAGGTTGCTCGCGAAACCGGCGGCGAAGGCCCCGAAGAATCCGCCGAGGTCCTCGCCGACCCAGTGCGCGCCCGCCCGAGCGGCGACGACGCCGACGACCCCCGTCGCGAGGATGGGCGCGAGGTCGCGCGGCCGCGCCCGGAACAGCACCACGAAGGCGCACGGGGCGAGCAGGAGCGCCGCCGCCTCGGTCCACGCCGGGAGCGTCGCCGGCTCGAAGCTCGGGACCTCGCCCACCGCCCGCGCCGCGATCCCGCGGCCGAGCGCCACCCCGAAGACCAGCTCGAGGAGCGCCACCAGCGCGCTCACGAGCCGCACCGACCCCGACACCAGGCTGCGCGCCGCGAGCTCCGAGATCGCGATGGTGAGCGCGAGCCCCGGGAGCAGCACGACCAGGCTGCTCACCGTGACGACGTAGGAGGAGACGCCGCCGATGCGCGCCGAGGCGGCGAGCGCGAGCAGCGAGACCGCGAAGGCGGTGAGCGGCGCCTGCACCCGCTCCAGCGCGGGGCTGCGCCGCGCCCGGAGCCCGAGCGCCCCCGCCAGCGCGCCGAGCAGCGCCGCGAGCGCGATCTCGCGCACCCCGCCCGCGAAGAAGAGCGCCGCGCTGGCCGAGACCGCCGCGAAGGCGGCGAGCGTGACCACGGGAGGGTAGCGCTCCGGCAGCTCCTCGACGGCGTCCACCCGCGCGGCCGCCTGCTCCGGCGTCGCCTTCCCCCGCACCAGGTCCTTGAGCACGTCGTCGAGCAGCACCAGCTTCTCGAGGTGGATCGAACCCGGCTGCACGCGGATGAGACCCGTGCTGCGCTGCTCCGGCTCGCCGAAGGCACCCAGGATCACGGTGGGTAGCGAGAAGAACCGGCCCGGGATCCCCAGCCTCGCGGTGGCCACCTCCAGCGCCTGCTCGATCCGGTGAGCGGGCGTGCCGTGCGCGTGCAGCCCCCGCGCGAGCTTCACCAGGAATCGGATCGATTCGCGCCCGCCGTCCAATTCTGGCCCCTCGACCTGCGGCCGGTCACGTTACGCTCTGCGCCCTCGGCGCGTGCGCCGCGACCCCGTGCCCATGGCCGCGAAGAGCTTCCGCCAACGACTGAGGCAGCAGCCGGCGATCGTCCTGCTGGACGGCGCGACCGGCAGCGAGCTCCATCGGCGCGGCGTGGACACCCGCCTGCCGCTGTGGAGCGCCCGCGGCCTCCTCGACGCCCCCGAGACGGTCGCGCGCATCCACGCCGAGTACGTCAAGGCCGGCGCCGAGATCGTCACCGCCAACACGTTCCGCGCCACCCGCCGCGCCGTCGCGCGCGCAGGCCTCAAGCCGCAGGCGAAGCTCCTGGTGAGCAAGGCGGTCGAGCTCGCGCGCAAGAGCAAGGCGCGCTTCGTGGCCGGCTCGATCGCGCCGCTCGAGGACTGCTACTCGCCGCAGCTCGTGCCACCGTTCGAGGAGTGCGAGCGCGAGCACGGCGAGCACGCCGAGCACCTCGCCGAGGCGGGCGTCGACCTCCTGCTGATCGAGACGATGAACACGATCGGCGAGGCGCACGCGGCCGCGCGAGTCGCCTGCCGCACCGGCCTGCCGGTGATCGTCTCGTTCGTCTGCCGCAGCGACGGGCGGCTGCTCTCGGGCGAGCGGCTGCGCACGGCGGCGCTGCGGCTGCTCGAGCTCGAGATCACGGGGCTGGCGGTCAACTGCACCCCCACCGCCTCGCTGCACGAGCCGCTCGGGGAGCTGCTGGCCGCGGCCGGCGGCCGCGTGCCGTGCGGCGCCTACGGCAACCTCGGGAAGACCGACTCCGTGCACGGCTGGACCTGCACGGAGGAGCTCGACCCCGCCGGCTACGCGCTGCGGGCCGAGAAGTGGATCGAGCTCGGCGCGCGCATCGTGGGCGGCTGCTGCGGGACGACCCCGGCGCACATCGCCGCGCTGCGCAAGCTCGTCGACCGGCGCGTCGCGCAGACGTGAAGGCCGTCCGGTTCAGTGCGCCTCGCCGGCGCGGGCGAGGACCTCGGCCGGCGGGCCGTCGTCGACCACGGAACCGTCCTGCAGCCGGACGATGCGCTGCGTGCGCGCCGCGAGGCGCGGATCGTGCGTGACCACGACGATGGTCTGCCCGTGCTCGCGCGCGAGGCGCTCGAAGGTGGTGAAGACTAGCTCGCCGTTGCGGGTGTCGAGGTTGCCGGTCGGCTCGTCGCCGAGCACGACGATCGGACGGTTGGCGAGGCTGCGCGCGATCGCCACCCGCTGCTGCTCGCCGCCCGAGAGCCGCGCCGGGGTGCGATGCTCCTTGCCGGCGAGGCCGAGCAGGCCGAGCAGATGCTCGGCGCGCTCGCGCGCCTCGCCGCGCGGCGTCTCCGACCTCAGCTGCGGGATCATCACGTTCTCGAGCGCGCTGAACTCCGGCATCAGGTAGTGGAACTGGAAGATGAAGCCGATGCTGCGGTTGCGCACGACGGCGAGCCGGCGCTCGGAGAGCGCCGAGGTGTCGACCCCGTCCACGTGCACCGTGCCGCGGGTCGGCCGGTCGAGCGCGCCGAGGAGGTACATCAGCGTCGACTTGCCGCTGCCCGACGGACCCATGATCGCGCAGAACTCGCCGCGCCGGATCTCGAGGTCGATGCCGTGCAGGATCTCGAGCGCGAGATCGCCCTCGCCGAGCGTCCGCCGCAGCCCCGCCGCGGAGATGGCGGGGGGCGCCCGCGCGGGCGTCGGGGCGACGAGGGCGGCGTCGCGCGCGGTCATGCCCGCCCCCGCAGCGTCACGATCGGATCGAGCCGTCCCGCGCGCAGCGCCGGCAGGCACGCGGCGCCGAGGGTCGACACGAAGGAGGCGAGCGTCGCCACGACGTAGATGCGCGGCGGATCGACGAAGGTGAGGTGCTCGGTCTCGATCAGTCCCTTCATCGGGATCGGCAGCGCGCCCAGCCCCTGCTGCAGCCAGTAGCCGCCGATCGTGCCCAGCACCACGCCGATCGTCGCGATCGCGAGCCCCTCGAGCAGGAAGACCACCGTCACGTCGGCCGCGGTGTAGCCCATGCTCTTGAGCATCGCGATCTCGGGCAGCTTCTCGAGCACGAGCATGATGAGGACGTTGAGGATCCCGAACGCGGCCACGATGGTGATGCCGCCGGTCACCACGTAGGTGATCACCTTCTGCACGGTGAAGATCGACAGGAAGTTGGCGTTCTGCTCCTGCCAGCTCTCGGTGCGGTAGCCCACCATCTCCTCGACGTCGGCCGCGAGCTCGCGCGCCTCCTCGTAGTCGTCCATGCGCAGCACGATGCGGTTCACGTCGCGGCCCAGCCCGAGCAGCTGCTGGGCGAGGTGGAGGAGCGTGTAGGCGCGCACGCCGTCGATCGTGACGATCCCGGTGTGGAAGATCCCCACCACGCGCAGCGAGCGCGAGGCGCCGGTCGCGGCGCCCGCCGCGCCGGCCAGGCCGCCCGCGCCGCCCGCCGCGCGCAGCGCGGCGCCGATCGTGTCGCCCCGCCGGACTCCGAGCCGCTCCGCCAGCCCGCTCCCCAGCACGATCGCCCCCGACGCCGAGTGCAGGTCGGCGAGCCTCCCCTCGGTCATGTACTCGTCGGTCGAGACCACCGCGTCCTGCGCCTCGGGGTCGATCCCCACCAGCTGCGCGCCCACCTCGCGGCTGCCGTAGTTGAGGATCGAGGTGCCCACGACGTTCATCGCCGCGGCGGCGACCCCCTCCTTGGCGCGCACCGCCTCGAGCGTCTCGAACGGCTTCTTGATGCGGTAGCGGCGCTCGCGCGGGCGCGCCGATTCGACGGTCACGACGCCCGCCGTCTCCCGCGACAGCCAGCCCGCGAACTCGTCGGGGGGATCGCGGTGCTCGTCGAGGATCGTGACGTGGGGGCTCGACTCGATGGTGTCGCTCACGAAAGTGGTCTCGAATCCGGCCATCAGCGACGACATGAGGATCATGAAGCAGTCGCCGATCGCCACGCCCACCACCGAGATCAGGGTGCGGAACCAGTTGTGCAGCAGGTGGCGGCGCGCGATGAACGCGAGCGGCCGGACTCTCATCGGAGGTCGTCGATCGCGCACCCGACCGCCGGCGCCCGCGCGATCGCCGGCAGGCGCCCGTCCAGCACCGCCGCGAGGGCGTCCTCGAGGTCGCGCGACGTCGGCTGCGCGCGCTGCACGCCCAGGTCGGCGAAGCGGTCGTCGATGCGGCCGACGTAGCGGATCGTACGGTCGGCCGCGAAGACCGCGGCCTCCGGCGTGATCGTCGCGCCGGTCAGGTCGACGAGCTCGTGGCGGCGATCGAGCGCGACGCGGCAGGCGTAGGCGTAGTCGCGCACGTGCTGGCGCACCTCCGCCTCGGTCTGGTCGCGATCGACGTAGATCAGCCAGAACGCCGCTCCGCGCGGCTGCCACTCGCTCACCAGCCGGTTCACCTCGGGAGCGTACTTGTTCGAGATCGGGCAGTCGGTGCGGGTGAAGAGCAGCACGACGGCCCGCGCGCCGCCCGCCGCGAGCGGATCGACCGGGCCGCCGCCGAGCTCGACCACTCCGGCGGCCGCGGCCGCCGGCGGATCGACCACGCGAACGCGGCGGCCGTCGCGCAGCTCGGCGAGGCGCTCGATCGCCACCAGGTCCCCCTCCGACAGCCCCGAGCGCGCCTCGCACACGTCGTAGTTCCGCAGCCCGATCTCGACGCGCCGCGCGCGCGCGACGCCCTCCTCCGCCACGAACACGGTCGATTCCGCCGTGAGCGCGACGCGCGGAAGGATGAGCACGTCGGCGCGCTCGTCGGTCACGATGGCGAGCTCGCACGACGAGCCCGGGAGCAGCGGGCGCCCTCCCGCGGCGCGCGTGGTCCCGCCAAGCCGCAGCGGCCCCTCGGCGGCGAACCGCGCGCCCGGGAAGGAGACCCGCACGCGATAGCTGCGCGTCGCCTTGTTGGAGTCGGGAAAGAGCTCGACCACCACCCCCTCGACGCGCTCGCCCTCGTCGCCCGAGATGCGCACGTGCACCTTCTGGCCGACGGCGACGCGCGAGACGTCCTCCTCGTCCACCTCGCCCTCGACCAGCAGGTCGCGCACGTCCCCGAACTTCATCAGGTCGCGCTGCGGGTCGACCGCCTCGCCCTCCTCGGCGAAACGGGCGAGGACGACCCCGTCGAAGGGGGCGACGAGCAGGTCATCCTTCTCGGCGGCCGCGAGCGCGTCGAGCTCGGCGACCGACTGGCGCCGCGCCGTCGCGAGCGCGGCGAGCGCATGGGCGAGTTCGTCGGTCAGGACCCGCACCCGCTCCGCCGCGGCGTCGCGTTCGGCCACGTGCTGCTCGAAGACGCGGTCGGCGACGAGTCCCGCGTCGCGCAGCGGCCGGACCCGCTCGACCTCGGAGCGCGCCCACGACTCGTTCACGCGCGCCTCGGAGATGCGCGCCTCCGCGGCCGCTCGCAGCGAGCTGCCTGGGGCGAGGTCGGCGACGACGCGATCGAGCTCGGCCTTCACCCGCTCCTTCTTGACCTCGCGCGCGCTGTCGCGCAGGCGGAGCAGAGGCGACCCGCCGCGCACCTCCTCGCCCTCCCGGGCGAAGATGCGCTCGAGGATCGCCGGGCGCTGCGGACGCAGGAGGCGGCGCTCCCGCGGCTCGATCCAGCCGGTGGCGAAGACGGTCGCCTGCGCCGGGCCGCGCTCGACTCGGGCGACGCGGACGGCGACCGGCCGAGCGAACTCCCGCCAGAGCGCGAGCGCACCCGCCGCCAGCGGGACGAGGAGCAGCAGCCAGCCGACGATGCGCTTCATGGGGCCTCGATCCGCAGCCTACCTCGATACCATGCGCCGGCCGCAACGGCGCAACGGGAGGAGACCTGATGCGCGCCATCTCCGCGCTCGCGCTGTCGCTCGCCTTCACCCTCCCGGGAGGATGCGGCGCGCCGCCGCCCGAGGGCCACGCTCACTTCGAGGTCGCCCTGCCCGAGCAGGCGCTCACCATCCCCGGCGGTCCGGTCGCCAGCGCCAACCTGCACGCCGACGAGGCCGTGACCGTGAACCTGCTGCGGCTCACCGGACCGGTCGCGATGCATCGCCACCTCGAGAGCGAGGAGATCGTCTACCTCCTCTCGGGCGAGGGAATCCTCCACCTGAAGGACGGCGACCGCGCGCTGGCGGCCGGCGACTTCGCCGTGGTGCAGCGCAACACGCCGCACGGCTTCGAGCCGACCGGACCCCATCCCGCCGTGCTCCTGCAGATCTTCGTGCCGCGCTTCGTGGAGGGCGACCGCCACTTCGAGAGTGCCGCGCGATGAGCGCGGCCGCCGCGCTCCTGCTCGCCGTCGCGGCGCCCACGGCGCGGTGCGACGGAGGCGCGCCGGTCGGCCTCACGGTCGCGATCGAGGGCGGCGAGATCCGCGGGATCAGCGTCGGCGGCGAAGGCGGGGTGGCCGCGTTCCTGGGAATCCCCTTCGCGGCACCGCCGACGGGAGCGCTGCGCTTCAGGCCGCCCGAGCCGGTCGAGCCCTGGGAGGGCGTGCGCGAGTGCGTTCGCTTCGGACCCTCCTGCCCGCAGCCGGTGAGCGCCATGTCGGCCGCCGGCGGCGGCGCCGGCGAGCAGAGCGAGGACTGCCTCCACCTGAACGTCTGGACCGCGGCGAAGAGGGACGACGAGCGCCGTCCAGTCATGGTCTGGATCCACGGCGGCGCCTTCTTCCTCGGGTCGGCGTCGGGGACCTCCTACGACGGCGCGAACCTCGCCCGCAGGGGAGTGGTGGTCGTCACTGTCAACTACCGGCTCGGGCCGTTCGGATTCCTCGCCCATCCGGAGCTGTCGAAGGAATCGCCGCACGGCGCCTCCGGCAACTGGGGGCTGCTCGACCAGATCGCGGCGCTGCGCTGGGTGAAGTCCAACGTCGCGCGGCTCGGCGGCGATCCGGGCAACGTCACGATCTTCGGCGAGTCGGCCGGAGCGATGAGCGTCTCCTGCCTGCTCGTCTCGCCGCTCGCGCGCGGGCTCTTCCACCGGGCGATCGCGCAGAGCGGAGCGGCGATCTGGATGGCGCGGCGGCTGCGCGAGCCCGGACTGCAGGAGGAGTCGGCCGAGGCCGCGGGCGTGCGGGTCGTTCAAGATCTCGTCGGCGAGGCGAAGGATCCGATCGCCGCCGCGCGAGCGAAGAGCGCGCAGGAGCTGCTCGCGGCCGCTCGGCCCGCTCTCCGGCTGGCGGGCGGGGGCGACGGCAACAGCTACGGACCGGTGACCGACGGCTGGGTGCTCCCCGACGATCCGTGGCTGCTCTTCGACGAGGGGCGCGTGAACCGCGTGCCGCTCCTGATCGGCACCAACGCCGACGAGGGGACCCTCTTCGTGCTGCAGGCCCCGCCGGTCTCCTCCGAGGAGTTCGAGGCGGAGGTGCGCGGCCTCTTCGGGGCCGCCGCCGGGCGGCTGCTCGACTGCTACACGCTCGAGCGCCACGGCGACCCGCGCAGGGCGCGCGCGGCCATGCTGGGCGACTCCACCTTCGTGGCGCCCACGCGCGCTCAGGTGCGCGCCGTCTCGCAGTCCGGCGCCCCCTGTTTCCTCTATCACTTCACCCGCGTGAGCGGAGCGGGCCCCGCCCGCGAGCTCGGCGCCTTCCACGCCGCCGAGATCGGCTACGTCTTCGGCCGGCTCGAGAGCGGCATCCTCTCGCGGTTCGACGCGACCGACCGCAGGCTCTCCGCGACGATGATGGACTACTGGGTGCAGTTCGCGCGCACGGGCGACCCCAATCGCCCGGGGCTGCCGCGCTGGCCGGCCTACGTCGAGGAGGAGGACGTCCATCTCGAGCTCGGCGACGAGGTGAAGCCGGGCGCGTGGCTGCGCGCCGAGGAGTGCGATCTCTGGGACGAGGTCGCCGCGGGGTGGCGCGCGCGGCTGCGGCCGGGCGGTTGACGGGTCAGCGCGCGAGCGCGGCGAGCTCGCTCTCCAGCCGCGCGCGCAGGTCGCGGTCGAGCGTGCGGGAGAGCGCCGCCTCGAGGTCGGCGCGGGCACCCGCCGGGTCGTGCGCGCGCGCGCGATGGACGCCGCGAAGCCCGAGGGTGCGCGGCTCGTCGCGCTCGAGCCCCACGGCGACGTCCCAGTCGGCGCGGGCGAGGTCGCGCGCGTGGCCGGCGCCGGCAAGGTCGCCGCGCGCCGCGCGCAGATCCGCCTCGAGGTCGCGCACCAGCGCGCGCTCGACCCACGCGGAGGCGTCGCCCGGCCGCAGCCGCAGCGCCTCGCGCGCGTCCTCCTCGGCCTCGATCCGCGCGGCGTCGGACCGCTCCCGGTCGCCGCGGCGCGCGGCCTCCTCCGCGACGCGGCGGCGCTGCGCCGCGCGATTGAGGCGCGCGAGCGCGAAGCGCGGGTTGAGGCGCAGCGCCTCGTCGAGGTCCTCCCCCGCGAGGCGCTGCTCGGCCGCCGCCTCCTCCGCCCGGCCGAGCCGGGTGAGCAGCCGCTCCTTCTCGGCGCGGCTCACCGCCCGGTTGTTCCACGCTCCGGCCAGCGCCGGCTCGAGCGCCAGCGCGTGGGTCGCGTCGGCGATCGCCGCGTCCCATGCCTGCAGCGCCGCCCGGTCGTCGCCCTCGGCCGCGCGGCGCGCTGCGCGGCGCGCCTGCACCAGCGCCCGGTTCCCCCACGCGAACGCATCGCGCGGATCGGCCTCGAGCGCGCGGGTGAAGTCGACGAGCGCCCCCTCGACGTCCTCCACGCGCAGCCGCTCCGGCGCGAGCGAGTGCGGCGCCGCGGCGCGCCCGGAGGCGGCATCGCGGCCGCTCCGAGCCACGTAGGCCGGCCCCAGCCCGAGCTCGAGGTCGACGACGCTCATCGCGCCGTGCCATGCCGCCTCGTCGCGCCCCTCGTCGAGCTCGAGCTGCGAGAGCGCCACCGCCGCCTCGACGCTCACCGGATCGAGCCGCGCGAGCTCCTGGAACGCGCGCAGCGCTCCGGCCCGGTCGCCGCGCAACCGCAGCAGCTCGGCGCGGGCGTGGGCGGCCGAGACCGCCGAGAGGCGGCCGGCGTCGCGCTCCGCCGCCTCGAGGTCGGCGAGCGCGCCCGCGCGCAGCTCCAGAAGACCCGACGGCGCCCCGTCCGCCGGCGCGCTCCCCGCTCGAGCGCTCGCGAACCGGTGAGCGCGCAGCAGCCCGCGCTCGAGCCGCGCGTCGGCGAGCCGCGGATCGAGCGCGAGGGCGCGGTCGAGCGCCGCCTCCGACTCGGCGGCGCGGCCGCGCTTGCGCTCGAGCCGCCCGAGCAGCCAGTGCGCCTGCGCGACGTCGTGGCGCGCGAGGAAGGCGCGGCACGCCGCCGCCCCCTCCTCGAGGCGGGCGCGCGCAGCCTCGCTCTCGCCCAGCCGCTGGTGCGTCCCGTGGTCGGCGATCACCGCGAAGACCGACTCCGCGAGCGCGAGCGCCTCGGCCGACGCGGCCCGGCGCACGCGCTCGTTCCAGGCGGCGGCGCCCCAGCCCGCCAGCGCAACCGCGCAGAGCAGCGAGAGCGCCACGCCCGCGCGATGGCGGCGCGCGAACTTCGCGCCGCGGTAGGTCAGCGACGGGCGCCGCGCGAGCACCGGCTCGCCGCGCAACCAGCGATCGAGGTCCTCGGCGAGGGCGCGCGCCGTCGCGTAGCGGCGGATCGGCTCCTTCTCGAGGCACTTGAGCACGATCGTCTCGAGATCGCGCGGGACGCCGGGCGCGAGCGCCGCCGGTCGCAGCGGCTCCTCGTCGACGATCCGTCGCACGAGCTGCACCACGTCCTCTCCGACGAAGGGCGGTCTTCCGGTGAGCAGGTGGTAGAGCGTCGCCCCCAGCCCGAAGACGTCGGTGCGCGCGTCGACGGCGTGCACCCGTCCCTGCGCCTGCTCCGGCGCCATGTAGCTCGGAGAGCCGAGCAGATGGCCCGAGCGCGAGAGCGAGGAGTCGACGTCGATCTCCTTGGCCAGCCCGAAGTCGGTGACGAAGACCCTTCCCTCCTCGAGCAGTAGATTGTGCGGCTTGACGTCGCGGTGGACGATGCCCGCCTCGTGGGCGTGCTGCACGGCGAGCGCCGCGTCGCGCACCCAGCCCGCCTTCGTGCGCAGGTCGGACGGGGGCGCCAGGTGGAGCGGCGGGCCGTCCACGCGCCGCATCGCCAGCCAGCCGTCGCCGGCGTCGAAGACGGCCGCGATGTTCGGGTGGGCCAGCCGCGCCGCTGCGCGCGCCTCGCGCAGGAACCTCTCGCGCAGAGCCGCGTCGCCGCGCGCGGCCTGATCGAGGAGCTTGAGCGCCACCGTGCGGCCCAGCTCCTCGTCGAGCGCCTCGTGAACCACGCCCATCCCGCCGCGGCCGATGCGCCGCACGAGGCGGTACTTGCCGATCCGACGCGGCCCTGCGGCCACCCCCGCCACCTCCTCGAGGAGCGGCTCGGCGTCGGCGAGCAGTCGCTCGACCGCCCGCTCGGGGAGCGGCTCGCCTCCGCGACCGGGGCCGCCGCTCACCTCGCCTCCCTCCCGAACAGCCAGCGCAGCTCGGCCTCGAGCTCCTCGGAGTCGTGCACCGTGTCGCTCACGATCTCCTTCAGCCGGTCGCGGAAGCCCCGCTTCGCGCGCGCCAGCCAGTTGGAGACGTCGCCGGTCGTCGCGCCGTGGCGGGCGGCCAGCGCGCGGTAGTCGACGTCGGGCGAGGGAGCGAGGAAGTAGTCGCGGAAGACCTCGAACTGGCGGCCGCGCCCGGAGGCGGCGAGCTCCCGCTCGAGCGCGGCGAGCGCGGCGGCCACCAGCTCGGCGCGCCATCGGGCGTCGAGCACGGCGTCGGGCGGCGGCGCGCCCGGATCGGCCGGATCGAGCGGCCCCTCCGCGCCATCGGCGCCGGAACCGGAGTCGTCGAGCGAGAAGAAGCGGCGCCCGCCGCCGCGCCGCGCCGCCGCCGCCCGCCGTCGCGCGTCCGTCGCGTAGTTGCGCAGCGCCACCTTGAGGAAGGCGCGGAAGCGGCCGCGCGCCGGATCGGCCTTGTGGACGAAGCCGCTCTCGAGCATCCACGCGAAGAAGTCCTGCGCGAGCTCGGCCGCCTCGTCGCGGGGCAGCCGCAGCTCCCGGCGCAGCCAGTCGCGGATCGGACGCCAGTAGCGGCCGGCGAGTCGCTCGAGCGCCGCCTCGCCGACGCCGGGACCGACCTGCGACCAGCAGGTGGTCGGGAAGAGAGCGGCGGCGGGCGGGTCGTCCCCCATGTGCGTGGCGCAAAGAGCGTCGCGATGAGCTTCCGGGGCGATTCCGTAGAGCCCGTAGGATAGCCCGGCCCTCCGAGGAGCTCCGTCATGCCCAGGCCGTTCAAGTCCGCCGCCGCGCCGCTTCTCGCCGCGCTTCTCGCGGCGCCGGCGCCGGCGCAGTCGGCGCCGCTTCCGCCCGCGGGAGAGATCCTGCGCAAGGTCGAGGCGCGCATCGGCGACCCCGCGACGCGCGCGAAGCTGCGCACGCTGGCGATGCGAGGCGCCATCTCCGTGCCCGAGATGCCCGGCGCGGCGCGCTTCGAGGAGTACTGGCTCGGCGCCGACCGCGTCCTGCAGCGCGTCGACTGGAGCGGTGGCGCCGCGATGACGCAGGGGACGACCGGCGCCTTCTCGTGGAGCACCGACCCGGCGCTCGGCATCACGATCCGCGAGGGGGACGAGCAGGCGGCGGTGCGCCGCCAGTTCGACCTCGGCCGGCGCGCCGAGTGGACGACCCTCTACGAGAGCGCCGAGACGCAGGACCTGGAGGAGGTCGACGGCCGCGACTGCTTCAAGCTGGCGATGAAGCCGCGCCGCGGCGACGTGGAGAGCTGGTTCGTCGATCGCGAGACGCACGACCTCCGGGCGCTCGAGACCACGGTCCCCGACCCCACCGGCGGCACGATTCCGGTGCGGTTCGTCTTCGGCGACCACCGCGAGGTGCAGGGCATCCGCTTCCCCCATCTCAAGACGATGAAGGCCGGCTCGGTCGCCATCGCCTACCGCTACGAGTCGATCGAGCCCAACGCGGCGCTCAAGCCCGAGCAGGTCGCGCCGCCCGCGGACGTGCTCGAGGCGGTGAAGGACCCCTCCAAGCGTGCGCAGCAGGCGCCGGAGGACCCCGCCGCGTGCCGGCTGGAGGAGCTCGTCGCGCAGCCGACCCTCTCGATCCGCCTCGAGATCCCCGCCGACCAGGTGAGCCGGACGCTCGCGGTCGTGCTCCCCGAGGTCGGGGGGGCGGTGGCTGCGCTCGGCGCCGAAATGACCGGCCCGCCGTTCTCGCGCTACCACCGCAACGACGGCCGGACGATCGACCTCGAGGCGGGGATCCCGGTCAAGAGGAAGGTCGAGGGGAAGGGGCGGGTGAAGGCCTCCGAGCTGCCGGCGGGGCGCGTCGCCGTCACCTGGCACGTCGGGCCCTACGACTCCCTGCCCAAGTCCTACGCGCGGCTGGAGAGCTGGTTGAAGGCGCAGCCCTTGAAGACCCGCGGCGGATACTGGGAGATCTACTGGACCGATCCCGGCATCGAGCCCGACCCGGCGAGGTGGCGCACGAAGGTACTCTGGCCGGTGGATTGAAGGAGGACCGTCGATGCCCGAACTCGCCATGAGCCGGACGATCGCAGCACCGGTGGACGCCACGTTCGCCGCCTTCTCCGACTTCGCGAACGCCCCGCAGCGGGTGAGCGCGATCAAGCGGGTCGAGCTGGTCACGCCGGGCGCCGTGCGGGTCGGCACGCGCTTCCGGGAGACGCGCGTCATGTTCGGCAAGGAGGCGACCGAGGTGTTCGAGGTGGTCGGCTTCGAGCCGGGCCGCAGCTACGCGTTGCGCTGCCAGGCGTGCGGGGCCGAGTGGCGCTACGACTTCGCGTTCCGGCCGGAGGGACGCGGGACGCGCGTCGACGTGAAGGCCTCGGTGCGCGGCGTGAGCTTCTTCGCGAAGCTCATGGCGCCGCTCGCCGGCCTGATGATGAAGAGCATCTCCAAGGCGTTCGAGAAGGACCTCGACGACCTCGAGCGCTCGCTCACCGGGGCGCGGGCGGGCGCGGCGGGAGCGACGTAGCGCGCGGATCAGTCGCCGGTCGGCACGATCCCCGCGCCCTCGACCATCAGGATCACCGTGCGCCCGGGCGCCCGGGTCCGGTGCATCACGCCGCGCGGCACCACGAAGCCCTGGCGCGGCCCGAGCTCGACCACGCGCCCGCCCTCCCGCTCGAGGTCGATCAGGAGCCGCCCCTCCACCACGTAGAAGAACTCGTCCAGGTCGCCGTGCTGGTGCCAGTGGTACTCACCCTTCACCACCCCGACGCGCACCACCGAGTCGTTCACCTTGCACAGCGTCTGGTTGAACCACTCGTCGCGGACCTCGTCGACCACCGCCTGCACGTCCACCACCTCGAGCGGCCCGTGCCGCACGTCGAGGCGGGTGACGTAGGGATAGTCCGGCTCCGAGGGGCGGGCGGAAGCGGGCGGGCTCATGGCTTGCAGACTCCTGTCCATCCATGGTCGCCATGGAACGGCGACGACGATACGGCACCCGTCCCCGTCCGCGGCATCGGTCGGCGACGGCGGATCGCGCCCGGCTGCGCCCGAGAGGATCGCGGCGACACGGGTGGATGGTTGAACCATCCTGCGCGCGGCAGGGACTCGGATGCGCAGAATCGGAGCGATGCGCATGGCCGAAGCGATGCGACCGGACGTCGAGGCGCTGCTCGCCCACGCCGAGTGGGTGCGCCGTTTCGCGCGCGCGCTCGTCGCCGACGAGAATGACGCGGCCGACGTCGAGCAGGAGACGTGGCGGCGGGCGATCGAGAGGCCGCCGGGGCATGCGGCGAACCTGCGGCGCTGGCTGGCGTCGGTCGCCCGGAATGCCGCTCGCAAGCTCGGCCGTGCCGGGAGCACGCGGCGAGAGAAGGAGCTCCGGAGCGCGGCGGGCGAAGTTCCGGTCGGCCACGGCTCGATCGGCGTCGCCGTCTCCGCGGCCGACGTGACCGCGCGGGCGGAGCTGCACCGAAAGGTGGTCGACGCCGTGCTCCGGCTCGAGGAGCTCTACCGCACGCCGCTGCTGCTCCGGTACTTCGACGACCTCCCGGCGCAGGAGGTCGCACTCCGGCTCGGAATCCCGGTCGAGACCGCGCGCACGCGCATCAAGCGCGGGATCGAGCGGCTTCGAGAATCGTTCGACCGGGACCATCACGGTGAACGCGGCGCCTGGTGTGCGCTGCTCTTCCCGTTGACCTGCATCGACGTCCCGGCACGCGCGGCCCAGGCGGCCGCACTGGGAGGACTCCTCGTGGGGGCACAAGCGAAACTCGTCGTCGGCTGCACGATCGGCGTCGGGCTGATCACCTGGATGGCTTGGCCCGGATCGTCCCGACCGGCGGCCGATCCGGCTCCCGGCGATGCCCCGGTCGCGCGCGGGACCGACCATCCGGTCCGCACGCCCCCGGAGCCGGAGACGCCGGAACGTCTCGCCGTCACCGACCCGGAGATCGTGCTGTCGGGCGCGGTGATCGCGCCCGACAGGACGCCGATCCCGTCGCCCCGGATCGAGGTGGTCGAGAGCGGACCGACCCGCGACGAGGACCGGGTGCTCGCCCACGCCCCCGGCGACGGCGACGGAAGCTTCCGCATTCCGATCCGTCCGCGTCCGGGCGCACCCGTCTTCCTCGTGGCGCGGGCGGACGGCTTCTGGGACCAGGTGGTCGACGTGGTGCCGGGAGAGCCGAGCCGGGTGACGCTGCAGTGGCGCGCGGAGCTCTTCGGTCGCGTGCGGGACGCGCGGACGAACGAGCCGCTGCACGGAGTGGCGATCCGGGCCAACCACCGCACCGACGTGACCGACGCCGGCGGCAGGTATCGCGTGCAGGACCTCAGCCATGGCGCCGAGACCTGGCTGCACGCGACCCGGATTGGCTACCTCGAGACGAGCCGCATGGTGCGCATGGAAGCGGCGCGCGAGACCGAGCACGACTTCACGCTGACGCCGGGCCACCCGGTGAGCCTCCACGTCGTCGATCGGGAGAGCGGGGAGTCCCTCGTCGGCGCCAACGTGCTGCCGTTCGCGGGATCGGAAGCGCTCGGAGTGACCGACGGCGAGGGCCGCTTCACGCTGTACGTCGAGAACGGAACCGGCATCAACGTCCGCGTCGCGGCGGAGGGGTTCGCTCCGGCAGTCTGGCACTACGAGATCCGCGACGTCCGGTCGGAGTTCGCCCCGCGCATCCCGCTGATCCGCTGCGCTTGGATCGAGGGAACCGTCACCGACGACGGCGGAGCGCCCCTCTCCTCGGTGTCCGTCCGGGCGCAGAACGCCGCGCGCCCCGACGGCCGGATCGAGTTCACTCCGGAGGAGCAGGAGCGGTTCGCGCTGCCCGGATACGCGTACTACGTTCCGCCCCGGGACGGCACCCGCACCGACGACCAGGGCTGGTTCCGGCTGCCGGTCGTGCCCGCAGGCACCGAGTACCACGCGAAGGCGACGCACCGCGGTTACGCCGCCGCGATCGCGGGTCCGCTGCGGCTCGAGGCCGCCGGGAGCCGGACCGCCGCGGATCTCGTTCTGCGACGAGGCGCGCTCGTGCGCGGGCGCGTGCTGCGCAACGGCGCGCCGTGGCCCGGGAGCGTGGTCTGCACGAGCCGCAACGGCGTGGAGATCGGGAGCGCGGCCATCGAGGAGGACGGGAGCTACGAGCTGGTCGACGTCCCGCCGGAGCCGCTCACCCTGTTCCTGCGGGGGAATCACGAGATCGGGCAGCCGCTGAGCGCGGAGCTGACGCCCGAGCCCGGGGAGACCTGCCAGCACGACTTCGCGTGGAACGAGGAGCTGGCGGCGATCCGCGGCCGCGTCACCACGCCCTCGGACGCACCCGTCGCCGACGTCGAGGTCTACACCCAGCGCCTGACTCCCGAGGGTAGATACCGCTACACCACCGCGCGGACGGGGGCGGACGGTCGGTACGAGTTGTACGTGTCGCCCGGCGATCTCTACACCGTCGGGCTCCATCGGGAGCCGATGCTCCTGCTGCAGCACGAAGTGCGCGCCGGAGCCGAGAAGGTCGACTTCGTGCTCCCCCCGCTCGCGAACCTCCGGCTGCGACTGGTGGACGCGGAGAGCCTGGAACCGATCGGCGCGCGTCTCCGCGGTACGGTGTGGATGAGCTGGCGCCGGAGCGGCGAGGCGGCGTTCCGCCCGATCCGGCCGCAGCGATCCGCCGAGGGGCTGCTCGCCGTCGACCTCCCCGTGGGGAGCGTGGACGTCGTGCTCACGTTCGGCGACAGCGGATTCATGCGCGCCGATCTCGCCGGGCTTCCCGTCACCGAGACTCCCGTCGAGGCCGCCATCGTCCCGCTCGCGCGCGGGACCACAGCCCAGTTCACGTTCCGCAACGCGGCGGGAGAGGCCGCGCGGGGGCTGGCCGGACGCGTCCTGTTCGTGCTCCGCGACGACGAGCTCGACCAGGTGCGCGGCCCCTACGGCCGCCAGGGAGCTCATTCGAACTTCAACGTCAACGGCACGATCCTGTGGCTCCGGGATCCGGGGCTGGGGGAGGCCCTCCTCGAGGTCGACGAGCGAGGGATGGCGCGGCGATCCGGACTGCGGCCGGGGCGATACACGATCCGCGCCTTTCCCGACGACGTCGCGTTCGAGCCGGCGAGCTTCGTCGTCGACAGGCGCGAGCCGACGGCGACCCTCTCCGTCGAGTGGTGGCCGCGCTGATCGACGGCGACGCGGCTACCGCGCCTCACGCCAGAGCGCGATGCCGCCGAGGATGCCGTATTCGTTGGGGACGACCTTGACGCCCTTCGGGAGCTTCCAGTCGATGAGCCGGGAGTTGCCGCCGCCGAGGTAGAGGCGGTGCGGCCAGAAGACGCGCTGGATCTGGTCGATGGCGAGCTTGAGCCGCTTCTTCCAGCGCTTGCGGCCGATCGACTTGAGGGCGTGCTGGCCGAGCTGCTGCTCGTAGGTCTTGCCCTTGCGGAAGGCGTGGTGGCCGAGCTCGAGGTTGGGGACCAGGACTCCGTCCACGAAGAGGCCGGAGCCGACTCCGGTGCCGAGCGTGATGGTGAGCTCGACCCCCTTCCCGGTGATCGCGCCGTGGCCCTGCATGTCGGCGTCGTTCAGCACCTTCGTGGGCCGCCCGAGCCGCCGGTTCACCGCCGCCTGCAGGTCGAAACCCTTCCAGTCGCCGTCGAGGTTGGCGGCGGTGAGGACCCGCCCGTCACGCACGACGCCGGGGAACCCGACCGAGGCGCGGTCGAAGGAGCCCGCCTCCTTCGCCAGCGCGGCGATCTCCGCGACCACGACCCTGGGAAGCGCGGGACGCGGAGTCGGATGCTTCACGCGGCGGCCGCGCGGCTTGCCGCGCGGGTCGAGCCGCATCGCCTTGATGTTGCTGCCGCCGACGTCGACGGAGAGCGTGATCGGTCCCTTCGCCATCGGCGCCGCTCCCAACCGGGGCCCCGCCGCGGGGACGACCGGCCGCGGCGGCGCGGATGGTACGTTCCGCGCGGAGCGTTTCATCGTCGCGCCGGCGGGTGGGGCTCCGCGTGCGCGTGGTGGGCGGCGTGGGAGAGATCGCCGAGCCGGCAGGTCTCGCAGTCGCTCCGGCGGCCGGTGCCGCGCAGCTTCCGCGCCACCGCCCACGCGATCAGCGCCGCCAGCAGCGCCCCGCCGGCCGCGCGCGCCGGCGCCGGCATCAGCTCGCCCGCGGCGCCGACGCCGATCACGCTCTGCAGGCCGCTCACCGCGTAGAGCGCGTCGAGCAGGAATCCGAGCACGAAGCTCGAGACCGCGATGCCGAGCAGCATGAGCCCGACCACGGCGCCTCCGAGCTCGCGGCGCAGCACCAGCAGCGACGCCAGGTTGGTCGCCGGCCCGGCCAGCATGAGCACGAGCGCCGCGCCGGGCGAGAACCCGGCCGCGACGGCGGCGGCGGCGAGCGGCGTCGAGGCCGACGCGCACACGTAGATCGGCACGCCCACCGCCATGGCCACCACCATCTGCGCGAATCGCGACGGCAGGTGGGCCGCCACCCAGCCCTCGCCGAGGCCCGCCGCGAGCGCTCCGCCGAGGAGGAATCCGACGAGGAGCCACGGACCGATGTCCTCGACGAGGTCGCGGAACGCGTAGGAGAAGGCGCGACCGAGCCGCGCGCGGGCGCCGTGGCGGTGCTCCGCCTCGTCGGGCAGCGCGCAGATCTCGCACAGGCGCGCCGGAGGCGCCTGCGGGAGCGCCCGGCCGCGATCGCCCAACGCCGCGAGCACCCCCGCGACCACCGCGGTCGCGATCGCCGCGACCGGCCGGAACAGCGCGAAGAGCGGATCGAGCAGCGCGAAGCTGGCGAGGATCGAGTCGGGTCCGGTCTCCGGCGTCGCCACCAGGAACGAGACGGTGGCGCCGGTCGACGCCCCGCGCCGCCGCAGCGTGATCGCGGCCGGCACGACGCCGCAGGAGCAGAGCGGAAGAGGCGTTCCCACCAGCGCGGCGCCGAGGATCGTGCGCACGCCCCGCCCGCCCAGCCACCGCTCGATCACCCGCCCCGGAAAGAAGGCGTAGACCAGTCCGCCCACCACGCAGCCGAAGAGGACGAAGAGGGCCGCGTCGAGGTAGAGGCGCAGCGCCCCGCCGAGCGCGTCGTTCACGAAGCTCATCGTTCCTCCGGGAGCGCCAGACCGCCGAGATCGAGCTCGGAGGTCTGCGCGCCGGCCTCGGGCGGCGGCACCTCGAGCTCGATCAGCCGCAGGCCCGGCTCGCCGGCCGCCGCGACGAACAGCTCGAGCCGGCGCCCGACCGGGAGGTGGTCGAGCCGCACGCGGCCGTCGGCGCCGAGCGGCTCCTCGCCCAGCCACAGGCGCGATGCGGCGTCCCGCCATC
>Ga0187893_10004758_pt1 | contig 25384 bp, 19 predicted proteins | sample MA1701074metaG_FD_139574 | JGI IMG/M metagenome (GOLD analysis project Ga0187893, IMG submission 139574) | White microbial mat communities from a basaltic lava cave in the Kipuka Kanohina Cave System on the Island of Hawaii, USA - MA170107-4 metaG ... | reverse complement strand
GCGATCAGCGCCCCGAGCGCGAGGTACGGGTTGGCGGCGGGGTCCATCGCCTTCACCTCGAGGTTGGCCGCCTGCGGCCGGCTTCCCACCATCCCCGTGACGAACCGAAGGGCGGCCTCGCGGTTCTCCCTCCCCCAGCAGACCCAGGGTCCGCTCCACCGATGAGGCTGGAGCCGCTGGTAGCTCGCGACCGAGGGCGCCGTGATCGCGGTGAGCGCAGGCATCGAGGCAAGCACGCCGGCCGTGAACGCCTCGGCCTGCCGCGTCATGCCCTCGGGCCCACGCCCACCGTGGTACAGGTTCCGGCCTCGCCGGTCCCAGAGGCTGAGATGGATGTGCAGCCCGTTTCCCACCAGCCCGGCGAACACAACGGGGGCGAACGAGGCAGCCAGTCCCTGATCCCGCGCGACCGCGCGGATCGTGTGTCGGACGACCAGGTTGGTGTCGGCGATCGCGACGCCCGAGCGGTGAGGCACCGACAGCTCGAGCTGCCCGGTGGAGTACTCGGGGTGGAACTGCATCACGCCGGTGCCCTGCGACTCGAATGCCCGGATCAACTCGGTCGCGAACGGCTCGACGTTGGCGAGGACGATCGAGCCGTACGCGGGGCCGGTATGTGCCGGGAGAGGGTCGGCTTCGCCATCGGTCACGGCGGGGCCGCGGCGGCCCAGGAAGAACTCGACCTCGTAGGCGCCCCGGAGCTCGAGCCCGATGCTCGCCAGCCGATCGAGCATCCGGCGGGAGAACGTCCGGGGGCAGGCGGCGTACGGTTCGCCCTCCTGGTCGAGCTGGTCCACCGGGGCGAGCGCCCACCCGGGGCTCGCAGCGAGCGCCACAGCGGCCGCTGGGTCGGGTATCAAGCGCGTGTCGCCCGTGGGCCCCGAGATGTGCGGCGACGACGTGATCTGGTCGTCGACGAGGAATACCGAGAACACCGGCGACAGGCCGATCCCGAACCGCACCGCCTCCTCGAATCGGCGGAGCGGCACGGTCTTCACGAGTGTGACGCCGTCAGGCAGCACGATCGCGAGGGCGACGGCCTCGACGCCCCGATCGGCCAGGCGGCGAGCCACCGCGGCCGCGCCGGTCGGAGCCTTCGTCCGGCCGTTCGACCGAGGCGACCCGGCCTTCGAACGCTGCTTCGGGCTCAGTACAGCTCCAGGTACTCGGTCCGCTCCCAGTCGCTCACGTGGTCGGCGAGCCGCGACAGCTCGTACCGGCGCATCGTCGTGTACGCCGTGATGAAGTCCTGGCCGAAGAACTCCCGCGTCGCCGCCTCCTGCTCGAGCGCGTCGAGCGAGACCGCGAGGTCGGTCGGGAGCTTCTCGAACGCGTCGTCGTCCTCCGCGGGCAGCCCGGGCTTCGATGGCTCCGGGACCTCGAGCTTGTCCTCGATCCCCCGAAGCCCGGCCTGGAGCAGCGCCGCGCCCACCAGGTAGGGGTTCGAGAGCGCGGACGGAGCCCGGTACTCGACGTGCTTGGAGGCCGGGCTGCCGCCCTTGACGCGCACGAGCGCCGACCGGTCCTCGAGGCCCCACGAGATGTTCGACGGGCTGAACGTGTGACGCCGCCGCCGGCGGAGGCAGTTCACGGTCGGAGCGATCACGGCGTCGATCGCCCGCGCGTACGTGAGGAGGCCGGCGATGAACGAGCGGCACGTGTCGGTCATCCCGGCCGGATCGCCCTCGTCGCCGAACGCGTTCTCCCCCGAGCCCGCATCCAGCAGCGAGATGTGGGTGTGACATCCGCTCCCGGCTGACGTCGCCCACGGCTTGCTCATGAAGGTCGCCAGGTAGCCGTCCTGCTTCGCGATCTCCTTCACGCCGTTCTTGAACGTGAACGCGTTGTCCGGACCTGCGATCCCGCGGCCGGGCGCGAAGTTGATCTCCCACTGCGAACCGGCGTACTCACAGTTCGACGTGATGATGTCGACGCCGACCTTCGGCATCTCCTCGACGATGCGCCGGATCGTGGGCACGTAGTCGTTCCGGAGGGTATTGAAGATCTGGTAGCCGTCGAACAGCGGCTCGTGCGTATCGCCGGTGAGCAGGTAGAACTCGAACTCCGACCCCATCAGCGGCTCGAACCCCATCGAGCGCGCCTTGTCCAACGCGCGACGGAACACGTGCCGGGGGGTCGCCTCGAGCGGCGCGCCGTCGTACCACTGCGCGTCGCAGATCAGCCTCGCCGTGCGTTCGGCCCACGGGATCACGGCCGCCGAGTCCGGATCGGGGATCAGCAGCTGGTCGCCGTACCCGCGTTGCTCGTGATACAGCGTGCCGGGCACCACATCGGCGCGTGAGTCGAGCACGCTCGTCCCGCCGTACATGTTGAGCCCTCGCTCCGCGTAGTCGAGCGCATGCGCGATCGGGATCGTCTTGGAGCGCGAGATGCCGTGCATGTCGGGCAGCTCGAACCGAACGAATCCGATGTCCTCGTTGTGCCAACCCTCGAGGATCGCCTTGACCGTCACCATCCAGCTCCCTCCCTGGACCCGGAAGCCGCAGCCTAGCGCGTTCCATCCCGGCGGCGGACGCCGGAAGAGCGCGTGACGGCGGCGAGGTAGGCTTCGAGCGTGGCCCAAGGGCTGATCGACAGCAGTCGGAGCCGGGTGCTCCCCTTGGAGTTCGGTCGCGGTTACCCGACCGTCGTCCGAGGCGGCGGTGTGTGGGTGGAGGACGCTTCCGGCCGCCGATACCTCGACGCGATGAGCGGCGGGTCGATGGCGGCGACCCTCGGGCACGGCCGGAGCGACATCATCGCCGCCGCGCGCGCCCAGGCCGAACGGCTCGCGTTCGTCCACAACGAACGGCTCACGAACCCGCCGCAGGAGCAGCTCGCGCACGAGCTCGTGGAGGTGGCTCCGGACGGGTTCACGCGCGTCCGATTCGTCACCGCCGGCTCGGATGCGAACGAGATGGCGATCCAGCTCGCACGGAGCTACCACGTCGAGCGCGGAGAGCCGTCGCGCTGGCAGGTGATCTCCCCGGCGCAGGCCTACCACGGCCCCACGATGGCGACCCTCGGGCTGACCGGCCGCCCCGGGCTGAAGGGCCCGTTCGCACCGTACTTCCCGGACATCCCACACATCCCGCCGAGCACGTCGCACTTCGACCCCACGGGTGAGGCGGCGCTCGAGGCGTTGGACCAGGCCCTCGAGGTGGCCGGACCCGAGAACGTCTCGGCGTTCTTCTGCGAGGCGATCAGCGCGGCGGCGCTTCCCGCGTACACGCCGCCGAGACGCTTCTGGGAGGGCCTGGCCGAACGACGCGACCGGCACGGGTTCCTCGTCTGCTTCGACGAGGTCGTCACCGGGGTCGGACGGACGGGACATTGGTTCGCGGGCGAGGCGACCGCCTGCCCGCCGGACATCATCGCCACCGCGAAGGGGCTCGGCGCGGGGTACGCGGCGATCGGGGCGGTGCTCGTCCAGGGTCGCGTCTACGACGCGATCGCGGCGGGCTCGAGGCGGTTCCCCCTCGGGCACACGTGGGACGGGGCGCCCCTGCCCTGTGCCGTGGGCCTGGCGGTCCTCCATGTCCTGCGTTCAGAGGGACTGGTCGAGCGGGTCGCCGAGCGCGGAGCGCGCCTGCGCGACGAGCTCGCCGCCGCGCTGGACGGCATCTCCATCGTGCAGGAGGTACGGGGGCACGGGTATCTGGTCGGGGTGTCGTTCGCCGACCCGCGCGACGGGAGCTCGTTCCTGCCCCGTGAGCTCCGGGTCGGAGCACGCATCGACCATGCGGCCCTCGAGCGCGACCTGATCACGCTCTCCACGCAGCCCACCCGCGACGGCTACGCCGGCGACCAGACGCTGTTCGCGCCCGCGTTCACCGCATCCGACGAGGAGCTCGACGAGATGGTCGCCCGATTCGCCGAGGCGGTGTGGCACGTCGCCGAGGTGGTCGAGCCTGAGCTCGCCACCACGCCCCTCGCCACGACGCCGACGGGAGGTCCCTGATGGGTTCGTCGACGGCCGCCGAGACCTTCCGTGCGCTGATCCTCCAGCACGAGGACCCGACGCCGCCGGGACACGTCGCCGAGTGGCTCGCATCGCACCGAGCCGACGTCGAGACGTTCCGGATCGACCTCCACGATCGAGAGGTCGACCCCACCCGCTACGACGTGATCGTCTCGCTCGGCTCCGAGTTCGCGGCCTTCGACGACTCGAAGCCGTTCGTGACGCGAGAGGCGGAGCTGATGCGACGCGCCGTCGATGCCGACACACCGGTCCTCGGGCTGTGCTTCGGCGGCCAGATGCTGGCCCGCGTCCTGGGGGCGGAGGTGTACCGGTCCGATCGGTCGGAGATCGGGTGGCTCCCGGTGCGCAGCCGCGATCCCGAGCTCGTTCCGGCGGGACCCTGGTTCCAGTGGCACTTCGATGTGTTCGCCGCCCCGCCGGGTTCGACGGTCGTCGCGGAGACCGACGTCGGCGTGCAGGCGTTCGTGGCGGGGCGATCGCTCGGACTGCAGTTCCACCCGGAGGTGACGACCGAGATCATGGACGACTGGGTCCGCGTCTATCGCCACGAGCTCGACGGCGACGGCGTCGACCCCGACGCGCTTCTCGAGGAGACCCACCGGCGCGCGAAGCAGAGTCGCGCGAACGCGATGCAGCTGTTCGAACGGTTCCTGCGCGACGTCGCAGCCGACATCGGCGCCGCGGGCTGAGGACGGGGCGGCTCGTGCAGGGGACGATCCGATCCGACGAGACCAGCGTCTTCCCCCGCTTCCTCGACCTCGAGTACCCGAACATCGAACGCGGCGAGGGCGTCTGGCTGTTCACCACCGACGGTCGTCGCATCCTCGACGCGTGCTCGGGCGGCGCGATGGTCGCCTCGCTCGGACACGGCGTCCCGGAGCTCGCCGAGGCCGCCGCGGACCAGGCCGAGCGCATCTCGTACTACTACAACCACCACTTCACGAACGAGCCCCAGGAACGGCTGGCGGATCGGCTCCTCGAGGTGGCGGCACCCGAGATGTCGCGCGTGCGGTTCGTCTCGGGCGGCTCCGAGGCCACCGAGACCTCCCTGCAGCTCGCCCGCCTGTACCACGTCGACCGCGGGGAGCCCGATCGGTGGCGGGTGATCTCCCCGGCGCAGGCGTACCACGGATCCACGTTCGGGACCCTCGCACTTAGCGGCAGGCCCGGGCTGCAAGAGCCGTACGGGCCCTACCTCGCGCCGCACCTGCACATCCCGCCGAGCACGTGGCGTTCCGACGCGACCGGGGAGGCGGCGCTCGAGGCGCTGGACCTGGCGCTGGAGCAGGCCGGCCCGGGCACCGTCTCGGCCTTCTTCTGCGAGCCGGTCACCGCCTCCGCCCTGCCCGGCTACTCGCCGCCGGATCGGTTCTGGCGGGGACTGTCCGAACGACGGGAGGAACATGGGTTCCTGATCTGCTTCGACGAGGTGGTCACCGGCATGGGGCGGGTCGGCACCTGGCTGGCCGCGCATCAGCTCCCGATCGAACCCGACATCGTGGCGGTCGGCAAGGGGTTGGGCGCGGGCTACGCTCCGCTCGGGGCGGTCCTGTGCCGGCAGGATGTCTTCGACGCGATCGATCGTGGATCGCGGGAGTTCGATCTCGGACATACCTGGGACGGCGCCCCGCTGCCGATGGCCGTCGGGCTCGCCGTCGTGAACCTGCTCGTCGAGCGCGGCCTGATCGGTCGCGTGCACGACCGCGGGCCCGGCCTGCTCGACGAGCTGACCGCTGCCCTATCCGGTTCCCCGATCGTCAAGGAGGTGCGCGGACGGGGGTTCCTGCTCGGCGTCGAACTGGTCGACCCGCGCGACGGCGAGTCGTTCCTGCCCGTCGAGCTCGACGTCGCGTCGCTCGTCGACGACACGGCGTTCGAGCACGGGCTGCTCGTGCATTCCACGCACCCGCAGGCCGACGGTTTCGCCGGCGACCAGGTGCTGCTCGCGCCCGCGTTCACGAGCACCGACGAGGAGCTCGCGGCGATGCTGGAACGCCTCACGATCACGCTGCGGGACGTGGAGCGCTCGCTCGAACGCTCCCTGACGACCGCGACGCCGCCGTGAGCGAACCGGCGGAGTTCGTGCTCCTCGGCATCCCGGACATGAACGGGGCGATCCGGGGCAAGGCGCTCTCGCCCGACGCGTTCGAGACGGCGTTGCAGCGCGGGACCGTGATGACCGATCTGATCCTCGGTCTGGACCCCGTCGATGCGCCGATCGCCGATTACGAGCGGTTCGGGATCCGGACGGGGGCCGCGGACCTGATCGTGCAGCCGGACCCGGACAGCCTGCGGGAGCTCTCCTGGCGCCCGGGGTGGCGGATCTGCCTGGCCACCCCGAGCTGGCCGGACGGTCGGCCCTGCGCGTTCGCCACACGCGAGGTCTTCCGGTCGGTCCTCGAGGACGCGGCGGATCTCGGCTACGAGGTGATGTCGGCGATCGAGTACGAGATCCGGATCTGGGACGACCAGGGGAACCCGACGTCGAGCGGCATCAGCTACAGCGTGAACGAGATCCCCAAGTACGCCCGTTTCCTCGACGAGCTCGTCCCCGCCCTCGACGGGCTGGGGGTCGAGCTCGATGCCGTCCACACGGAGGCCGGCCCCGGACTGCTCGAGCTCAACATCGGCCCGCGCCGAGGCCTGCAGGCCGGCGACGACGCGGCGCTCGTGAAGTTCGGGGTCAAGGGGGTGGCCGCATCGATGGGTCTGCGGGCGAGCTTCCTGGCGAAGACCGTCCCCGGCGAGGAGGGCTCGAGCGGACACGTCCACATGTCGTGCTGGAGCGGGAAGACCAACGCGTTCGCGGCGCCGGGCGAGGCCGACCCCGTGCCGGAGGTCTTCGGCGCCGCCATCGCAGGCGTGCTCGAGCACCTGCCTGCGGCCTCCCTGCTGCTCAATCCGACGCTGAACTCGTACAAGCGGCTCGTCCCCGGATGGTTCGCGCCGGTCAACGCCACCTGGGGCTACGAGAACCGCTCGTGCGCGGTGCGGGCGATCCGGTCGCCCCGGCCCGACCTGTGGCGGTTCGAATGTCGCAGGCCCGGCGCCGACGCCAACCCCTACCTGGCGCTCGCGGCGATCGCCGCGTCGGCCGCGGACGGGATCCGCAAGGGCACCGAGCTGCCGCCCGACATCGTCGGCGACGCGTATGCGCTGGCGGACGCGCCGGCGTTGCCCGGCTCCCTCGAGTCGGCGCTGCACACGTTCGAGGAGGACTCCGTGCTGCGGAAGGCGCTCGGCGAGGAGTTCAGCGAGTACTACATCACCTCCCGCGCCTGGGAGCTGAAGGCCTGGCGCGAGACCGTCACGGAGTGGGAGCGGGACCGGTACGAACGCTCGGTCTAGATCCCCGTCCATAGACTTCACGATCGATGAAGAGCTTGGAGAGCTCGGTCGATGCGATCGCGAAGCAGACCGGCTTCTCGGGCGTCGTCCGCGTCGACCGCGGCGACGTCGTCGAACTGGTCGGTGCGTACGGCCTCGCGCATCGCGGTTCCGAGATCGCGAACACGGTGGACACGCGGTTCGGGATCGCGAGCGGTACGAAAGGCCTGACCGCGCTCACGGTGGTGAGCCTGATCGAGGATGGCCTCGTCCAGCCGACCACGACCGCTCGTTCGGTGCTCGGCAGGGATCTACCGCTGATCGACGACGACGTGACGGTCGAGCAACTGCTCGCGCATCGATCGGGCATCGGCGACTACCTGGACGAGGACATCGATCGTCCGATCACCGACTACGTCATGTCGATCCCCGTGCACGAGCTCGCGACCACCGAGGCGTTCCTGCAGGTGCTCGACGGGTTCCCGCGCAAGTTCCGGGCCGGTGAGTCGTTCTCGTACTCCAACGGCGGCTACGTCGTACTCGCCCTGATCGCGGAGCGCGTCAGTGGTGTCCCGTTCCACGATCTCGTCGTGCACCGCGTGTGCGCGCCGGCGGGGATGCCGGATACCGGATTCCTGCGTTCGGACGAGCTCCCCGGTGACGCGGCGGTCGGGTACCTCCAGGACGAGGGACTCCGGACCAACCTCTTCCACCTTCCCGTCCGAGGCAACGGCGACGGCGGCATCTTCACCACCGCGGCGGACGTCAGCTCCCTTTGGAGCGCGCTGTTCGCCGGTCGGATCGTCTCCGCACGGTGGGTCAGCGAGATGGTGCGGCCGCACAGCGAGGATCCTTCCGAGCCTCGGAGGTACGGCCTGGGCTTCTGGCTCCATGCGTCTTACGACGTCGTCTCGCTGCACGGATACGACGCCGGCGCCTCGTTCCGAACCGTGCACGATCCGAGCGAACGCATCACCCACACGGTGCTCTCGAACACGAGCGAGGGCGCGTGGCCGATCACGGAGCACCTCGACGACGTGCTCGGTACGGCCTGACCGGCCGCTCGGATGGCGAGACGGGGCTAGACCCAGATCGGCGACTCCCAGAGCGCGAGCCGGGTCCCGAGCCCGAGCTCCTCCGCCCGCCGGTAGACGCGCGCCGCCGCCGCGACGTCCTCGATCGCCAGGCCGACCGGCGTGCAGAAGATCCGGTGGTCCTCCGAGGTCCGTCCGGGATGGCGACCCGACACGAGATCGGGGAGTTCCACCACGTCCTCGCGCCGAACCACGCCGGCCTCGAGGGCCCGGGCGAGCGGCCGTGAATGGTGCCCGGACTCGTGCTCCCACAGATCGCAGACCACGAGGTCGGCCTGCTCGATGCACGACACCTCCGGATCGAGCGAGGACACCGAGCAGAACAGGCTCCCGGGGCCGAGCCACGCGGGTGGCACGTACGGCTCGGACGCCATCGTCGCGGCGACGATCACGTCCGCCCCGCTGCAGGCGGCCTCGGCCGAGTCGACCGGGACCACCCGCTCGGACCGGTCGCGGAAGGCCCGAGCCTTCTCGGACGACAGGTCCCACACGCGCACCTCCTCGAGGGCGGGAAGGACGGCCTCGAGCGCCGGGAGCTGCGTCCCGGCCTGCACGCCCGCACCGAGCATCCCGACGACCCGCGCCCCGCTGCGCGCGAGCCTCCTGGCGGCGACCCCCGTGACGGCGCCGGTCCTGGCAGCCGAGACGATCGTCCCGTCCATCACCGCGAGCGGCAGTCCCGTGTCCGGATCCGAGAGCACGATGAGCCCGACCCCCCGCGGCAAGCCACGGGACGGGTTCGTCGGAACGCTGGGGATCCACTTGAGCCCGGCGAGCCGGATCGAGCCGCCGACGTACGCGGGCATGGCCATGATCCGTCCGTGCGTCTCGTCACTGTCGATCGCGTCGGACCACAAGATCGACGACTTCTTCGGAAGGCGCGTGTCGCCCTCGGCGTGCAGACGGAGCGCCTCCTCGACGATCTCGATGGTCGCGGGGATGTCGAGACCGCCTGCCGCAAGGACGTCCTCCTGCGACAGGAACAGGAACCGCGCCTCCGGACCCACGGCGCGAACGCTACCAGTGAGTGCGAAGCGCCCGAGGCTAGACTCGACACATGCCCGCTCGACCCGAGATCGCGATCGTCTCGTACCACCTGTCCCCGGGACGCGTGAGCTTCTGGACGGTCGGTGGGTACGCGGTGCCGGAGAACTACGTCGATGCCGTTCGACGCGCGGGCGCGCGTGCGTCCTTGATCCTGCCCGGAGACGACCGATCGCCCGCCGAGCTGCTCGAGCGCAGCGACGGACTCCTGCTGGTCGGCGGCGGAGACGTCGAGCCCTCGCGCTACGGGGCCGTCCCGGTCGACGAGATCTACGGCGTCGAGCCGGACCGCGACGCCGCAGAGATCGAGCTGCTGCGCGAGGCCCACCGGCGAGGCGCCCCCACGCTCTGCATCTGCCGAGGTGTGCAGGTCCTGAACGTGGCGTTCGGCGGCACGCTCGTCCAGCACCTGCCGGCCGACGAACGCTTCATGCCCCATGGAGCGCCGAGCGGCGCCGACAGGGTCGTGCACGACGTGAAGCTCGCGCCCGGGAGCCGGACCGCGCAGGCGGCGGCCTCCGAGGTCGTCTCGTGCTCCTCACACCACCATCAGGGGATCGACCGGATCGGGGCGGGTCTCGTCGCGACCGGCTGGAGCGAGGACGGCCTGGTGGAGGCGCTCGAGCGGGATCGGGGGTGGATGGTCGGGGTCCAGTGGCACCCGGAGGACACCGCGGCCTCGGACCCGGCCCAGCAGGGCCTGTTCGTGGAGCTGGCGCGTCGAGCGATGGGCTGAGGCTCCCGAGCCGCGGGAGCCGTCCTCAGCGGAAGACCTGATAGAGCGCGTACGCGAACGGCGTCGCCACCACCATGGCGACCACGACGAGGATCGCCACGAGCCGCCACCACGGAGGGCGCTCCAGGGGCTCGAACGGGCCCTCGTCCTCCCCGGCCGCGAAGGGATCCAGCTCGCCTTCGGGCAGATCGGGGACCGGCTCAAGATGAGAGGCCACGGCCCCGAACGATACTCCAGGGGCCCGTGAGGGCGACCCCGGCGTGCGAGCGCCCGGAGGCGGGCTCACAAGGAGGCGGCGACCGATGAGCGGGATCCGCGTGGTGCGGTCCGAGGGAGACCCGCTCACCCGTGGCCAGCAGATCGGCCGGGAGCTTCGTGACCTCCTCAACGAGTCCGTGGACTTCTACCACCGGTACTTCGACCGGCGAGGCGTCTCCTCCCACGACCTGCAGGAGCTGCTCACCCCCTTCCTCGTCGCGGCCGAGACCCATTTCCCCGCCTCGATGGGAACGCTGAAGGGCATGTCGGTTGGTGCGATGGTGCCCGTGCTGGAGCTGTTCGCGATCAACGCGTTCGAGGAGCTCGAGCCGATGCTGGAGTCGCCGGACGGCGGGCTGCTCTTCCTGCAGCGCAAGGAAGGGTACGTGACCCCGCCCGTCCGTCCGAAGGTGGAGCGCTGCACGAGCTTCAGCGTCGCGACGCCGGACGCAACGATCATCGCCCACAACGAACACTGGCTGGCGGGCGACGCCGGCAACCTCGCCGTCGTCCTATCGGCGGCCGACGAACGCGCGGTCCGCGTCGCCTCACCGACGGTCGTCGCCTGCCTGCCCGCGGTCGGAGTCAACAGCTTCGGCGGGGGCCAGGGGATCGCCTCGCTCACCGCGTCGGACGACGGCCTGGGGGCTCCCAGGGTGCTGGTCTCGCGTCACTCGCTGGAGGCGCGCGACCGAGCCGATGCGATCGTACGAGCGGGGATGCCGGCTCGCGCCGGCGGGTACGGGCACACGTTCGCGTTCGCGGGCGGGGACTCGTTCGTCGTCGAGACCACGCGGGAGCGCCTCGCCGTCCTCGAGGCGCCCGCGGCCCATACGAACCACTACCTGGACCCCGAGCTCGCGACGCTCGGCCCACCCCCCTCGCCCGGCTCCAACGCACGCTACTCGAGGCTTCAGCACCTGCTCGAGGAGCACCCACCCACCTCGGCCGAAGACGTGATGCAGATCCTGCGCGACCACGAAGGCTCACCGCAGTCGATCTGCCTGCACGCGAACCCGGAGGAAGGCGACGAGGCGGACGCGATCGTGTTCTCGATGGTCGCCGAGCTCGAGCAGAACCGCATGTGGGTCGCCGCCGGCACGCCGTGCGAGACCGAGTACGAGGAGATCGACCTCACCGGCCTCCGCTGAGCTCCCGCCAGCGTGCCTACCGCCCGGCGAACGCATCGTGCTATACACATCCCCGTTGAACGGCGGTTCAGGGAGCACATGGAGGGGGCGCCATGCGAAGGGTGACCAGGATCCGACTGGGGGCAGCGATGCTGCTCGTCGCGGCGGTCGCGAGCGTCTCGCTCGTCCAGGCTGCGCTCGCGCAGGACCAGACCGGGAGCGAGCCTGACGAGAAGGTCGTCTTCACGTGGGGTGACACGTCCGAGCCGACGTCGCTCAATCCCATGGCCGGCTACACGGCGCTCGATTTCTACTTCTGGACGCCCAGCTACCACCTGCTGATCGACTTCGACGAGAACTTCGGCGCCGAGCCGGGACTCGCCACCGAGGTCGTGACCAGCGAGGACAACATGACGTTCACCTACACGATCCGGGACGACCTGGTCTGGTCGGACGGCGTCCCGGTCACGGCCGAGGACGTCGCGTACACGCTGAACCTGTACAAGGACAACAACGCCTACCTGCCGCAGAACTACCTCACGCTGATCGACGGCGACGTCCGGCTCCTCGACGAGACCCACATCCAGTTCGACTCCGTCGGTCCCACAGGCCTGTACAACGGCGATGCCCCGTACATGTACGACTACATCCTGCCCAAGCACGTCTTCGAGCAGGTCGAAGCCGGGAACTGCCCGGACGGCACCGACCCGTGTCGGCCGAAACTCTTCGAGAACGTGCCGAACGTCGGAAGCGGCCCGTTCATCATCGAGGAGTACGTGGTCGGCCAGTTCGTACGGATGGTCCGGAATCCCGAATGGGCCGGATCCGAGCCACAGGTCGACGAGATCATCTATCGCATCTATCGGAACGACGACGCGCTCTCCCAGGCGCTCCAGCAAGGAGAGATCGACTTCGCCTACATCGATACCCCGAACGTCTACAACTCGCTGATCGATGCCCCGAACATCGGCACGCTCGTCGCCTCGATCCCGTCGTTCTCCGAGATCGGCATGAACACGGGATCCGCGTACCAGGAGGCCGAGGGCTCCTTCGTCCCGCACGGGGACGGCCACCCCGCCCTCACCGACGTGACGGTGCGCCGGGCGATCCGGATGGCGATCAACAGCGAGGAGCTGAACGAGAGGGTCATGCTCGGCTACGGGCTCCCGGGCGACACGATCATCCCGCCCGTCTCGCTGGCGGGGGCCCGATACGAGCCGAGCGGCGAGGACCTGATCGCGTGGGACCTCGGGGGCGCGGCGCAGCTGCTGGAAGAGGCCGGGTACACGGACACCGACGGTGACGGCGTTCGGGAGATGCCGGCGGGTTCGCTCGAACCGGGCCGCCCGCTCGAGCTCCGGTACCACGTCCGCACCACCGAACAGACCTCGGTCGACGCCGCCCCGTTCGTCTCCGAGTGGCTCGACCAGATCGGGATCGCGACCGAGGTGATCGCCGTGACCGGAGGGCGTCTCGGGGACATCATCAACGCGGGCGAGTACGACCTGTTCAGCTGGGGTTGGTATCCGGATCCCGACCCGGACTCGGCCCTCTCCTGGTTCAAGTGCGATCAGCGGCCGCCCGACGGCGCCGCCTACGGGAACAACGACTCGTACTACTGCAACCCCGAGTACGACCGGCTCTATCTCGAGCAGCAGCTGGCGCTCGATCCGGACGCCCGATGGGAGGTCGTGCACGAGATGCAGAGGATCTACTACGAGGATGCGGCGTACGCGGTGATGTGGTACGACCCGTACTTCCAGGCCTACCGGAGCGATCGCTTCACCGGGTTCAACCCGCAGCCTCCTCCGAACGGTGACCTGCTCGAGGGCTGGGGCGGTGTGAGCGACGTCTGGCTGACCCTGCGTCCGGTTGGGGCGGATGAGGGTGGGGGCGGCAGCTCGGCGGAGGCGCGGGGCATCTCGCCGCTCGTCTGGGCGGTGATCGCGGGCGTCGTGGTGATCGGCGGCGGGGTCCTGATCATGCGACGACGCCGCGTGCGAGACGAGGACGTGTAGGCACAGGAGGACGGACCGGGGAGCGGAAGGAAGTTCGGAAGGCCGAGGTGGGGACGCGCAGGTACATCGTCGGCAAGGTGTTGCAGGCGGCCCTCACCCTGGCCTTCGTCATGGTGTTCAACTTCTTCCTGTTCCGGATCATCCCCGGTGATCCGGCCGCGCTGCTGCTCCGCGGCACCAGCGCGTTCAACCCGGAGAACGTGGCGGAGGTCCGGGCGGAGCTCGGGCTCGACGAGCCGCTCCCCCAGCAGTTCCTGACCTACATCACCGACATGGCGACGCTGAACTTCGGGGAGTCGTTCTACCTGCGGGGCGCTCCGGTCTCCGAGGTCATCGCGGACCGGATCTGGCCGACGGTGCTCCTGCTCGGCACATCGGCCATCGCTTCGGCGGCGATCGGGTTGATCATCGGCATCCATGCGGGGTGGCGCCACGGGAGCCGGTTCGACGTCGGCTCGCTCAGCTTCACGTTGTTCGTCTACGCGATGCCGGAGTTCTGGTTCGGGATCCTCGTGTTGATGGCCTTCGCCGGCGGGGTCGGCCCGTTCCCGGCGATCTTCCCCACCGGCGGGTACGAGACCCCCGGAGCCGATCTCACCGGCTGGGCGCACGTCGCCGACGTCCTGAACCACATGTTCCTGCCGTTCATGGTGCTCACGGTCTCCTACCTCGGTGAATACGCGCTCATCATGCGGAACTCGCTGATCGACGTGATGAACGACGACTTCGTCCAGACGGCTCGCGCCAAAGGCATCCGGGAGAAACAGGTCTTGTGGGGCCACGTCGTCCCGAACGCCCTGCTCCCCACCATCACGCTCACGCTGCTGTCGCTGGGATTCATCTTCGGCGGAGCCATCACGATCGAGTACGTCTTCTCGTGGCCGGGCCTCGGCCTGCTCACCGTGCAGGCGATCGACACGAAGGACTTCGCGCTCCTGCAGGGTCTGTTCCTGCTGTTCTCCGCAGCCGTGATCTTCGCCAACCTGATCGCCGACATCGGCTACTCCTACCTCGATCCGCGCGTGCGAGCCGCCTGATGCGACCTACCGAGGCCTTCGGCCATGCCGACGGTCCGCCCGTCGGCGTCGAGCTCGAGCCGACCCCGCCGCCCGAGGTACCGAAGAGCCCTCGGAAGATCGGCTGGGCCAGGCGCCGGATGTCGGCCCGACGCATCTGGCGGACGTACCGCAAGAACACGCTGGGGATGGTCGGGCTGGTCATCCTCGCCTTGTTCATCGCGGTCGCCGTGTTCGCCCCCTTGCTGGCGGACAAGGAGGGGCTCGAGGCCACCTGCCCCTGCAACGGCGTTCCGTTCTCGCCTCCCTCATGGGACTTCCCGTTGGGGACCGACAACTTCGGGCGATCGGTCCTGACGCTCACGATCTGGGGATCTCGGATCTCGCTGACGATCGGATTGTTGGCGACCGCGATCTCGATGCTGATCGGCTCGGTCATCGGCATCGTCGCGGGCTACTACGGCCGCTGGCCGGAGACCGTCCTGATGCGACTCACGGACTGGTTCCTCGTGATCCCGTTCCTGCCGCTCGCGATCGTCCTCGCCTCGATCCTGGGACGGTCGATGGTGGTGATCATCTTCGTGATCGGGGTCACGTCGTGGCCGTCGACGGCCCGCATCATCCGGGCGCAGGTGCTCTCGGTGAAGACCCGCCCGTACGTGGAGCGCTCGCGCGCGCTCGGATCGAGCCACTGGCACCTCAATACGCGCCACATCCTGCCGAACGTGGCCCCGCTGATCTTCGCCAACACCGTCCTCACGGTCGCGATCGCCATCCTCTCCGAGAGCACGCTGGCGTTCCTCGGTCTCGGCGACCCGTTGCAGATCTCCTGGGGGACGATCCTGGAGTCCGCGTTCGCCGCCGGGGCGGCCAGCGCGGGTCAGTGGTGGTGGTTGATCCCGCCAGGCCTCGCGATCGTGTTCGTGGTCCTCTCGTTCACCCTCTGCGGGTTCGCGCTGGACGAGATCCTCAATCCCAAGTTGCGACGGCGATGAGCGTCCTGTCCGTCCGTGATCTGGAGGTCGTCTACGCGACCCAGGCCGGACCCATCCCGGCCGTTCGCGGGGTGTCGCTCGAGATCGAGACGGGCGAGGTCGTGGGGCTCGCCGGCGAGTCGGGGTGCGGCAAGTCGACGATCGTGAACGCCATCCTTCGGCTCCTCCCCCCCGGAACGACGGTGACGGGCGAGGTCCTGCTCTCCGGTGAGGACATCCTCACGATGAAGCCGGGCCGTCTGCGCGCCGTCCGATGGACCGAGGCATCCGTCGTGTTCCAGGGGGCGATGCATGCCCTGAACCCCGTGCAGCGGATCGGGGACCAACTCGCCGAGGCGATCGTGATCCACGGGCGGGCCGGCGAGCGCGAGGCGCTCGTGCGTGTCGGGAGCCTCCTCGAGCAGGTCGGGCTCCCGCCCCGGCGTCTTCGCGATTACCCGCACGAGCTCTCGGGTGGTCAGAAGCAGCGGGTCATGATCGCGATGGCGCTTGCGTGCAGCCCGACCCTCGTGATAGCGGACGAACCGACGACCGCGCTCGACGTCATGGTGCAGGCACAGGTGCTGAGGCTCCTGAAGGATCTCCAGCGCGAGCTCGGGCTCGCGATGCTCTTCATCACGCACGACCTCTCGGTCCTCGTCGAGGTGTGCGACCGGCTGGCCATCATGTACGCGGGCAAGATCGTGGAGGAGGGGCCCTCGGTCGAGGTCTTCGGGAAGCCGGCGCATCCGTACACCGAGGCCCTGGCGGCGGCGTTCCCGGCCATCGGCGATCCTCGGTTCCGACGGGCGCCCTCCGGGTTGGGCGGCGACCCGCCGCAGCCGGATGCCATCCCGGCGGGCTGCGCGTTCCACCCGAGATGCCCCCTGGCGTTCGACGAGTGCCCGGAGACCGTGCCGGACCTGTACGACGCGGGCGAGCGTCGTCGGGCCGCCTGTCTGCTGATCCCCAGGGGAGCGAAGGTCTCGACATGAGCGAGGTCGCATCGGCGAGCGAGCGCCGCGCACCGGTCCTCGAGGTGCGAGACCTCTTCGTCACGTTCCAGGGACGTCTGGGGCTCGGTGCCGGACTCGCGGGGAAACGCGCGGCCACGGCGCGTGCCGTGGACGGCGTGAACCTCGAGCTCCGGCCGGGCGAGGTCCTGGCTCTCGCCGGCGAGTCCGGGTGCGGCAAGACCACGCTCGCGCGCACGATCATGGGCCTGGAGCGTCCTCAGCGCGGCGAGATCCTGTTCGAAGGCCAGCCGATCGGCGGGAACGCGAAGCACCTTCGCGAGTACCGGCGCCGGGTGCAGATCGTGTTCCAGGACCCGACCGCGGCGTTGAATCCCAGACAGACGATCTACGAGTCGGTCGCCGAGGGACTCCGGATCCACGGCACCACGGACCAGGACGGCTCGTCCGAGGAACGCCTCGTCGCGCGTGCGCTCGCGCGCTCGGGCATGCGGCCACCCGAGCGGTTCTTCCTCTCCTACCCCCACGAGCTCTCGGGCGGTCAGCGCCAGCGTGTTGTGATCGCCGGCTGCCTCGTGCTCGAGCCCGAGGTGATCATCGCCGACGAGCCCGTCTCGAGCCTCGACGCGTCGGTGCGCGGAGAGATCCTGAAGCTGCTGCTCGGCCTCCGCGACGACTTCGGCATCGCGATGCTCGTCGTCACCCACGACCTCGGCCTCGCCTGGACGATCGCCGACCGGGTCGCCGTGATGTACCTCGGCCGCGTCGTCGAGATCGGACCGACCGAGGAGGTCCTCACGCGGCCGCTTCACCCGTACACGCAGGCGCTGCTCGAGGTGGTCCCGGAAGCGGGGGGCCTGTCGCGCCCGTTCCTGTCGGGCGAGCCGCCCGATCCGACGCGGATCCCGGACGGGTGTCGGTTCCACCCGCGGTGCCCGGATGTGGCATCGGGGGCCGCGGCTGCGGCCGGGGTCGAGGGAGGCTGCAAGGCGGAGGATCTCGGCCTGCTCGAGCTCAGGCCTGGGCACCTCGCGGCATGTCACCTGGCTGGCGTGCGGGCGGGAGGCGGCCGGCCAGACGGGCTGCGGCAGACGTAGTTCTCAGCCTCGCCGCTCCCCGACGATCCCCGGTGTTGTCCCCGACGCATCCCCATTATCCCCCATTCGGCCTAAAGCACTCTCAGTAGCTGCCGATACGTCCCTCATGCTTGCGGTGCGTCAGAACTCCAGGTCGGGGGTGCAGGCGTGAAGGTGTCCCCCGTCCCTCAGCGCAGCAACGACTTTGTGCCGTTCGATCGCGACAACGGCGCGCGCCGTCGCGCAGGCGACGGATGGCTCGAGCGCTGGATGGCGAGCGTGGCCGATCTGGCGCGCCTCCGGTCCTCGCACCCGATGCTCGACGCCGTCATCGAGGAGGTCGACGGGCGCCGGATCCGGATCGGGGACCGATGGCTGTTCGACTTCGCCTCCTGCAACTACCTCGGGCTCGACCTCGACCGGGACATCATCGAGGCGGTCCCGCGCTTCCTCGACGCGTGGGGCACGCACCCGAGCTGGTCCCGCCTCCTCGGCAGCCCGGTCGTCTACGAGCAGCTCGAGGAGCGCCTGGCGCGGCTCATCGGCAGCGAGGACACGCTCCTGCTGCCCACGATCACCCACATCCACATGTCGGTGATCCCCTTGCTTGCCGGCAGTGGTGCCATCTTCCTCGACGGACGGGCCCATAAGACGCTCTATGACGGGGCGATGATCGCGACCGGGCACGGCGCGACCGTCGAGCGGTTCCGTCACAACGACGCCGGCCACCTCGAGGAGCTGCTCCGGCGGGCGTCGCGGGGCAGCCGGATCATCGCGATGGACGGCGTGAACTCGATGACCGGCAACGCGCCGGACGTTCCGGCATTCGCCCGGCTCGCGCGCGAGTTCGACGCGCTCCTGTACATCGACGACGCGCATGGGTTCGGGGTCGTCGGGGAGCGGAGCGCCGACGAGCTCTGCCACTACGGGACACGCGGGAACGGCATCGTCCGCCACCAGGCTGAGTCCTACGACGGCGTCATCTTCGTCGCGGGTCTGTCGAAGGCGTATTCATCCCTGCTCGCGTTCCTGGCCCTGCCCTCGAAGCTGAAGGACGTCCTGAAGGTGGCCGCTCCCCCCTACCTGTACTCGGGGCCCTCGCCGGTCGCATCGCTTGCGACCGCCTGGGCGGGCCTGACGGCGAACGAGGTCCGCGGGGATCGCCGCAGATACGAGATCTTCCGCAAGACCCGGCGTGTCCTGGAACTCCTCCGCGAGCTCGAGATCGCGACCCCGAACCGCTCCGGGTACCCGATCATCGAGATCCCCTTATCTCGCGATGAAGACATCGACGAGGTCGGCCGATACCTCTTCGAGCAAGGGATCTACGTGACCATGGCCGCCTACCCGCTGGTGCCGAAGGACGAGGTGGGGTTCCGCGTGCAGATCACCGCCGCGAACGACGACGAGCAGATCGAGCGCCTCTGCAAGGTGCTCATCGAGCTCGACGATCGGTTCGAGCTCCGGCACCGCGAGGGTCGGAACCCGCGCGAGCGGTCGGCGGAGGCGCGGGAGGCATCGGGGGTCAGAGGATGACCGAGCAGACCGCCCTCCCAGCCTGGCGCCGGACCTGGCTCCTCTATCTCGCGGCCGGCGCGCTGCCGCTGGCGCTGTTCCTGTTCGACGTGATCAACCTGCGGCTCGGCCCACTGTTCAACGTGATCGGCCTGTCCTCGCCGATCGTGATCGTGATCGCGGTGCGGATCCACCGGCCCGAGCATCGGCTGCCGTGGTACCTCGTCGCCGTTGGCCAGACCCTGTTCATCCTCGGGGACGTGATCACGTACAACTACGACCGTTTCTTCGGGACCGAGTTGCCGTTCCCCTCGGTCGGCGACCTCTTCTATCTGTCGGTCTATCCGTTCCTGGTGGGGGGGATCCTCCTGCTGATCCGCGCCCGCTCCCCTGGCCGGGACAGCGCGAGCCTCATCGACTCGCTGATCATCTCGATCGGCGTGGGGACCCTGTCCTGGGTGTTCCTGATCTCGCCGTACTTCCAGGACCCGACCCTCACCCTGAACCAGAAGCTGGTCGCCATGGCCTATCCGCTCATGGACCTGATCCTGTTCTCGGTGGCCGTCCGGCTGACCGTCGGCGCCGGACGCCGTCCCGCGGCCTTCTATCTGATGATCGCCGCGGTCGCGGTCCTGTTCGTGACGGACAGCATCTACAGCTGGATCTCACTGCATGGGGGCTACGACAACACCACCGGCTACCTCGAGGGCGGGTGGGGATTGTTCTACCTGCTGTTCGGCGCCGCCGCGCTGCACCCGTCGATGCGGGTGCTCGAGCAGCCGACCGCGCAGGTCGAGCCGGCGCACCCTCGCCGACGGATCCTGCTGCTTGCGGGAGCCTCCCTCCTGTCGCCCACGGTCCGTTTCATCGAATCGGTGCGCCATGACGTACTCGCGTCCCCCGTGCTCGCGGCGTCGTCGGCGATCGTGTTCGTGCTCGTCCTGGTTCGCCTGAATGGGCTGATGGTGGACATCGGCCAGCATCGGAAGACCGAGCGCCGATTGCGCGATGCAGAGAACAAGTACCGGTCGCTCGTCGAGGGGCTCCCCGCCGTGGTCTACATCGCGGAGTTCGGGGAAGAGGGCAGATGGCGGTACGTCAGCCCCCAGGTCCACGAGATCCTCGGGTTCAGCCAGGACGAGTGGATGAACGCGGAGATGCTCTGGCGCGACCGCATCGTGCCCCAGGACCGAGAGCGGGCGCTCGCCGCGGAGGAGCAGCTCCTGAACGGCGAGGGTCGCATGCACTGCGAGTACCGCATCCTCGGCGCCGACGAGCGGTTGATCTGGATCCGCGAGGAGGCCGAGGCGCTCCCCGACGAAGGGGGCCGGCCGATGTACCTGCAGGGCGTCATGTACGACATCTCGGAGCAGAAGGCCGCCGAGGAGCAGCTCATCAAGGCCTTGGAGACCGAGAAGGAGGCCGCAGCCGGCCTGCGCAAGCTGCACGACATGCACAACTCGTTCCTGCAGGCGGTGTCGCACGACCTTCGCACGCCGCTCACCAGCATCATGGGGGGCGCGCTCACGCTCGCGCGCGACAACGGCGAGATCTCACCCGAGGACGGGAAGGACCTGATCAACCGGATCGCCGCGAACGCGCAGAAGCTGCACCGGCTCCTCACGAACCTCCTGGATCTGGATCGCATCACCAGGGGCATCGTGGAGCCGAAGCGCGAGCGGGTGGACCTCGGCACGATCGTGATGGGCGTGCTCCAGGAGTGCACGAGCGAGACGCATCCGCTCGAGTTCACCACTCCCGAACCCGTCTGGGCCTCGGTCGACGCAGCGCAGGTCGAGCGGATCGTCGAGAACCTGGTCACCAACGCCATGCGGTACACGCCGGCGGGAACGCCGGTCTCGGTGTCCGTCCTCGACCGGGGCGACGGCGTGTTCCTCACGGTCGCCGACTCCGGCCCGGGGATCCCGGACGAACTGAAGCTGTCGATCTTCGAGCCGTTCCACCAAGGCGACGAGGTCATCCCGCATTCACCCGGCGTCGGCATCGGCCTCTCCCTGGTGGCCCGGTTCGCCGAGCTGCACGGCGGGCGCGCGTGGGTCCAGGACCGACCCGGTGGAGGCGCGATGTTCCAGGTGTACCTGCCCCACCGCGAGGTCGAACACGAGGCCTCGCTCATCTCGGGCGATGGTGTCGTGGGTAGCGCCGTCGCGGCCGGGTAAGGGACCGAGCCGATGACGGGAGGGGACCCGAGGCTCGAACCGTCCCGCCAGACCGGATCGATCCGCAAGAGCCGTCTCAGGCTCCTGGCGCCGCTCCGACACCGGGACTTCCGGATGCTGTGGATCGGGATGACCGTGTCCCTGATCGGAGACGGGATCTTCCTGGTGGCGATCGCCTGGCAGTCCTACGAGCTGTCCGACTCGCCCACCGCCCTCTCGCTCATCGGGGTGGCGATGACGATCCCCCACGTCGCCTTCCTGCTCTTGGGAGGCGTGGTGAGCGACCGATGGGACCGGCGGCGCGTGATGGTGTCGGCGGATGCCGTTCGCGGAGCCGCACTGGCGGCGTTGGGTGCACTCTCGTTGACCGGGGTCGTCGAGGTGTGGCACATGATGGTGATCGGGGCGCTGTACGGAGCCGGGACCGCGTTCTTCGGACCCGCGTTCGACGCGATCGTGCCGGAGCTCGTGCCGTCGGAGGAGCTCACGCAGGCGAACTCGCTCGACCAGTTCGTCCGGCCGGCGGCGATCGGGCTCGCCGGCCCCGCCCTCGGCGGCCTGCTGATCGCCGTCGCGGGCACCGGCGGCGCGTTCCTGTTCGACGCGGCGACGTTCGGCGTCTCGATCGCCGCCGTGTCGTTGATCCGACCCTTGCCCGCCTCGGCGCGAGCGGATGGGGAGCGTCCGGGGACTGTGCTTGGCGAGGTCGCGGAGGGCTACCGGTACGTGCGTTCGAACGTCTGGCTGTGGGGAACGTTCCTGGCAGCGACCTTCGCGTACCTACTGTTCATGGGGCCGTCCGACGTGCTGCTGCCCTACATGGTGAAGAACGAGCTCGGAGGGAGTGCCAGCGATCTGGGCTTGATCCTCGCCGCGGGCGGGGTTGGGGCGATCTTCGCCGCGATCCTGATGGCGCACCGCGGGACCCCCCGGCGGCACATGGCGTTCATCTACGTCGTGTGGACGCTGTCCACGTTCGCGATCGCCGGCTACGGGCTCGCGCGCGACCGTTGGCAGCTGGCCGCGGCCTGCTTCGCGTTCAACGCACTCGAAGCTGCCGGGACGATCGTGTGGGCGACGACGAAGCAGCGGTTCGTACCGCGCCGGTTGCTCGGACGTGTCTCGAGTTTCGACTGGTTCATCTCGATCGGACTGCTCCCCGCCTCGTACGCGCTCTCCGGTCCGGTGGCGGGGGCGCTTGGCGCCAGGGCGACCCTGGTCGGCGCCGGCATCGTCGGCGGGATCGTCACGTTCGGGTTCCTGTTCCTCCCCGGTATGCGCCGAACGGAACGGGACGGGACGGAGACCGCCGAGAGGCGTGCGGAGGACTCGGCAACACCCGTCCTGCCACCCACCCTGGCGGAGGCCGGGGAGGCGGTGTCCGTCGACAGAGCGGCCCTCGGGTAGTTCCGGCTACTCCGCACGCTCGTCCGCGAGCGCGCGAGAGTTACGGCGGCACCGACGCGGAAGGCTTGTCGACGACCTCCCGGATCCTCGTGCCGCGGGGGTCGTACGGCGGCTCGGGAAGGACACGCGCCGGGCGCGGATCCCCCACGACGAAGATCGTGACCTCGGACGCCGCCTGTGCCACGCCGGTGTCCAAGTACGCGAGCGCCAAGCTCTTCTCCACATGGTGGCCGTAGGCCCCACTGGTCACGTAGCCGACGCGGCGATCGCCGGTCCAGATGCCCTCGTCGGTCGACGCATCGGCGTCGAGGGCATCGACCTCGAGCAGCACGAGTCGCCGGTCGGGGCCGCGTGCGCGCTCGGCCAGGGCAGCGTCGAGTCCGACGAAGTCGCCTTTGTCGAACGCGACGTAGCGGTCGAGCCCCGACTGACCAGGCGTGCAGTCCTGACGGTACTCGGTCGACCAGATCCCGTAGCCCTTCTCGAGGCGGAGGCTCTCGGCGGCGCGGTCGCCGATCAAGCGCAGGCCATGGCCCGCGCCGGCTTCCTCCAGTTCGCGCAGCAGCGTGCGATGCCGGCTGGGCGGGACCACGATCTCGTACCCGAGCTCTCCGGTGAGCGAGATGCGGCCCACGACCGCCCGTGCCGAACCGACGCCCATCTCGCGAACGGCCAGGAAGGGAAAGCCGTCGTTCGAGACGTCAGCGTCGGCCAGAGCGCCTAGCACGGCACGGGAGGCTGGCCCCGACACCACGAACCCCATCCAGTCCTCGGTGATGTTGCGTACATGAACGCCCGAAGGCGCCATCTGCTGACGGAACCAGCGCATGTGCCAGTCCTGGAGGTAGTACGACCCGGTCAGCCAGAAGCGCTCGCCGTCGATCGACGTGACCGAGAGATCGCCCATCAGGTGACCCCGGTGGTTCAGCATGGGTGCCAGCCGGATCCGCCCGGGCTCTGGCAAACGGGACGACACCAGCCGATCGAGCCACGCCCGTGCGTTCGGACCCGTGACCTCGTAGCGCGCGTACTGCGCGATCTCGTATTCGCCGACCGCGCATCGGACGACACCGACCTCCTCGCGGACGATCGACTCGGCGTTCGAGCGGCCGAGCGTCCATATCTCCTCGAAGTCGGGCGACGGCGCGAAATACAGCGGGACCTCGAGCCCCCAGTTGACGGTGAAACGGGCGTTCGCCGCCTCGAACACGTCGTAGCACGGCGTCGTCTTCAGCGGCCGGCCGGCGGGCAGCTCTTCGTTCGGATACGCCATCACGAACCGCCGCGCGTAGAACTGCCGGGTGGTGTCGCGGAGGTATCGGTCGTTCGTCGCGTACTCGCCGAAGCGCGCCACGTCCATGCCGAAGACGTCGTAGCCGGGATCGCCGTCGACGATCCAGTTCGCGATCGCAAGACCGATGCCCGCGCACTGCGAGAAGCCCGCCATGCAGCCGCACGCCGCCCAGTAGTTGGGCCGCCCGGCGACCGGCCCCACGAGGGGATTGCCATCCGGCGTGAACGCGATCCCCCCACAGACCCACCGCTTGATGCCGACGTCCCCGAGGATCGGGAACCGCTCGAAGCCGATCGTGAGCTCCGGCCTGATGCGCTCGATCTCCTCCGGGAAGAGCTTCATCCCGAAGTCCCATGGTGGCCCGTGGGTCGTCCAGTGGCGTGGGTTCTGCTCGTAGAAGCCGAGGAGAACGCCCTTGCCCTCCTTCTGCAGGTAGGTGAAGCCCTCGAGGTCCGTGACCGCGGCCATGTCCCCATCGATCGCCGCGATCTCCGGGATGTCTTCGGTGACCAGATAGTGGTGCGGCATCAGGGCGATTGGGTGATCGACTCCCGCCAGGCGTCCGACGCGGCGAGCCCACAGACCGGCCGCGTTGACCACGTGCTCGGCCTCGATCGGTCCTCGTTCGGTATCGACGCGCCAACCGCCGCTCCGGAGCGAGACGAGTGCGATCACCCGGCTGTGCTCGATCACGTCGGCGCCGCGCCCGCGCGACGCCATCGCGTAGGCGCGCGTGGCGCTGTTCGGATCGACCGTCCCCTCCTGGGGGTCGAAGAGGGCTCCGACGATCCCTCGAGGGTCGAGGATCGGGACCAGCTCTGCGGCTTCGTCCGGCGTGAGCAGGTACGCGTCGGTGCCCTGGGTGCGCACCCAGGCGAGCTCGGACTTCAGCCACCGCCACCGCTCCGGGCTGACCGCCAGTTCCAGGCCACCGCTCAGGTGAAGGCCGAGGTCCTCGCCGGTCTCTTGCTCGAGCTTCGGATACATGCCGATCGTGTACGACATCAACGCGGCGACGCGCGTGTCGGCGTTGATCGCGTGGAACCCGCCGGCGGCGTGCCATGTCGATCCGGCGGTGAGCTGGCTCCGCTCGATCAGCGCGACGTCGGTCATGCCTCGCAGGGTGAGGTGGTACGCGACGCTGACGCCGACGATCCCACCGCCGATGACAACGACCTGGTATCGATCCCTCACGTCACTCCCGCATGGGTCGCTCTCGAGCTGATCCGGCACTTCGACCCATCACGATCCGGAGGCTCCGATGGTGCCGGATGCGGCGTCGGCCGGGACGCATCGAGCGGGAGAGGCTACCGCGCCGCGCCGTCGCCCTCGCTGTCGCCCTCGCCGTCGCCCTCGCCG
>Ga0187893_10004757_pt1 | contig 25395 bp, 24 predicted proteins | sample MA1701074metaG_FD_139574 | JGI IMG/M metagenome (GOLD analysis project Ga0187893, IMG submission 139574) | White microbial mat communities from a basaltic lava cave in the Kipuka Kanohina Cave System on the Island of Hawaii, USA - MA170107-4 metaG ... | reverse complement strand
CGATGCCGACGACGAGCCCGTTCCCGCCGCATTGAGCGGCGAGGTCCAATGTGAGTTGGGCAGCGGCGCGATGAGCACCAATCTCGATGTTCACGTAGCGTTCCTCCGCGAGACTCTTGCACTAGCTACGCGGGCGCATGCGAGAGGTGACGAGCCCTTCGGTGCTCTTCTCGTCATCAAAGGCGAAGTCGTCCTCGCTGCGAGCAACACCGTGTTCTTGGAGAACGATCCAACTCGACATGCAGAACTCAATCTCGTCAGTCAGGCGGCACGAACGCTGCCCAAGGAGGCACTGAGCGCCGCGACGATCTATGCGAGCACAGAGCCCTGCGCGATGTGCGCTGGAGCGATCTGCCGCGTACGGGTCCCCCGAGTCATCTACGGGTGCTCAGGCCAGGGCCTTCGGGACTTGATCGGTGGCGGCACAGCCGTTCCGTGTCGCCAGATCCTCCAACGGCCCCATCATTCGGTCGAGGTGGTGGGGCCGCTCCTCGAGGAAGAGGGCCTGGCACTCCATCGTCACCTCAACTGGTGGGCCGCTGCCTAGCCAGCGGCTGCAGCTGACGGCCGCGATCCGTTGGCCGCAACGCGGCCGAGCTTCTGCGTAGAGTAGGAGCCTGTCATCACACCGAAGGTCATCCGGTACTACTTCGGCTTCGGCTCCCCGTTCTCGGCGCTGGCCGACGCGCGGATCGACGCGCTCGTCGAGGAGGCAGGGGCGGAGCTCGACCCGATCCCGGTCACTTCGCCCCCCTCCGAGCCGCCGCAGGCGGTTCGCGGCGACGCTCCTGGAGTACAAGCGCAGCTATCAGTACCAGGACGCTGCGCGCTGGGCGCGCAAGCTCGGCCTGCCGTGGCACTCCTCCCTTCCGCCCCAGAAGCCAGTCGACGCGCTGGACGCGTCGGCGGGCTACTACATCGCGCGGGAGAAGGGCGCCGAGCGCGCGTACCGAAATGGGGTCTTTCGAGCGCACTGGTCGGAGGGGCGCGACATCGACGACCGCGACGTGCTCGGCGACTGTGCCCGTGATGCGGGGCTCTCGCGTCACGACTTCTTGAAGGGGCTCGACGACCCGCAGTATCTCAACGCGTTGTTGGCGCGAGCCGTGGCCGGGCTCGAGGATCGAGTCTTCGGCGTGCCCCTCTTCGTGGTCGACGGCGAGCGCTTCTGGGGAAACGACCGCCTGCTCGAGGGCCGCGAGGAGCTGACGCAGTACCTCTTCAACACGAGGAAGAACCAGCACTACTTCTGCAGGCGCTGCGGGGTTCGCGCGTTCGGCGTCGGGAACGAGACGCCGATGGGGAAGGTGTACGGCGTGAATCTCGGCTGCCTGGAGGACGTCTCCGAGGAGGAGCTCGCGCGGGTCCCTATCACGTCTGTAGACGGCCGGAGCGACAGCCCGGAGGCCCCTGGATTCTTCAGGCACCTCTGAGGCAGAGTGACGCGCTCGACCCGATCTACGCCGAGTCCGCACCTCAGCGTGTGCACTTGCACCCGGCACCCGTTGCCAGCTCAGCATCCCGCTGAAACTCACGGCCGCAGTGGTAGCATCGCGGGCGGCGGCAGGGTGACCGGCCGGCGGCAGGAATCCACGCGATGAACGTCTCGATCACGTACTGCGTACGTTGAAACTACCTTCCTCGCGCCTCCAGTCTGGGGGCGAAGCTCGCTCGAGAGCTGGGAGTCGAAGCCCGACTGATCCGGGGTGACGACGGCGTCTTCGACGTCGTCGCGAACGGAAGGCTCGTGTTCTCGAAGCATGCGACGGGGCGGTTTCCCGAGGAGCAGGAGATCGTCGAGGCGCTCCGCTCCCTCACGTAGACGGGCTGGTGCCCAACGAAGCGGCCGAACTCGATGGAACGAGGGCATGGTTTCCGCGGCGAGGATCGGCTGGATGGCCAGCCACTTTCGATCGCCCATGGTGCACCGATCCGGCTCGTGGCTCCCGTCCACTGCGGATGCAGGAACGTCGAGCACGTCCGTTCGATCGAGTTCTGGCGAGACGCCCGCACCTACCGATTCGACGGGCCGCGGTTCATGGACCACCCCAGGGCCAGGGTCGCGCTCGAGGAACGCGGCGGTGAGGTCCGCCACCCATGGCCGTGCGTGAGCTCTCGACCGCGCGGCTCCGCCTCCGGCCCCTGACGGCCGCCGACCGCGACGCGCTCTACGCGATCTATGCCGATCCCGAGGTAGCGAAGGGGCTGATCACGCGACCGCAGTCACCCGCCGGGTTCGAGCAGCCCTTCGCGCAGATGCTCGAGCTCGCCTCGTCGCTCGGCATGTGGGCCATCTGTGACGGGGCGGACGGGCGACTGATCGGCCGCTGTGGGTTCTATCCCTGCTCGGAGCCGCCGGGGGGGACTCCGGAGCTCGCCTATCTCCTGTCCCGATCGCATTGGGGCCAGGGGCTCGCGAGCGAGGCCGCCCGGCGTTGTCTCGACTTCGCCTTCCTCGAGCAGGCCTGGCCCGAGGTGGTCGCGATGGTCCGCCTCGGCAACGCGGCGTCCCTGCGGGTTCTCCGCAAGCTCGGGATGGAGTGGGTACGGCGGACCGGGGCTCGCGGCACGCCGGCAGACCTCTACCGGCTGTTGCGCGCGTCGTACCGGCCCGGCGGGCATCCCGCGTGACCTCCGCGCGCTCGTCGGCGCAAGTCGCCGCTCTCGTGCTCGCTGCGCTCGCCCTTCTCTCGTGCGGGCCGCCGGGCGTCGTGATCGAGATCTACAACGCGACCAATCGGAACGTCGTGGTGCGCGAGGCCTACAACGACGCCTCGACGACGACGCACCACCTCGCGCCCGGTGCGGGCGCGGAGTTCGGCCCTGCCCTCGCGTGGCACGTCGCCATCCTCGGCCACGTGTTCGAGGTGCAGCACCCGGGCGACCGCTTCGGCCGCTCCCGGGCGTTCGGCCAGCAGCTCTTCCGGTTCCAGGCCGTGCCGCCCGGTTGTCTCTTCGCTCCGCTCCCCGAGCAGCAGGGCCCGGTGGCCGAGCCTCCCGAGCAGCCTCGCGGCTTTCCGCTGGGGCCGTCCGCCCTCTGCGCGCCCGCGGCCGCGGCTCGCTAGGGTGATTCGCCGCGCCGGTCCGGCGCCGCAAAGGAGGCGAGCATGAGAGGCCTCAAGATCCTCGCGATCGTGGCCGTGATCTACGTGGGCATCGTCACCGCGTTCGAGTCGCTGATCGGAACGCTCCAGCCCGCCGGTGGCGGGACCCTCGTGATCACCACCTTCGAGCCGGACGGCACGGCGCACGACCGCGTCCTGTCGAAGCTCGAGAGCGACGGGAAGGTCTACGTGGCCGTGAACCACTGGCCGCGCGCCTGGTACAACCGCGCGCTCCAGAACCCGGACGTGCAGGTGACGATCGACGGCCAGAAGAGCGACCGCCGCGCGGTCCCGGTGACGGGCCCGGAGCACGACCGGGTCGAGAGCGAGAACGCCCACGGGATCGTCTTCAAGCTCCTGACCGGCTTCCCGCCCCGCTACTTCCTCCGGCTCGACCCGCGCTGACGCCGCGCCGGCAGCCTGCGCGCGCGAGGGTTAGGCTCGGGGCCACGTCCATGGCCACGCGTCGCTCCTCGCCGCATCGGCTGCTCACCGCGCTCGAGTGGCCGCGCGCCGCCTTCGAGGCCTCGACGCTCCCGGCGGCGTGGCCGGTGCTCCGGAGCGCGCCGCGCGGTGATGGTCACCCCGTCCTCGTGCTCCCTGGCTACGCGGCCGGCGACGCCTCCACCGCGGCGCTCCGCGCCTACCTCCGCGCGCTCGGCCACCGCGCGCACCGCTGGCGCCTCGGCTGGAACCTCGGGCTCGAGGACGGCGTCGGCGGGCGGCTCCTCGCGCGGCTCGACGCCCTCCACGCGCGCACGGGCCGCGCCGTGAGCCTCGTCGGCTGGAGCCTCGGCGGGGTCTATGCGCGCGAGCTCGCGAAGCTCGCGCCCGGGCGCGTGCGGCTCGTGGTCACGCTCGGGAGCCCGTTCGGGATGAACCGCGGCGGCGTCGGCTGGCTCGCGAGCATGGTCCATGGGCAGACGGCGCGGCCAGCGAGCCGCATCTCCGACCCGCCGCCCGTGCCCTCCACCGCGATCGTGAGCCGGACCGACGGCATCGCCGGCTTCCACGCCTGCCTCGAGGCGCCGGGCGAGGGCCGCGAGAACCTCGAGGTGCCCGGGAGCCACGTCGGGCTCGGGCTCAACCCGCTCGTGCTCTACGCGATCGCCGACCGGCTCGCCCAGCCGGAGGGCGCGTGGAAAAGCTTCGACCGGAGCGGGCTCCGGAGCGTACTCTACGGGCGGGTGCAGTAGCGAAAGGCTCTCCCGTGCAACAGCTCACCGGCCTCGACACGACGTTCCTGGTGATGGAGGCTGGCGGCCAGCTCGGCCACGTCGGCTCGCTCTGCCTCTACGACACGAAGCGGCTGCGCGGCCGCTCGCTGGTCGACGCCTTCGGCGCGGCGCTCGAGGCACGGATGCACCTGCTACCGCCCTACCGGCGCCGGCTCGTCGAGGTGCCGCTCGGGCTCGACCGCCCGTACTGGATCGACGACCCGGACTTCGACCTCGACTACCACCTGCGCCACATCGCGGTGCCGCCGCCCGGCGACGACCAGCAGCTCGCGGCACTCGTGGCGCGCATCCACGGCCGCGCACTCGACCGCGCTCGCCCGCTCTGGGAGGCGTACGTGATCGAGGGGCTCGCCTCGGGGCTCGTCGCGCTCTACACGAAGATCCACCACTGCACGATCGACGGCGTCTCGGGCGCAGAGCTGATGCAGGTGCTGCTCGACCGGAGCCCCGAAGGCGACGCCGTGCCCGCCGCCGAGGAGGAGCTCCCGCGCGAGGCCGTGCCCGGCTCGCTCGAGATGCTGGGACGCGGCGCGCTCGGGCTCGCGCTCCAGCCCGGCCGCATCCTCGGCACCGCGCGCCGCACGCTCCGCGACCTCCGTCAGCGCGAGGGCGCCTTCGGCGCCGTGGCGCGCACGCTCGGCCTCGACCGGCTCCCGCTCGCGGGCGGCTTCCTGCGTCGCCGTGGCCCGCAGCTCGACGCCGACCCGATCCCGCAGACTGCCGCGCCGCGCACGCCGTGGAACCGCTCGATCACGCCGCACCGCCGCTTCGCCTTCTTCTCGCTCTCGCTCGCGCGCGTGAAGCGCGTGAAGGCCGCCTACGGAACGACGCTCAACGACGTGGTGATGGCGCTCTCGGCGGCGGCGCTGCGCCGGTACCTGGAGGACAGGGGCGAGCTGCCCGACACGCCGCTCGTCGCGATGGTGCCCGTCTCGGTACGGAGCGAGTCCCAGAAGCACGAGTTCACGAACCGCGTGACGAGCATCCTGGGTGAGCTCGCCACCGACGAGCCCGACGCCGTGGCGCGTCTCCGCCGCATCGCCGCCGCGATGCAGGCCGCGAAGCGCATGCAGCAGGCCGTGCCCGCGAATCTGCTCCAGGACTGGACGCAGGTCACGACGCCCGCCCTCGCCGCGCAGGCGGCGCGCATCGTGGCGCGCACGCGCGTGATGGACCGGCTGAATCCGCCGTTCAACGTGGTGATCTCGAACGTGCCCGGCCCGCGCGAGCCGCTCTACTGCGCCGGCGCGGAGCTGAAGACGTACTACCCGGTGTCGGCGGTCGCGGAGGGTCAGGGCCTCAACATCACGGTGCAGAGCTACCGCGACCACCTCGACTTCGGGCTGATCTCCTGCCGCGAGCTCGTACCCGACCTCTGGGACCTCGCCGGGCTCTTCCCCGAAGCGCTCGAGGAGCTGGAGAAGCGCGCGCCGCAGTGAGGCGGGCTAGGTCCCGCCGAAGCGAACGTGGTTCATCGCCCAGAGGGTCACGAAGCCGAACGCGCCGACGACGTGCCAGAGCGCGTGCATCGCGAAGAATGGGTATACGACACGCTCGTTGCTCGCGGTAGCGAGCAGCAGCCCGAAGCCGAAGATCGCGACCACGAGCGCGAGGAGCGGCTTCGCACGCCGCGGGATGCGCTCGCGCCGCGCCCAGAACAGGCCGACCACGACCCAGGCGAGCGCGATCAGGAAGCTCTCGCCCGGGTAGAAGCCGCCCCATGCGCCGAGCGGGATCAGGTAGGCGCGCTCGGTGCCGGGGAGGCGATCGTAGAGGTGCCACGCCACGCCGGCGAGCATCGCGAGCGTGAGCAGGGCCCGCGCGCGGCGCGCGAACGGCGGCTCGTAGTAGTCGCCGAGCACGCCGAGCGCGAGCGCCCACGCGACGACGATGTTGCTGCCGGTATCGAGGAACGCCCAGAGCCAGCGCGGCACGAAGCCTGGCACCGTCTCGCCGAAGCCATGGAGCGTGACCGTGAAGATGCCCGTCACGATGATCGTCGCGTAGGCGAAGCGCCAGCGCGCGGGCTGCGGAGCGACGAAGCGGCAGAAGGCCAGCGCGAGAACGCCCGAGAAGAGCGTCGCGAAGCCGGTCACGGTGTTGGCGAGGCCGTACGCAGGGAGCTCCATGGGCGCGACACGCTACCGCGGGTACGCTCCCCGGCATGCGCTGGCTGGGCCTCCTGCTGTGCTGCGCGCTGGCGGCGCCCGCCGCCGCGCAAGTGACGCTCCTCGACGACGGGCGCTGGCAGGTCGTGGGCAGCGCCGACGCGGGCGCGCCCCAGATCGCCGTGAGCGTCGACGACGCGCCGGCCGGCTCGTTCTCGGAGCTGCGCTTCGCGTTCTCGGACGGCGGCGCAAACGACCTCGTGCTGGTGCTCTCGGGCGCCGGCGCGCTCACGCCGGCGCTCCCCGGCGGACCGCCGGGTGCTTCCGCCACGTTCGGGAGCTACTGGGACTGCGAGGCGGGCCTGGTCGGGCCGCTCCGCTTCGTCTCGCTCGAGCTCCCCGCACGCTCGAAGAAGAGCGGCGTGCTCGACCTCCGCGGCCAACTCTCGAACCTCGACTCGCTCGAGTCCGAGAAGCTGAAGCTTCGCATCCGGAAGCCGAAGCCCGACAAGTTGCGCGTGGAGCTCCGCTACCGGCTCCGCACCACGCGCGAGCTCTGCATCGACAAGGCGCGGCACGACTCCGCGGAGGAGTTCCACATCGTCGAGTTCGACGCGAGCTTCCTCGGACCGAACGTCCACACCAACGACCTCACGCGCTACGTGAAAGACCTCCGCTTCGACTGCGACGGCTTCGACTGCGACCTCGACAAGGTGAGCTTCTGCGCGCCGCTCGTGAACCAGACCGGCTATGTGCTCGACAACCCGCAGCGCCTCGAGGACAAGCGCATGTGGTTGTTCCACACCTCGGGCGCGCCGATGCCGACGCCCACCCTGTTGCTCGAGCTGCGCGCGCCGTCCTTCCACCACGCGAAGCCGCAGGGCTTCGTGACGGAGAGCGCAGACCCCTCGGCGCGCAACGTCAGCTTCTGGGCCGACTGGGTGAAGGTGAACGGCCACTACGGTGCGGGCAAGAAGCTCGCGAACTTCCGCTTCGCGCTCGAGGCCGAGCCGCCGCGCGACCCGAGCTGCGACCGCACGCAGGACTGAGTGCAGGCGCTGCGAAACAGCGCGCGCAGTGAGCCCACGCGAGGCTTCGCCTCGCGTGAAGCGAACGGAGTCAAGACAGTCGCCTCCGCGCGCGTTGCGCCTCGCGGCGGGTGTTCGAACCCTTCGTGGGCCCTGAGGCCTGGCGGCTATGCCTTCGCGAGCCAGAGCGAGGCGACGCCCTTCATGCCGCCGAAGAGCTCCGGCTCCTTCGTCGGAAGGAGTCGGTAGTGCGGGAGCCGCCGGTGGAGCGCCTGGAGCGCGACCCGGAGCTCGCGCCGCGCGAGGTGGATCCCGAGGCAGCGGTGCGGCCCGAGCCCGAAGCCGACGTGCCGGTTCGGCATGCGGTCGAAGCGGATCTCGTGCGGGTGCGGGAAGTGCGCCGGGTCGCGGTTCGCGGCGGGGCTCGGGCACGCCACGATCTCGTTCTCGCCGAAGGCCGCATCGCGAAAGCCGATCGCGGCGGTCGCGCGCCGCGGCATCGTCACGATCGCATGGAAGCGCACCAGCTCCTCGATCGCGGGGCCCACGCGCTCGGGAGCCTCCATCAACGAGACGAACTCGCGCCGCTTCGCCGCGTCCTCGGCGAAGCCCTTCACGATCAGCCCGAGGACGGACGCGACGGTGTCGAGCCCCGCCATGAAGAGCAGAAAGAGCGTGTCCTCGAGCTCCTCCTGCGTGAGCGGGCGCTCGTTCTCGTAGCGCGCCTGGAGGAGCCTCGTGATCAGGTCGTCCGCAGGCCGCACGCGGCGCCCGTCGAGGAGCTTCTTCAGGTACGCGTAGATCTCGACACCCACCGTCGCGCGGATCTGGAACCACTGCTCGGTCGTGATCCGCCGCTCGTCCTCGATCGGGATCCCGAGCGCGCGGCCCTTCGCGAGCGCGAGGGCGCGGCCGCGCGAGTGGCCGTCGTTGGCGTGCATCAGCACGTTCTTCCAGTCCATGATCTGCGTGTAGTCGGCGAGCGGGAAGCCGATCAGCTCGCAGAAGATCACGGTCGGGAACGGGTCGGCGAAGTCGGCGACGAAGTCGAACTCGTCCTTCGCGAGCATCTTCTCGACCAGCTCGCCGGCGTACTGCTCCAGGTGCGGCTCGAGCCGCGCCATCTCGTCCGCCGTGAACCACGGGTTCAGGATGCGGCGGTAGCCGGTGTGCGCCGGCGGGTCGATCGCCTGCGGGATCCAGGGCCGCACGGGGTAGATCCCGATCTGGCTCGAGAACTCCTCGGGCCGGCGCAGCACGTCGGCGACGTCGTCGTAGCGCGTGACCACCCAGCCCGTCGTCGCGCCCTGCGCCATCGGCGCCTGCCGCGTCTTCGCGATGGGGAGCTCCTCGCGGAGCAGGTCCCAGATCTCGAACTCGCGCGCGAGGAAGTCTTGCGAGGAGAGGTCGAGAGTCTTCGCCTCGGCGAGCGCCCGTTCGCGTCGGGTCGTGGACATCGCGAGTCCTCCGGTGGGGGTCGGGCCCCTAGCCTACGCCGCCGCGCCCGCCCCGAGGAAGCCCTCGATCCGGTGCGCCACCTCGCTGGGGTGCTCTTCGTAGACGAACAGCTTCGCGTCTTCGATGGTGTGGAAGCCCGCCACGTTCGGGAACTGCGGCAGCATGGCCCGCGCCCGAGCCGCGGGAAAGGTGGGGTCGTCGGCGTCCCAGACGAACAGGGTCGGCATCGCGAGCTTCTGGTGGAGGCGCTCGAACTCGTCGAGCCGCGCGAACTTCATGCAGCGCAGGAAGCGGAGCGCGCCCTGGATCCGCGGAGGCGAAGCGAGGAGCGGTGCGATGAAGCGCTCGTGGAAGGAGCCCTCCAGCAAGCCGAGATCGTGGAAGCAGCCGCCGAACGCGAGGGGCGAGCGGCGGAACGCGGCGGAGTGGAGCAGCCGGCGCAGCACGCTCCCGGCGCCGGGGACGTGCGCGAGCGCCTGGTAGGTCGGGATCCAGGGCGGCCGGTGTCGCGGAATCTCGGTGTTGGTGAGGACGAGATGCGAGACCCGCTCGCCGTCGAGGAGCGCGAGCTCGCGCGCGACCCAGCCGCCCGTGTCGTTGCCGACCAGCGCGTAACGCTCGATGCCGCGCTCGCGCAGCAGGGCCTGGAGCGCCAGGGCCTGGCCCGGGGAGGAGTGGTCGCGATCCGCCGTGCTCTCGGACTCCCCGAGCCCGATCAGATCCGGCGCGAGGCAGGTGAAGCGCTCGCGCAGGCGCGCGACGACCCCATCCCACGTGCGCCCGGAGAGCGGGAAGCCGTGGACGAGGACGACCGCGGGCCCGCGGCCCTGCTGGCACCAGCGCAGCGTTGCCTCACCGACGCGCGTACTTCCTTCGACGGGGGCGCCCACGCCGTCATACCATAGGGCCGGGAGGCCCCATGGGCGCAACCAACTTCGGGATCTTCGACGCCGACAACCACTACTACGAGCCGCGCGACGCTTTCAGCCGTCACCTCGACCCGCGCTTCACCGAGCGCGCGGTCCAGGTGGTGACCGACGCCGCGGGGAAGGACACCATCTTCGTGGCCGGCCAGAAGCACCATTTCACGCCGCCCACCTTCGAGCTGGTGCCGCCGCCCGGGCACCTGAAGGAGATGATGAAGTCGCACGGCGAGGGCACGGCCGCGTCGTTCCTGAAGCCCATGCGCGCCGAGTACCGGCAGAGGAGCGCGCGCCTCGCCGTCATGGATGCGCAGGGGATCGAGTCCGTGCTGCTGTTCCCGACCTTCGGCGTGACCGTCGAGCACGCGCTCCGCCACGACCCGGAGGCGACCTTCGCGGCACTCTCGGCCTTCAACCGCTGGCTCGAGGAGGACTGGGGCTACGGCAGCGACGGCCGGATCTTCGGCGTGCCGCTGCTCTCGCTCCTCGATGTCCCGCTCGCGGTCGCCGAGCTCGAGCGCGTGCTCGCGCGCGGCGCGCGCATGGTGCACCTGCTCGCCGGGCCCGTGACCGAGCGCAGCTCGGGCGGCGTCGGCCGGAGCCCGGGCGATCCGCAGTTCGATCCCGTCTGGTCGCGGCTCGCCGAGGCGCGCGTTCCGGTCGCGTATCACGCCGCCGAGTCGGGCTACAACGAGCTGCTCTCGACGCAGTGGGGGCAGCGCGCGCGCCCGCGCTCCCACCACCAGAGCGCCTGGCAGAACGCCTTCTGCTTCATCGAGGCGCCGGTCATGCACACGCTCGGCGCGCTCGTCTTCGACAACCTGTTCGGGCGCTTCCCGGGCCTCTCGGTCGCGACGATCGAGTGCGGCAGCGCGTGGGTGCCCTACCTGCTCGCGCGCCTCGACAAGGCGCAGCGCTCCTGCACCTCGCACTCGCCGTGGCTGGGCGGGCGCGTCGCGGACCGCGCGAGCGACGTGTTCAAGGCGCACGTGCGTGTGAACCCGTTCCCCGAGGAGGACCACGCCGAGCTGTTCGAGTGGCTCGGGCCCGAGCAGCTCCTGTTCGGCTCGGACTGGCCGCATCCGGAAGGCATCGCGGAGCCGCGGCGCTACTCGGAGTACCTTCCCCCCGGCACGCCCGATGCAGCGGTCCGGCGCATGATGCGCGACAACGCCCGCGAGCTACTCGGACTGGGTGCCTGAGGTTCACGATCGATGGACCGGATCAACCACGTGAAGATCGTGACGCCCGAGCCCGAGGCGGTGGACCGCTTCTTGCGCGAGGTTCTGGATCTGCCCGCGGGCTGGAAGATCCCCGGCCTGCGCGCGGCGAAGAGCCATCCTCCGGCGCAGGCGGAGCCCGTGACGTGGGAGAGCGTGCTGGCCCGGCGCGGCGACGACGGCGGCGGCGGCTACATCACCGGCTCGCCCGAGAGCCGGCAGTTCCAGATCCTGGGCGGCCCGCGCGCCGGCATCTGGAGCGTCGCCGTCGGCACCCGCCACCTCGAGCGCGCGCACCAGCGCTGCAAGGAGCGCGGCATCCCCTGCTCCGACATGCAGCTCGTGGACTGGAACGAGCGCGACGGCGTGCGCGCTTTCTTCGCCGAGGTCGGCGGCATCCTGTTCGAGGTGCTGCGCGTGGAACCCAAGGCCTAGCCGCGCGAGGAGACCGGCATGCTCGTCTTCAGTGCTGACTCCCACATCGTCGAGCCGCCCGACCTGTTCGTGAACGGCCTGCCCGCGAGCATGAGGCCGCGCGCGATCCAGATGACGCTCCGCGACGGCTACATCATGACGGTCTCGGGAGACCGGGTGATCCACAAGCTGCGCGCGAACAAGCCGCTCGCGGCGAAGACGGCCGGCGAAGACGCTGCGCAGGCCGCGGTGCGGATCGGCTCGCGGGACCTCTCGCTCCGTCTCCAGGACATGGCGAAGGACGGCGTGGACGCCGAGGTGGTGTTCCCGAGCCTCGCGCTCTGGACCTACGTGCTCGAGGACCCGGAGCTCGAGCTCGCGACGGCCCAGGTCTACAACGACTGGAACCACGGCTTCTTCGCGGGCCACCTCGACCACTTCGTGCGCTGTGGCGTGCTGCCCGTGCGGCGCTTCACAGACACGCTCGGCGAGCTGAAGCGCATCGCCGCGAAGGGCTTCACCGCCGCGATGCTGCCGAGCGCGGTGCCGCCGGGCCTGCCCGCCTACAACGACCCCGCCTGGGACCCGGTCTTCGCGCTCGCCGGCGAGCTCGGTCTGGTGCCGGTGCTCCACACCGGCACCGGGCTCGAGGACGTGGTGGTCGAGCGCGGCCCGGGCGCGGCGGTGATCAACTACGCCCACCAGATGATCGACGCGCAGAACTCGATCATGGCGCTCGTCGCGGGCGGTGTCCTCGACCGGAACCCCCGGGCGCAGGTCGCCGTGATCGAGTCGGGCGCGAGCTGGCTCGCCGGCCTGGCCGAGCGCATGGACGAGGTCTACCGCGCGCACGCCGTATACGTGAGCCCGAAGCTGAGCCTCCGGCCGAGCGAGATCATCCGGCGCCAGGTGAAGTGCTCGTTCCAGTCCGACCGCGCGTGCATCCTGTCGCGCTCGGTCACCGGCAGCGAGGTGCTCATGTGGGGCGCCGACTACCCCCACGCCGAGGGCACCTTCCCGAACTCGCGCGAGGTGATCCGCGGGCTCTTCGAGGGCGTCGAGATCAGCGAGCGCGAGAAGGCCGACATCCTCGGCGGGAACGCCGCGCGCCTCTTCCGCTTCCAGCCCGCATGACGGCCGCGCTCGCCGGCCTGCGTGCGCTCGACCTCTCGACGACGCTCGCCGGCGCGCACGTCGGGCAGCTCCTCGCGGACTTCGGCGCGGAGGTGGTGGGGGTCGAGCCGCCGGGCGGGAGTCCGCTCCGCCGCCAGGCCGCGTGGCCGTTCTGGGCGCGCGGGAAGCAGAGCCTCGTGCTCGACCTCGCGAACGAGAGGGACCGGCGCGTCGCGGAGGGTCTCGCTCTCGAAGCCGACGTGCTCGTCGAGACCTGGCGGCCGGGCGTCGCCGAGAAGCTGGGCCTCGGCTTCGACGCGCTCTCCGCGGCGAACCCGCGCCTCGTCCATGCCTCCATCACCGGCTTCGGGCGGAGCGGCCCCCTCGCGAGGCTCCAGGGCTACGAGGGCGTGGTGATGGCGAAGCTCGGCGCCTTCGGCGCGCAGGCGCACCTGACCGCGCGGCCCGGCCCAAGCTTCATCGCCGCGCCGTTCTGCTCATGGAGCGCCGCGCAGCAGGCGCTCCACGGCATCCTCGCCGCGCTCTTCGAGCGCGAGCGCAGCGGGCGCGGCCAGCGCGTGGACGCGACCCTCGTCCAGGGCCTCCTCGCGCACGACACCTGGAACTGGCTGATCCGCTTCGTCGCGCACAAGTACACGGGCGCGTACCGCACAGCGCGGCCGGTCTCCGAGCGCGGCGTGCCGAACGTGGCGTTGATGTTCCGGCTGCTGGTCGGCCTCACTCGCGACGGCCGCTGGCTCCAGTTCTCGCAGTCCGCCGATCACCTGTTCGAGGCCTTCCTGCGCGCCGCGGGCCTCGACTGGATGCTCACGGACCCGCACTGGTCGAAGGCGGGCGGCCACGAGGACGAGGCGGTGCGCGAGGCGTACTGGGAGAAGCTCCTCGCCGCCGTGCGCGAGAAGACCCTCGCCGAATGGAGCCAGATCTTCGACGGCGACACCGACGTCTGGGCCGAGCCCTTCCGCCGCGGCACCGAGCTGCTCGACCACCCGCAGCTCCGCCACGACGGACAGGTGATCGAGATCGCGGACCCGGAGCGCGGCGCGGTCGTCCAGCCCGGCCCGCTCGTGCACATGGACGCTACGCCTGCGAACGCGCTCCGCCCGGCGCCCGCGCTGGACGCCGATGGCCCCGCGCTCAGGGCGCGCGCAGCCCACGCGCGGCCGCACGCAGCGGCTCCTCCGCCGGCCGCAGCCGAGAGCACCCCGCTCGCGGGCGTCACCGTGCTCGAGCTCGGCACCTGGTTCGCGGCGCCCTACGGCGCGACGCTCCTCGCCGACCTCGGCGCGCGCGTGATCAAGCTGGAGCAGCTCGACGGCGACCCGATCCGCAAGGTGATCCCGTTCCCCGAGGTCGCCGGCGTGAAGGTGCTGATGGGGAAGGAGAGCGTCGCGCTGGACGTCGCTTCCGACGCGGGGCGCGAGATCGTCCACGCGCTCGCGAGGCGCGCACAGCTCGTGCTCCGCTCGTTCCGCGCGGGCGTGGCCGAGCGCCTGGGCCTCGACGCGAAGAGCCTCCTCGCCGTGAACCCCGACCTCGTCTACCTCGACGCGCCCGGCTACGGCGTGGACGGCCCGTGCGGCCACCGCCCCGCCTTCGCGCCGACGATCGCCGCCGCCTCGGGCCTCTCGACGCGCATCGCCGGCCCGCTCGTGCCCGAGAGCGCGGAGCTCTCGCTCGCGGAGGTGAAGGCGGGCGCCATGCGCCTGTTCGGCGCCGGCGCCTTCATCGCGCAGAGCGACGGCTTCGCCGCGCACGGCGTCGCGACCGCGCTGCTGCTCGGCCTCGTCGCGCGAAGGCGCGGCGCGCCGGGCCAGCGCCTGCTCACGACGATGCTCTCCACCGTCGCGCACGCGCTCGCCGAGGACGTGGTGCGCTTCGCCGGGCGCCCCGCCACGCCCACGCCCGACTCCGAGCTGCTCGGCTTCGGCGCGCTCTACCGCTTGTATGCCGCCTCCGAGGGCTTCGTGTTCCTCGCCGTCACGACCGAGCGCGAGTGGTGGCGGCTCGTGGCCGAGGCGCCCTTCGCCGCGCTCGCGGCCGATCCCCGTTTCGGCGACGAGGCCGCCCTCCGCGCGCACGACGCGGCGCTGGCCGCGCGCCTCGGCGAGATCTTCGCGAAGCAAACCGCCGCCGACTGGGAGCGCGCGCTCACCGCGCGGGACGTCGCCTGCGTGGTGTCGGCCGAGGGTCCGGTGGAGGCCTCGGTCACGGATCCGGACGGCCTCGCGCGCGCGCTCGGCCTCGTGCTCGAGGTGGAGCACCCCGTGCTGGAGAAGCACCCGCGCCTCGTCCCCGCGCTCCGCTTCTCGCGCTCGCGCGGCGTCGCCGGCTCGGGCCCGCGCATCGGCCAGCACACCGACCTCGTGCTGCGCGAGCTCGGCTACGACGAGGCGCGCATCGCGGCGCTCCGCGCGAAGGGCGTGGTCGGGGGCTGACGCGTTGCTTGGACCGCGCCTCAGCGCCGCGAGGCCATCACGCAGTTCCGCCCCGCGGCCTTCGCCTCGTAGAGCGCGCGGTCCGCCGCCGCGACCAGCTCGTCCGGGGTGCGGTCCGAGTGGACGGCCGTGGCCACGCCGATCGAGATCGTGACCTCGACGTGGCGGCCATCCGGCAGCGCGAGCGGCGAGGCCTCGATGGCCGCGCGCTGGCGTTCGGCGAGCGCGAGCGCGCCCTCGAGAGGCACCTGCGCCAGTAGGATCAGGAACTCCTCGCCACCCCAGCGCGCGCAGACGTCCGTCTGACGCAGATGCTGGGAGAGGAGCGCACCGACGTGACGAAGCGCCGTGTCACCCACCGGATGGCCGTGGGCGTCGTTCACCCGCTTGAAGTCGTCGAGGTCGGCTACGAGCACCGAGAGCGGGTTGCCGTGCCGGCGCATGCGCTCGAGCTCCCGGGCCAGGAACCACTCGGCGAAGCGGCGGTTGCGGAGGCCGGTGAGCGAATCGGTGACGGAGAGGCGCGCGAGCTGCTGGTTCTTCTCCTGCAGCTCGAGCTGGAGGTGACGCAGCCGCAGGTGGATGCCCAGGCGCGCGACCAGCTCGGCCGGGTGGAAGGGCTTCTCGATCATGTCGGAGGCGCCGCGCTCGAGGAGTCGCGCCTTGCGTGCGGGGTCGCGATTCGCGGAGACGAACAGGATGGGGACGTCCGCGAGCTGTGGCCACTGCGCCTTCGCCGCGAGCAGCTTCTCGCCGTCGAAGCCGGGCAGCTCCACGTCGCAGATCACCACTTCGAAGGCGCCCGAGACCATCGCGCGCAGGCCGCTCGGACCGTCCTCCGCCTCGCTGATCTCCGTCACCTGGCTGCTGCCTGTGAGCGCGCGGCGCAGCTCGGCGCGATGCGCCGCGGAATCCTCGATCACGAGAACGCTCCCGCGGCGCATAGCAGTCTGCGGGGACGCCGGCAGGCGCTCGTCCTCGGTCACGGGGCGGTCGGGGCGCCGGGCCACGCGGAGTCTCCCTGCCTCGTTTCGCGCGACCGGAGAGGGGGCTTGAGTGTTCTCTCGCGGTTCGGCCCGAACAGCGCCAACGGCTAGAGTCGGGGCCTCGCCCGGAGGTGCCCCGTGAAGACGAAGCTCCTGTTCCTCGCTCTCCTCGGCGTCTCGCTCGGCGGCGGCGCGCCCGCAGCCGCTGCTCCCCCCGCGGTCGGCTCGCCCGCGCCCGCCTTTGCGCTCCGCGACCAGCACGGCGCGGAGCACACGCTCGCGAGCTACGCCGGCAAGTGGCTCGTCGTCTACTTCTACCCGAGGGACGGGACGCCCGGCTGCACCAAGCAGGTGTGCGCCTTCCGAGATTCGATCGACAAGGTGCGTCAGGCCGGCGCGCAGGTCGTGGGTGTGAGCGTCGACGACGTCGAATCGCACAAGAAGTTCGCCGAGGAGCACCGGGTGCCCTTCCCGCTCCTCGCGGACGTCGACAAGCAGATGGCGACCGCGTACGGCGTCCTCACCTCGAAGTTCGGCATGAGCTACGCCCGGCGCGACACGTTCGTGATCGATCCGCAGGGCAAGATCGCGAAGCACTACCCGAACGTGGATCCCGAGCAGAACGTGACCCAGGTCGTCGCCGACCTCGCGCAGCTCACGGCGGGCGCCGCTCGCTAGCCGGCCGGTCGAGATGACGCTCAAGGACCAGACCGCGGTCGTCGGCATCGGCGCGACGCCGTACTACAAGCGGGGCGAGTCGCTGCCGCGGACCGAGCTCGAGCTGGCGTGCGACGCCATCCGGCTCGCCCTCGCCGACGCAGGCCTCGGCGTCCGTGATCTCGACGGCTTCGCGATCTACTCGTACGCGTGCGACCCGGCGCTCGTCGCCTCGGTGCTCGGCGTACCCGAGGTGCGCTTCGCCGCCTCGCTCACCTCGGGCGGCGGCGGCTCCGCGGGCTCGCTCGGCCTCGCGGCCGCCGCGATCCTGTCGGGGCAGGCCGAGGTCTGCGTCACGCTGATGACGCTCCAGCAGGCCTCGCGCCGGCTGGGCGGGAGCGCCGTCGCGGGAGCCGGTGGTGGGGGCGGCGGCGGCAGCGTCTACGCCGGGATGGCGCTCAGCCCCAGCATGGCGATCGCGGCGACCTCCGGGCTCGTCTCGCCCGGGAGCAGCTTCGCGGTGCTGACGCGCCGCCACATGGAGCTCTACGGCACACGGCGCGAGCACTTCGCCGAGGTCGCCATCTCGCAGCGCGAGAACGCGATCCGGCGGCCGACCTCACTCAACAAGAAGCCGCTCACGCTCGACGAGTACTTCGCTGCCCGCATGATCTCCGACCCGCTCTGCCTCTACGACTACACGCTCGAGTCGGACGGCGCAGTCGCCGCCGTCGTCACCTCGGCCGAGCGCGCACGCGACCTTCGACACCGCCCGGTGTACATCATGGCCTCGGCGCACGGCGGCATGGGGCGCTGGGGCCCGGCGGTCTTCACGTACTTCCAGCAGCCCGACGAGTACTTCGCCTCGTCCGGCCACCGGCCCGTGGCGAAGCGCATGTACGAGATGGCCGGCGTGACGCCCGCGGACGTGGACGTGGCGCTCCTCTACGACCACTTCTCGTCGATGGTGGTCCTCCAGCTCGAGGACTACGGCTTCTGCAAGATCGGCGAGGGCGGCCCATTCGTCGCCGAGGGGAACATCCGCTGGCCGGGCGGCCCGATCCCCGTGAACACGCACGGCGGCCATCTGTCCGAGGCGTACATCATCGGGATGACCCACGTGCGCGAGGCGGTCGAGCAGCTCCGCGGCGTCGCCGTGAACCAGGTGCAAGGCGCCGAGATCGCGCTCGTCACGGGCGGGCCCGCCTCCCTCCCGGTGAGCGGCACGCTGCTCCGGAGATGACGCGATGAGCGAGCTCAGGCAGGGCGTGTTCCCGGCGCCGTTCACGGCGCCGCCCGTCGATGCGACCACCCGGCCGTACTGGCAGGCGGCGCTCGAGGGCCGCCTCGTCCAGACACGCTGCACGGGCTGCGGGACCTTCGTGCACCCGCCGCAGCCGGTCTGCTTCTCGTGCCAGGGGAGCGCGTTCGAGTGGCAGGAGCTCCCGGGGACGGGGCGCATCTACAGCTACACCGTCGTGCGTCACCCGCTCCATCCGCGGCTCGCGGAGGTCGTCCCCTACGTCTCCGCCGTGATCGAGCTCGCCGGCACCCAGGGCGCCGGCGCCCGCATGCTGGCGAACGTGACCGACTGCGACCCCGAGCGGGTCCGAATCGGCGACCGCGTCCGGGTCTGGTTCGACCGGGTGAGCGAGAGCCTCGCCGTTCCGCGCTTCGAGCCCGACCCGCCCGCGCGGAAGCGCTAGCGACCCTGGCGGCCTCCACGCACCCCGTGTATGGTGCGCGCCGCTCGGAGGTCCACTCGATGCTTGCCACCCTCCGCATCACCCGCTGACGGTCGCGTCTTCTCAGTCTTCGATCTGAGCTGAACGCGACGCGGCCGCGCCCGGCCTCGTGCCCGGAGCGCGCCGATCCGGCTCCTCGTGCTCGCCTCGCCGAGCGAGTGGGTGATCCCTTGTCGCGCAGCCATCGCTTCGATCCCGAAGAGCCCGAGAGACCCCGCCCCGCCCCGGAAACGGACGCGGACTGCTTCCGCTGCCGGCACTGCCGCGCGGAGATCGCGGGCTCCGCGGCGGGCACGGAGCACCGCAACCATTGCCCGCACTGCCTCTGGAGCGTCCACCTCGACGAGCGCCCGGGCGACCGGCGCTCGCCGTGCCGCGGCGGCATGGAGCCGATCGCGATCTGGGTGCGGCCCGACGGCGAATGGTCGCTCGTGCACCGCTGCTGCGGCTGTCACGGCGTGCGCGTGAACCGGATCGCGGGCGACGACAACGAGTACGCGCTCCTCGCGCTCGCAGCGCGCCCGATGGCGCTGCCGCCGTTCCCCGTGACGCGGCTCCGGCGCTGAACTCAGGCGGCGCCCGCGCGCTCCCAGAGGAGCGCCACGATCGCGACGACGAGGAGCGCGGTGCCGGCGACCTCGCGCCGGCTCGGGCGCTCGCGGAGCGCGAAGATCGTGACCCCGAAGCCGAACAGCACCTCGATCAGGCCGAGCATCCGGACGTAGGCCGCGACCTCGAGCGTCATCGCGGTGAACCAGCACGCGGACGCCGCCGCACCCGTGAGGCCCGGGAGGAGCGAGCGCCGCCACGCGCGCGCGACGGCGCCGAGCTGGCCGGGCTCGCGGAGCCGGAGGAACGCGGTCATGAGCACGGTCTGGATCAGCGTCGTGGTGGCAAGCGTCGCAGCCGCGGACGCCACGAACGGGAGCCCGAGCGAGAGCGACGCCGCACGAAAGGAGACCGCGGCGACGGCGAAGCCCGCGCCCGTGCCGAGCCCGAGGAGCGCGGGTCGGCCGACGAGGCTCCGCCCGGCCTCGCGCCAGCCGAGCGAGCCGGCCTCGCGCGCGAGCAGCACGAGGCCCGCCGTCGCGACCGCGATCGCGAGCGCCGCCAGCGCCGAGACCGCGTCCCCGAGCACGAGCATCCCCACGAGCGCGACCTGGAGCACCTCGGACTTCGAGAAGGCGATCCCGGTCGAGAAGTTCCGGAGCTGGAAGAGCTGGAGCAGGAAGGCCGTGCCGAGGATCTGGGCGACACCGCCGAGCACGGTCCAGCCGAAGAAGGCGGCGCCGGGCGCCGGCGCCGGCGTGTCCGAGCCTGCTAACACGAGGGCCGCGTAGAGCGCGGCGAAGGGGAAGCCAAACAGGAAGCGCGTGTACGTCGCGCCGAGCGCGGAGAGCGTGCCGGTGAGGCTCCGCTGGAAGGCGTTGCGCGCGGTCTGGAGCGCCGCGGCCGCGATGGTGATGGGGATCCAAAGCACGCGGGCCGCATGGTAGGCTGGCCTCGAGGGTTTCGTTCGTGCAATCGCCGATCGAGCGACTCACTACCTGGGCTGCGGCAAGCGAGAGCCCGGCCGTCGAGTGGCTCCGCACCACGCTCGGCCCCGCGCTGATCCTCTGCGTCACGCCCCCTCTCGCGCTGTTGCTCTGGATCGTCTGCAACTTTGCGCCCTTCGACGGCTCTCTCGCGCCGCTGCTTCGCGCGGAGGGCTGGCGCTCCGTGGCGGCGCACTGGCCGTGGCCGACGCCGAGCGCCGCCCTCATGCTCCTCGCCTTCGCGCTCCTCGAGTGGGCGCTGCTGCGCTGGCTACCAGGCCGCGAATTCGCAGGGCCCGTCACACCGAGCGGCGTTCGCCCGCGCTACCGGATGAACGGCGTCGCAGCCTGGCTCGTCACGCACACCCTTTTCTTCGGCGGCTCGTACGGCCTCGGTCTCTTCGACGCCAGCATCGTCTTCGACCAGTTCGGCCCGCTCCTCGCGACGCTCGTGTTCTTCGCCCTCGCCTTCTGCGGGTTCCTCTACGCGAAGGGGCGCCTCTGGCCGAGCTCGCCCGACCACGGCGTCTCTGGGAGCTTCCTCTGGGACTACTACTGGGGCGTCGAGCTCCACCCGAGGCTCTTCGGCGTCGATCTGAAGCAGCTCGTGAACTGCCGGCTCAGCATGATGGGCTGGAGCGTGATCGTCTGCTCGTTCGCGGCGAAGCAGGCGACGCTCGATCCGGCCGGCATCAGCAACGCGATGCTCGTGTCTGCCGGCCTCACCGTGCTCTACCTGTTCAAGTTCTTCTGGTGGGAGGGCGGCTACCTCGCCTCCCTCGACATCATGCACGACCGCTTCGGGTACTACATCTGCTGGGGCGTGCTCGCCTGGGTGCCCGCGGTCTACGCGCTCCCCGCGCAGTACCTGGTTCTGCATCCGAGCGAGCTTCCGGCCCTGCTCGCTGCGCTCCTCTTCGCGGTCGGTGTCGCCGCGATCGCACTCAACTACGCGGCCGACGCGCAGCGTCAGCGAGTCCGTGCCACGGGCGGAGCGACGACGGTATGGGGCAAACCGCCGGAGCTGATCCGCGCGCCCTATGAGACGGGCGACGGCGAGCGTCACGAGAGCCTGCTGCTCGTCTCGGGTTGGTGGGGCGTGGCACGCCACTTCCACTACCTGCCCGAGCTCACCGTCGCGCTGATGTGGAGCCTCCCGGCTGGCTTCACCCACTTCCTGCCCTACGTCTACGTGGTCTTCCTGAGCATCCTGCTCTTCGACCGCGCGCTCCGCGACGACGCTCGCTGTCGCCGGAAGTACGGAGCGAGCTGGGAGCTCTACTGCCGCCGCGTACCGTGGCGGATCGTCCCCGGCGTCTACTGACGCGGCGGCTCCGCCGCGAAGGACTGGTTGAACGGGTTCGCGCTCGTGAGCTCGACCCGGATGAAGGCGTGCCCCGCGGCGGCGTGACACGTGTTGCACGCGGCGACCAACCCACGGATGCCACTCGCGGCCGCGTCCCAGTGCGAGCGCGCGAGCGCGTCGCGGAGCGCCTCGAGCCGCGGCTCGAGGAGGTCGTGCGCGAGCCTCGCGACGGGAATGCCGTCGTGCTCCGGGAAGAGCCGCTCGATCTGCTCGGTGACTTCGCCGACCTCGTGCAGGTAGAACTCGGCGAGCGGTCCGTTCTCGGCCTCGATCGAGAGCATCAGCTTGTGCGTGTGGTGCTGGAGGTGGGCCATGGAATCGGCGAGCTCGGGCTCGACCGGCGCGTGCTCACGATCGGCGCGGATCCACGCCGCGCCCGCGGCGAGGAGGAGCGCCGACGCCACGGCGGCGCCGGCCGCGAACGCGCGGAGCTGTGCCTTCGAGATCACCGGGGACTGTTCGGTGCCCGCGTGCGGAGCTTGAGCACTGCCGGGCTCGCGAACGCGCACGGGGCGCGGTAGCGTCGGCCGCGGGTGTCCAAGCAGCTGCTGTACGTGGCGGCGGTCGTGCTCGTCTCGATCGCCGCGCTCGAGGGATTCTCGTGCGCGGCGCTTCGCGTGAGCGAAAGCCGCTGGGTGGGGCTCGCCGATCTCGCCGAAGCTCGCGCGCGCACTGCGAGCGGCGAGCGCGGGGCCGCGCTCAGCGAGGTTCTCGCGCGCGCGGAGCCGATCCCCGAGGAGCGCATCCTCCATCCCTATCTCGGCTACGTGATGGATCCGCGCCTCGCGCGGCCCGGCATGCGGAGCGCCCAGCTCGATCGGACCTCCGTCGAGCTCGGCTTCCCGCGCAACCGCGCCCCGGTGGTGCAGCCGCGCGATCCGGAGCGCGCGGTGATCGGGCTCTTCGGAGGCTCCGTCGCCGACATCCTGAGCACGGCCGGCGCCGAGGCGCTGCGTGCGGAGCTCGCCGCGGCGCCGGCGTTCCGGGGCCGCGAGATCGTGCTGCTCTCGGCGGCGGCGCCCGGCTACAAGCAGCCCCAACCGTTGATGACGCTCAACTACCTGCTCGTGCTCGGCGCCCACTTCGACGCGGTCGTGAACCTCGACGGGGTGAACGACCTCGTGCTGCCCGAGTCCGAGCTCGCCCCGCTCGGCGTCGCACCGTTCTATCCGCGGGGCTGGTACTCGCGCGCCACGGATCTGTCCCCCGAGCTGCACAGGCAGCTGGTGGACGTGGCCCGCTGGGAGGGTTGGCGCCGCAGGAGCGCGTTTCTCTTCTCCCGAGCGCCGCTCCGCTGGAGCCACACGGCCGGTCTCGTGTGGAGCCTGGGCGACCGCCTGCTGCTGGCGCGCCGCGCCGACGCGGAGGCGGCGGCGCTCGTGCGTCCCCTGGAGCACAACCCGCAGGCGCAGGGCCCGCGCTTCACCAGCGGAGAGACCGTGCAGGCCCGGGCCGTCGCGGTCTGGCAACGGAGCTCGCTCCAGATGGCGCGGCTCTGCGAGAGCCTGGGCATCCCCTACTTCCATTTCCTCCAGCCGAACCAGTACGTGCCCGGTGCGAAGCCGATGGGCGAGGTGGAGAAGCGGATCGCCCTCCGCGACGACTCGCCGATCCGGCTCCCGGTCGAGCGCGGCTACGCGCGGCTGCGCGAGGCGGGCGCGGCGCTCGTGGCGGACGGAGTCGCCTTCGAGGACCTGAGCGAGCTGTTCCACGACGTCCGCGAGCCCGTGTACGCCGACGACTGCTGCCACCTCGGCCCGCTCGGCAACGAGCTGCTCGGTGCGGCGATCGGGCACGTGATGGCGAGCGCGCCGGCGCTCCAGGCTCCCTGAGTCAGCCCGCGACCGGCTCGATCCTTACCGGCGTGCCGAACAACACAGCGGTGCCGCTCGCCACGTCGTAGGCCTCGTCGTCGGTCAGCAGGTTCGTGTTCACGCCCGGGTGCGCGTTCGCCACGCGGAGGCGCGTGCCCTCCGCGGCGTGGCCCCATCCGTGCGGCAGGCTGACCACGCCCGGCATCAGGTCATCGTTGACCTCGATCGGCGCGACGAGGCTCCCGACCCGGCTGCTGACGCGCGCGGCGCCGCCGTGCGCGAGCCCGATCCGCTCGGCGTCCGCGCGCGAGACCTGGAGCGTGCAGCGGTCGCGGCCCTTCACGAGCGCCGGCAGGTTGTGCATGAACGAGTTGCTGCAGCGCATGTCGCGCCGCCCGACCAGCACCAGTTCCGCACCGCCCTCGGCGAGTCGCGCGCGCAGGCGCGGCAGGTCGTCCGTCATGGTGCGCGGCGCGAGCTCGATCGCGCCGCTCTCCGTGTTGACGATCTCCTTCAGGCGCGGCACGAGCGGGCCGAGGTCGATGCCGTGCGGCGCCTCGCGGAGCTTCGCGAGCGTGAGGCCGTCCGGGATCCGGCCGAAGCCATCGCCCCAGGGACCGATCCGGAGCAGCATGTCCACGATCCGCTCGGGCCCGATCCCACCCTCGGCCTTCGCGACGATCTCGTCCACCGTGAGCCCAGGGAAACGGCAGCCGTCCAGCGCGCCCGTCGCGAAGGTCCGCAGGATCACGTCGTCCACCGCCTGCGCGGGGAGCGCGCCGAGTCCCATCAGGCTCGCGGCGAGCCGCGACAGCACCTGCCACGTCTCGGGCGTCCCGGCCGGCTTCGGCACCGCGGGCCACGACCATTTGGCGACGTTGCGCACCGAGAGGTTGTAGAGGCCGACCTCGTAGCTGGCCTGCTCTGCTGGCGAAGGCGTGGGCAGGATGATGTGCGCGTGGCGCGTCGTCTCGTTCAGGTAGAAGTCGACGGCCACGAGGAAGTCGAGGCTCGCGAAGGCCTGCTCGAGCTGCGCGGAGTTCGCCGAGCTGCGGAGCGGGTTCGTCATCAGCAGGATCATCGCCCGCACCTGGCCCGGGCCCGGCGTCAGCATCTCCTCCGCCATCGTCGAGGCCGGGATCAGACCGCCCACCTCGGGCTGGCCGCTCACGCGGCTCCGGAAGCGCCCGAGCTCGAAGCCCTTGCCCTTCGGGAGCGCGGCGTCGACGGGCGCGGCCGGCGTCGTGAACATCACGCCGCCCGGCCGATCGAGGTTCCCGGTGAGGATGTTCACGAGGTCGCAGCCCCAGCTCGCGAGCGTGCCGAACTCCTGCACGCAGGTGCCGAGCCGGCCGTAGCAGGCGGCGGACTCGGCCTCCGCGAACTCGCGCGCGATGCGGCGGATCTCGTCGGCCGGGATGCCGCAGAACGCGGCGACCGCATCGGGCGCGAACTCGCGCGCGAGCGCCTCCACCTCCTCGAGCCCGTTCACGAGACCGGCGGCTGCGCCGAGCTCCACGAGGTCCTCGTCGAAGAGCGTGTGGACCAGGGCGAGCAGGAACGCGGCGTCGCTGCCAGGCCGGATGAAGTGGTGCTCGCTCGCGACCTTCGCCGTCTCCGTGCGGCGCGGATCGATCACGACGATCCTTCCGCCGCGCTCGCGTACCGCACGCAGGCGCCCCGGCGCGTCGGGCATCGTCATCAGACTGCCGTGCGAGATCATCGGGTTCGCGCCGATGATCAGCAGGTGGTGCGTGCGATCGATGTCGGGGACCGGCACGCCGGTCGGGAACTGGCGCCCGAACATCAGGCCGGTCTGCACGATCTTCGGCAACGTGTCGTTCGCCGACGAGTTGAAGAGGCTCTTGCTCGCGAGCGCGCGCACCAGCACCGGCCGGTACATCACGGCGCCGAGCTCGTGCACCACCGGATTCCCGGTGAACATCCCGATCGCGTCGTTGCCGTGCTGCTCGCGCACCGCCAGGAGACGCGACTCCACCTCCGCGAAGGCCTCCTCCCACGAGATCTCCTCGAAGCCGTGCGCCGTGCGGCGGAGCGGCCGCCGCAGCCGGTCCGGGTCGTGGGTCAGCTCCCTCAGCCCGTGCGCCTTCGGGCAGATGAAGCCGCGCGAGAACGGATCGGCCTCGTCGCCGCGCACCGAGACGATCCGGTCGTCCTCGACCTGGATCTTGAGACCGCAGGTGGCCTCGCAGAAGGGACAGACGTG
>Ga0187893_10004756_pt1 | contig 25397 bp, 22 predicted proteins | sample MA1701074metaG_FD_139574 | JGI IMG/M metagenome (GOLD analysis project Ga0187893, IMG submission 139574) | White microbial mat communities from a basaltic lava cave in the Kipuka Kanohina Cave System on the Island of Hawaii, USA - MA170107-4 metaG ... | reverse complement strand
TTGGTGTACTTGTACTCCGGACGAACCGGCCCGACGAGAATATTACGGCCGGTGGCCACGCGGGTAGCATCGTCAAACGTCCGCTCCCACAGGACGCTGCCCGGCAGGCCGCCGGCGTCGGAATAGAACCGGACCCACATGGTTTCCGTCGTAGGCGGATCGATGATCCACGGCGGCGGCTCCGGCGCACTCGCGCCGTAGAATCCATAAGCCACTATGCCGCAGATATTTACATCTATTTCAAGCATGAAATTGTCTCCGGAGAGAGCCGAAGTCAATTGTCCCGTGTCGTTGCGTATCCACGCAGAGTCCGAAACAGCCCCATTAAGCCGATCGGGAACTTGGTGGAAGAGGAGGTCCTCAAAGCCGGTCGCGGCCCTCAGGCCGTTCGGCGGCGGATCGCCCGCCAATTGCCCCGCCGCCGGGGCGCAGAACGCCAGGGCCGCCAGCAGGGCCGACACGCAAGCCGGAGTCTCAAATCGCATCCGCCGCCTCCCGCACCGGCCCTGTAGACCGGAAAACTCGCCCGACCTTACACCCTTTTTTCTCATTTTTTTGAGGATTCCGGTAACGTCCTTCACGAGAAGAAGTTATGAACGAAAAAAACTTTGATCGTCTGCCCTTTGCCGGCCGGCTTTCCCCGCCGCCGGGGCGGAGAACGCCGCGAGCGTCAGGCAAAGGGTCAAATAAGCGGCTTTGCGGGGCATGGGGTTGCCGCCATCCTTCCCGCCGAAGGGCGCACCAGCGTGCCGGGTGCCGGGTGCCGAGTGCCGAGTGCCGAGTGCGCCTCGCGTGTACCCGGCCGACCATACCCGCCCCGGACCGGGCTGTCAAGAAAAAAAGCAAAGAATGTCGTCGATCCCTCGATCGCCGCGTTCCGACCACCCCATAGCGCCGCGCCCGACCAGCACCCCCCACCGTCACTCCGTCGCACAACCGTCATTCCCCGGGGCCTCCGTCATTCCCGCGCAAGGTCGTCACTCCCGCGAAAGCGGGAGCGGGAATCCATTCTGCCCGCGCATCCGGAACAACGATCCAGATTCTCCTTCGGCGATCGCTCCGCCTCCGCGCGCTGCCTCCGCCGCGCGCGGCGACCCCGTCCCGCGCGGCCGGCCGGCGCTGCGCGCGCCGGGAATACACGACCGCCGTGGAGTGTTTCGTTGCGTCCCCGCGCTATTCAGGATGTTTCAGGTCGTTTCAGCCATTTTCAGGCCTTTTCAGGCACCCCCCACCCCCCCCTCAGTTTCAGGATGCCCGCCGCTTTGCGCGCCGGCCGTGGGCCGACCCCGACGCCCCGGCGGCTCCAGGGGCGTCCTCCTCCTGCCCGTTTTCCAGAGTCGATCAATCCACCAAGGTCTTGCCGCCGATCGGCTGGGCCTTCAGCGAGAGCATCCGGTCCAGGGCGATCCGCGCCAGGGCCTTCGTCTCCGCGTCGACCCGGATGCGGTTGGCCATCCGCCCCGCAGCCAACTCGTCCAGCACCCACAACAGGTGCTTCATGTCGATCCGGTACATCGTCGTGCACAGACACTGGATCCCCGACAGCAGCCGGATCTCCTTGGCCCCCGCGTGCCGCTGCGCCAGCCGCTGCACGAGGTGGACCTCCGTCCCCACCGCCCAGCGGCTGCCGGCCGGAGCGTCGTCCAGGGTGCGGATGATGTATTCCGTGCTCCCGACCAGGTCGGCCGCCTGCACGACGCTCCAGTCGCATTCCGGATGCACGATCACCCGCACGTCCGGGTCGCGCGCCCGCGCGTCGGCGACCTGCTTCGCCGTGAACAACTGGTGCACGCTGCAATGCCCCTTCCACAGCAGGAACGACGCCGCGTCGATCGCCTCCGGCGTCAGTCCGCCCAGGTCCTCCTTCGGATCCCAGACCGCCATCGAGTCCAGCGGCCAGCCCAGCGCGTAGGCCGTGTTCCGCCCCAGGTGCTGGTCCGGCAGGAACATCACCTTTCGGCCGCGCCGCCCGGTCTCCGGGGTCGCGCCGTCCAGCGCCCACTCGAGCACGCTCCGCGCGTTCGACGACGTGCAGCACGCCCCGCCGTGTCCGCCGCAGAACGCCTTCACCGCCGCCGACGAGTTCACGTACGTGATCGGCACGACCGTGTCCTCCGTCGCGCCGGCGATCTGCTCCCGCGCCCACTCCACCTGCTCAATGTCCGCCATGTCGGCCATGCTGCACCCGGCCGCCAAGTCGGGCAGGATCACGGCCACGCGCTCGTCGGTCAGGATGTCGGCCGACTCCGCCATGAAGTGCACGCCGCAGAAGACGACGAACTCGGCGTCCTTCTGGGCTGCCGCGAGTTGCGACAGTTTCAGACTGTCGCCGGTGAAGTCGGCGAAGCGGATCACCTCGTCCTGCTGGTAATGATGCCCCAGGATGACCAGCCGCTTACCCAAGCGCGCCTTGTGCGCTGCGATCTGCTCGGCGAGTTCCGGCTCGCTGAACCGGGCGTACTTCGGCGGCAGCGGCGGCTGGTAGAGCATCGGCGCTTCAGTATAGTGCCCCGGGGGGGTCCCCCCCACTCGCGACGCCGGGCGGCCGGTTTCGGCGGAAAAACCGGTCGCGTGGGCATTCGACTCGCGGCTTGACGCGCGGTCGCCGGCGGACAAGAATACCTTCACGACGCGAACGGACCGGCAAGCCGAGAGGCGTCGAGACCTCGATTGCAGGTGGACCGGAACGATCGACGACAAACAGGTACGGCTCGGTTTCCCGGTGCGAATCCGGGAACGCGAGGTGCGAAGCCGGACGGGCGGGCAATCTCCGCCTTTTATTAGTCGACGCCTTCGTGAAGTTATTCACGAAGTTCGGCTTGGCGGCGGAGGCCCCACCGCCCCTCGCGGTCCGGCGGCGCGACAGGCGATGGATCAGGACGAATCAGTCGCGTTAACTTCCGATTCATCGGCCCCGCCGGGCGGCGCGGACGCCGGCCCGCCGCCGTCGCTGATCGGACGCCTTTTCGTCGTGCCGGCCGTGCTGGTGGCGATGATGATCTGTCTGGCCATTGTGGTCGTGCTGTTCGGCGGGACGGCCGTCGGTCAGCGGCCGACGATCGAGGAACTGCTGCGGACGATCGAGACCGGCAGCGGACGGCGGACCGCGGGCGTGATGCTGCTTCCGGCTGAACGCGAGGTCTGGCAGGCGGCACAGGAACTGGCGAACCGGCTGGCCCGAAAGGAAAAGGAACTCGCCCCGGAGCAGTTCGAGCCGACGGCGGCGTCGCTGACGCGCATCCTCGAGGACGCGGCGCGGGGCGAGGCCCCCGACTCCGCCGCGCAGCAGAAGCGGTTGTTTCTGATGCTGGCTCTGGCCCGGCTGGGGACCGAGTCGGCGGCGCGGACCGTCGAGGGCTACCTGCGCCACCCGGATGCGGGCCTGCGGCAGTACGCGCTCCAGGGTCTGATGGAAATGCGGCGCGACGGCTCGCAAACGACCGCGCTTCCCGCCGTCCTGGAACTGCTGGACGACCCGTCGCACGAGGTGCAGATGATCGCGTGCGTCGCGCTCGGGGCGCTGGCCCGGCCCGGCGACGAGACGGCCCTGCGGGCGCTGCGCGGCAAACTGGACGCCGACCGGGAGGTGCAGTGGAATGCGGCGCTGGCCCTGGCGCGGCTGGGCAGCGAGCGGTCGCGGCCGGTGCTCCTGAACATGCTGGCCCGCGGCTACTGGGAAGGCCAGCGGGTGCAATACGAGGAGGCCGGACAGGCGGTGGATCGTCGGCTGACGGGAACGGAGATCGCGAATCACCTGAGGGCGGCGGTCGAAGCGAGCGCGGCCCTGACGGACCCGCGGGTGCGGGACGCCATTCGCGCCCTGCGCGACGATCCGGACCTGTCGGTGCGCGAGGCGGCCCGGCAGGCGGTGGAGCGGTGGAAGGATGCGCCGGCTTCGCCGACCGGCAGCACAAAGATGCCCATTGCGCCGCACGCCGCGGCGGCCGAGCGGCGGGAGAGGTAACGATGTCCACGGTACAGGTCGTCACGAAGGTCTGGATCGCGCCGGGGTGCATCGTCTGCGACGCGTGCGAAACGACAGCCCCCACGGTCTTCGAGGTCAAACATGACGACGCCACGTGCATCATCCGGCCCGAGGCGCTGGAGGCGGAGTTCTGCAAGCCGCTGACGCCGGACATCATCCAGGCGGCCGAGGAATGCCCCGTCGACGTCATTAAGTTTGAAACGGTCGAGGTCCCGGCCGACCAGGCGCCGAAATTCGTTTCGTCCGTCGCGCCCGCGGCAGCCGTAAAGGCCGCGCCGCATGCGCCGCCGGGCGGTGAACCGGCGGCAGACGCGACGGCCGCCGCGGCGAAGGTCTCGCCCGAAGCGCCGGCCGCGCCCGGGCCGGACGCCCCGGGCAAACCGCCCGCCAAGCACGCGCCCGCGCGGCCGCCCTCGACCGACCCGGCCATCGCGGCCCTGCTGGCGGCGGCGACGTTTCGCGGCGGCGCGGCCACCCTGCTGAAGCCCACCACCGATCTGCCGCGTCCCGTGAAGGAGATTCAGAAACTCTCGCCCGACAAACTCCCTCCGGACGCGCGGCACGTGAAGGTGATCGAGAAAAGCCGCCCCAAGCCGCCGGAACAGATCACCCGCCGTGACCTGGTGCTCGCGGGGGCGTGGCTGGCCTTCGGGGCGGGGGTCGGCGGGCCGAGTCTGCTGGCGTTTCAGCGCTTCATGATGCCCAACGTGCTGGAGGAGCCGGACCCGAAGGTCCGCTGCGGGCTGCTGGCCCGCTTCGCCAACATGCAGCCGGGCGACGTGAACGAGGACTTCAAGAACACCGGCCGGTTCTGGATCATCCGCGAGGAGGAGCGGATCGCCGCGCTGTCGATCATCTGCACGCACCTGGGGTGCATCCCCAGTTGGCTGCCCAATGACCGCAAGTTCAAATGCCCGTGTCACGGATCGGGCTTCAAACAGAACGGGACGAATTTCGAGGGTCCGGCGCCGCGGCCGCTGGAACGCTTCAAGATTCAGGTGGAGAACGGAGAAGTGGTCGTGGACCGGTCGCGGAAGTTCCTGGCGATGGGTCCGAACGACACCGGCGTCTGGACGGATCCGGACGCTTCCATCGCCGTCTGAGCGGCGGCGGCCAAACGGAGAGACTCAATCGGTCGACCGGTCGGAATCGTCCCTGAACCGCAATTGTTGATTGTTAAATTCCTGATTTATTGGTGTGTGCGATGAGCGTGCTCGGCCGGGTCGGCAACTACGTCCGCGACAGCCAAATCTGGAACTCGATCTTCCGCCACGGCATTCCGCGTGACCGGCGGACCCGGGCCATGGCGGTGCTGTCCAACGTGTTCCTGCACCTGCACCCGGTCGCGGTGCGCAAGAGCGGCATCCGGTTGTCGTTCACCTGGTGCATGGGCGGGCTGACGTTCTTCCTGTTCCTGGCCGAGACGGTCACCGGCGTGCTGCTGATGTTCTACTACCGGCCCACGGTCGAGTACGCCTACGTCGACATCCAGGGGCTGCGGGCACACGTGACGCTGGGGCTGCTGCGCGAGATTCACCGCTGGGGGGCGCACGCGATGGTGATCACCATCTGGCTGCACATGCTGCGCGTCTTCCTGACCGGCTCGTACAAGCCGCCGCGGGAGTTCAACTGGGGCGTGGGCGTCGTGCTGCTGGTGCTGACGCTGCTGCTGTCGTTCACCGGCTACCTGCTGCCGTGGGACCAGTTGGCCATGTGGGCCATCACCGTCGGGTCGAACATGGCGCGGGCGACGCCGGTCGCGGGCCACGAGGGGCCCGGCGCGTCGCTGATCATGATCGCCGGCGTGCCGCTGGTCCACTCCGGGTCCGACGCGCGCTTCGGGCTGCTGGCGGGGACCTACGTCGGGCCGAACGCCCTGCTGCGTTTCTACGTCCTGCATTGCATCTTCATCCCGCTGGTGGTCAGCGTGCTGATCGCGGTGCATTTCTGGCGCGTGCGAAAGGACGGGGGCATATCCGGCCCGCTGTAAGGACGGTCTGCCGCCCGTGCCGACCGGGCGCGGGCAACGGACACGGTGATGAATCTGCTGATGCTGGCCATCCGGGAGACGACGACGCTCGACCGCCTCAAGGCGGCGGTGAACGCCCTGTGCGCGCCCGAATACTTCGTCTCGATCTCGGTCGGCCTGTTCGCGCTGATGCTGCTGACGTACCGGGCCTGGACGCGCCCGGCCGCCGCCCTGGCGCTGACGATCGCGGTCTGCGCCGTCTATTTCGGCAGCATGGCCGATCCGAACTTCCTGAAGATCATCACCAAGCCCGACAACATCCCGATCTCGATGATGATCTTCTCGGTGGGCTTCTTCCTGTGGCTGGCGCTGCGCCAGGCGGCGGTCAACGACCGAAGCACCGCGCGGGGCCGGCCGCTGATCGAGGCCGGGGCCGACGACAAGGTCCTGGTCTGGCCGGACCTGGTCTACACGGAGTTGATCGCGCTGGTGATCTGTACGGTGGTGCTGATCGTCTGGGCGATCATTTTGAAGGCCCCGCTGGAGCCGCCGGCCAACCCCTCCGCGATCCCGAACCCGTCCAAGGCGCCGTGGTACTTCCTGGGCCTGCAGGAACTGCTGGTCTATTTCGACCCGTGGATCGCCGGGGTGCTGCTGCCGGGGTTCATCATCTTCGGCCTGATCGCCCTGCCCTTCATCGACCGGAACCCGCGCGGCAACGGCTACTACACGCTGAAGGAGCGGCCGTTCGTCCTGTCCGTCTGGCTGTTCGGCTTCGTCATCATGTGGTGCGTGCTGATCGTGGTGGGCACGTTTCTTCGCGGTCCGAACTGGAATTTCTTCGGGCCCTACGAATACTGGGATCCGCACCGGCCGGTGGCGCTGCTGAACATCAACGTGGCGGAGGTGTTCTGGGTGGTGATGCCGAGCCGCTGGCCGTCGCTGCCGTGGAAGCCGGGCCTGCCGGAGCAGGCGCTGCTGGGCGGGATCATCCCGGCGTGGGCGATCCGCGAAGCGCCGGGGATCGCGCTGCTGGGGGTCTATTTTTTCCTGCTGCCGGCGGCGCTGGCGAAGACGGTGTTCCGCCGGCTCTACGGGCAGATGGGCCTGGCGCGGTACGCGGTGTTCTGGATCCTGCTGAGTTGGATGCTGCTGGTGCCGATCAAGATGGTCCTGCGCTGGCTGTTCAATCTGAAGTACTTCGTGGCGATCACGGAGTATTTCTTCAACATCTGAGGCGGCCATGATCGCGCCCAAGTGGCGAGGACTCCTGATGCTCGACGATCGCGGACCGGTGTGGGAGACGGCCCGGGCGACGGCCCGCGCGCTGCGCGGGGTGCGGGTGCCTTTCTGTATCGTCGGCGGACTGGCCGTATACGAGCACGGCTACCGGCGAAGCACCGAGGACGTCGACGTCCTGATCGAGGCGAAGGAACAATCGCCGGTGCGCCGGGCCATGAACGCGGCGGGACTTACGTGGAATACGAGCCGCCGCGAGTTCGTCGGCCCCGGCGACACGGCGGTACACGTGTTGTTCGCCGGCGAGCGGATCGCGTCGTCGGACGTGAGGATTCGGAAGCCGTCGCCCGAAAACGTCTCCGTGATCGACGGCCTGCCGGTGATCCGACTCGCCCCGCTGATCGAGATGAAACTCGCGGTCGGGCTGTCGGTGATCCGGCGGACGCATCGCGACCTGAGCGACGTCGTGGAGTTGATCGCCCGCAACCGGCTGACCAAGGCGTTCGCGTCCAAACTGCACCGCAGTCTGCGGCGCGAATTCCGCCGGCTGGTGGAGGTGGCCCGCAGCCCCGGATGACCCGCGCCGCCCCGCGGCGGCGCTGACGAGTGAACGATGCCGATCCCGGTCGAGACCTTCCGAAACACGCGGCGGCTGAACGTCGTCTTCGCGGTGTCGTCGTTCGCGGCGATGGCGTCGATGCTCTGGATGCTCTTTGCCGACTTCCAGCGCCCATGGCGCGCGTTTCAGACGCAGTACTTCGACGTCGAGGCCGCCCTGGCCCACGTGGAATGGCTCGGATTCCAGACCGCCGAGTCGCGCGGGAAACACGACGACCTGAAGCAGGCCCTGGCCCGCGCCGAAAAGCAGATCGCCGAACGCCGCGGCGAGGAAGAGACCATGCGGCGCGACGCCGCCCGGCTCAAGGGCGACCTCCAGGCGGCCACGCTGGACTACGGCAACCTCAAGGCCCAAATCCAGGTCTCCGAGTTCCACGTCGAGGAGAATCGCACGCTCCACGGCGAGGACGACGCCCGGACGATCCACGCGCAGGAAGTCCTTCAGGACGAGCAGCGCCGTCTGGCCGACCTCGCCCGACGCAAGGAGGCGCTCGAGGACGAGGAGCGCGTCCTGAAGCGCCGCATGAAGGAGTTCTACGCCGCCCGCGACGACGCCGCCAAGAAACTCGCCGCTTTCGAGAAGGGGATGAACGACGCCCGCCGGCGGGACGAACTGTACGGCGGCCGGCGGACGCTGTTCGGCGGGGTACTCGCCGCGCGGGACGCCTTCAACCTCCCGGGGTTCGACTTCCTCGCGCCGAAGGGAACGCCCGGCCGGCAGGAAATCCGCCAGGTCGTCCTGCCCGACATCCGCGTCGAGATGAACTTTCTTCATTCCTACGCCACCGACCGCTGCGTCACCTGCCACGCGGCGATTGACAATCCGGCGTTCAGCCGCGAGCGGCTCATCGAAACCCTGCAAACCGCCCTGGCGGCGATCAACGAGCAGCGCCAGGCCGCCGGACAGCCGTTGCTGTTGCCCCACACGCCGACCGATCCGGGCCGCGACGCCGCGAGTCAGAGCCGCGACCGTGAGGGAGCGGACGTCGCGTCGATCGCGCCGCCGGTCGCTCGTGCTCCCGCCCCTGCCCAGGGAAACCACGACGCTTCCGACGCTGATCTCGAATCGCTGACCGCGGCCGTCAATGAGTATCTTCGCTCGACCGGCCGGGCGGAGGTCCGCTACGGGCAGCCGCTGCTGGCCCATCCGGACCTGGACCTTTATCTCTCCGCGAACTCGCCGCACCCGATGAACCGCATGGGCTGCACGGTCTGCCACGAGGGCAACGGGCAGGAGACCGACTTCGTGCTGGCCTCGCATTCACCGGACGGCAGCAGGCAGGAACACGAATGGGAAGACAAGTACTACGTCCGCTGGCTCGGCCTGCCCGAGAACACGTTGCACACGGCCCATGAATACTGGGAGCGGCCGATGCTCCTGTCGCGCTACACGTCGGCCTCGTGCGCCAAGTGCCACACACAGATTGCCGATCTTCAACTGCGCGAAGCCGAGCCGCTTCCTTCGGCCCGGCACATCGTCGCCGGACGGCGGCTGTTCACCGACCTGGGGTGCGCCAACTGCCATGCCGTCGAGGGGCTGGAGCAGGCGCGGCAGGTCGGCCCGGACCTCTCCCACGTCGGCGAGAAACTGACGGCCGGGTTCATCCAGCGCTGGATCGAGTACCCCAAGGAGTTCCGCCCCGCGACGTGGATGCCGCACTTTTTCCACCAGGAGAACAACCTGCCGTCCAGCGCGAGCGAGGACGATCCCGACCCGATCCTGCGGACCGAGGCCGAAATCCAGGCCATGACGCACTACCTGCTGACGTTCTCGCGGCCCTACGAGCCGTTTGAGCCGCCCGCCGGCCTGAAGGGTGATCCGCAGCGCGGCGAGGCGCTGTTTACGTCGATCGGCTGTCTGGCCTGTCACGCGAACCTGGCCGCGAAAGATCCGGAGGACGCGGAGGGCCGCTCCTTCGGCCGAAAGTGGATCGTCGCCGACCTGATGCACGGCGGGATGGAGGCCGCGGCCGCGGAGGCGCGATTCGCCGCGATGTCGGCCAACGAGCGCGTCGACTACGCGATGCGGCGGCTGACGCCCGAACGGCGCGAGGCCGCGCAGCATGCGGCCGAGCAGGAGCGGCTGGCCGCCGAGCGCGAAAGCCGCGACCCGGACCCGCTGAAACTCTACGTTCCCGCGGCGTTCACGCGCTTCGCGCCGGAACTGTCGGGCGTCGGCACCAAGTTGGTCCCCGACCCGAACGACCCGCAACAGCCGCAGCGCGGCCGCCGCTGGCTCTACGACTGGCTGCGCGAGCCGCGGCACTACTCGGAGTACACCCGGATGCCGCGGATGTTCCGCGACAACTACTACTGGCAGGCCGCCGCCGACGACGAGCGCCGCGTGCGGAACGACCAGGACCTCCTCGACGTCGCCGAGTATCTGCTGACGCTGCGGCACGACTCGTTCGAGCCCCGGCCGATCCCGTTCGACGAGCGGCGCGCGGCCGAGGTCCGCCGGCTTGTCACGCTGCTGCTGGTCGGTCAGAACACTCAGACCGTCGCCGAAATGATCCTCAACGACGAGCCGCTCGACCCCTCCGACGCCCACGGCATGTTGACCGACCGGATCGTCAAGGCGGTCGCGCCGTCCTTCGGCGCGGGCGGGGCGGGCGTGCAGACGGTCCTCGAACGCCTCGCCGGGCAGGACCTCGCCGGCCGCCAGATGCTCTTCCTCGGCAACAAGATGATCAACCATTACGGCTGCTATGCCTGCCACCAGATCGCGGGGTTCGAGAACGCGGCGCGGCCGGGGACGGAATTGACGACGTGGGGGCGGAAGTTGCTGGCGCAACTCGATTTCGCCTTCTTCGCCCCCGGGTTCGCGGCGGACCGCGCGGCGCAGCCGGAGCGGTTCGGGCGGCTCTTTCCGCAGTCGGCGGAGTATGAGCGGCTCGTCCAGGACACCGGAGAAGACCCGGAGGTGGACGTGCAGCACACGCACGCCTCGTTCGCCTATCACAAGATGCGCAACCCGCGCCTCTGGGACCGGGCCAAACTCAAGCGCCCCTACGAAAAACTGAAGATGCCCAACTACTTCCTCACCCACGACGAGGCGACCTCGCTCGTGACGTTTCTGCTCTCCCGCCAGCAGCCGCTCGTCAGCCGCTCCGTGCAGGTGGATTACGACGGGACGCCCCTCGGCAAGATCGCCCGCGGCCGGCACCTGGCGGCGGAACTCAACTGCGTCGGCTGCCACCTGATCGAGGGCAACCCGGCCAATATCCAGCAGTATTACTGGAAGCGCGACGCCGGCTCCGGCGACCTGGCCCTCGACGTGACCAACGCCCCCCCGAACCTGTTCGGCCAGGGCGCGAAGATCCAGTATCCGTGGCTCTTCGGATTCCTCAACCACGTCGAAATGCTGCGGCCGTGGCTGACCGTGCGGATGCCGAGTTTCTACCTCACGCACGACGAGACGACGGCCCTGGTGGAGTATTTCGTCGGCCTGACGCAGGCGGAGGCCGGCTCGCTGGACGCGCGGCTGAGATTGATCCGCGCGCACCTCGGCGATCCGGGCGGCGGCGCGAACCCGACTCGCGTACGCGAGGAAGCGGACGAGGCCGAAGCGCCGGCCGCGCCCTGGTTCACCTGGCCCGCGCTGAAGCCGGCGGCGGACTGGCTGGCCCGCTTCGCGCTGCGGAACCGGCTCATCACGCACTACGACCTCGACACGTCGGGCGCGTCGTCGCCCCAGGACGCCGCCGAGACGCTCGCCGCCGGCCTGGGCAAGGCGGTCGAGCGGGCGTCGTTCCTCGAACGGCTGTTCGACATCACCTATCCGTTCCTGCCCGAGGCCCGGCCGGCGTCGCCGCAGGCGCGGTACGAAAAGGGCCGTGCGCTGTTGTGGGAACTGAAGTGCCTCGCGTGCCACGTCGCGGGCGACCCGGACGCGCCGGGCACGACGCTCGACATCAAGGCCCCGAACTTTGACCTGACGCATCGCAGGTTACGCTACGACTGGGTGCGGCAGTGGCTGATCGACCCGCAGGTGATCCAGCCCGGCACCAACATGCCGCAACTCTTCGGCGGCGAACAGAGCGCCTTCCGCGACTATCCGCCCGAAGCCCGGGAGGCGATGGAGCAGGCGTACGGACCGGACGGGCGGGAACAGATTCGGCTGCTGGTCGACTTCCTGTACGATATGGGGCACAGGAACCAGACGGTCGTCCAGCCGGCCGCGCCGCCGGGGGCGACCCCGTCCGCGGCCCCTCCAACCGACGAGTTCGAGGAGGGGTCTAAGAAAGTAGAGCCGCCGCCGGCTGCGGAAAAACCCGCGGCCCCGCCGGTTGAACCGGAAAAGAAGACCCGGGGCGGCGAGGACGAGTTCGTGCCGTGACGGACAAGGGTCTTGCATCCTGCGTTGCGATGCAGGAGATTGTCCCGGACGAGCGCCCCGACGCCACAGACTATCGAAAGGAGAACGACCATGAAACGCGATACGATCAGATTCCTCGCCGCGGCGACGGCCGGTTGCTGGCTCGCGGCGGCGGCCGCCTCGGCCGGCGGGCCGATGGGCACCGCGACCATCAAGGGGACGGTGCAACTCAAGGCGCCGCCCGCGGCTGCCATGGCGATCAAGATGGACGCCGACCCGTTTTGTAACCAGGTTAACGCCGGCAAAGTGGTCAGCCCCCAGGGCAAGATGGTCTTTTCCGACGGCACGCTGCCGTATGCCTTTGTTTGGATCAAGTCGGGCATCACCGGCAAATACGATCCGCCGGCCGACCCGCTCGTGATCAATCAGGAGGGCTGCATGTACAAGCCCCACGTCGCGGGGATGGTCTGCGGCCAGTCGATCCTGATCAAGAACAGCGACGACACCAACCACAACATCCACTCGCAGCCGAAGAAGAACCCCGTGTTCAACTTCAGCCAGCCCAAGAAAGACATGACGCGGACCCTGACCGGCAATGACACGTTTACCCGGCCCGAGGTGATGGTGAAGATCAAGTGCGACGTGCACCCGTGGATGAGTGCATACGTCGGCGTCGTGGAGCACCCGTTCTTCGCCGTGTCGGCGCAGGGCGGCAAGTACGAGATCAAGAACGTCCCGGGCGGCAAGTACAAACTCGGCATTTGGCACGAGGAATGGGGCACGCTGCCGGACGTGGAGATCGAGGTCGCCGACGGAGCGACGGCCGAGCACGTGTTCGCCTACGAAAAGAAGACCGCGGCGGCCGCGCCGCGCGAGGTCGGGGTCCAAGATCTCGGCCGTTAAGTCGTCGTTATCTTTGAGTGCAGACTGCCGATCCTCTTGTGCTTCGGCTCCGGTTTGTCTCAGCGGACGGCTGAGACAGGAGATCACGCAGGATGTTGTTGGCCCAGTCGCGGTTCTGGCTCCCGCCGGACATCTCCACGCACGGATCGTCGGTCGATCAACTGATCAACGTGACCCACTGGTTCATGGGCGTGCTCTTCGTCGGCTGGGGCGCGTTCTTTGTCTATTGCCTGGTCCGCTTTCGGGCCCGCCCGGGCCACGCCGCGGATCCGCGCCCCATTCCCGCCAAGACCTCCAAGTACGCCGAGATCGGCGTGGCCATCTTCGAGGCGGTGCTGCTGATCGGTTTTTCCATGCCGGCGTGGGCCCAGGTGAAGTACCAGTTTCCGGCCGAGGACAAAGCGCTCACGGTCCGCATGACCGCCGAGCAGTTCGCGTGGAACTTTCACTATTCGGGGGCGGACGGCGTCTGGGGCCGCACCGATCCGAAACTGATCGACCCCGGCAACCCGATCGGGCTGGACCTGGCCGACCCGCACTCCGCTGACGACGTGGTGACGGTCAACAATCTGCACATCCCCGTCCACCAGCCGATCATCGTGCAGTTGTCGTCCAAGGACGTGATTCACTCGTTCTGGATCCCGGTGCTGCGCGTCAAGCAGGACGTGATCCCCGGCATGTCGATCCCGGTCTGGTTCGAGGCCCGCGAGACCGGCGAATACGACATTTCCTGCGCCCAGTTGTGCGGGAACAATCACTACAAGATGCGCGGCCGGGTGATGATCAAGCCGGCCGACGAATTCGCCAAATGGCTGGAAAGCGAGAAGGTGTCGCGGCCCCTCCAGCCGGCGGACCAGGAGTTTGAGTTATGAGCGCGGCCGCAGCCCACGCCCCGCACGATCACGCTTCGCCGCACGGGCACGCTCCGTCGTTCTGGCGGCACTACGTCTTTTCGGTCGACCACAAGGTCATCGGCGTACAGTACGCCATTACCGGGCTGATCTTCCTGTTCGTCGGTTTCTGCCTGATGATGGTCATGCGCTGGCAACTGGCCTACCCCGGCCAGCCCGTCCCGCTGATCGGCAAACTCCTCGCCAGCGACTGGCTCGGCGCCGCCATCACCGACAAGCAGACCGGCGTCCTCCTGCCCGAGGGCTACAACGCCTTCGGCGCGATGCACGGCACGATCATGGTCTTCATGGCCATTGTGCCGCTGGTGGTCGGCGGGTTCGGCAACTTCGTCGTCCCGCTTCAGATCGGAGCGCCGGACATGGCCTTCCCGCGCCTGAACATGCTGAGTTACTGGTGCTACCTGCCGGGCGGGCTGCTCATGAGCGCCTCGTTCTTCCTGCCCGGCGGCGCGGCGCAGTCGGGCTGGACGTCCTACGCCCCGCTGGCGGTGATCTCGCCGGGGCAGACCGTGTGGCTGTTCAGCATGGTGCTGCTGATCACCTCCTCCCTGCTGGGGTCGATCAACTTCATCGTCACCATCGTCCAACTCCGCGCCCGCGGGCTGACGTTCATGCGGCTGCCCTTTTTCGTCTGGGCCCAGTTCGTCACCGGCTTTCTCCTGCTGCTCGCCTTCCCGCCGCTGGAGGCCGCCGCGGTCATGCAACTGATGGACCGCCTGGCCGGCACCAGTTTCTTCATGCCCGAAGGCCTGGTCATCAGCGGCAAACTCGCCGAATGGACGGGCGGCGGCAGTCCGCTGCTGTGGCAGCATCTGTTCTGGTTCCTGGCGCACCCGGAGGTCTACGTCCTGATCCTGCCGGCCATGGGCATCGTGGCCGAGGTCATCGCGAACAACACCCGCAAGCCGCTGTGGGGTTACCGGAGCATGGTGTATTCGGCCATCTTCCTGGGCTTCATGTCGTTCGTCGTCTGGGCGCACCACATGTTCATGACGGGCATGGGCACGAAACTCAGCGCGTTCTTCCAGACGACGACGATGATCATCTCCATCCCGTCGGTCATCATCCTGACCGCGCTGGTGATCTCGCTGTGGGGCGGGTCGATCCGCTTCAACGCGCCCATGCTGTTCGCCACGGCGTTCCTGCCGATGTTCGCCATCGGCGGACTGACCGGACTGCCGCTGGCCCTGACGACCAGCGACATCCACCTGCACGATACCTATTACGTCATCGGCCACTTTCACTACGTCGTCGCCCCGGGCACGATCTTCGGCATCTTCGCCGGCATCTATTACTGGTATCCCAAGGTCACCGGCCGCATGATGAACGAAACGCTGGGCAAGATTCACTTCTGGCCGACCTTTCTGTGCATGAACGGCATCTTCCTGCCCATGCTCTTCCAGGGGCTGGTCGGGCTGTCCCGCCGCACCTACGACGCGACGGTGTACGAAGCCGGCCAACTCGTGCAGGGGATGCACGTCGGCATCTCGTGGGCCGCGTGGACGCTGGCCGTGGCGCAAATCCCGTTCATCATCAATTTCTTCATTTCGCTGCGGTCGGGCCGCAAGGTCGCCGAGAATCCGTGGGAAGCCACGACGCTCGAGTGGGCCGCCCCGTCGCCACCGCCGCACGGCAATTTCGTCACCGAGCCGGTCGTCTACCGCGATCCGTATGACTACAGCCCGCCCGGCCGGAGCATCGACTTCCTGCCGCAGAACAAGCCCCAGGAGGCCTGATCCTTGTCCGCCGACGCGATTCCGTACACCGTCAAGCCGCACCCGGTGACGGGCGTTCCGAACCCGAAGTTCGGCATCTGGCTCTTCCTCGCCTCCGAGGTGATGCTCTTCGGGGCGCTGTTTTCGTCCTACGTCCTGCTGCGGGTCACGGCCGACTCGTGGCCCCACGGCTACGACGCGGGCCGGCTGAACTGGAAACTCGCGGCGCTGAACACGATCGTGCTGATCACGTCGAGCGTGACGATGGTCATGGCGTGGGCGTCGCTGATGCTGCACGACCTGCGCAAGGGCCGGATATACCTGTTGCTGACGTTCCTGCTGGCCGGGGTGTTCCTCGTCGTCAAGTACTTCGAGTACGGCGCGAAGTTCGAACATCACATCTACCCCGCCACCGACCCGTTTTTCGCCGTTTATTTCACGTTGACCGGCCTGCACGGTCTGCACGTGGTGGGCGGGATGATCGCGATCGGCTACCTAATGGGTCCCGGCGCGCGGCTCTGGCGGACCGACCCGGAGCACTACGCCAACCGAGTGGAGTGCACCGGACTCTACTGGCACTTTGTCGACTTGGTGTGGATTTTCCTGTTCCCCATGCTCTACCTGATCTAGGAGAATTCCGTGAGCGTCCATAGCGCCGACGAAGTCAAACGGCACGTCCGAACCTATCTGATGGTGTTTGCCGCGCTGGCGATCCTGACGGTGATCACCGTCGCGATCTCCACGGTTCACCTGCCCAGCCACCGGGCCATCGCCCTGGCGCTGGTCGTGGCGGTCATCAAGGCCGCGCTGGTCGCATTGTTCTTCATGCACCTGGCGTCGGAACGGCGGATCATTTACGCGACGCTCGCGCTGTGCGCCGTGTTTCTGGCGGCCCTGCTGTTCGGGCCGATCCTGACCGAGCACGAATTCATTCACTGGGCCAACACCCAGCCGCGGGGCGGAGCGCATGTCTCTTAAGGCGTTCCACGTCGTCTTTATTCTTGTCTCGACGCTGCTGTGCGTCATTTTCGGCGCGTGGGCGTTGCGCGAATACGTGCGGACGCGCGAGGGCGCGATGTTGGCCGCGTTCGTCGGCGCGCTGGTCGCCGCGGCCGCGCTCGCCGTTTATGCCCGGTGGTTCCTGCGCAAGACGCGGCAGGTGAGATACTTATGACGCGACGCCGGCTCAGGTCGGGTCTCTTGGCCGCGCTGCTGGCGGGGCTGTGTCTCGCCTCGGCCGAGACCGCCCGGGCGTGCGCCGTCTGCTTCGGCGATCCGAACTCGCCCATGACGCGCGGCGCGAACGCCGCCATCGCCGTGATGCTCGGGTTCATCGGATGCGTGCTGACCGGCATCGTCGGCGTGACCGGCTACTGGATCGTCCGCGCGCGGCGTCTGAATCGCGCCGCGCCGCCGTCGGCCCCGTGAAACCCTCCCCACGGATCAGGGAATGAACGTCGCCGTCACCGCCGTCCGCCCCGCCTACCGGCCCTGGCTGCACCGTTACTGCGTGCTGCTGGCCGCCGCGACGTTTGTCCTCGTCCTCGCCGGGGGGCAGGTCACCAGCCACGGCGCCGGCCTTTCCGTGCCCGACTGGCCGACGAGTTATGGTTACAACCTGTTCACCTTCCCGCCGTCTCAGTGGGTGGGAAACATCTTCTACGAACATACCCACCGGCTGATCGCCTCGACCGTCGGGTTGCTGACGATGGGCATGGTCGTCTGGCTCTTTGTGCGCGAACCGCGGCGCTGGCTGAGGCGGCTCGGCGCCGTCGCGCTCGTCGCGGTCGTGCTTCAGGGGGTGCTGGGCGGGCTGACGGTGCTCTTCCTCCTGCCCGTGCCGATCTCCGTCGCGCACGCGTGTCTCGGACAGGCGTTCTTCTGCCTCGTCGCGTCGATCGCCCTGTTTACTTCGCGGGGCTGGATTCACGCCGCCGCGCCGCTGCCGCAGCCGGCCGGCCCGGGTCTTCGCGGCCTCTCGGCGGCCTGCGTGGCGGTCGTCTTCGGGCAACTTCTGCTGGGAGCGATCATGCGCCACACGGGGTCCGGCCTGGCCGTGCCGGATTTCCCGACCGCCTACGGACAGTGGCTTCCCGCGCTCGACGAGGCATCGGTCGCATCGTACAACGAGCAGCGGCGCTGGGACCTCGGCGGCCTGCCGCAGATCGAGCGGTCGCAGATCGTGTGGCACCTGCTTCATCGGGCGGGGGCGGTGGTTGCTGCGGCGTTCCTGGCGCTGACGGTCGGCGCGGTCCTCGCGGGAGGCCGGCGCGTTGCGGGCCTTGCCGGCCCGGCCCTACTTTTGGCGCTGCTGCTGCCGGCGCAGATCGTGCTCGGCGCGCTGACCGTTCTGAGTCAGCGGTGGCCGATAATGGCTTCGGCGCACGTTGCCGTCGGGGCGTTGATGCTGGCGACCTGCGTACTGTTGTCGCTGCGCTGCCGCCGCCTTCTGGCGCAGTCCGAACAGTCGGTCCGTACGACGGACGGGCCCGCACGCGAACGAATGGTTCCCGTTCCGGAGGGCGCGGCCTGACATGACGCCGGAATCGCACGCAATGAAACGGATGGAAGCGCCCGGGCTGCTCTCGGCCGTGCCCGCCGTCGCTCCGGCTTCGAGCGGCGTGACACGGCGCGAGGGGGCCCGGATGATGTCGGTCCTGCGCGCGGGGATCGCCGACTATCTCGCCCTGACCAAGCCGCGGATCGCCGCGCTTGTGCTGATCACGACGATGGTCGGCTATCTTGCCGCCGGCGGGGCGGAAGCACCGCTCGCCGGGCTGCTGCACGTCCTGATCGGGACGGCCCTTGCTGCCGCGGGCGCCAATGCCCTGAACCAGTATCTCGAACGCTCCCTCGACGCGCGGATGGACCGCACCGCGTCGCGGCCGATTCCCTCCGGCCGGATCGCGCCGAAGGACGGGCTTCGGTTCGGCCTGTTCTGCGCGGTCGGCGGCTCGGCGTACCTCTTCGCAGCGGTCAACCCGCTGTGCGCGGGCGTAGTCGCCGCCACGCTGCTGCTTTATCTCGGTGTCTATACGCCGCTGAAGCGCGTCTCCCCATGGTGCACGGTCGTCGGCGCGGTGCCGGGCGCGCTGCCGCCGATCATCGGCTGGACGGCCGCAACCGGCGCGGCGGACGCGCGGGCGTGGACGCTCTTCCTGATCCTGTTCGTCTGGCAGATCCCGCACTTCTGGGCCATCGCCTGGCTCTACCGCGACGACTACCGCGCCGCCGGCTTCCCGATGCTGCCCGTCCTCGACGCAGACGGCCGGCGGACCGGTCGCCAGATCGTTCTGCTCTTGTTATTTCTGATTCCGCTGGCGGCGACTCCGTGGTACTTCGGGATGGCCGGCCGCGCGTACCTGTTGGGGGCGGCGCTGCTCGGACTGGCGTTTTTCGCCACGGGCACGGCCTTTCATCGCGCGCGCAGCCCTGCCGCGGCGCAGCGGCTGGTCCTGGCGTCGGTGGCCTACCTGCCGCTGCTGTGGGGACTGCTGCTGCTGGATGGTTGAGGACGGACCGCCCGCCCTCGTGCCTCGCTCCGCCCGCCGCGGTGGCCCGGAGGGATACCCTGTCGCCGATCGAGCTTGAAAACCTGAACTTCGCTTACCCCGTGCGGCGGGTGCTCGACGGCGTGTCGTTCAACGTTCCGCCCCGCACCGTCTGCGGGCTGCTCGGCCCGAACGGCAGCGGAAAGACGACGCTCTTTCGGCTTTTGGCCACGCTGCTGCCCGCGCCGCCGGGGGCGGCCCGCGTGCTCGGTCTGGACGTTGCCGAGCGGCCGCGGGAGGTGCGGCGCTGCCTCGGCGTCGCGTTCCAGTCGCCCGCGCTCGACCGACGACTGACCGTGGAGGAGAACCTGCGGCAGCACGGACATTTGTACGGCCTGTTCGGCCGAGATCTGTCCGGACGCATCGCCCGCGAACTGGAGCGCGCCGACCTGCGCGACCGGGCGCGCGAACCGGTCGGCCGGCTCTCCGGCGGTCAGCAGCGGCGCGTCGAACTGGCCAAATGCCTGCTGCCGACTCCGCGCGTGCTGCTGCTCGACGAGCCGGGCAGCGGACTGGACCCCGCCGCGCGGCTGGCGTTTCGCGGGCTGCTCCGCGGGCTGTGCGACGAGCAAGGCGTCACCGTCCTGCTGACCACGCATCACCTCGACGACGCCGACGCCTGCGACCGCATCGTGATCCTCGACCGCGGCCGGGTCGTGGACTCCGGCGCGCCGGACGCGCTGCGGGCCCAGATCAGCGGGGAGTGCGTCCTGCTTCGCGGCCGCGACCTGCCGGCGCTGGCGGCGCGAATCAGCGAGCAACTCGGCGTGACGGCCGAGGCCGACGACGGCGGGCTGCGAATCGAGTCTGATCGCGGATACGAACTCGTCGCGCGGCTGATGCAGCGGTTCGGCGATCGGATCGAGTCCGTCACCCTCTCGCGGCCGACCCTCGAGGACGTTTTCCTACGCCGGACCGGCCATCGGCTGGAATGCGACCGTCGGGCGGAGGGCCGCTCATGACTTCCGCACCGCCGGCACATCCGTCGGCTCCGATGCGTTCCACCGCACCGCCGGGCGGAGCAAAGCGCCACCTAGTCCTGCTCGTCCTGGCCGTCGCGTCGCTCTGGCGGCGCGAGGTCGTCCGCTTTCTGCGGCAGCGCAGCCGGATCGTGGGAGCGCTGGCGACGCCGATCGTGTTCTGGCTGCTGCTGGGCAGCGGACTGGGGCGGTCGTTCCGCGCGGCCGGCGCGCCGGACGACGGCACGTATCTGCAATACTTCTTCCCCGGCACGATCGTGATGATTCTGCTGTTTTCGGCCATCTTCTCGACGATCAGCATCATCGAGGACCGGCGCGAGGGCTTTCTCCAGTCCGTGCTGGTCGCGCCCGTGCCGCGCGTCGCGCTGGTGCTGGGCAACGTTCTGGGCGGAACGACGCTCGCCGCGGGACAGGCCGCCGTGCTGCTTTCCGCCGCGCCGTGGGCGGGGCTGTCGCCCGGGCCGGCCGGGTTGATGGCCGCCGCGGGGTGGTTGCTTCTCATCGGCTTCGGCCTGGCGTCGCTCGGTTTCTTGATCGCCTGGCAGTTCGACTCAACGCAGGGCTTTCACGCCGTCATGAATCTCGTGCTCGTCCCGCTGTGGATGCTCTCCGGCGCGGTCTTTCCGGCCAGCGGCGCGCCGGGCTGGCTGCAATGGGTCGTCGCGCTCAACCCGGTGTCCTATCATGTCGCGGCGGTTCGCCGGTGCCTCGTTCCCGTGGAGGTCGCGCGCGACATGGGGCTGCCCGGCTGGCCCCTGTGCGCGGCGGTTTCGACGGGCTTCGCGGCGTGCCTGTTTATCCTGTGCGTCCGGACAGTCGAGAAACAGAATGCCTCGCGATTCGCGTAATGGAGTCCCGGCGGCCTGTCTCGCCGCCGGTCTGGTGCTGCTTCTGGCATCAGTCGGGTGTCGTGCGCGCAGCGATGCTTCCCCGCTTCCGATCATCGCTTCGGTGCCCGATTTCTCGCTGATCGATCAGTCGGGCGGGCCCATCCGCCGCGCCGACCTGCTCGGAAAGGTCTGGATCGCCGACTTCATCTTCACCCGCTGCGCCGGTCCCTGTCCGCGGATGTCGCAGGTCATGGCCGAATTGCAGGGCCGGCTCTCCAGCATTCCCGGCGTGCGGCTGGTATCTTTTTCGGTCGACCCGGAGCGCGACACGCCCGCCATCCTTACCGAATACGCGTCTCGCTACCGCGCCGACCACAATCGCTGGGTCTTCATCACTGGCGGCCGCGAAGAGATTTACGACCTGGCCATCGACGGCTTCAAACTCCAGGTCGAGTCCGAGACCGACACGACGCCCATCCTGCACTCGACCCACCTGTTGCTCGTCGATCGCGCCGGTCAGATCCGCGGCGCGTTCGACGGCGAGGATCCCGCAACGCTCCCGAAACTGGAAGCGGCCGTCCGACGTCTCGCCGCGGAGCGCGGACCGTGACCATCGCCGATCTTCCGGCGGTGAACGCGACGCTCAACGGCCTCGCGGCCCTGCTGGTCGCCGGCGGGTATGCGGCCGTCCGGACCCGGCGGATCGCGCTGCACAAGGCGCTCATGCTCTGCGGCGTGGCCGCCTCGGCCCTGTTCCTGGCGTGTTACCTCACCTATCACGTCCATCGCACCTACGTGACCGGTCTGGGACCGACACGCTTCACGGGCGCGGGGGCGTGGCGGCCGGTCTATTTCGCGCTGCTGCTGTCGCACACGGTGCTGGCGGCGGCGACGGTGCCGCTCGTGCTGGTCACGGCGTGGCGCGGGCTGCGCGGGCGGATCGACCGCCACCGTAGGATCGCCCGCTGGACGCTGCCGATCTGGCTGTACGTGTCGGTAACGGGCGTGTTGATTTACTTCATGCTTTATCACTGGTTCGCCAGGGCCGGACCTTCAACGTTTTCAGAGGCGCCATGACCTCCCGGCGTGCCCGACGCCAACGACGTTTGTGCCTGCAACCGCGCGGGGCTGGAAATCGATTGCGCCGGCCGGCCGAAACTGGACTGCAACGACGACTGCGACGTCGACGGCTTGGACGTGCATTGCATAACGGCAGCGCTGCTGGGTTTATGACGTCGGGTCAAGCGGGCGCAGCAAGCAGCGCCGGCTGGGTTGCGGCGCGGAGGGCGTCGTCCAGCAGCGGGCGGATGAACCGCAGCAGCGCCAGGCCGAACAGGTCGATCCCCACGTGCGCGATGATGCAGGGCCAGACGCCGCGGCGGGCCACCGCGACCGCGCCCAGCACCAGTCCCACCGCCCCGGTCTGGAACATGCCGAGCGTCCCTTGGTAGAAGTGCGCCGCGCCGAACAGCGCCGCGGAAAAGCCGACCGCCGCCGCGGTCCGCACCGAGGTCGAACCCAGCACGGCCCTCAGCCCCGACAGCACGAAACCGCGAAAGAGCACCTCCTCGTACACGCCGACGAAGACCGCGACCGCCACGATGCCCGCCCCGCCGATGGGCGCGACCGGCTCCAGCGCGTCGACCTTGTCCCGCGCCACGTCGAACAGGTCGCGCCGCGTCGCCGCGAGGTAGAGCGTGCTGACGACCAGGTTGGCCGCGTAACACAGCGGGATGGCCAGCAGCCCCCATCCGAGGGCCGGCCCGGTGGCAACCCGCTCCAGCCCCAAGCGCGACTGTGGCGACGGGTCGCGGCGCAGGACCAGCGCCAGCAGGGCCATCGCCGCCAGCCCGTTGCCCAGCAGGTGCGTGTAGATCGCCAGTGCTTCGGACCGCTCACGCAGCCAGTCGTCCAAGCCGGTCGCTTCCCGCAGAACGAAGAACGCCGCCAGGCCCATCGCCACGAGCAGGAGTCGAAGCGCGGCCTCGCGCCGCGCCGAGCCAGCATCGTGGGGCGGGACTTCGATCGGCCGGGCCAACGGCGCGGATGGATCGGTCGGTGATTCCGAGGGTTCGGTCGGCGTTAAGTCGTTCGTCATCCATGCATTGTCCGGGCAACGGACCCGGGTGCGAAAGTGCATCGTCGCAGATCAGAACGTCTACGCGCGTCGTGAGGGTCTGTGCGCAGCATCGGATGGGACGCGGGCATCCGCCGGATTCGGCTTCCCAGCAAGCCGTTATCCGGCGTGTAAGGTACCCGCTCCCTGACGGTCGCGGCTCGGTTTACGGTCACGGCTCGGGTAAGAACGGCGGCCTTGCGCCCATGCCGCGGCGGCCGGGAGGCGTTCAGGGGTCGATCAGCCGGCCGACGAAGCCGGGGACGTCGTCGCCGTCGGCGCGGAAGTCGCCGCTGAAGTCCGACAGCAGGACGTGGGTCTCGTCCGTGTCGAGACCCAACAGCACCTCGACGAAGATTGCGAGGTCGTCGTCCTTGACGGTGCCGCTGCGGTCGTAATCGCCCAACTGCGACGGGGCGTAGATCGTGTAGCGCCGGTTGGCGGCCAGGTTGAAGAAGCGGCGCTCGGCCCCGCCGGGCCAGCGCGCGATCACTTCGTCGGCGACCGCCGCCTGGTCCAGCCCGAAGTGCAGGGTCAGTTCGTCCTGCGACTTGTACCCCGTTCCCGAGCGGACTTCGTCCATCTGCCAGACGGAGCCGGTCCGTACGTCGAGTTGCGCGCCGATCGCGAAGTGGTTCGCGCCCGGCCCGCGCAGGTCGAACCGGATCCAGTTGCGCTGCGATCCCTCGTGGTTGATGTACAGCCGGATCGTCGCGTCCATCGTCTGCACGAGCATGTCCAGGTCGCCGTCGCCGTCGACGTCGCCCTTGGCCAGACAGAAGGACGTGCCGCCGTCGTTCACGGCCACGTCCGGTGCGATGTCCGCGGCGGGCCAGTTGCCGTCGAGGTTGTAGAAGCGGTTCTCGCCCGCCATGTTGCAGACGTAGAGTTCCAGCCAGGCGTCGTTATCAAAGTCTACGAACATGGTCCCCCAGCCGATGCGCATGGACCCGACTCCGGCGGCCACCGTCGCGTCGGTAAACGTCCCGTCGCCGTCGTTGGTCAGCAGCACGTTTCCGTTGCCGTAGGGAATGTTGGTGACGTAGATGTCCTGGTAGCCGTTGCGGTCGAGGTCGCCGACGGCCAGGCCCATGCAGTCGACATCGGCCTCGGTCCCGCTGGCGGCGGTGACATTGGTGTACGTGCCAGCGCCGTCGTTGCGAAAGAGATGATTGGTGATCGGCGTGGTGCTGCCCTTGTCGTTGCCGAGGTAGAGGTCGGCGTCGCCGTCCCGGTCGTAGTCGAAGAAGGAAACGACAAAGGAGGGGTCCATGCTGTGGTCCACCCCGGCCGATTCGCCGATCTCCGTGAAGGTGCCGTCCTTGTTGTTGCGGTACATGCGGTTCGGCCGGACGTTGTTCATCTCGTCGATGTGGTTGGGGACAAAAAGGTCCAGCCAGCCGTCGCCGTTATAGTCGCCCCAGGCGGCGCCGACCGAGGGGTTGTTGTCGGCCAGCCCGCTGGCGACCGACACGTCGGTAAAGGCGAAGTTGCCGTTGTTGCGCATCAGCCGGTTCGTGCCGAGGAAATCACACAGGAACAGGTCGAGGTCGCCGTCCGCGTCGTAGTCGGCCGCGCACACGCCGGAGCCGCGGACCAGCGCCGGGATGCCCGACCCCGCGGATCGATCGGTAAATGTGCCCGCGCCGTTGTTTTCGTAGACGCCCACGGCCTCCCCCGGCCCGCCGAGGAGCACCACGTCAAGGTCGCCGTCGTTGTCCAGATCGACAAAGCCCACGCCGCAGCCGAAGCGCTCGACCGCCAGCGGCGGCAAGGGGGGAATGAAATAGTTGATCCCGCGGGAGACGGCCTCTTCGGAGAACGCAGCCGGGCCGCCGGCTTTGGCATCCGAAGCCCTCCATCCGATCATCGCGGGCAAGAACGCCAATACGAGCATCGCCGCCCGACCGCGCAGACGAACTGCGGAGTACATCTTTCACCTCACTCTTCTGTCAGATATGCATCTTTCGGCCCGCGACCGCCGCCGGGATTCTTTTCTGGTGGCCGAAACCGAATCAAACCCGCCGGCCTTACCCGATCGGGCGCGCCGCGGGTTCAGTCGGAAGCCTATCGTACCCGAAACCGGCCGGGTTTTACAAGGCGTATCCCGCGGCCATTCTGCGGCCGGCCGCCAAGGCATGAGATATTGCCAAATGTCGTTGATGGCGTCGTAATCAGGCGGCGTTCCTCTCGGCCTTTTCTCCGTTGACGAACTTCACGCCGGCGATGACGTCCGGGAGCAGCGTCGCGCCGTTGAGCAGG
>Ga0187893_10004755_pt1 | contig 25404 bp, 17 predicted proteins | sample MA1701074metaG_FD_139574 | JGI IMG/M metagenome (GOLD analysis project Ga0187893, IMG submission 139574) | White microbial mat communities from a basaltic lava cave in the Kipuka Kanohina Cave System on the Island of Hawaii, USA - MA170107-4 metaG ... | reverse complement strand
GTGTTTGTAGGGCAGGTTACCAACCTGCCCTACAGCTATCCTGCCCTACAGCTATGAGCGTGTTTGTAGGGCAGGTTACCAACCTGCCCTACAGCTATGAGCGTGTTTGTAGGGCAGGTTACCAACCTGCCCTACAACTACTTTCGCATCACGATGCTTCGCCCGCCCGCGACAACAATGCGGCGAAATCATAGTTTACACTGGTCACCCCGAAGTCCGGTTCGCGTTGGAACGGACGGCGCAGGTAATGCACACGGTGCGCGCCATCAGGGAAAAACTCAACCATCGCCAGAATAAACTGATCGGGCTTATTGAACGAATAGAGAATCTCATTCTTCGTCACGGTGATCGTGTCTGCGCCGGCGACACGCCCTTTGACTTCGATGAAACGAAGTTGGCCCGTGCCTGGCACGCGGCTTTCGATGTCATAACCGAGCCGTTCAAATTCGCGGTCGGTCGGTTCAAAACCGAGTTGGCGCTCTACTTCCATCACGATCTGACGCGCGCGAGCGGCGGCGGCTTGTGTGTCTACAAGAGCAGGCAACGGCTTGCCGGTCATTTTGGCAATCAAGCCCAGTGGAACGACCAGTAGCCCACCGATGACGACCGGCGGCAAAGGCGAGATTTGCCGTTCCAACTGCAATTCGCTCATTCGCTTTTCCAGCCGCCCTTGCAGCAGGTCCGCGCGTTTGCGGGCTTCGCCGGAATTGAGTTGCGCGTTTGAGCGGCCTGCCTGTTCCTGCAATTTGAGTTGTTCGGCGCGGTGATCCCAGTAGGCGATCTCTTTGGTCAGCCGGTCTTTGACGGCGGCTTCGGTTTTGGCGATCAGTTCCAATTTGCGTTTGCGCACTTCTTCCAGATGCTCCGGCACGACGTTGGCGATGGCGTACCGCTGCGCCTGCGTTTCCAGTTCGCGGGTGATCCAGTTCGCTTCCGGGCGGGCAAGCAGGGCATCCAGATTGGGTTCGTCTTCACTGAGCGGGCGGTAATCCAGATACGGCGCGTAATGCAGGTGGCAAGCGTTGCCCTGCGCGTCCATCTCGACGTAAAGCATTCGTTTGGAAACGACGCGGCGCTCGCCCGCTCGGGTCAGGCTGGCGTCTTGAATGGCGTGCTCCAGGTAAAAGAGCACGCGCGGCTCCGTGCTGTAATCGCGTTCGTCAACCAGCGTGGCGCCGCGCCGCAACAGATCGCGGTTGCGTTCCAGCGTCAGATCAATCACGGCGTCGAGCAGCGCGTGGCCGGGACAGACAAACGCGGCGAGCGGTTGGCCTTGCGGCGAGACGTGCGATTTTTCAAAGGCGATGCGTTCGTAACGCGGCAGCACCGCTTCGCCGATGCCGATCTGGCGGTCGCGGTTGCGGACGGGCGCGGGCACGTGGGTGATCTCGTAACGGCGCGACTCGCGCTGTTTGGCCGAACCGCCCAACCGTTTGAACGCTTCCAGGAAGAAAGATTCGATGTAGTGCGGTTGCAGGCGGCGGGCTTCGGCGCGCTCCATCTCTTCGCGGATGCGGAAGACGCGGCTGGCGTCCATCGCGTCGTGAGCCAGCGCGCGTTCTTCCAGCAGGTCTTGAAGCTGGCTGCGGTCGAAGGCGTTTTCGACGACCTTCGTCAGCCGGTCGCGGACATCGGGTTGTTCGCCGTAACGAATGGCTTCGATCAAAAGCTGTTTGAGCGGCTGGCCGTCGAATTGAACTTTGCCGAGCACGTCGAAGACCTGCCCGCCGAGCGTCTCGCGCGCCTGTTCCAGCTTGTCGAGCAGCGTGCGATAGACCTCGCCTTCGCGCGTTTCGTCCGCGACCAGATTCCACAGATAGCAGACCTCGGTCTGGCCGATGCGATGGATGCGCCCGAAGCGTTGTTCCAGCCGGTTCGGGTTCCAGGGCAGATCGTAATTGACCATCAAGTGCGCGCGTTGCAGGTTGATGCCTTCGCCGGCGGCGTCCGTAGCGATCAGGACTTGAACCGCCGGGTCGTGGCGAAAAGCTTCCTGCGCCTTCATTCGCTCTTCGCGGCCCATCCCGCCATGAATCGTGACGACAGCTTCGTCGCGGCCGAGCAGCGTGGTGATGCGTTGAGTGAGGTAATTCAGGGTGTGGCGGTGTTCGGTGAAGATGACCAACTTCTGGTGTGGCGCCGCGGTGGGGATGCGGGCGCGTTCGCCGTCATCTTCACTCTCACGCAACGCGGCGGGCGTGAAGACTTCGCCGAACAGACTGGCCAGTTCGCGCCACTTTTTGTCCTCACCGCTGCGGCGCACTGCGAGCGCAAGCGTTTCCAGCCGCGTGAGCGTTTCGATCTCCGCCTGCAATTCGGCGATGGTGCGGGCAGCAGTGGCTTGATCGAGGATTTCTTCTTCCGCCGCCTCGACCTCCTCCGGCGCGTCTTCCAGGTCTTCCACGTCTTCGGCGTCGAGGACCGGCGCGTCAATGACCGCGGCCCGGCGCAGCAATTCCATCTCGCGCAGCCGTCCTTCCAGACGTTCGCGGCGGCGGCGCAGCGATTGATAGATCGCTTCGGGCGAAGAGGCCAGGCGACGTTGCAGAATGGTCAGCGCAAAGCCGACTGTGCCCGCGCGCTTATCGTTCTGAAGCGATTCGGCTCGATTGAACTCATCACGCACGTAATCGGTAACGGCTTTGTAGAGCTGCGCCTCGGCGTTGGAGAGTTTGTAGGGAACGGTGTAGGCGATGCGCTCAGGGAAGAGCGGGGTGGCGTCGAACTTAAGCAGGCTCTCCTTGACCATCCGGCGCATCAGGTCGGAAACATCCGCAGTGTGAACCCCATCGCGGAATCGTCCCTCGAACCGGTCGCCGTCGATCAACGCCATAAAAAGCTGGAAGTCCTCTTCCTTGCCGTTGTGTGGAGTCGCGGTCATCAGCAGGAAATGGCGCGTCAGCGTCGAGAGCAATTGTCCGAGCCGGTAACGTTTGGTGTATTTGATCTCGCCGCCGAAATAAGAAGCGGACATTTTGTGCGCCTCATCACAGACAACCAGGTCCCAGCGGCAATCCGGCGCTTTCAGCTTGTCCTGCGCGTCTTCATTGCGCGAAAGCTTGTCCAATCGCGCGATGACGAGGTTCGTTTCCAGAAACCAGTTGCCAGTGCGCGCGGCTTCCAATTTGTCGTTGGTGAGAATCTCGAAAGGCAGATGAAAGCGCCGGTACAGCTCATCCTGCCACTGTTCGGCCAGGCTGCCGGGGCAAACGACCAGACAGCGTTGCAGGGCGCCGCGAGCGATCAGCTCTTTGATCAGCAATCCGGCCATGATGGTTTTGCCCGCGCCCGGATCATCGGCCAACAGAAAGCGTAACGGCTGCCGCGGGAGCATCTCCTCATAGACGGCCGTAATTTGGTGCGGAAGCGGTTCGACCACGGAAGTATGAACCGCCAGAACGGGATCAAACAGGTGGGCCAGCCGGATGCGATGCGCTTCGGACACGAGGCGGAACAATGCGCCATCGCCGTCAAAGCTCCACGGGCGGCCTTGCTCAACGACTTCGATGCGCGGCTCGTCATGGCGGTAAAGCAACTCATTGGCCACTTTGCCTTCAGGCGTTTTATAGGTCAGCTCCAAGGCTTCGGAGCCAAACCATTGAACGCTGACGACTGTAATCAACGAACCGGGAAGGATGCCCCGCACTGCGGCCTTGGGAGTAAGGTCTTCAAGCCTGCTCATTGCTTTCGCCTTTCACGGATACGCTGCGCTACTTCGGTGAGTATTTTCTGTCGGTTGAAACCATCGCCAAGGGGCTGGTTGAGAATCCCGTCTCTGTTTTGTGTTGGGGCAGTGAAAATGGCCTGACGAATTTCGGCCTCTGTGATCTGCGGGCGGGATGATAGCACGGCGGCGCGTAAGAGTGTATTTTTCATTACCAGCTTGAGGAACTCGCTTTCTACTTGCAGGTCTTTTATCATTTGTCATTTAGTTATGGAAAAAGTGGATAAGTACGAGGTGTTGGAAATTGTCGGACAGGGAGGGATGGGTGTAGTTTATAAAGCCTTCCACCCACACCTTAAAAAATATGTTGCTCTCAAAGAGATTTGCCCGGAGAATGTTGGCGATCCGGAGTCGGCCGCCCGTTTCGAGCGCGAGATTGCGATACTGGCGCGGCTGCCTGCGCACCCGAACCTGGTGATGGTCAGAGACGCGCTGGTCTGGAACGGAAAGCATTACCTGGTGATGGATTTCATCGAGGGCAGCGATTTGAAACGGGTGATGCAACAGGGGCGCATCGGCGTCGCGCGGGCCGCCGGATGGTTGGAACAAATTCTCTCTGGCCTTGAAGCCATTCACCGTCGCGGCATTACCCATCGTGACCTCAAACCGGGTAATATCCTGATTGACCTTGAAGGCTCGGCTTACATCAGCGATTTCGGAATCGCTGAATCTTTGGGCAATCAGGGCGGCAGGCCCGGAGAGACGTCGGGCGTGATGGTGACGGCGAAATACGCCGCGCCCGAAGTGATAGACCCCAGGCTGGGTCGCGGCGGCAGCCAGCCCCAGGTGGACATTTACGCCGCCGGCATGCTGGCTTATGAAATGCTTCTTGGCCCTGACCGCTTTCGCCAGGTCTTTTCCGGCGTTTACTTAGGCTCGCCGGGCGAGGCGGGAGCGGCGTGGATCAGATGGCACACTGATCTTTCGCGCTCGGCGCCGAACCTGAACCAGGTTGATCCACAAATTCCCGGGCCGCTTGCAACCCTAATCGAGCGGATGATGTCAAAGGATGTGGGTGTCAGATATCGCGACACAGCCGAAGCGGGGCGCGATTTGAAGGAATGCGGCATTATGTCTCAGCAACGAATGGAACCAATCAGAGCGCAAGCTGACGATGTCACGGTCCAGTTGGACCGGCTGCGAGGCAATCAGCCAGGCGGCGGCTCGCCCACTTCAATCAATAAGCCAAAGAAACCGACCGGGAGCGGGTTAACTGGGCGCGCCCTGCCGAAGTGGGTCTGGCCGGTCGTGGCCGCCCTCGGACTGCTTCTATTACTCATTCTTCCGGGATTGCTTTACAGCCAGCCTGGCTTCACCATCGTGGTCAAAGGCGCGCCGCCCAACAGTCAGGTGTTGGTTGACGACGCGTTGCGTGGTATCCCTGGGTTCGAGGGGCCGGATACGAATCCGGCCGGTTTGATCAGAGTCCACGGGTTGAAGGCCAGCGTCCACCACGCCGTCGCAGTCAAATGCGGCGGGGGCGGCGATGCGACGCTCTATCTCGACAGCGGCTCTTCACTCTCTTCGGAAGGCGTGGTGGCTGAAGACGGACAGGAGATCAACCTGGCGGTCAGGAACTGCGCGCCACCGGCTCAGGACAAGGCCGAGATCGAATACAACGGCAAGATGCGTCTGGTCGCCAAAGGCGCTTTCCTGATGGGCGATGATCAGGGGCAACCGAACGAGAGGCCCGCGCACGTCGTCAACCTCGACTACGATTACTACATTGACAAGTACGAGGTCACCAACCTGCAGTTCGGAGGAGCGGGTCTCAAGTTGCCCGTTGACCTGAAGAAACTCCCCGGTTATTCGACCAGGGCGGATTATCCGGTGCTCGGCGTTTCCTGGTACGACGCCAGATCGTATTGCGAGAAAGTGGGTAAGAAGCTGCCGACTGAGGCTGAATGGGAGAAGGCCGCTTCGTGGGATCCGAAAGCGGCCGATACGTCGGTCAGTTGGAAGAATTCCTGGTCCTGGGGAAAGAGTTTCGATCCGAGCCGCGTCACCTTCAATGCGAACTCGCCGGCCCCTGTGAGTCAGCTTGAGGGCGGTAAGAGCGCATACGGCGTTTACGATCTGACCGGCAACGTCGGGGAATGGGTCGAAGATAATTACGACCGCTACCCGAACAGCCAGGCCAGCGATGGGAATTTTGGCGGCGACTTCCGTGTGCTGCGTGGCGGCACTTACTTTATGCGCAGTCAGGATGATCTTCGCACCACACGCCGAGGGTATGCGCCACCGGATTTTCATCAGGCGACTCAAAATCAGCAGAAAGGGCAAGGCAGCTCGTACATCGGATTCAGGTGCGCAGTGAGAAAAGACAATCAGCAATTACAGCAGCATCTGCGCAATACCAGCCAGATTAAGTGAGTGGCGGAAGAGGTATATTTGACACCGATTTCAATTCTTGTTGGAAGGAGAACAGCTCATGCATCGATATTTTGGAGGAAGTCGTTGGCCCGATCGGGGAATTAACCATTTACCGACAATCAGAATGGCGGCAATCGCTTGGCTGCTTACCGGGATTTGTCTTCTTTTTCCTCGAATGGCTGTGGCGCAGACCGAGGGTTATGGCGCCTGGATAAAGGAAGAAGTTCCAGTAAAGACCCCTGGCAAGCAAACGGTGGTGACGGTGCCGAAGCTGACTTTAAGGTGGCAGATTCTGACTCTGGACAAGCAGAATCAGGAGCTCGCCGCCGCCTCATCTCGCGAGTTTGTTGACGGCGATTGGGTGCGCGTAGCGGTGCAGGTGAATCAGGCCGGGTACTTGTACATCATCAACCACACGATCGAGCGGGACGGCAAGCTCACCAGACCGACGCTGATTTCAAAAAAACTGAATAAGGTCGCCAAGGACAGGATCGTTGAATTGCCGGCGCTGGCAGGATGTCCTTCGAGATACCAGCGCAACAACAAATGCTGGTGGAGAATGCGCAAGCCGGAAGGGCGCGAAGTGATCACGATCATTTTCAGCCGGAACCAAGTCAATGAATTTGCCGAGGCGGCCAGCAAGAGCGCCGAGGAAGACGTTTACGTCAGCGACGACCTGATCTTCCGGCTCACGCAGAAATCGCCAGAGCCGAAACGCCAGCCCTGGAGCCCCGCGGATCAAAGACGGTATAAACTTCAGGGCATCATGGGCGACCACGTGACGATGGTCTGGAATCCGAATGCGAGAAACAACGAGGTGCTGGTCGAAAGGCTCGAATATAACCACAGGTAATAAAAAGGGAGGTCTGATATGGAAACCAACAAACAAAACCGAATATGGCTCGCTTTACTGACGACCGCCATTCTTTTGTGCGGCGCGGTTCTGGCTCAAACCACGCCACGCGCCCGCACGCTTTCGCTCGGCGGCAAAGATGTGACCAACAAGTCCGATGGACTCGAGATTCAGGTCCTCAAGGATGTGCGCGGAAAATGGATGCAGGTTGGCCAGACTGACGAGTTCAGGGCGGGCGATAAGGTGCGAGTCCAGTTCTGGAGCAACCTCAAGGGCCACGTCTATTTCGTCAACATCTCGCCGAGCGGCAAGCAGAAGGTCATCTACAGCAAAGCCATCGAGAAGGATCAGGACTACACGTTGCCGGGCAGAGACGGTGGCAAAGAGTTGTGGATCGAATTCGACGACAAGGATAAAGGCATGGAGATTTTGAAGCTCGTGTTGAGTCCGGCTCCGATCAAGGTCTTCGAGAATGCGCTCAGCCAATCGCAGGGCGAATTGGGCGAATCGGTCTTTAGCGTCTCGAATGAATTGCTCAGCGGGAATCAACCCGGCCAAAAGCCGAAGCAGTCCGAGCAGGTGGCGATGGTTCAGCCGCAGCAGGGATCGAATAGTGGCGCTTGTCCGCGCGCGCGCGAGCTGGTCATTCGCTGCCGCTCACTCGGTTTCGATCCGCCCAATCCGAAGAGCGGCAAGGGCGCGGTCGTCGTGGCCATTCCCGACCCGAAGAATCCATCGGGCAAATTGAAGGACGACGAAGCAATTGTGGTCGAGCTTCGACTTAAACATATCTGATAGAGGAGGTAGCGATGGGAAGAGTCGATATTTCCCGGTTCGCCTCGACGCTGATCGTCGCGCTGCTGGCAGTCTCGGTTGGCGCGCAGGAGAAGCCGGCTCAAGCGAGCGAGCGCGAGCTCATCCTGAAGGGCGAAGATGTGACGAAGAAAGGTGTGGGGTTGGAAGTCAAACTCTTGAAGAGCGTTGGGGGGAAGTGGAAGTTGGTTGATCCGAGGAGCGAGAAGTTCGTCGAATGTGATCAGTTCACAGTCCAGTTCTGGAGCAACATCGAAGGCTTCGTCTATTTCGTGAATATCACACCCGGCGGCGAGACCCGGATTATCTATCGCAAGCAGATTGCGAAGAATACCGATTACACCTTGCCGGACGGCGTCAGCGCCAAAGAATATCGAACCGAGTACGCCGGGCGATGCGCAGGTAAAAAGCCCGCAGGAGCGGAAAAGACGGAGAGTGACAACTTCATCTGGCTCGACGATGAGGTCGGAACCGAGACGTTGAAATTGGTGATGACGGCGACCCCAATCGCGGAGTTTGATCGGGCGTATGAGGTCGCGAAAGGAGTTCTGGAACCATCAGTCGTCAAGCCTCCCCAGGAGCAGATCGTCGCTGGCGGCCCATGCTTTCGCGGGTTGCAGGTGAAATGCCGCAGCCTGGGATTCGATGCGCCGAAAGTGAGCCAGGGGAAGGGAACCTTTGTCGTGGCGATTGCGGAGCCGAAATACGCTGGCGCCTTACCGCAGATCAACAAGGACGAAGCCATCGTCTTCGACCTTTTGCTTCAGCACGTCAAACGTCAATAGAGTTTTCGAGGCATTCGATTGCTCACGCCCGTTTGCCAGGGAGCGTTATGTCAGCAATCTCGCCCAAATCACGGGAAATGAAACGGCGCCACTTGAGGATGGTAGTGTTGGCCGTCTGCTTGAGCGTTGGCGTGGTGACAGCCAGGGCAAACAATCCGCCCGTCGCCAAATTCGCCGAATCTCAAAATCAGGATACGAGGCGTGAACTGCCGTCTGACGTCAAGAACCGAATGCGCCGCGCCGTAGCCACCGTCGGTTTGATCCTGGTCAGCGATGGTGGAGGCGACCGGCCACGACCGCGGGGGTCGGGCGTCATTGTCCGGCAGGATGGTGTGATCGTCACCAATTGGCATGTCATCAAACAAGGCGACCTGGAAAAGCCATTCGCCGAGATTTACTTCAGCATCACGCCCGAAAGCGGGGCGGCTCCGCTCCAATCAGCGCCCTACCGGTTGCGAGTCGTGGAATTTGATCAAAGACTCGATCTGGCTCTGCTCCGGGTTTTGCAAGATAACAAGGCTGATAGTGGGCCGCAGGCTACGGCGCTCACGTTGCCGTTCATCGAGATCGGGGACTCGCGCGCCATCGAACTGTTGGACGATCTGGTCATCATTGGCTTCCCCCAAACGGGAGGCGCGACGGCCACACTCAGTCGTGGGATTGTCGAGGGAAAGGATGACAGCGAGGGGTGGATCAAGACCGACGCCCGGCTCTTGCACGGGAACAGCGGCGGGGCGGCGGTCAACGCCGAAGGCAAGCTGATCGGGATTGCGACCAAAGTCGAAGTTGATCACGTGCAGAATGGCATTCAATTGGGGTCGGTCGGTTATTTGCGCCCGGCCCATTTCGTCGCTCAGATGCTCGACAAAATGCGCGACCGGGAAAAGGCCGCACTGGTCAAAGTCAAAGGGACAGTCAAATTCGCGGTCGACGGAAGGCCGATAGCCGGAGCGCGGGTCGGATTGATCCTCGCCGGACGCGAGGTCGCGCCGGAATCGCTGGTCACCTGGGGCGGGACGAACGCTGACGGGTACTTCCAACTCGAGAAGCCCGTGCCACCCGGCAAGTACACCTTACGAGCCAAAGTCGTCGGCGACGAGCGGTACGCTGTTTACAACCAGGAGATCGAGATCAAACCCGACTTTTCGACGCTGGTCATTGAAATGCAAGCCGCGAAGATGCGGTAGCGGCGCTTCCGGGATGGCCTTTCCCGCGCCGGTTGATTTATGCTGTGAGCGATGGCGAATCCAAGACTGGTTCTACTTTCACCCGACAACCGCGAGCGAGAATTCGGACTTTCGGGCAGCGCCTCCATCGGGCGCGCCGGCGACAACACGGTCTGCCTGGCCGAAGAGAGCGTATCGCGCTACCACGCGATCATCGAGGAGCGCGCCGGCGGTTTCTGGCTGAGCGATCTGGGCAGCGTTTATGGCACGACGGTCAACCAGACGCCGGTCAAATCGGATTATCGGTTGCGGGATGGCGACGTCATCTCGGTTGGAGGCGCAGTCAGTCTGCGGTACGTGGAAAACAGCGGCGGCGTTGCGGCGCCAGAACCTGCTCTGGAGCCCGTCGTGGAATCAGCGCCCGCGAATTACAGTCCGGCCGCCCCGGAACCGCCGCCTGCGAGTTCAACCAAAGCCGCGAATGTCAGCCGGGCTACCGGTCTTTCACCGGTCATGATCGCTGTGGCGACTACGGGAGTGTTGCTGTTCGTCCTGATTGCCGCGTTGATTTACAGGCTCTGGCCCAAAGAGGGGGAAGGTGGAGGTTGTGGAAACGTCAAGATTGCCAACCCGTCATCTGATGAGACGATCAGCGGACCAGTCACCATGAGCGTCACCGCTGAAAGACCGGAGTGCATAAAAAGCGTCAGCTACAGAATTGACGGACGGCAATTCGCCAATTCTTCGTTGAGCGCCTTCGAAGCGACGCTCGACCCAATTGCGCTCAAACAGGAATTTCCCGATCTGGCCGATGGTGAACATGAACTCTCAATTTCCGCCAGGCCAACGGCAGGTCAATCCGCATTGATAACCGACAGCGTCAGGGTGAAAATCAAATTTCCCGACTCAGGTGGAGAGGTCAGCCTGAAAGAGATTCGTGAGATGGTTGAGAAGTTGGCGATCAGGATCAATCAGCGCGGGGAGATATTCGATGACGATTCTCTCAGACAAATTCGCGATGCGACCCGGATGTATCAGACGGATATGTCCGCTGACGCCGAGCGGCTCCGCCCTGAAATCCGCAGGGCCGCCAACGTCGCTGGAATTCCTGCGCAACTGATGTTTGTGTTGGCAGGCAGCCGAAGCCGCTTCAAGGAGGATCAGGCGGTGGCGGGCTGCGGCGCCGCTCCGAATGGTTTGGGGGTATTGAAAGTCCCTCCCGCGCTGATGATTCAGTTCGGGGAGGACACCATTTCTGACCAAAGGAAAACGGCGGAAGTCGCCGCCAAGCACCTGAAAGAGATGATGGGTGGGCAGGGCGAAAATTTCATTTATGCAGTCGCTTGCTTTGGCCAGTCCCGCGCGCGTATCGGAGAGATTGAACAACGCAACGATCAACAGGCGCGGCGCAATTTCTGGGCTTTGGCTGGGAAAGGTGAAATCACAGCGGAAGAAGCGCGCAGGGCAGTCTGTTTCTTTGCCTCGGGGATTGTCGCGGAAAACCCGGAGAAGTTTGGGCTGACGACAGCCAAATCATTTGTCGAGATTTATTGACACAGAGGTCTCTATGACGGAAGTCCGGCTTCACATTCAATCTCAGGAAGGCGACAAAACTGTGTTGTTTGACGGGAGCAGTATGACTGTCGGTCGCGGCGAATCGGCGCAGTTGAAGATTGCTGACGCGAGTCTCTCGCGTTTGCATGCGAGCCTTCACCGCGAAGGCGACCGCCTCTGGGTTCTCGATGAAGATTCCGTCAACGGCACTTTTGTCAACGCCGCAGCCGTGCCGCCGCGAGGGACGCGGTTGTCGGATGGTGATGTGATCCGCTTGGGCGACACTGTGACTATCGTTGTCCGGTTCGCCGGCCGCTATGAACAACGACCGGCGGTGGCGCAGTCGCCCCCGCGCCGGCCGCGAGCAGCCATCGTGGGAACAGTTTTTCTGGGAGTCCTCTTTCTGGGCGGCGTTGTGGTTGTGGCCACGCGCCAGTTCTGGAGCCAGAACGGTGTTACTACGACCGTCGAGTCGGCGCCCTCGCCCCAGGCCAGCCCGTCGCCGACTGAGACTCCAATCTATGCCATCAGTCGCGTGCCATCACCCGTCGCCACGACCAGCCTAGCCTCGGAACAGACTTCACGGATTCTTTACAGCGAGATGGACAAGGAGCGGCAATATGAGTTCCTGATTCGCGAGGCCAGGCGCGTCACGGTGAAAATAGGCAATCGCGAATACGAGTTCGAGCGGAAAGTGCTCGACTACATCAAAACAAACGTGGACGGGTACGCGAAGCGAGTAGGGACGAAGGGCAGCAGACTCTGGGCTGAAGACTTGAACTTCATCTTCGAGCGCGCAAAGAGGAATGCGCCGTTCATTATCGCCTCGTTTAGGAAGGAAAGCGTGCCAGTGATCCTGGGGCTTTATATCCCAATGATCGAGACCGAATACAACGAGTGCCTTAAAAGCCTGGCTGGCGCGCAGGGGCTTTTCCAGTTTATGCCGGATACGGCCAGAGGATATGGAGTTGACCCTTCAGACCGTTGCAAGATCGAGAAGATGGCCCCTGCGGCGGCGCGATATATGAAAGACCGCATCCTGGAGTTCGGCAATGATGGGATGAGCGTCGCGCTGGGCATCGCCGCTTACAATCGCAGTCCCCAATCGGTGCGGCGTGATCTTCAGGAAGCTATTGACGGCAGGAATAATGAGCGCAGTTTCTGGACGCTGCTGGCGAAGATAGATGAGCGGGATGTTTGGTTTCAGCGAGAGAATAGTAAATACGTCCCAAAATTTTTCGCCGCCGCAATCGTTGGCGAAAATCCGGAAGCTTTCGGGTTGCAGATCAGACAGCTCTCGACTTACGACCAGCAGTAAACTGGGTTGATGTCATACAAATTAACTCTGACAATCAGTGGAAATGTTCCTCAGACGATAGAAGTGCCGAAGGGGCGCTTTTCAATTGGTCGCGGCGAGGACAACGATCTGGTCGTCAGTTTGGCTGGCGTTTCACGCCGCCACGCGGTCATCACCAACCTGGATGAGGGCGTGCAAGTCGCCGATTGCGATTCGCAGAACGGGACTTTCGTCAACGGGCGCCAGGTTGAGACGGCCGTCGAACTTACGGATGGCGTATTGATCTCACTTGGTTCGGTCTGTGAAATCAGGGTTGGCCTGTGGCGCGAAGATAACGCCAGCGGTCACGGCCCGTCTTCCCAACTATTCCTCTCCCAGGGTTCAACGGCAGCGCGGCAAGAAAGACAGGCCCAGCCTTATCCACCGGCCCAGTCGGTTGCGGGCCGCGCCTTGGGCCGCCTCGAAGCTCCGAAGGTTGCGATGCTCTCAGTTGGGGCGATTATTTTGATAACGGTTCTGGTCGTTATTGGTTTGAAATGGCCGTGGGGGAATAATGGCGACAATCCAACCGAACGCGAAACACCGCCTGGCATAGTCACTCCAACTCCGACGGTCACACCGGCGCGCCCTTGTGAGGGATTGACCGTCGCTCAGATCGAGAGAGCGGCGGAAGAGGTCGTTGGGCGTGTCAGTGATGACACCGCCATTTATGTTTTTCCATCCGACAGAATCCACGTGACCAGGATCAAAGAAACGGTCGAGCAGAACTGCCATTCACGGACGCTGGGCGTAGCCGTACAGAAGTTGAGGCAGGCTCAGTCGCAGTTGAAGACGTGGTCGGATAATCAGATTGATCCCGATCTGTTGGAATATGCGACGCTGGCTGAACTTCGTGGGGGCGCGTCTGATCCACTGGAGACGGCCCGGCGGATCGCTCCGCAATTGATCGCCATTAATCACCTGCTGAAAGATAGGAACGCCGATGCTACGCTTCTCTCGCTCGCCGCCTACCAGATGGGCCCTCCGGGGAGAGGAGAGCACCCGATCCTCGAAAGGATGAGGCGGGCCAAGATCAATCACCAGACCGAACGCAACGTTTGGGACCTTCACCGCAAAGGTGGGCTGACCGAGGCCGAATACGGTTTCGTGATCCGGTTTCTGGCCGTTGGGATCATGGCCCACGAGCCGAAGAAGTATGGCCTGGATGTCACGTTTTGATCTCCGGGTAGCTAACGCGGAACCGAGTTGATGAATTTCACCACCGCCGTCGTCCACGGCTCGCAATGGTCACAGGTGACATAGGTGAACTTGTATCCGTTGCGGTTGATTCCTTCGCTGACGGTGGCGATGGGCGCATAAAGATTGTAGGTTTTGTCCTTGATCTTGCCGTCTTTTTCTTGAACCCCGATCTCGATGTGAAGTCTCGGCGTCGGTCTCGTGCCCCCGTGTTCAAGGTGGAATGCGCGAATTTGGCTGAAGGGCGCCTTGACGACATCTTTGCCTGATTTCAACTCCAGCCCACTTCTTTGCACCGTCAACACTGCGTTTTCGAGACGCTCATCATCTATGAATAATCGGTGGCGAAGCACAGGGAAGCTGACCGGCATCCCCGCCTCGAAGGCTCTGGTCAGATAAGGGACTCCCTCGGCGTGCTGGTTCCTGATGAAGAGGCTTGTGCCAAGGTACCAGTTGGCCTTTGGATCATTTGGCTGTCCGGCGAGATAAGCCCGGGCGTCCTTGATTACCTCGTCAACCAGGTTGCTCTGGAAGTTCCTTTCAATCACTTCCAGGCTCACGCTCGAGCGCATTGCCACCACCGGCGCGGGAGAGGGTGTTACGACAGGATTGGAATTTGCGCCCGGGTTTGTGACCGGGCTGCTCGTCGCGCCGCTTGATGAAGGTTGCGATCCGGACGGATTGGTCAGGTTGTTGCCCGCCACGGTCGCCTTGCCGGGAATGAAGAAGAACGACCCGTCAATCGAGGAAGATTCCCAGGGGACCTGGTTCCCGTTACTCATTTCCTTGACCCGGACGCGCACCTGCTTGAAGACTTCCTCGATGGGGAGTCCGGGCTGGCGCATAGCTTTCAGCAACTCCGATGTATAGAGACCATTCTGTCCGGCACCGTCGCTGGCGACGCTACCGGGCGCGGTGGCGTAGGCGATGAAGGTGCCCGATGGAGCGTTGACTTGGGCCAGGCCGCGCGCGGCGCTGCGCCAACTGCGGGCGAACGGGTTGTTGCGGCAGGCGTCGAGAATGACGATGTTGAGCCGGTTCCTGGCGCCCTCCATTTGCATCATCACCGAGCCGAGGTCAATGCCTTCGATATCCACATCAACCTCTTTCTGGATTTGAGCGTCAACGGGGATCAGGTAGTTCTTGCCGTTGGCCTGAATGCCGTGGCCCGCGAAGTAGAAGAGTCCGACACCGCCGTTCTGAATCCGGTCGCCGAAGTCGCGGATGGCCACTTTCATATCGCGCATCGTCAGGTTGGTGCGGGCGATGACATCGAATCCCATCTCTTTGAGCGCCGCGCTGATCGCTCGAGCGTCGTTCGGAGGATTGATGAGCGGCGCGGTGGCGTAAGCTCCGTTGCCGATCACGAGCGCGACTCGCTTCTCGGCTTGCGGGTTGCTCGTGTCGGACGAAACGCCGAGTTTGCGTCCTTGCGTTTCGTCGTTAGTTTGTGGTGGGGAAGGCCGCGAGCGCGGACGGGTTTGCGACATAGCCGGAGCCGTCGTCAGCAATGCGATTAAGATGATCAACAAGGTAGGGGATAAAAATTTAGGGAGCATAAACTCGATCTCCTTTTCACGCTGGCTCTTCGAGCCGGAAAGCTGGCCAATGAGGGTTGGGCTCACAATTGCAAGATTGATCGCTGGTAAAACGGCTGAGTCCGAGCGGTTACCAGGCCGGCCGGTCAGTCGCGCGAACGGGGGGATTCGACTGCGCCGTTGCTCATTGACTGGACGGCAGCGCCAGTCTATGTGGAGGCGGGCAGTCCGTCAATAAAAATTTCAGCATAAAAAGTTCAGCCTGAGCGTAGAACGACATGGATTATGCGGAAAGCGCGGGCTGGATCAACCCAGCGCCTGGAAGTCATTGGCGCCAAAGTTATTCGTTGACATTGAACTGCCAATGGCTGAAAATCCGCCCGCTGTTCAGACCTTGCAAGGGATGAAGAAGAGCATTTATTTTGGGGCTTCAGCCATGCGGGGGATGTGATCGTCAATCAGCTCGGTCGCGTCGTTTGGGAGTGTTCAGATAAATCGAGCGGGCCATAATATGAGTCGCTATCGCCGGATCGTGTGGAATGAGGGGATGCTCCTTACGCCCCACCATTTCCAACAAGCCGACAATTACACCGAAGACCTGATCAACGCGCGAGTCTGCTCTCTGCTCTCGCACGAGTGGGGAATTCTGGATTTACAGCTTAACCGTGACGCCGTGGCCAACGGCTCGGTCCAACTGCTCAGTTGCCGTGGCGTGATGCCGGACGGGTTGATCGTCAACATCCCGCAAACCAGCCCGGAGCCTGACGCGCGTCCGGTGGGCGATCACTTCAGCCCGACCGCCGATCGTCTCGATCTTTATCTAGCCGTTCCGGCCAGCCGCGTGGGCGCGGCCAATTTTCAAACCGATGGAAGCCCAGGCAGCCAAGCCGTCCGCTTTTTGCAGGAACCTGGCGTTGCGATAGACGAGACTTCGGGCGAGAACGAACAGCAGGTGGCGTTTGCTCGCCCCAACTTACGGTTGTTGTTCGCCGACGAGTTGCGCGAAGGTTACAGCGCCATCAAGATCGCTGAGTTGCTGCGCACAACCACCGGCCAGTTGAAGCTCTCGGAAGAGTATGTCCCACCGGCGCTTCACCTCGGCGCCTCCGCGTGGCTCGAAAACCTGCTGCGCCAACTCATCGAATATTTGGTCGCCAAGAGCCGCACGCTCGGCGATCGCCGCCACCAGAGCGGAGCGGGGCAAGCTGTCTTTTCAACCGACGACGGGATGGTTTTGTGGGTGCTGCCGACGGTCAACGCCGCGATCCCCGTGTTGACCCACCTCTTCCGTCAGCGCATCGTTCATCCCGAAAGGCTGTACACGGAGATGGTCCGGTTGGCTGGCGCGCTGATGACCCTCGTCTTCGACCGCCACGCCAAAGATCTGCCGCGTTACGAGCATCTGGACCTTTTCAACACTTTTCGCCAGTTGGATTTCGAGCTTCGATACCTGCTCGAAAAGGTCGATCCGCAGCGTTATGTTCCGATCCCGTTAATTCAGGAACGTCAGGCGCTTTACGTCGCGCGGGTCAACGACGACCAGTTGCTGCGCGAGGCGGAGTTCTTCCTGGCCGTCGGCGCGCAGGTGCCGGAGAACAAATTGATCGAGCGGGTCCCGTTCGCCATCAAGATCGCGCACCGCGACGGCATTGACGTGGTGATCAACAACGCGCTGAGCGGCGTGCACATTACGCATGTAACCCCGCCGGGCCAGATCCCGACCCGCGCCGGGCTGCATTACTTCCGTCTCGACCGCAACGATCTCGATGTGGCGTTGAAACGCTTCTGGGATTTCATCGTCGCCACGAAGACGATCTCCGTCTGGGTGGCGGATGAATTCCCCGAAGCGAAGCTGGAGATGTATGCGATTAAACCGCGATAGTTAATGTCCGATTGATGGTGAAACAAGATAGCGTCTCGTTCCACCTTTGCTGAGAGAGAGATGGAGAATCAGATTGCGCAAACCCGCGTCAAGGCCAGATCGGACAACGATTTGATCAATCAAGCCACGCCGCTGTTCCAGTTGATTATGCGGATCAAAGCTGGATTGATCGCGCCGTCCAACGAGCTGCGGCGCTCGATTGATGGCCTGCTCAAGAAACTGGAAGAGCAGGGCGCCAAGCGCGGTTATCAGGAGCAACAACTGCAAAACGCCAAGTTCGCGCTCGCCGCGTTCGTTGACGAGACGGTGCTGGCCGGCGGTTTCCCGCTGCGCGAAGAGTGGGAGCTTTATCCGCTTCAACTCGAATATTTCAAGGAGGCGCTGGCCGGAGACAAGTTCTTCGAGCGCCTGGATGGGCTTTTGAAGCAGACCGAGGCGGAAGCCGACGTAATCGAAATTTACTACCTCTGCCTCCTGCTTGGTTTCAAAGGCAAGTACGATGTCTTCCTCGAAGATCAACTCCCGGGTGTGATCCGCAATGTCGAGGAGGCGCTGCGGCGCGCTGGCCGTTTGCGCGCGGGGATACTTTCGCCGCACGGGCTTTTGAACGACCAACCCGAACCGCCGCCGCCGGAACCCGAATTGCCGCTGTGGGTCAAGCTCGGCGTCGTCGCGTCGGTCGGGCTGGTGGCGCTGACCTATCTGGTCCTGAACTGGTCGCTGATTTCGACTCTCGAAGACGCGATGAAGGAGAGTCTGTTGAAGTGAAACTCGGCTTTTCGAACTCGTGATGACGCCGGAGTACACATTTGATGCCCCTGTTCGGTAAACAGCTCAAATCTCTGATCATGCTCTTCGCGCTGGCGGCGCTGACCGTCGTGGCTATCCTGCTGGCGCTGGTGATCACCAAAGATGTGGTTGTGAGCGTCATTCTGATCGCGCTCATCCTGCTGCTTTGGCCCATCGGATTCCTGCTCAGACATTACCTGAAACAGCGCGCGCCGGAGGCGGAAGCGCAGGGCGCCGAAGCGGGCGGGGCCGAACAAGCCGTCCAGAAGGCTTCGCCAAACCGCCCGTCGCGCGAACACAAACACCTCGAAAGCGGAGCGGTCGAGACCGTTGACTTCCTGCGCCGGCACAGATCGGCGGCCCAGGGTGGAGACGCCATCTACAGCCTGCCCTGGTTGGTCATCGCCGGCCCCCCCGGCAGCGGCAAGTCATCGCTGATGTTGTCGGGCGGCCTTTCGTTCAACGCGCTCGAAAGCCAGCGCCGCGTTGACCAGGACCTGCTCCGGCCGACGCGCGATTGCGATTGGCGCGTCACCGACGACGCCGTGCTGATTGACACCGCAGGCCGCTATCAAACTGAAGGCGAAGATCGCGACGAATGGCTCGGCCTGATTGAAGCTCTCAAGAAACACCGCAAGCAACGCCCGCTGGACGGATTGATCGTTACGTTCAATTGCCGGAGCCTGCTCGCATTGCAGAGTTCGGCGGAAGTCATTCAGCAGGCGCAACTGCTGCGCGCGCGGCTCAACGAATTGATCTCCGAAACCAAGCTACAGTTCCCGGTCTACCTGGTCTTCACGCAGGCCGATGCGATCCCGGGCTTCGCGGAGTTTTTCAACGGGCTGGGCGCGGAAGAGCGCTCGCAGGTCTGGGGGGCGACGATCCCGTTGGCGCAAAAAGACCGGGCGCACGCCCTGTTCGACACCGAGTTCGACTACCTGCTCGATTCGCTGATGCGGCGGCGGTTGCTGCGCCTCGGGCGGAGCGGCTCGGCGAGAGAGCAACTGGGCGTCTTCGACTTCCCGCTCCATTTCAACATCGCGCGCCAGAAACTGGGCGAGTTCACCACCGCTCTCTTCAGCCCAAATCCGTTCAGCGAGCTACCGTTGCTGCGCGGAATCTATTTCACCTGCAGCCCGTCCGGGCAACCGCCACACGCGGAGGAAGGCCAATCCTCAGAGGTGCGGATCAGGCACAAAGGGCTTTTCACCGAGGATTTCTTCAAACAGGTTTTGCTGCGCGACCGGCACGTCGCCGCCGCCTTGCAGACCGAGAGCGGGAGATCGAACCGCACGCGTAAACTGGCGATAGCCGCCGGGGCGCTCGGAGCGATCTGTCTGTTGCTGATCATCGGGATGCTCAGCTCGTACTTCAACAACCGGCAATTGATCCGCGATGGGCAGCAAGCAGGCGCCGATCTGCTGCGCCATTTCAAACCTGCCGCGAGCGGCGCGCCGCTGACTCCGGTGGAAGTCGAAGACCTCGGCAAGTTGCAGGACGCGCTGATGAAGCTCGACGAATACGACGAGAGCTGGTTCGGCCCGCTCTCGCATCGTTTCGGGTTGTATGCGGGAGAGCGGCTCAAACCACGGCTGCGCGAAATCTACTTCGATTTTGTCGCCCAGCGGTTGCTCGATCCGGCGCTCGACGGCTTGGCGCAGGAACTGGATCAAGTGACGCCGGCGCCGGCAGCGGACGGTACTCAATCGCCAGAAACCGGCCCAGAGCAGGTCTATTATGACAAGCTCAAAGCCTACCAGATGGTCGAGCGGCAAGATCGCGTCGAGCCGGTCTTCCTGCAAAATCAACTGGCCGAACATTGGCGGGAAGGCTCGTCGGCGGAAAAACGGCATCTGGCCTATTACGCGCAGCAGGCCGGGCTGAGCGATGACGAAGACGGGAGCATCCCACGCCCGCTGGCCTCAGCCGATGTGGTTAAGCGCTGGCGTGAGAAGCTGGACAGGTATACTGGTGAAGCGATCATCTACAACCAGGTCAAGAGCAATATCGAAAAACAGGGTGAGCCTTATTACCTGCGCAACGCCCTCTCGTCTTCCCAGGGACATCAGTTCTTCGAGGATGTCAATTCTCCTTCGGTTCCGTACGCTTTCACCAAGCAGGCTTATTACAAGCACGTCAAGGGCGACGCGTTGACCGACATCTTCAACGAATTGCGCAGCAAGAGCGAAAACGACTGGGTGCTCGACAAACCCGGAGATTACAAGCTGATCGAGCCGAGGAACCTGCTGCGGCGTTACGAGCGCGATTACATCACCGCTTGGCAGAAGTTCCTGGACGGATTGCGGGTGAAGAAGTTCGAGAAGCGAACTGACGCCGTCGCGGCGTTGACCTCATTCTCTCAATCCAATTCGCCGTTCACGAAGATCATTGATGAGGTGAAGACCCAGATTACGCTCTCGGAACCGCCGGCCAGCGACGGAGCGCTGGGCTGGCTGAAATCCTGGGTCACGCCCAAAGGCCGAGCCGACACTGAGGTCGAGAAATCGTTCGCGGCGCTCAAGACATTCAACGTCGAGAAATATGTCGAGAAGCTCAAAGAGCTGAAAGACGTTCTGGAGAACGCGCGCGGCGCCGAATGGTCTCAGGCCGCGTCATTGAAAGATGACGAAAAGTTCGTGAAAGCAAAGAATGGTCTGAACGAGTCGCTCAATCTGCTTAAAACCGGCGGGCTGGGCAGCGCCGCTCTCGCCGAACTGCTGGTCAGCCCGCTCAGCAACATTGAAGTAGCTCTGGGGATCGGCGTCGGAAGGAATCGTGACGCCGCCTGGGCCAGTCTGGTTGGCCTCGCGCAACAACTCGAAGCGCGCTATCCGTTCAACAGTGGCAGCGGTGTTCAAGTATTGCCTAAAGACCTGGCCGATTATCTCAACCGACTGAAACAATTTTCCGACCAACACCTGAGCGCCAGCCTGGATTTGAGTAACTGTGAGATGCGCCCCTTGGGGAGCGAAACGTTTGCGCCGGAATTCATCATCTATTTGAAAGATATGTGCCGCGTGCGCGACTCGTTGATGGCGTCAGGGCAGTTGGGATTCAGCTATACGGCGTTGATCGACGCGCCGGGTCAGATGGCCGAGTTGAGAGTTGACGGCGCCACGATCAAAGCCGAGGGCGGACGAGGCAGCGGGACGCCCAATTGGCCATCCTCCGGTCAGGAGAACGGCGTCAAGGTGGGCATTGTCCAGAATGGCCAGTTCAACCAGGTCGCAGGGTACGACGGCCCCTGGGGGATTTTCAAAATGGCGGCCAATCGCGCTGGCGGCGGCGCGCAAAATTTCAATGGCGTGCGGGTAACGTTGCAGCCCCCGGCCAACGACCCATTCCAGCTACCTTTCACGCGGATCCGCGCGCCGCGTAAAATCCAGTGAACTCAGCGCGGCAATTCGGAGGCAGTTATGGCTACAGCGAAAGAATTATTCGACAGCGGTCATTTGCAGGCCGCGATTGATCAATTGACTGCTGAGGTCAAGGCCAGCCCGACCGATGTGTCGCGGCGGACGTTTCTCTTCGAGCTGCTCTGTTTCGCGGGTGAATGGGATCGCGCCGAAAAACAGCTCGAGGTGATCGGCCATCAGGACGTGAAAGCCGAGATCGGCGTCCAGATTTATCACCACAACATCGCCGCCGAGCGCCTGCGCCGCCGCGTGTTCACTGAAGGCCAGCGCCCAAAATTTCTGGCCAAGCCACCGGAATACGTCTTGCTGCATCTGATGGCGGTCAACCAGATCAAGGAGGGCGATTACGAAGCGGCTCGCCGATTGTTGGATCAAGCGGAAGAGGCGCGTCCGGCGCTCGCGGGCAGATTCAATGACCAGCCATTTGAAGATTTCAGAGACGCCAACGAGCTGGTCGCCCCCGCGCTCGAATTGATAGCGCAGGGTGAATACGTCTGGCTTCCGTTCGAGCAGATTCACGGCCTTGAAATATCGCCGCCTGCGCAATTGCGCGATCTGTTGTGGGCCAGGGCGCGGATTGAAACCACCGAAGCGGTCGGCGGTTTCGCGGGTGAAGCCTTCGTGCCAGCTCTTTACAGCGGCTCGGAAAAAGACGGGAACAACCAAGTCAGGCTCGGTCGTATGACGGACTGGCGCCAGGTCAGTGAAGATTTTGCTACCCCACTCGGGTTGCGGTTGTTTATAATCGGCGACGAAGATTTGGCCATCTTCGATTTGGAGAAGATAGAATTCAGCTCAGCCGCGGCCCGACCGCCCTCTGAGACCACTTGAACACACACGCAGATAACACGCTGGGTCGTTCAGCCACTCAGCAGGATCGCTCTTCTCAGATGTCAGATGAATGAGCGTGAGAACCGAGGAGAATAGCTCATGGCAACCGTTCCGCCAGTCGCAGACTTCGACGTACTACTCAAACCGATTTCCGGCGAGAACCCCGCCGGCCGGAACCTGCGGTTTGAAATCGTTGAGCCGAAGAAGGGGATTTACTGGCATGACAAAATCAGAGAAGCCCATCGGGAAAACCTCTACGAACAGGTTCCGAAGCTTCCCGATTGGCCGACAGTCATTGACCTCTGCGTTCAAGCTTTGACCTCGCATACCAAGGATTTGCAGATCGCCGCCTGGCTCTCCGACGCCTTCGTCAGATGCGAAAAGTACGACCGGCTGGCGGGCCTGCGCGACGGCCTCAAGCTGATGCGCGGGTTGATCGAGCAATACTGGGATCAGGTCTTCCCCGAAATTGATCCCGAAGGCGATGACGGACAGTTCACAGCGCGCGCCAACATCATCTCCGCGTTCGATTTCAATCTCGCTTTTGCGCTCAGGCGGATTCCGCTGACCGCGAGCCTCACCGGCTTGAAGTACTCCTATTTCGATTGGGAAGACTCGAAGAAATTCGACGTGCCGGACAAAGATAAAATCGAGACGCTCGGTTCGACTGAACTCGAGAAGGTCAACGCGTTGAAAGAGCAGGCGGCGCAGGAGAATAAGATCACCAGCGAAGACTGGCGCAAAGCCGTCAACACCACGTCATACCAGGTTTTTAAAGTGCGGCTCGAACTGCTCAACCAATGTTCCGAAGAATTGACGGCTCTCGACGAGACGATGGACGCGCGCTTCCAGCGCGAGGCGCGCGGCTTGAGAGATTTGCAGAAGTCGCTCGAAGATGTCTCGTCGCTGGCCAGAAACCTTGAGCGGGAGACGCGCCCGCCCGAAGTTGCCGCCTCAATGGCTGCCCCCAGCGACGGGCCGGCCGGGCCGCCTACCGGAACGAGATTCAGCGGTTTCTCCTCCGCGCCCGGCAGCGTGCAGACGCGTGAGGATGCGCTCCGCTGCCTGGCCGAAGTCGCTGAGTACTTCCGTCAAACGGAACCGCATAGTCCCGTCTCTTACCTGGTTCAACGCGCGATCAAGTGGGGCAATATGCCGTTGGAGAACTGGCTGGAAGACGTCGTCAAGGATACGGGCGTGCTGGGCCAACTCCGCGAAACGTTGGGGATCAAATCCGATTATGATGGCGGCGGCGAGTGAAATCGGGCGCAGGGGTGATGAATAGTAGAAACTGCCGCCTTGAAACGCGAGGCGCATAATATTTTCTGTCACGAGTTCGCTGAACTCGTCGGAAACAATAAAAATCGGTGGGCGAAGATGGCATCTTGTCCCACCTTCTCAGAGGAGAAAACCTATGCCACCAAAACGGGAAAGCATTCAACAGAAGATCAGCCGCATCCGCCCGCCGCGCGTCCACATCACCTACGATGTCGAAGTCGGCGGCGCCATCGAGATGAAGGAGTTGCCTTTTGTCGTCGGCGTGATGGGCGATTTCTCCGGCAATCCGGCCGACCCATTGCCGCGCGTCCGCGACCGCAAATTCGTGCAGATCGACCGTGACAATTTCGATCAGGTGCTGGCCGGTATGAAACCCAGGTTGCAGCTCTCGGTCGAGAACCAGCTCACCGGTGAGGGAGGCAAGCTGGGCGTCGAACTCAATTTCAGCAGCCTGGAAGATTTTCACCCCGACCAGATCGCGCAGCAGGTCGAGCCGCTCAGGAAACTCGTCGAACTGCGGCAGAACCTCAACGACCTGCTCTCGAAGATGGACGGCAATGACAAGCTGGGCAACCTGCTGCAGGACATCCTCGAAAACACGGACGCTCAGAAACAACTCGGCGAGGCGCTCGGCCTTGACCAGTCGAAGGAGGAGAAATGAACGAGCAGCAAGAACAACAAAGCGCACAGGTCGAAACCAAAGAGCAGGCGGCCCCGGGCGGACTGCTCGAACAGATCATCAATGTCGGTATGCGCCCGCGCGATGAGAATCAGGCGCAGCGCAGCCGCGACATCATCTCCGATTTCGTCAAAGAGGCGATGCAGGGGCAGTTGAAACTGGACAAGAACCTCGAGACCACCATCAACGCCCGCATCGCCGCGATTGACCGGCTCCTCTCGGCGCAACTCAACGAGGTCATGCACCACGAGGCGTTCCAGAAGCTCGAAGGCTCGTGGCGCGGATTGCACCATCTGGTCTTCGAGACCGAGACCAGCACGATGCTCAAAATTCGCGTGTTCAACGTCAACAAGAAGGAACTGACCAAAGAGTTGGAGAAGGCCATCGAGTTCGATCAATCGTCGGTCTTCAAAGGCGTTTACGAAAACGAGTACGGCATGTTCGGCGGTGAGCCTTTCGGCCTGCTGATTGGCGATTACGAGATCACCAATCACCTGCAAGACATGGTGTTACTCAAGAAAATGTCAGAAGTCGCCGCCGCCGCCCACGCCCCCTTCATCTCTTCCGCCGGGTCGCAATTGTTCGGCTGGGACAGCTTCACCGAACTGACCGAAGTGCGCGATCTGGCGAAGATTTTCGACCGGGTCGAGTTCGGCACCTGGCGGTCTTTCCGCGAATCTGAAGACTCCCGCTACGTCGGTTTGTGTCTGCCGCACACGCTGATGCGGTTGCCGTATGGCAAAGACACTGTGCCGACCGAAACGTTCAACTTCACCGAAGACGTGGACGGTAAAGACCACAAGAAATATTTGTGGGGCAACGCCGCTTATTCATTTGGGACGCGAGTAACTGAGGCCTTCGCGCTTTACAACTGGTGCGTGGCGATTCGCGGCGTTGAAGGCGGTGGCTTGGTGCAGGGATTGCCGACCCACACCTTCTCGACCGACGAGGGCGAGGTCGCGCTCAAATGCCCAACCGAGATCGCCATCACCGACCGGCGCGAGAAGGAGTTTTCGGACCTCGGTTTCATTCCGCTCGTGCATTGCAAGAACACCGATTACGCGGCCTTCTTCGGCGCGCAATCCGCCAACAAGGCGAAGAAGTACGACCAGGACGCCGCCAACGCCAACGCGCGGCTCTCGACCCAATTGCAGTACATGTTTGCGGTCTCGCGTATTGCGCACTACCTC
>Ga0187893_10004754_pt1 | contig 25406 bp, 30 predicted proteins | sample MA1701074metaG_FD_139574 | JGI IMG/M metagenome (GOLD analysis project Ga0187893, IMG submission 139574) | White microbial mat communities from a basaltic lava cave in the Kipuka Kanohina Cave System on the Island of Hawaii, USA - MA170107-4 metaG ... | reverse complement strand
CAACAAAGGGGCATTAACTCCAGTGCTTACTCGCCCGGGCCGTATTCGACGTTCAAGGAATACAACGTGGATAGTTTTGTCCGGTGGTATTTGAAGAAGTTGGAACATGGCCGATGAGGCCCCGCTATGAGCGAACTTCCCAACGCAGAAATCATCATCATCGGCGGCGGCGCGGTCGGTCTGGGCGTTGCCTATGCGCTGGCCAAGGCGGGCAAGACGGACGTTCTGTTGCTGGAGCGCGCTGATGATGTCGGTCAAGCGACCACCTCGCAAGGCGCGGGCTTGTGCGGACAGGCGCGCGATTCGGCCGAGCGCGTCAAGCTGGCGATGCACTCGGTGAGCGTCTTCCGCGAGTTGCAGAAGACGGATGTGAAGCCGGACTGGCACGAGGTCGGTTCGTTGCGCATTGCCTTGAGCGAGCGGCGGGCGGCGGAGTTTCAGCAGATCAAGCAAGCCGCCGATTCCGCCGGATTGGAGACTGCGCTCATCAACCAGAAGGACGCCAACCGCCGCTGGCCGCTGATGGACTTCTCGCGCGCCCGCGCCGTGCTCTGGTGCCCGAGCGACGGCTGGATGACGCCGCGCGCCGTCGCCAGGTCCTACGAGAATGCCTGCCGCAAGATGGGCGTGCGCGTGGCCACGTCCATGCGCGTTGAGGAAATCCTGATCAAAGATGGCAGCGCCACTGGCGTGAAGACCGATCGCGGGTCCGCCGAGTGCCGTTACGTGATCAATGCGGCCGGTGCACACGCTTACCATGTCGCCAAGCTCGCGGGCCTCGAACTGCCCATCGTGCCGGTGCGCCACGAGTATTTCGTCACCATGCCGATGGCCGGCCTTACGCCGGACCTGCCGTGCTTTCGCATTCCGGAACTCACACTCTATGGCCGCGTGCGCGACGGCGGCTTGTTGCTGGGCGGTTGGGAGCCAAAGTCCCTTCACACTGACCCGCGCGCCTATCCGCTGCGAGGCGAACCGCCGGCTGTCGAAACAGACTGGTCGGTATTGAACAGCTTCGAGGAAAGTTTTGCGGCGCTGTTCCCCACGGCGCGAGGTTCGGAGAAGCAAACCATAGGCAAAGGCTGGCCAACGTTCACACCGGATGGCCGGTTTATTATCGGTGAAAGCCGCCGCGTAAAAGGCTTCGTCATGGCCGGCGGTTGCAACGCCCACGGCATTTCCGGGTCCGGCGGCATTGGCCGGTTGCTGGTCGAGTCGCTCCTCGATCCAAAACCCTCGGCTTACGTGCGCAGCTTGAGTCCCGACCGTTTCACGGAGACGCCCTGGTCGTGGGAAAAGGCCCGTGTCCAGGCCGCACGCGTGTACGAGACTTATTACGGCGTATAGATTCCGCTGGGTAGATTCCGCTGTTGCTTCCCCTCCAGTCGTCCCGTAGCCTGCCCCGACTTTTGCGCCATGAAAGTTTATATCGACGGCAAATATTATGACGAGAAGAACGCGAAGGTCAGCGTGTTCGACCACGGACTGCTTTACGGTGACGGGGTCTTCGAAGGCATTCGCGCCTACAACGGGCGTGTCTTCAAGCTGAAAGAACACATCGACCGCCTGTTCTGTTCAGCCAAAGCCATCCTGCTCGACATTCCATTGAGCCACGCCGCTGTGATGAAGGCCGTTGTTGAAACCTGCCGCAAGAACAAGCTGCGCGGCGGCTACATCCGGCTGGTGGTCACGCGCGGCGTGGGCACGCTCGGCTTAAACCCGAACCGTTGCAAACGCCCGTCGGTGATCGTCATTGCGGATAAGATCCAGCTTTACCCGCCGGCCTTGTACGAGCGTGGCATGGCCATCGTCACTGTGCCCACCACGCGGAATCTGCACAACGCGGTGAACCCGGCCATCAAGTCGCTCAACTACCTCAACAACATCCTGGCCAAGATTGAGGCGAACATCGCCGGGGTCGAGGAGGCGATCATGCTCAACGCCGAGGGTTTTGTCGCGGAATGCACCGGAGACAATATTTTCATCGTCAGGGACGGCCAGATGTTCACGCCGCCGCTGTCGGCGGGGGCGCTGTATGGCATCACGCGCGGGGTGGTCATGGGTCTGGCGCGCGAGGCCGGCGTTTCCGTCAGCGAGCCGAACCTTACCCGCTATGATCTCTTCAACGCTGACGAATGTTTTCTCACGGGGACGGGCGCGGAGTTGATTCCGGTGACCAAGATCGACGGGCGGGTGATTGGCAGCGGCAAACCCGGACCGATTACGAAGAGCCTTGTTCAGAGTTACCACGCGCTGACGCAAACGTCTGGCGAGCCGATTTGAAGCCAGGCCCGCGCTGAGATAGACCCGCCACAGGGTCGGCCTCGTTCCGCGAAGCTATGCAACTTGCAGGATGCCGCCACGGCCTTATGCATTTTGCCATCGATTTTTCCGCAAGGATTCGCCGACAAGCTTTTGGCGGACTGGTCCTCTCCTGAATTCACCAATCCCGCACTAAGGGATCGCGCGGTTTTTTGAGACTTCATGGGTCTGCGGAAGTTCGCATCTGCGAGTTTCGGTCCAAGAAGGCGCATGGCATCCTTTCTGCAAAAGCAGCGGCGTATATGAAACATCTTCACTCCACTCCGGCCTGGCCTGTCTTCAAAAGGAAACTCAAGGAACGCTACGAACATCTCACGGATGCCGATCTGGACCTGATCGAAGGTGATGAGCATGAATGGTTGGAGCGCTTGCAGCGGATCGTCGGCCGTTCGTCCCTGGAGATCGCCTGGCTCGCGGAAGAAGCGACTGAAGAGTGCGACACGGGGCTGAATCCAGTGTGGCTGGCCTTCGCGCGCAGTGAGGAATGGCGGAGCCGTCATTGGTCCAGCGAAGCTGCTGTTGTGCGTGACTGAGGGCACGCCGAGGCTTCCTTCTTTCGCCCAGATGCATTTCCCCAATCCAACCGCAAAGCCCTGGCACGGTCCTCAAACCACCCTGCAGGCTGAACTTTTTCGGTGCTACTTGCATTCCGCCATGAGTGGCGCAAGGAATGTGGGCCTTTTGCAACCCGATTCGCCAACGAAGGAAGCGGAGTCAGCCAACCGGCAAAACGGGGCTTCAGAGACGAAGCAGCCAAAACGTATTGAGAGGCAAGGCGTCCGGTGAACTCGGAGATGCCGCCTGTCTCCGGTCAGAAAAGCAGAGGCATGTGCCGTGCTCGAAAGAAAACGTGTCAATCAGGATAATCATCATGACGACTTTCGCGGCGGTGGTGGTTACGGACGCCGCAGAGCGCGCTCCAGTCGTACGGTCGCCGCTGACCAACCGTTTTGGGACGAACCTCCCTGGACTGAGCAACCGTTTCGACACGAATCGGCCGCCGTTCACTAATCGTTTTGGGCCGCGCGAGCCGTTGCGCACTGATCCAGTGCCGTTGCCAACGCCTCCGATAAGAGAGCTTCCGCCGCCAATAAGGGAAGTTCCGCCGCCACTGAACCCGGTTCCGCCGCCAACCCCTCTGCCACCCCCGCCTTTGAATCCAATTCCTCCACCGGCAACCCCTGCGCCGCCGCCGCCATTAAATCCCATACGCCCCCCGACTAACATTGCTCCGCCTCCGCCGTTGAATCCGATTCCGCCGCCGGCGAATCCAGTCCCACCGCCCGCACCGGCGCGTCCATCGCGCTAGGGGATGCTATGAATATGGAACCGACAAAACATGCTCCGAGGAAACCTTACTTTCCCAGGCGAGTCGAAAGAGGCGCGGCGGGTGAGGCGTTTGACGCCCCTATCGGAGTGGCGAGCAATTTCGTCGAAAACAACCAGTTGTATGATGCCGCAACCAGGACAGTCTGGTTGCGAGTGAATCACCGATTTGCGCGTTCCGCGGGAGAGAGCGTGAGGAGGGTCTCCAAAACCGCCAAGCACTCGCCAGTTCGCAGACGGCCTCATGGAACACAGGCAAAGTCTGCGGCTTCCCGCCAGCGCGCATCCCTTAAGTCCTCAAGACCGAAATCGCCGGAGAGGAAGCTGTCGAAGGAAAAAGCCCGCAGAACGCTCTGAGATTGTTCCAGCGGGACCCCTGAAACAAACGCGGTGGTCCAACCCCTTGGGTCGGACCACCGCAACTTTTTCCGCACCCCGGCTGTCAATTGAGGAGAGAATATGTGGGAAAAACTCAAACACAGCTATCGACAGTTCAAGGAGGACGAACCGGGCGAGCGTTTTGTCAACACGCACCGACGGTGGCGGGAACACAGCCACGGCCTTGCGGCCACCGTCATCATCATCGTTTCCGGCGTCGTGCTCATCGCCGGAGGGTTTCTGCTGGGGTTGGTTCCCGGCGTGCCTGGCATCGTGCTGGGTCTGCTCGGCTTCGCCTTGATCGCCGCACGTTTTCGCCGCATGGCGATTTGGTTGGACTGGTGCGAGACGAAAGTGAGAAAGGGCTGGCGGAAATGCTGTCGAGCGATGATTTCACTGACCTGAGACTATTCCGTCAACCAAAGGCAACCATTTCGCGAACTCAGCGAATCTTACTGGCCTCACCGTTCTCAATTCGCTCCAGATTCTTTTCAGCCGGTCCCGAAAGGACTTCGCCGGTGGATTTGAAGCGCGAGCCGTGACAGGGACAATCCCATGTCTGCTCGGCTTCATTCCATGCCACGATGCATCCCAGGTGCGTGCAGACCGGCGAGCAAAGAGTGACGGCGCCTTTATCATCACGATAGGCAGCGACCTTCTTTCCATCGAGGTTCAGGATCTTTCCTTTGCCCCGCTTGAGCGCGCGAAGGCTTTTGCCTTCCGAGCCGGCTACCCAGTTTCGCACCAGATAATAAGGGTAGTCCTTGTTCTCCTTGAGATAATGCCAGGTGCCGCCACGGAGCTTCTTGCGGTGCGGAGAAAATAATTCCGCCCAGGGGTTCTTTCGCTCCAGGCAGGCGTCCACCGCCATCATCGCGCCGAGGGTGCCGAAGGTCATTCCGTTTCCAGAAAAACCTGTGGCGGCGAATTGGTTTTCCGCCGTCTCTCCGATGAACGGAAGTCCGTCGTTGGTTTCGATCACTTGCCCCGACCAGCGGTTTTCGACCACGGCTTTGGAAACCCACTTGTGCAGCTTGCGTTCCAGCCGGGCATAGACATCCTCCGTGTGCTTTTCCTGGCCGGTCTTGTGATCCTCCCCGCCGAAAATGGCGTAATCGAAATTGTGCCGCCGATCCACGCGCAGATAATAGTAGGGCGAACCCGTGTCCCAGAAAAGCGCCTCCGGCATCATGCCTGTCGGTACTTTCGCGCCGAGGGCGTAGCTGTTGTAGAGGTAGAGCTTCGTCATCAGAAGTGTTGCCGAAACCAGCCCGCCTTTGCCGACCAGGGGAGTATGAGTCGCGAGGACAAGATAACGACAGCGGATGGAATGATTGCCTGCCTTGACCGTGAGCGGTTTCTCCACGAACTCGGTCGCCTCTGTGTTCTCGAAGATGTGGCTGCCTCCGCCAGGGATGGCGCGTCCGAGTTCGTTCAGGTATTTGATCGGATGAAATTTCGCCTGATAGGAGAACTTCACGCCTGCCGCGCCAAAATACGGCACGGCCTCAAGATACTCGGCCGGAAAACCGAAGCTTCGCGCCAATGCGGCGTCTTTTCGCAGCGATTTCACGTCCGGCTCCCGCCCGTTGATCGCGGCGTAAAGATAGCCGGGAACCCATTTGAACTCGCAGTCGATGTTCTCGGCTTGAATGTTGGCGGCGATCTGGTCGATGGCGGCGTAGCCGGCGTCCCATACCGCGCGCGTGTGATCCTCGCCAAACGTGCTCACCAGTTTGTGCAGGCGTGAATCGGTGACACAGGTCAGATGAGCCGTGGTGTAGCTCGTGTCCACTCCTCCACAACGCTCCCGTTCGAGCAGGGCCACACGCTGCCCCGCCTTCTTGAGCAAATAGGCCGCTGTGACTCCGGTGATGCCGCCTCCAATCACCACAACATCGACGACCAGGTTCCTCGCGAGGGACGGGTATTTTTGCCGTCGCGCGTTCTCCAGCCATATCGGGGTCATCTCCATAACTCATCCCGATTTAGCGCGATCCTGAACTTCATCCGCCCCGCGACAATGAGCGCAGTGCGCGCAGCAGAAGATGGCGCCATCCTCCTCGACGCCGTGGCCGATAATCCGGCAGCCACAGTGCGCGCAGCGCGGCGCCAGCGATTGAATGGCGCACTCAAAGGAATCAAACACATGAGTTTGCCCGCGCATGATCACGAGAAACGCCTTGTCGTAGGTATTGCCGCAGGTTTCGCACTTGCCCATGGTCATTTCTCCACTTCAAGGCCGGCGGCCTTCCACGCTTCAAAACCGCCTTCTATTTCCATCACTGGATAACCCTCGCGCGCGAACATTTGCGCGGCGCGCGAAGCCAGATGGCAGGTCTGCGTGTAGCAATACAGAATGTTGGGCACGTCCTTGCAAAGTCCTTGCAGAGTCTGCCACTGGTCCTCGGGCAGGTTGATGGCCCCGGGCACGTGTCCTTGGCGGAAGTCCTCCTCCGCTCGCACATCGATGACGGCGATATTGTCGCCATGCTCGATCTTCTTGCTGACCTCCACCGGACCGGTGGTGAAGCTGTTTTTGCTGGCGAAATATTCTTCCGCCCTTTGCGTGTCGTTGAGAGTGTCGATCATGGTTCCTCGCTGGTTAAAAAGGTTATCGTGTCGCAGAAATTATTCAGCGGTGGTCGTCGGTTCGGAAATGCCTTCCAACACTTCGCCTACCAATCGCTCTCGATGAGTTCGCACCGCCAGGTCTCCGAGTGAAACAATGCCCACGAGCCGTTTGTCGCGGTTCATCACCGGCAACCTCCGAACTTGTTTGTGCTCCATCAAGTGGGCGGCCTCTGCGACGTCTTCATCGTCGAAGCAATAGATCATTTCCCGCGTCATTGCTTCCCGGACGGTCACAGTGCCAGGATTCAGGCCGGCGGCAATGACCCGAATGACGATGTCTCGGTCGGTAATGGTGCCCGACAGCCGGTCGTTCTCACACACTGGCAGCATGCCCACGTCCAACGCCTTCATTTTTTGAGCGACCTGGGTCAGCGTAGTCTCTGGACTGACGCACTGAGGATCGGGAGTCAGAATTTCGCTGATTTTCATAAGAGTCCTTCCAAGCAGCCGCCATTCGTGTTTGCGCCGCCTTGCGGGCGGCGGCTCGCCGCTCTGCGGTGCTTTTCTTCATCGCGCTCTGATGCGCATGACGTGCCAAAGCGGCGGGCGATGCCGCTTCCCTGCTTTCCCTTCGTAACGCCCGCAACGTCGCGCGAGATCGTCTCGCGGAGGGCCGCGTATTTCCATTGCGCCGGCTTCTTGCCATCTCACGCTTCGCCTGATTGCGGGTTTCCTCCGGCACGACGCCCTTGCGCGGTGGCGGCAATTTCACGCCGGCGCGACGGGCTTTGGACAAACCGATGGCGATGGCCTGTTTCGTGGAGCGTGCGCCGTGAGCGCCCTGGCGAATATGCCGGATGGTCTCGCGCACGAACTCTCCCGCCTGGGTTGAAGGCGATTTGCCTTGCTGCTTCGCTTTCCGTGCGCGTTTCAATGTCCTTTGTTCCGGCATAACGATCCTTCTTGAAACCAATGCGGGTTTCGCGGATTCGAGGTATTGGTCAGCAGCGGCGGTACCACGGAACGAATCGACGAAAGCCCTGAAAGATCGAGGCGCAGGCGCGGGAGCGGATCAAACACTCATTTGCATTATGCATAAAGGCCGTCGCCGAACTTGCAGTTTGCCCGCTCTGTCGCCATTCCCCACGGCGACCATGCCTGGAAATAATCCGTCCCCCCGGTGAAATGATCGCCCCCCGAGGGCTGGCACGGCATGCGCTGAAATTCCAAAGGCACAGAGAAAGGACCTACGATGAGGATGAGGAATTTACTGCTCGCGTGCTGGCTGGTCATGGCGGGCTGCCAGCCACCACCCGACAAAACGCCGGTTCCGCACGCGGACTATGGCGCCAATCAGAGTCTTCCCTTTTCCAATTCGCTTTCCCTGACAAACGTACTGACCAACCGTCTTACGTTCACCCACCCCAATAACCCCGCAGCCCTCCAAACTTGGACATCATTGTGAAAAGACAGCCAAAGAATTCCACGACATGCGCCTCGTGCGGACGGGAGACGACGAAGCCAGCGGTCATCAGGGACGAAAAAAGTTATTGCTGCACGGGCTGCGCCGAAGGAAACGGCTGCCTGTGCCAGAAGCCGAACCGTCAACGCCTTTCCAAGCCGTTGGGCGTCCGGCCCCGGATTTATTTTCCATTCATTTGAGATCACGAGGGAATATGAAAACCAACGGCAAAATGTTGCGCGCCAAAAAAGTCCGTTACGCCGTAATCGGTCTGGGCCATATCGCGCAGGCAGCGGTGCTTCCAGCGTTCGCCAACGCGCGGAAAAATTCTGTGCTCACGGCTTTAGTGTCGGATGACGCGGTTAAGCTGCGGGAACTTTCCCGCACTTACAAAGTGCCGCACACGTTCAGTTATGATGAATACGAAGCGTGCCTGCACAGCGGAGAGGTGGACGCCGTTTACATCGCGCTCCCGAATAATCTGCATCGCAAGTTCGCCGTTCGCGCGGCCAATGCGCAGGTGCATGTCTTGTGCGAGAAGCCCCTGGCGCTCGACGAAGAGGAGTGCCACGACATCATTCAAACCTGCGCTGAAAACCGGGTAAAGCTGATGACCGCCTATCGGCTGCACTTTGAGCGCGCCAACCTGGAGGCCATCCGGTTGCTTCAAAGCGAGGCCATCGGCGAGCCACGCATTTTCAACTCGCTCTTTACCATGCAAATCAAGGAAGGCAACATCCGCCTGCAACAGGCGCTGGGCGGCGGGACGCTCTACGATATCGGCATCTATTGCATCAACGCCGCCCGCTATCTCTTCCGCGCCGAGCCGATCGAAGTGTTTGGCTACGCGGCGAACAACGGCGAACGGCGCTTCCGCGAAGTGGATGAGATGACCAGCGGGTTGCTCCGCTTTCCCAGTGAACGGCTGGCCAGTTTCACTTGCAGTTTCGGCGCGACCGACACGGCGGTTTATGAGGTCGTCGGCACGCGTGGAGTGTTGAAGGTCAAACAGGCTTACGAACATTCCGAGCCGATGGAAATGGAGATTACCGTCGAGGGCCGAACCCAAAAACGGAGCTACCCGCGCCGCGATCAATTCGGGCCTGAGTTGATTTATTTCTCCGACTGCGTGCTGAAAAACAAGGAACCGGAGCCGTCGGGCATTGAGGGACTGCTCGACGTGCATGTCATTCAATCGCTCCTGAAATCCACGCGGCATGGTGTTTCTATCAAGCTTCGGGACCTGACCCGCCGCCGTCGTCCAAGCCTGCGGCAGCACATCTACCGCCCGCCCGCGCCGAAGCGCCGCCACGTCCACGCGCAAGCGCCTTCGCGTTGAAACTTCGTATGCGCGCTCTCTGGAAAGGCTCCATCAGCTTTGGGTTGGTAAACATTCCCATTGCTCTCTATCCTGCCACGCAGCGCGAAGAGCTTAAGTTCCGGCTCCTGCGGGGCAGCGACCTTAGCCCGGTTAACTACAAGCGAGTCGCCGAAGCGGACGGCAAGGAGGTGCCGTGGGACCAGATCGTCAAAGGCTACGAATACGAGGAAGGAAAGTTTGTCGTGCTCAAGGACGACGATTTCAAACGCGTCGATGTCGAGGCAACGCAGACCGTGGATATCATCGACTTTGTCGCGTTGGCGGAAATCAACCCGATGTTTTTCCACAAACCCTTTTACATGGAGCCGGCGAAGGGCGGCGGGAAAGCCTACGTGCTGCTCCGCGAGGCTTTGCGCGACACAGGCAAGGTTGGCATTGCCAAAGTCGTCATCAAAACACGGCAATATCTGGCGGCGGTGAAGCCCAATGAAAAAGGCCTGGTGCTCGAACTGATGCACTTCGCCGACGAGTTGATGAAGCCGGACGCGTTGCATCTGCCGGCGAAGGCGGAGGTAAGCAAGGGGGAAATGGAAATGGCCAAGACGCTCATTGCTCGCATGACCCAGCCCTGGCAACCAGCCAAGTATGAGGATGACTACAAATCCGCCTTGCTGGAATTGATCGAAAAGAAAATCGAGAGCGGCGGACGGACTCCCAAGCCTGCTTCGACCAAAGCCCGGCCTTCGACCAACGTCATCGATTTGATGGAGGTGCTGCGACAAAGCCTGGGAGACAGCCGGAAAAATAAATCCAAGGCCAAGACTCCCGCGCGTCAGGCCGCCAAACGAAGAAGGGCCGCTTGAGGACCGCTGCATGAGCCTGGCCCGCTATCATTCCAAGCGCGACTTTTCCCAGACGGCCGAGCCGCGCGGCGCTAAGCCCGCGGGCAAAGATGCGCGCAGTTCGCAAATTCTGTTCGTTATCCAAAAGCATGCTGCGACTCGTTTGCATTACGACTTTCGCCTGGAGATCGATGGCGTCTTGAAATCATGGGCGGTTCCAAAGGGACTCCCCCTCGTGCAGGGTGAAAAGCGGCTCGCCATGCAGGTCGAGGATCATCCGGCCGAATATGGCGGTTTTGAAGGAACGATTCCGCGTGGTCACTACGGTGCAGGCACTGTCATGTTGTGGGACGCTGGCATCTGCCAGGTGCTCGATGAAAGACCTCCCGATGCTCTGCGCAAAGGGAAACTCACCCTAAGTCTGCAAGGGCAGAAGTTGAGCGGCCATTGGACCCTGGTGCGGATGCGTCCGCGAGAGGATCGCGACGAAAATGCGTGGCTCCTGATCAAGACAGAGGAAGACGCTGACCCTATTTCCGCGCGTTCCGATGATCGCTCGGTGGTCTCCGGGCGAACGATGAAACAAATTAACGCTGCAGCCGATCAGGTATGGGAATCCAAGCGAAACCAACGCTCTCGTCGCCCCGCAAAAAAGCCGGTTCGTCCCGTGCGACGAACCACTCTTCGCCGCCACTCCGCCTAGCCTCGCTGCCAAACGGGCCGCCGCGATTTGTTGAGCCGATGAAGGCGCGCCTGGCAGGCCAGGGCGTCACGGCGTCGGAGATGAAGCGATGCGTCTGGCTGCGGCCGGCATTGGTCTGCCACGTGCGCTTCCTGGAATGGACAAGTGACGGCTCTCTTCGTCAGCCGGTGTTTCTCGGACTCCGTGAAGACAAATTACCCAGCCAGGTTGTGCGCGAGGCGGCGGCGTGAAACGTCCGCGCAGGCGGAATTTTGCTGTTAGACAATGCAAGGCTGATTAAGGTGGAGTCATGTCCCGCGCTCATCGAAGATATTTACTCATCCTCGGTTTGCTCTTCGGCGCGTTATGGGTGGCGATGGCGATCCGGACGCACGACCGCGGCGCCTGGCTCCTGGAAAACGCGCTCGCCGTTGCGGCGGTTGTGGTCCTTGGAGGATTTCACCGCCGGCTGTTGTTTTCACGGGTCTCCTACACACTGATTTTTATATTCATGTGCCTGCATCAGGTGGGCGCGCATTACACTTACTCCGAAGTGCCATACGACCGGTGGACCGAGACGGCGATGGGACGCACATTCAACAGCCTGGTGGGCTGGGAGCGAAATAACTTTGATCGAGTGGTCCACTTCGCTTACGGACTCTTGCTGGCGTATCCGGTGCGGGAGATTTTTTTGCGCGTGGCGGACGTGCGCGGGTTCTGGGGTTACTTCCTGCCGCTGGACCTGACGATGTCGTCGTCGATGATTTATGAATTGCTCGAATGGGCGGCCGCCGCGGTGTTCGGTGGCGATGTTGGCCAGGCGTATCTGGGCACACAGGGCGATGAATGGGACGCGCACAAGGACATGGCGCTGGCCAGTCTCGGCGCGCTCATCGCGATGTGCGTGACGGCGGCAATCAACTGGCGGCTTCAGCGCGATTTCGCGCGCGAGTGGACGGAGAGTCTGCGGGTGAAGCACAAGGCCCCGCTGGGAGAAAACGAAATCGCCCGCATGACCGCGAAGCGAAAGTGAATCCGGAGCTGATGCGGCAATCATTTTCAATACCCGTTTCACCGCGCGTGACTCTGGTTCTGGTCTGCTGCTGGGCCCGCCTTTCGCTGGCGCAGGCGGCGGCGGTTTCCAACCAGGCCGGCCCGTCAGCGCCGGACGCGGCGGCTTCGGTGGAGGCAGTGGCGTTGCCCGAATCAGTTCCCGATCCCATCGAGCCATTCAATCGGGCTATGTGGGCCTTCAACCGCGAATTGATGAAGGGGGTGGTAAAACCCACGAGCAAGGTTTACCGCTTTGTGGTGAGGAGGCCGGCTCGGACAGGCATCGCGAACTTTGGGCGAAACATCACCTACCCTGGGCGGCTGATTAACAATCTGCTGCAGGGCCGATGGAAGGACGCGCAGGACGAAACGCATCGTTTCTTTTGCAACACGATCGCCGGAGGGGCGGGGTTCGTGGATGTGGCGAGCCGGTGGAAGATTCCCAAGTCAGACGCTGATTTTGGCCAGACCTTCGGCAAGTGGGGATGGAAGCCGCAATGCTATGTGATGCTGCCGGTGTTTGGACCGAGCAATGAGCGGGACACAGTGGGCTTTGCCGCGGACACCGCAGCCAATCCACTTGCCTACATCACACCATATTCGATCACCACCGACAATCCGCTCACATTCATCAGCCCCTACATGTATTTCAACTATGCGGTCACCTACAACAATCTGTCAGATACGGTGGATGGCTACGTGCGGTTTGCGCAAGCGGAAACCGATCCTTACTCGATGGTTCAATATGCGTGGACCTTTGCGCGCAAGAATCAGGCGCCCGATCTCCGGCCGAAAGGCAAGCCTGACCCGCCTTCGCTCGAAACGCTCCAATCCACTCTCGTTTCGTTCAAAGATCCGAAGTTTTTGGATCGCGGCAAGACGAAATCGGTGTTGATTCCGGCGACGGGCAGGAAACTGAAGTTCACATACTGGTTGCAGCCTCGAAAGGCGCCCGTTGTCTATATTGTTCCCGGATTGGGCTCACATCGCTTCGCGGAAATTGCCCTGGCACTGGCAGAACTGGTTCATCAAAACGGTTTCTCCGCTGTGAGTGTGAGCAGCCCATACAATCCCGAATTCATGGAACACGCGTCAACGGCAGCCATGCCGGCTTACACTCCGGTGGATGCCCGCGATCTTCATTCAGCGCTGACTGAGATTGATCGCCGGCTCAACAAACGGCATCCCAACCGTCTCGGTCCCAGAGCGCTAATGGGCTATTCGATGGGAGGATTTCAGGCCTTGTTTGTGGCAGCCGCGGCCGCAACCAATCAGCCGCCGTTGCTCAACTTCGATCGCTACGTGGCTATCGATACACCGGTGCGATTGACTTACGGGGTCTCCAGACTCGACGAATTCTACAACGCGCCACTGGCGTGGCCCCGCGATGAGCGGACTGCCAACATCGAAAACATCTTCCTGAAGATCGCGGCTTCGGGCCAAGGCTCGTTCAAGCCTCGGTCATCCGTCGCCCTGGGCGATATTGAGTCCAGGTTTCTCATCGGGCTGACGTTTCGGTTCCTTCTTCGGGATATTATTTTCAGCAGCCAGCAACGGACCAACCAGGGCATCCTGCGGCAGCCGATTCGCAAAACCAGGCGGGAGCCGGTGTATGAGGAGATTTTCCAATATTCGTACAACGATTATTTTCAAAAGTTCGCTGTTCCCTATTATCAGGCCCGGGGCATCGATTTGGCCCGACCCGAAGCGCTGGAAAAAGCGGGCGATCTTCGAGTCCATGCAGAAACCTTTCAGACGAATGCCGCGGTGCGAGCCATCGTGAACGAGAATGATTTTCTGTTGCCTCGTGAGGATCTTGAATGGCTCAAGACAACCTTCGGGCCGGAACGATTGACTGTTTTCGAACGGGGAGGCCACCTGGGAAATCTCGCTGAACCGGAAGTGCAGAAGATGATCCTTCGTGCCTTGGAGGGATTGTAAGAACACGCGGCTTTGACCACCGGGTAAGAGCACGTGGCCCGAGCACGCTAAGGGAGAACCCGTAATCGGTGGTGAATGGTTCACCTGTTGCTCTAGTGCGCGACCCAGGCGCGGTGATTGCAACCTGCAAATGCGGAGAGAACGTGAGATGCATTTTGCAGGGAGGCGGACGCTCACGATTGATTGCTTTCCACGGAGCAACTCGGAGACACTCATGGGGTTTCCCAGCTTTTGCCGCGCGCGTGTCGCACATGGCGTGGCGCTAGCTAGGGAACCCCGCGCATGATTAACCCTCAACCAAAGGAAACATTATGAATCGAAATGAACCTGCTTTGATGGCAACAGCACGGACAGCATCGATGCGGCTATGGAGTTCACTCGGACTTCTCTCTCTGCTGGCGCACGGTGTTCTTGGTCAATCGAATTCTCCGGTGTTGCTCGACACCAACCTGAATCTCACCACCGTCATCACCAACCTTGCGATTCCCACCTCGATGGCATTTCTTCAACGGAATGATTTTCTCGTGCTCGAAAAGGCTTCCGGGCGCGTTCAGCGCGTGACCACCGGCACCGTTGCTTCGACGGTGTTGGATCTGCCGGTGAACTCGGCTTCCGAGCGGGGGTTGCTCGGCATCGCGTTGCATCCCCGCTTTCCCCGGAACCCGGGCGTCTATCTTTTTTGGACGGAAAGTTCGACGGGTGCCGATTCGACAGTCCTCGGTGAAGTTGCGCTTCTGGGCAATCGCGTGGATCGCTTCCGTTGGGATGGCTCAACGTTGACCTTTGAAACAAACATCATTCAGCTTCGAGCCTTTCAGATGGATGAAGGCCAGCCCTTGCGCGGCAACCACGATGGGGGCGTGATCCGATTTGGCCCGGACGGCAAACTATACATTTACATGGGGGACAACGGACGGCGCGGGCAGATGCAGAACCTGCCGGATGGACCCGGCCCCGCTGGCAACACACCCGACGATCAGTTCGGCGGCCCGGAGCCGGACAACGCCCACCTGACTGGCGTTATTTTGCGGTTGAACGACGATGGGACGACTCCGAAAAGCAATCCGTTTTATCGCGCCGGAGCGTTGAGAGGCGGCGAAGCCGGAGCCAATCTGCAAAAAGTGTTTGCCTACGGTATTCGCAATGGCTTCGGCATGGCGTTCGATCCAATTTCCGGCCAACTGTGGGAGGCCCAGAACGGCGACGATAGCTTCACCGAAATCAACCTGGTGGAGCCGGGCGTTAACCTAGGCTGGGTGCAGGTCATGGGCCCCCTGTCGCGCCTCGCTGAATTCAAAGCCATTGAAACGAGTTCCAATTTCTTTGGGCTGCAACAGATCCGCTGGTCGCCGACCAACATCGCGGACACTGCCGAAGAGGCGTTCTCCAGGTTGTTTTGGGTTTTCGAGGGAGGCAACAGATTTGGAGCGCGCCTCGCTGGAAGCCAGGAAGTGCCGCCGGTGACGACCCAGGCTGGCGCTGTCGCCCGATTCGCGTTGAATCGCGACGGAACGCTTGATTATGCGCTTTGGGCGACGGGACCGATTCAAGATGCGATGCAAGTGCATATTCATCTCGGCGGACGCGGACAAAATGGGGCGGTCGTGACGTTTTTGTTTGAGGCTCCTGCAGGCGAGGATTTCGAGCGTGGCGACCTCATCGCTCACGGAACTCTGGAGGACGCTGATTTGATCGCCCGGCCCGGCTTCACGCCAACCATTGGCGAGTTGGCCGAACGAATGCGGCAAGGCCGGGCCTACGTCAATCTGCACACCATGGCGTTTCCCGGTGGCGAAGTCCGTGGGCAGATCGTCGTGACGGATCGACGTCCCGTGTCGCATTACAGCGATCCTGAGTTCAGTTGGAGGTACGAAGTGGCGCCTGCCGGCATCGGGTTCGTCAACAGCCTCTCGCTGGGTTCTCAATACTATGGCGACATGCTGGTTGGCGCGGCGCGAGACTTCCTGGAAGGAGGGACTTTGTTCCGGTTCAATCTGGGATCGACGAGAAAAGGCGATCGTTCCGACCGAAACGACGACAAAAGGGACAAACGTGGTGATGACAAGGACGATCATCAGAAAAGATCGCAGCGCCACGGCCGCACGCTGGTGTTCGATGATGACCGGCTACGGGATCGTGTCGCCGACAATGCTGCCAAGTTTGACATCACCGAGAGCGAAAGCCTTCTGTTCGGGACCAACTTCGGCGTGGTTACGGACATTCAGACCGGTCCCGACGGCAAAGTGTATCTGGTCTCGCTGACCAAGGGTGCGGTTTACAGCATTGAGCGGAACAGAGTGCCGCGACCTGGGAGAGACGGAAAAGACGATCGAGATGGAAAAGACCATCGTGATGATGACGACGACGATGACGATGACGACAAGCGGGGGCATGACCGTGATTGAGGTTCCGTGAGGTGGACGCCGCTGGCACGCCAGATCGATTGGCGTGCCAGCGTGAATTGACTCTTGCCACTGCTGCTTCGCGGCGCTAATCGACAGATCATGACGTCGTCGTTGTTCAGCGTCCTTCTTCTGTGGGTGTCAATAGTGAGTTGTCTTCATGCCGCGGAGCGCATCAATCACGCCGGACGGATCCTTGGGCCGATGCCGGTCGTCACCAACGCTGTTCTCTTTAATACCTCCGAGGCCGATGCCATCATGTCCGGGCTGCAAATCTTCCCGCGCGACCATCCTTGGAACGAAGACATCTCGCGCCGCCCATTGCTGTCGAACTCCACAGCAATGATCACGCAGATTTTCTCCGAGCTGTACAGCGTGGGAACGAACAACCCCAAACTGCGCGCGTTCAAGGAAATGAATTTCGCGTTGGTTCCCGACAACGAGCCGCTACGTCCGATTCAGTTCATCACGTATCCTGAGGAATCCGACCCCGGCCCATATCCCATCCCGGCCAATCTGCCGATTGAGGGCTGGCCGTCTGAGACGGGAGGCCAATCACTCGCGCAGGTTCAACGCGATGACGCGGGCGACGGCGGAGACCGGCACTCCATCATCATCCAGCCCGGCACGGGTCTTATTTGGGAAACATGGCAGACCTTGTTGGACGGCTCATCCTGGCAGGCTGCCAACGGCGCGAAGTTCAACCTTACGAATAATGCGCTTCGGCCCGCGGGCTGGACGTCGGCGGATGCCGCCGGTCTTTCCATGCTGGGAGGCCTCGTGCGATTCGACGAATGTGAGCGTGGCGAGATCGAGCACGCGCTGCGCATGATCGTGAAACACACCCGCCGCGCATACATCTACCCCGCGACGCATCACGCTTCGTCTCCTTCCACGACAAATCCGAACGTGCCGGCGATGGGCCAACGGTTGCGTCTCAAAGCGGGTTTCGTTATTCCTGCGACCTGGACGAAGCAGGAAAAAGCCATTGCGGCCGCTCTGAAGAAATACGGCGGCCTCATCGCGGACAACAGCAGCAGCTTCTTTTCAATCTCCGTCGTGCCTGATCTGCGGTGGCCGTCTGGCGCATTCAGCCATATCACGGGCTTGTCGGTGACGAATTTTGAAGTCGTCCAGACAACCGGCCCGAATGAAGGGCCGCGTTCGCCGGGCGCGCCTGCCGTCGATGCAGGGCCGGATCAAACCGTCTCGCGCAGCGCGTTGGTGAATCTTGCGGGCGTCGTCCATTACACCAACACTGCCCCTCTGATCACCCGGTGGAAACAGTATTCCGGTTCCGGTTTGGTGACGTTTGGGAACACCAATCAAACGAACACGACGGTGAGCTTCAGCACGCCTGGCCAGTTCACTCTCATGTTGAGCGCGGACGATGGCCTCCATACCCCGGCCTACGATGCAGTGGTTATTACGGTTTTGGACTCGATTCAAATGAGCATCCGGCGTGACGGCAGCAACGTAATCGTCGGATGGATGGGTGGTTCGCCCCCATTCGAATTGCAAAGCCTCCCGTCTTTGAATTCCACGCAGTGGCTCCCGTTTGGAGTTTTTACGACAAACACTGTCACCGTACCGGCCATCTCGCCCCCTGAATTTTTCCGTGTGCAAACGCGGTAGGGTCGGTCCATTCAGTTCGCTGCAGTTGCAAAAGCTTCGGCATCGTCAGCCACCAAATCGACGCTGGCATCGCCGCGAAGCGCCTTGGAATAGGGGCAGGTCTGATGAGCGGCGTCCATGAGACGCCTGGCTTCTTCCCGGTCCATGCCAGGGAGGTGCGCGTGCAATTCCACTCCAAGGTGGTAGCCGCCCTTTTCGTCTTCCAGGAGACTGACGAGCGCACGAACCTTCGAATCGCGCACGGTGCGGCCGGCCTTTTTCGCCGCATTCATCAGCGCGCCGTGATAGCAGGCGGAATACGCTCCGGCGAAAAGCCACTCGGGACTTGGCCCCCGATCCTCCAGACCGGGTTCAAGGGGATTACCAAGCATGACGTTGAGCGATCCGTCCGGGTTGGCAATGCGCCCGGAGCGAGCACCCGTCGAGGTGGCTTCTGCTGAAAACAAGGTTTTCATAGTGACGCACGTTCGATTGAAGGCGTAGGATCTTTCCCAAAGAGTTTTCAGACCTCAATTCGGGTGCGATGTTTGCCGTCTTGATGGCCTGAGCGTGTTTGCCTGGAGGCGGGACGAAATGGCGTGGTTTTGCGGCGGATGTCTTCGCGATCCGGCGTTCCCCGTTCATCGCGGGCCAAGGGGTGTTCGCGGTTATCAAGCTTCGGAACGTTCTTCACGTTCTTTTCCTCGTGTTTCCCAGGTGTGGAGCGCGGCGTCGGAGGTCCGTTCAATCGCTCGGTGAGCATTTGTTCGGCGCGAAGCCAGTCTTCAACGGCATGGCCGTGTTCGGCACCTTGTTCGAGGAAGAGTTGATAAGCGGTGGCGGCGATTTCGTCGTGGGTCGGTTTGCGAACCGCACCAGTGTCAGAATGAGTCGATAAGATTGAAGTTTGCATAGTGCCTTTCCTCTGCATGAGATGTGCCAGCCCCTCCGGATTTACTGCCAGGCCTTCTCGGATTTCTTTTCATAGTGATCGAACGCCTGGATCAACCCGGTGAGCACTTCAGCGGAAGTCTCAAACAAGGCCTGAGCTTTCGGGTCCGTCAATTTGTCCAGATCCTCGCGCAGCAATACAGCGATCGATTGCATCATCTGTTTGACATGCATCGCTTGAGTGCGGGGATCGTTTTCGGAGCAGGCGCTCATATTCCAAGGCTCAACGCTCGAACTGGAAAACTCAAATGGAAGGCGAGACTTCTGAGAGAACCCTCTCGTTGCTTGTAGCTCAAGAAACTTCTCAACAGACTCTCGACTTCCATTTGCTCATCAGCCTGTCCCGTGCCATGAGCGTGGAGGCAGGGCACGGCACAGCTGTCTTATTGACGGGAGTAATTCAGTGTTAGCGCCAAGAGAATATTTAAGCCTCACGGGACGACGGGCAGGCCGGGCGAAAGAAGAGACTTTGGAGGGTGCAAATTGCAACTGTGCAAGGAATGGCTGGGCTTTTTGCAAGTCTTCCGAGCGGAATCCGTGCAAGAAACCCCGGCCCGATTCCTCCCAGGAGACTTTCGGGCGATGGCACACGGTCAGCTTGAACTCTGACGGTTTCAGACTGCGATTTAGGCTCACATGGGACGGCCAGCAAACTGAATTTGATCGGCACTGCGATTTGAAATTTTAACTAAGCAATGATCATGAAAACCCGCAAACGCATGAAAGTCCGAGACATTGAAACTCAGCACCCCGAAGCGATTGGGCCGGAGACCCAGGTCATGGAGGCGGCCCAGATAATGAATCGCCTCGGGGTCGGTGTGCTGCCTGTATGCGAAGGCGAGCGATTGATCGGGTTGGTAACGGATCGCGACATCACCATTCGCTCTACGGCCGAAGGACGCGATCCCAAACAGACGCCGGTGCGGGACATCATGTCATCCGATCCGGTATTCTGCCTGGAGGACCAGGACGTTTCCTTCTGCGTGGAGTTGATGGAACGGAAGCAAATCCGCCGTTTGCCCGTCGTCGATAAGGAGCAACGCCTCGTCGGCATCGTCTCCCTGGGCGACTTGGCCATTCGCAGTCAAAACGAACAGCTCGCGGGAGAGGTGTTGAATCGCATCTCGTCTCACGCTTCCCCGGCAGTCGTTCGCTAAAAGCGAACTGTATCCACTGGGAACAAAAGGTCATCCATGCGACGATTCGATCACATCGACCTGCGAGTCCGCAGTCTGGAGGAGGCGCGGCGTTTTTATGAAAAACTTCTGCCGGCGCTCGGCTTCTCGCGAGAAGTTCAGGTGGAGGGCTGGCTGCAGTATGAAGCTCAAGACGTGAACGGCGTCGCCGAGTTTTTCGGGGTCACTGAATCCCCGCAACACGTCGTCAATGACTGTCGCGTGGCCTTTTGGGCCGACAGCCCGGGCGAAGTGGACCGATTGGCCACGATTCTCGCATCATCCGGCGCTCGCCAAATCGAGGGACCTGCCTACGAAGAACCTCATTACTACGCCGTTTTTTTGAAGACCCGTCAGGCAATCGCCTTGAAATCTGCCACCGGACCAGAGGCTCTTAACCAACCAAAATCACACTTATGGGAAAAACAGAGACGGAGCATTTCCGCAACCTGCTGAAGGATTTCGATACCGCCGTGTTAATCACCCGCGGCCGGCAAATTCATTTCAGTTCCCGTCCGATGGTGATAGCCCACGTCGAAAACAACTGCGACCTCTGGTTCATTACCAGCGAGGACTCCGCCAAGGTGCATGAAATTGAAGCTGACTCGCGCGCCCACGTGGTCTGTCAAAACGGCCGCGCCAGTTGCGTCACGGTGTCCGGACACGCCTGCATCGTCCGCGATCGCGTCACCATTAACCAGCTTTGGAGGCCGGCGTATCGCGTCTGGTTTCCTCGCGGTGTAAACGATCCAAGCCTCGTGCTGATCCAGGTCGTCGGAGAACATGGAGAGTATTGGGACAACACGGGCGCCAAGGGGATCACTTATATGTACCGGGCCATCAAGGCCGTCGTTACGGGCACCACACCGGAGATCACCGAAGGCGAGCAGCACGGGCATGTGGACCTGGCTCACCGATGATGGGCGGGAACTTCCCTTGGACCCTTCGGTCAGGAAAGTGACTCCATGATAAAAAAACTCAGTTCCGGCCGCTACCGCCTCTACACTCGCAAGCAAAATCCGAAGACCGGCCGACGCCGGAATCTGGGAACATTCGCGACGCGCGCTGCAGCCGAGAAGCATGAGCGCGCCGTCCAATACTTCAAACGCAAGGGTTGACCAACTCACGCCGTAACGTCGGACACACAGGAAGGCGTACCACTGTGTACGATTGACCGGTGACATCGCGGACCTTAGCCTGCGCGTCATGCCGAAGAAGAATCCTGCTCCGCGTGTCACTGGAATTGGAGGCTTGTTCTTCCGCGCGAAACATCCAACGACATTGGGCCAGTGGTATAAGGACCATCTCGGTATCGATCTCGTGCCGGCCGACTACAGCCAACCGCCCTGGCGCCAGGAAGCTGGTCCCACCGTCTTTGCTCCCTTCCCGAAGGACAGCGACTATTTTGGCAATCCCAACAAGAACTGGATGGTCAGTTTTCGCGTGAACGATCTCGACGCCATGGTGAAGCAGCTTCGTGGCGCCCGCATCAAGGTCTCGGTTGATCCAGAGCCTTATCCGAATGGACGATTCGCCCGTCTGCACGATCCGGAAGAAAATCCCATCGAGCTATGGGAACCAAAAGGAAGCGAGAGCCAGCCGGGATCTAACAGGTGTGTATCCGCCAACACTTAAGCCTATGAAATTCGAAATCACAATTCATCGATGCGCCGTTCTGTTGGGCAGCCTCTGGCTGGTGATTGCGCCGTCGCTCCGCGCCCAGACAGGGACGGACCTGGCAAAACAATCCAGAGAAATACTGGATACCTATGGCCTGGAAACACCATCCAAACATGTCGCCATTTATCTTTGGCGTCTCATGGAGGGAAAGAAGGAGACGGCGTACGAGATGTTCGAGACCAAAGAGTCAGTCAAGCGGGCACTCGAAAAATCAGCGGAGTTGAAGTACCTGAAGGCCCACATCGCGGAAGTTGCCAGCCTGGACTTTGTCGGGTTCCGGATGGTTTCGACCACGGTTATTTCTTTTCTCTACGTGATGACGACGCGAGAGGGGCCGGTTGCAGTACGGATCGACAGTTATAGCTTCGGAAAGAAGCTCGTGGTGTCTCAAATCCGCATGACCCGGGAATGGGAAGAGATGATGCGGCTCGTGGACAGTGTGAAGCAGTTGCCGGCCAGCATGGAGTTCAAAATGGAATCGAAGCCGGAGCCTGTGGAAAAACCGCGCACCCCGCAGCCCGACGTTAAAAAGGGCGGCAAAGTTTAGCGAAAGGCCGGACTGATTATCCTTTGCTCTTGCTAGTCTGCAACAAGGCCAGCCAGAATTCCTCCGGCGCACGCTGCCGCCGGTCTGATTTGGTTGCAGTGTCGCAGCCGTGGCTCGGTTGGACTTTTTGGGCAAAAAGCCGCTGGCACTTTTTGAAGGCGCCAGCAGCTCCGCTCGGCGGTTCACGTTACCCGATTACAACGCCGAGGCCCTGGCAGCCCGATGGGCGTCGGGGTTCGCTGTGCTGCCAGTCGAGGAGAAACCAGACACCTGAAATCCGCGAAGTCAAAAGTGATTTTCCAAAATACGAAACGAACATCTGGCGCGTCTTAAGTTGCGCAATAGCTTCACTGGCCATTTGGTCCAATGCGTTTCGTTGCGCGCTCAATAACGGCTTTTTCGCGCCCGGCCGCCCATCCGGCCGCCCTTCCGCGCGGGACTCAGGTTTATTTTCTTGCCGCGGCCGGAGCCGCTCTTTTTTCCACCACCCGTCATTTTGTTGACGGTGGCCCAGGCTCGGGCCTTTGCTACTTTCTTGCTCACGCCGCGGGCTTCGTAACCTTCTTCGATGTGCCCGGCCTGGCGCTTTTGCTTGTTGGTGTAACTTGCTTTCGATCCGCGTGGCATAAATGTCCTTTGGTTGAACGGGATGGTTTCTATTTACTTCAAGTTGATCACGCCGCAGGCCATCCGTCCTCCCGCGTCGCCGGAGGGTTGGGTTGTCAAATCATCCGCTTTCGCGTGGACGATCACTGCTTTGCCGATGATAGAGGCGGCGCCTTCATACTGAAGATTGGTAAACACTTTGGAGAATTGCGCATTGCCGGAGGCATCGGCCTCAATGTTTCCGAAGTCCCCCACATGCCGCTCAGGCGAATCAGGTCCGCCATGAGGCATGCCGCCCGGATTGAAATGCGCGCCGGCCGACGAAGCGTCCGGAGCCGAACAGTCGCCCTTCTCATGAATGTGAAAGCCATGAAGGCCGGGAGTCAGCCCGCTGAGGGTGGCTTCGACGAGGGTCACGCTGCCTTGCCGGATGAAGGTAACCGTGCCTCTAACTTGAGAGTTCGAGGCCGGAGACAAATTGGCCACGGCTCGTGTGTAGGTACGTTGGCGTTCATCGCGGGAATTGTCCTGGTCATAAACGCAGCCCGTCATCGCCAGAACCGCTGCCAGGACACTCATGGTTTCATGTGTTTTCATTCAGGAGATGTTCCTTAGCGGGAAGTTTGCCACGCGCTTGCAGCGTAGAATCCGCCTCCGTCGCGGTAAAAGTCATTGCAACTTGCATTGAGATTCGAGACGGATTTGCAAAATGTCTTCGACGTAGGGAATGGCCGGCGATGGAAGCCCCAAAGACAGTCGAGTCATCAACGAGTCCAGTGCGGCAACTTCTGTTTCATCAGCAATACCGGCTCAAAAAGGTCACCTAGCTTTTCCACGCGCTTCAAGACTTCGTCGGACTCAAAGGAAAGCCCGGCCGGAGCCTTTGCCAGCGCGCTTTCAACCTCCTCCCACTTCAGGGGAGTGGAAACCGTCGGCCTTTCCTTCGCCCGCAACGAATACACAGAAACCGTGGTCTTATGATCATCGTTCTGGCTCCAATCAATAAAGACCTTCCCCTTGCGCAAGCGTTTCTCAATCCGGTGGACAATCCGATCCGGATGCGCCGCGGCGAGCCATTCAGCCGCACCGCGGGCAAAATCCTTGGTTTGCTCGAATGTTACCGGCGTGTTGAGCGGCGCGTACACTTGCAACCCTTTTGAGCCACTGGTTTTCGCGAAACATTTCAACCGTTGGTTGGCGAGGAATTCGCGCAGCCAAAGGGCCACCTGCGCGCAGTCCACCACATCCACCCCATCGCCCGGATCGAGGTCGAACACGAGGACGGTGGGCCGTTCCGGGTGCTGATATCGCGCAAGGGAGGTGTGCAACTCCAAATCGGCCAGGTTGGCCGCCCAGATCAAGGACGGTAGATCATTCGCCAGACAAAATGATATTCGTTCCCTCTGCCGGCTGCTCCAGATGGGAGCGGTCTTTACCCAAGGCGGGCGAAAGGAAGGACATCGCTTCTCGTAAAAGAATTCGCCCTCGACCCCATCCGGATAACGCTTCAACGTCAGCGCGCGGTCCTTGAGATGAGGCAGGAGCACTTTGGCCACGCGCGCGTAATAGTCGATGACTTGCGCCTTGGTGAAGCCTGCTTTCGGATAGAGCACCTTTTCCAGATTGGACAGCGAAAGTGTCCGGCCATTGATCGTGATGCTGGTCCGCTCTCCATTGCCAGTGGTCTTTTCCGTTTCTGCCCACTTGCGAGAATAAGCCGATTGGCGACTAGGACGTTGGCGCGTGTTTAAGCTCACACGTCCATTGTGGTTCCGGAGCGAAACGCGGAATTATCTTCCATGTCCGGCTCAATTCGCCTTCCGCGGTTCGATCCTGGTAGATAAAGGCCCACTCATCTTGATCGAAAACCGACATCCATTCATCCCACGACACCTCGCCGCCTTCATCGTGGAAAGAGATGGCTGGCAGAGCAGCTTCTGCCGACGGTTTGCGAATCGCGGGGCGACCGCCGCGAGTCTGAGTCCAGTCGATGATCTGCGCATGTTCTATCGTGATTCCAATCATGCGCTTCATTTAGCCCGGCGCGTGCCAAAGAGTGATGAGAGGGGAAAGCTCCAGTCCTGAAGAGTTTCCAAACGAAAAGCCAGCGAACGGAAACGTTGGATCGCGCAATTTGCATTATTCGCTTTCGCAAACGCGGCTGAATGCAAAGCTCCGGCCACGCGATGTAGCATAACAGCGCGCTTGGAGCGGCGGACCCACTACCACATTAACGGCAACTCCCTCTCCCCGCAGCGCGGGGAGAGGGAGTTGCCGAAAAGCATTTTTGCGCTTTGAACCCCTGAACCGGAGTGCGCCCGTCCCCGGGCGCAGCAACGTAAGAAGTAAGGAGAGTTTTGGAATATTCTGGTGCCGCCTGACCATCGCATCTTTCTGCGCCCGGGGACGGGCGCACTCCGTCCGGTTCAGGGGGAGCCTCGACCTCCAATTTTTGACGCGCATTGGGACCATGAACCTGGCAGAACTACCGGCGTTCGCGCCACCGCGCAGCATGACCGCATTGCACTCT
>Ga0187893_10004753_pt1 | contig 25407 bp, 14 predicted proteins | sample MA1701074metaG_FD_139574 | JGI IMG/M metagenome (GOLD analysis project Ga0187893, IMG submission 139574) | White microbial mat communities from a basaltic lava cave in the Kipuka Kanohina Cave System on the Island of Hawaii, USA - MA170107-4 metaG ... | reverse complement strand
CCTCCGACGGCCGGAAACGCTGCGTCCGCGTCTCCTCGTGCGCGATCATCGAACTGTCCGGCGCCCAGCTCGGCGACTGCCGCGACGTGCCGCTCTCCGCCGCCAGCGCGGTCGCCACGCCGCTCGCGACGTCGAGCACGTGGACGTTCCACGTCCGCTCCTCGCGCACTGCGTAGGCGATCGACTTCCCGTCCGGCGACCACGCGAGTCCCGTCTTCGCGTTCGCGTCGGCCGCGTGCGTCCTGTCGCCGATCACGATCGATGTCCCCCGCACGTACGCCAGCGTCCCGTCGGGCCCCCACGCGGGCCACGACTCCTCCACGCCCCTCTCGTCGATCACGCGCTCGCCCGCGACGATGCCGCGCTCGCCGTCCACCTCGCGCGCGACCGCGAGGCGCTTGCCGTCGAATTTCGGAGCCCGGTAGATCGACGCCTCCTTCGTGAGCGCCTCCGGGTCGCCCCCGTCGCGCGACAGGCGGTAGACGTGGCCGGGCCCGCCCCACGCCCCGCGCACGTAGACGACCGACTTGCCGTCGGGCGCCCACGACGGGTCGCGCTCCTCCTCCGACGTGCGCGTGAGCGCCTTCGCCCCGCTCCCGTCCGCGTTCATGACCACGAGGTCCCCGTCGACGACGCACACGAACCGCGCGCCGTCCGGCGACCACGCGGGCGATTTCGCGCCCTCCTTGAACGTCCGCTTCGCCGTCTCCTCCTCGCGGTACGGCTCCGCCGTGATCGCCAGCTTCCTCGGCGACGGCTTCGCGTCGCGCACGTTGATCGAGTAGAGCTCGAAGTCGTTCTCGAAGACGAGCGTGTCGGACTTCTCGCACGCGGTCGGCCACGTGCAGTGGTCCGCGCGCACGCCCGTCACCTGGACGAGCGCGCCGCCGTTCGCCGTGGTCCGCCAGACGTTCCGTGCGCCCGACGCGAGGATCCCGTTCGCCTCGTGCGCAAAGTAGAGATTCGCGCCCTTCCACACCGGGTGCCGCGAATCCTCGCCGCCGCTGGCCACCTCCTTCGGCATCCCGCTCCCGTCCGGCGCGATGACGAAGATGTTGTGCTCGCCGTCCGCGTAGCCCGTCGAGTAACGGTCGTACGCGATCCACTTCCCGTCCGGCGAGTACGACGGGCTCTCGCCGCGGAAACGCGTCACGCGCGTCGCCGTCCCGCCCTCCGCGGGCATCCGCCACACGTCGAACACGTTGTCGTTGAGCGCGAGGTCCATCGTCCCGTCGCGGTTCGACGCGAAGGCGATCCACTTGCCGTCGGGCGACCACGCGGGACCGTCGTCGTCCGCGCTGTGGTGCGTGAGCTGCCGGACGTCGCGCGAGTCGATTGTCACGACGAAGACATCGCGGGTCCCATGTTTGTCGCTCGAGAACGCGAGCCGCGTCCCGTCGGGCGACCAGCACGGCTTCTGCTCGTCGGCCGCGTCCTCGGTCACCCGCCGCGCGGTGCCGCCGTCGACGGGACACACCCAGATGTCGCCGTGCCACGAGAACGCGATCCGCTTCCCGTCCGGCGAGAGCGCCGGGTGCTTCATCCCGCGGATGGACGACTTCGCGTCCTGCGCGACCGCGAGCGAAACGGCGACGAGCGACAGCGCGATCATTCGATGCATGGGCGGCCCCCCGATCACTTTACGACACCGCAACGTGAGGTGCTGTTCGCGGTATCATGCACGCGATGCGCCGCGCGGTCACGCTTCTCCTCCTGTGCGCCTGCGCCTCGCCCCCGCGCGACAACCACGAGGCGGTGATCGAAGCTCTGGCCCTCGACCGGTCAGACGCGGTCGTCCCGCGTACGCCGCTGCCGGACGCGCTGCCCGCGGACTTCGCGGCGCTCCCGCCCGAACAGCGCGATGCCGCGCTGCTGGCGATGCTCTCCTCCGACGATCCGCGGGCCCGCTTCCTCGCCCGCCAGATCCGTACGCTCTACTTCTCGTCGATCTACGCGCCCCCGTCAGCCGCCGCGTCACCCGCGCACCCGCCGCCGTTCCCGTCCGCGGCCTGGACCGTCGCCGACGAAGCGGACTGGCTCATCGTCGGGAGCGGCCCGGCCGGCTCCGTCCTCGCGCACGAACTCCGCCGCGGCGGCCGCCGGGTCCTCATGGTCGAGCAGGGTCCCCTCGTCTGGCCGGGCGGTCCCGACACGCGTGCGCTGCCGCACCTGGTCGACGCGCGTCCCACGGTCGACGGCTCCCTTCTGGTGCGCACCGGCCGCGCCGTCGGCGGCGGCACGACGGTCAACGTCGATCTCGCGTTCGCGCCGACGCTCCCGGCGGTCCGACGCCGCCTCGAGACGTGGAGCTGGGACGTGGACGCCTTCGCGCGCGCCGACGAGTGGGTTCGACCGACGATCGGCACGCGCGCGGTGGACACGTCCGAAATCAACGCCAACAATCGCATCCTCTGGGACGGCGCCCAGGCGATCGGGCTCGCGCCGAGCCTCTACGCGCTCAACACGCACCCGGTCGGCGACAAGCGGTCCGCCGTCAGCGGCCTGCTCGCACCCGCGCTGCTCGACCGCGAGAACCCGCTCCTCCTCCTCGCGGACACCCGCGTCGAGCGTGTCACGTTCGACGGGGCTCGCGCGACCGGCGTCGAACTCGCCGACGGGCGCCGCCTGAAGGCCAGACGCGTCGTCCTCTGCGCGGGCGCGCTCGGCTCGACGCTCATCCTCATGCGGTCCCACGTCGCCAACGACCACATCGGCCGCGGCGTCGTCGCGCACCCGTCCATCCCGATCGTCGGCCAGTTCGACCGCGTGATCGACGCGCACGAGGGCACGCCCGCGTCCGTCTACGTCGACCGCTCCGACCGCGGGTACATGCTCGAGGCCATGTCCGCGGGGCCCGACTACCTCGCGGCGATGTGGCCGGGCACCGCGCGCGAGGTGCGCGAGGCCGTGAGGAACTACCGCCGCATGGGCGGCTTCGGCGTCATGCTCGTCGACTCCCCGCACGACGACAACCGCATCGCCGCCGACGGGACGATCACCTACCGCCTCTCCGACGCCGGCGCGGCCCGGCTCCTCGATGGCGTCCGCGAAGGGGTGCGCATCATGTTCAAGGCGGGCGCCGCGCGCGTCGCCCTCCCGACCGTCGAATGGCCGATCCTCACGCGGCCCGAGGACGCCGACCGCCCGCTCCGCTTCATCCCCTCGGCGACGCTCCTCACATCCGCCCACCTGCAGTCGACCTGCAAGATGGGCCGCGTCGTCGATCGCGAGCACCGCGTGATCGGCCGCGAAAACCTCTACGTCGTCGACAGCTCCGTCTTCCCGGAGTCGTGCGGCGCGAACCCGATGCAGACGATCTACGCGATGGCGAAAGTGTTCGCGGACCGGATGCACCGTTGAACGGCCGGTGCCGTCCAATCCCCCGAGGGATGACAGAGACCACAGAAACGCCCCGATACAACGTTCTCGGCGAGCTCCGCGACGGGCCCGCGCGCCGGACGTACCGCGCCCGCGACGGCGAGACGCAGGCGGAGATCGCGCTGCACACGTGGCCTCGCGACGGCGTCCCGCGCGCGGTGCTCCTCGCGCTGCAATCCTCCGTCGCGCCCTACACGACCCTCGATCACCCGCGCCTCCTGCGCACCCGCTCGCTCCGCGCCGACGCGGAGAACGTCGTGCTGGAGTGCGAGCACGTCGCCGGCGAGTCGCTCGAACGCGCGCTCGTCCGCGAGACCCGCGTGCCCCCGGCCCGCGCGCTCGCGATCGCGGAGGACATCTTCGACGCGATCGTCGTCCTCCACGCGGCGGGCCTCGCCCACGGGGCCGTGCGGCCGTCGACCGTGTGGCTCGGCCGCGACGGGCGCGCCCGCCTCGTCGCCGCGGGCGTGTCGCCGATCCTCGTGCCGATGCTCGCGGCGGACGACTTCTTCTCCGTCTTCGAGCGCCTCGTGCCGTCGTCGCCCGACCGCCGCGCCGCGCGCGACGTCTACGCCGCGTGCGCCCTCCTCTATTCGATGATCGAGGGTCACGCGCCCCTGGCGGCGGACGCTCCGAACGAGCTGGCCGCCCGCATCCGCCGCGAGCGCTGGCCCGAGCCGATCGGCGAGTCGGTCGCGAGCCTCCTCGCCGGAGCCTCGCCGTGGCGCGACGACGGCTCGCTCCCCGACGCGGCGACGATGCTCGCGCTCGCCCGCCGTTCCCGCGAGCAGGCTGAACGCGCGGCCGTGGCCCCGAAACGCGAGCCGTCGCTCCTCGACGACGTCTCCGCCCCCGCGCTCCTCCAGCCGACGCTGCGGGAGCGCGCGCGCGACCGCCTGCGGCGCTCCGCGCGCCGCGTTTTCGAGTTCGTCACCGGATCGGCCTGGCCGACGTTCGCCGCCGCGGGCGTCGCCGCGCTTCTCGCGACCCTCCTCGCGCCGTTCCTCGGCCGCGACGGCGGGTGGACGGGCGCCCAGCGCTCCGCGCAGGCGATGCCGCCGGGCAACGCGCTCACCGCCGCGACCGCGCCCGCCCCGGCCGCCCCGCCGTCGAGCGCCCCCCGGCGCGACCCGCCCCCCGCGCGCTCCGCGTGGGACCGCTCGCGCGAAGAGGCGCAGGCGCTCACCGAGATCGGCGACTTCCAGGCCGCGCTCGCGCTTCTCAGCACCGCCGAAGGGCCCGACGACCAGCTCCTTGAGGAGCGCCACGCCGTGATCGCCCGCTCGGGCGCGCGCCTTCGCGAGCTGCGCGAGACGACGCAGAAGCTCGCGGACGCCGGCGCGCTGGCCGACGCGCAGCGGCCGTGGGACGACGCGCTCGTCTTCTGGCCGAACGAGCCACTGCGCACCCAGGCCATCGAGGAGCGGCGGATGCTCGAGGGCATCGCCGAACGCGCCGCCCTGCGCCGCACGTCCATCGCGACCGACAAGACGCAGCGTCAGCTCGACGACGAAGTCGCGCGCGTGCTCGTCGCCTGCTTCGCGCGCGACGAAGGCAGGCACGACGCGCGCCTCAAGCTCGCCGGCGACCTCCTGCAGAAGGCGATCGCCGCCAACTATGCCGCCGCCCGCGACGACGCGGACGCGATCCGGGCGATCCTCGAGGCGGAGTCCGCCCTCGCCGCCGCGGCCGGCGAGACGCTGAAGAAGCGCGCGCGCCGCGTGACGATCGAGTCCGTGTCGAAACGCTTCGGCACCGGGACGATCGTGGACGCCCGCGAGGACGCGATCGTCGTGGTACGCGCGGGCGACAAGCGCGAGGAGATTCCCGTCACACGCCTGAGCGGGCGCGAGCGGCACGCGTTCTTCGCCACCTTCCGCGTCCAGGGGAACGGCGCGCACACCATCGCCCTCGCGGCGCTCGCGCTGCGCGGCGGGCTCCTCGACGAAGCCAAGACGGAGCTGTGGGAGGCGGAGGCCGTGCGCGGAGTCGACCGCGCCGTGCGCCTCCTCCGCCGCGCCCTCGAAGAGACCCAGAAGAAATAGAGGACGACGCCATGAAGGACACGTTCCAGCAGATCAAGCGCGCCCGCGAGGTGATGTCCGATGAGATCCGCAAGGTGATCATCGGCCAGGAGGACGCCGTCACGCAGATCCTGGCCGCGATCTTCTCGAACGGCCACTGCCTGCTCGTCGGCGTGCCCGGCCTCGCGAAGACGACGATGGTCAAGGCGGTCGCCCAGGCGATGGCGCTCAAGTTCAAGCGCGTGCAGTTCACGCCCGACCTCATGCCGAGCGACATCACCGGCACGCACATCATCCACGAGGACACGCCCGGCAAGCGGCAGTTCCAGTTCGTCGAGGGCCCGCTCTTCGCGAACATCGTGCTCGCGGACGAGATCAACCGCACGCCGCCGAAGACGCAGTCGGCGCTGCTCGAGGCGATGCAGGAGCGCCAGGTCACCGCCGGGCGCGACACGCACCAGCTCCCCGCGCCCTTCTTCGTCATCGCGACGCAGAACCCGATCGAGCAGGAGGGCACCTACCCGCTGCCCGAAGCGCAGCTCGACCGGTTCATGTTCCAGATCGACATCAACTACCCGAGCGTGCAGGAGGAGGAGGAGATCTACTCGTTCGCGAGCGAGCCGCGCGCGGCCGACCCCAAGCCGGTCCTCACCGCGAAGAACGTGCTCGACATCCAGGCCGCGCTGCAGCAGGTCGCCGTCTCGAAGTACGTCGTGAGCTACGTCGCGCGCGTCGTGCGGTCGACGCGCCCCGCCGACGCGCACGCGCCCGCCTTCGTGAAGAAGACGGTCGAGTGGGGCGCGGGCCCGCGCGCGGGTCTCTACCTCATCCAGGGCGCCCGCGCCGTCGCCGCGATGGACGGTCGCCCGTACGTGTCGTGCGAGGACGTGCGCCGCGTGTCGATCCCGGTCATGAAGCACCGCATCAGCACCAACTTCCAGGCGCAGATGGAGGGGATCGACTCCGTGAAGATCGTGCAGAAGCTGCTGCAGACGATCGAGGAGCCGAAGGTCCCGAAGTACCAGGAGCCGGCGGCGCCGACGATGCCGGCCACCATTCAGGAATAGTCCCCCGTCCCTGGTCCCGACGGATCGACCAGGGACGAGAGACGAGGACGAGAGACATGAGACGAATCATCGGAGTCATGTTCGCCGCCGGGCTGACCGTGGCGCTGGCGCTGCCCTCCTCGTTCGTCTCCAGTCAGGACCGCGCCAACGCCATCCTCGTCCGCAAGTGGGAGTACAAGATCCAGGAGCGCGTCTACCTCCCGTCGCCGTCCGGCTGGCACAGCCAGTGGCCGTGGCTCGTCTCGTCCCCCGCGATCGGCGACCTCGGCATGGGATCTCCCGACCTCGAAGTCGTGACGGGCACCGAAGAGGGCTATTTCGAGTGGTTCCCGAACGGCCAGAATTCCGGCCGCTACATCGCCGTCGACGCCCGCGGACGCCACGTCTGGGACTATCGCACCGAGAACAACGCGGGACGCGCGTCGCCCGCCATCGTCGACCTGAACGGTGACGGCTCGCCCGAGTGCACGGGCGGCTCCACGTCCGGCTGGATGGTCCATGCGTTCGACGCGCAGGGCGCGCGTCGCTGGCGCTTCCCCGTCGACGCCCAGTTGAACGTGCTCGCCGCGCCCTCAAGCGGCGACCTCACGGACGACCCCGGGCTCGAGACCGTCGCCGTCGCGCTCGACGGCACGGTCTACTGCCTGACGAGCACGGGCAAGCTCGCCTGGAAGGTCGCGCCCGGCTCGCGCGGACACGGCGCCGCCGCCTGCGCCGCGGTCGCCGACACGACGGGAGACGGCAAGCCGGAGGTGATCGTCACGCTCCCGGGCGAGGCGTCGCGCACGTGGTGCCTCGACGGCGCCAACGGACGCACGCGCTGGGGCTCCGACTCCTTCGGATCCAACCAGGTCATCCTCGCCGCGCCCGCCGTCGTGCCTCGCGCGGACCCGTGCTGGCGCCAGTCGACCCTCGGCCGCTCCTCCGGCAGCGCGCACGTCATCGCCGCCGCCGGCAACACGATGCGCTGCTTCGACGGCCAGACCGGCAAGGAAGTCTGGTCGTACTCGTCCGGCGCCTTCATCGCGTCGAGCCCGGCGGTCGGCGACGTCGACGGCGACGGCGGGCCGGACGTCGTCTTCGGCGACGGACGCGACATCGTGTGCCTCAACGCGTACAACGGCAAGCGGAAGTGGAAGCTCGAGACGGGCGGGGCGGTCTACTCGTCGCCCGCGCTCGCCGACCGCGGGACGCCGCGTCCGCACCGGCTGGAGTGGCCGATGTACCGCCACGACGCCGCGCGCACCGGTTTCTACGGATTCCTCCGCGGCCCGCTCGCGGTGTACATCGGAAGCGACGACGGCTTCCTCCACGTGCTCGACGGCCGCACCGGCGAGCGCATCGACAAGTTCTCCGTGAAGTTCCCCGACCTCATCATCGTGAGCGGAAGTCACGGCTCGCTCAAGTTCATGTCCTCCCCGAGCGTCGCGGACATCGACGGCAACGGCACGCTCGAGGTCGTCTTCACGCTGGTCGACCGCGTGTGGTGCCTCGAGGATCGCGCGAGCGCCGTCGCGCGCCCCAGGGACGAGTCGGCCGTCTCCAAGCGCGCGCTCGAACCGGTGAAGAAGAACACGGCCGCCACGCGCAACCACTTCGCCATGGCGCAGGTCGTCCACACCGGCGGATGGAACCCGCCCGTGCCCGTGCACGAGAAGCTGCTCGAGGAGCTGGCGAAGCGCGCGAACCTGACGGCGATGAACGAGATGGTGCCGGTGTCGCTTCGCGACGACGACGTCGCGCGGTTCCCCTTCCTCTACCTCACGGGCCACGAGGCGCTGACGTTCGGCGACGACGAGCTGAAGCGCCTGCGCGGCCACCTCGAGCGCGGCGGCCTCCTCTTCGCGGAGGCGTGCTGCAACGCGGAGCCGTTCGAGCGGTCGGCGCGCGCGATCGCGGAGAAGCTGTCGATGGGCCCGCTGGAGCGCCTGCGCAACGACCACCCGATCTTCACCAAGGTGTACGACCTCCGCGAGATGAAGGTCGCCCGCAAGGGCGTGCCCGTGGAGTTCTGGGGCATCGTCCGCAACGGGCGCGTGGTCTTCCTCTTCACGAACATCGACTTCGGCTGCTCGTGGGGCAACACGTGCTGTTCGAGCGGCTGCACCGGCGTGTCGAGCGAGGACAGTTACCGGATGCTGACCAACATCGTGGTGTACTCGCTCCTGGAGTGATTCGATGACCGATTCCCGATTCCCGATTCCCGGAACGAGACGCGCATCGCGTCCCGGGCATCGGGTATCGGGCATCGGGCGCCCCGGAGCGTGCGTCCTCCTGATACTGCTGCTCGCGCCCGGCGCGTCGTCTCAGGACACGAAACTTCTCCGCGGCAAGTGGGAGCACGTCCTCCACAAGCGCGTCGAGCTCACGACGCCGTCGCACTGGAACGAGCAGCTCCCGTGGGTCGTCTCCACGCCCGCGATCGGCGACCTGGGCGGCGCCGGCCCCGAGCTCGAGGTCGTCACCGGCACGGAAGAGGGCCAGCAGCACTGGTACCCGGTCGGCCAGGGCAACGGCCGCTACGTCGCGCTCACGCACGCGGGCGCGCGGCTCTGGGAGTACAAGACCGACAACAACGCGGGGCGCGCCTCGCCCGGCATCGCGGACGTCGCGCTCCAGGGCGGCCCCGAGGTCTTCGGCGGCTCGACGAGCGGGTGGATGACGCACGCGATCGGCGCCGACGGCGCGCGGCTCTGGCGCTTCGAGTCGCCCACGCGCTCGAACATGATGTCGCCCCCCGCCATCGGCGACGTCCACCCTGACCTCGGGCATGAGATCGTCGCGATGGACCACCGGGGCGCCGTCTACTGCCTCAACGCGTCGGGCAAGCTCCTCTGGTGCGCCGATCCCCCGTACGCGAGCACGTACGTCGCCTCCGCGCCCGCGATCGCCGACCTCAACCTCGACGGCCGCGCGGAGATCGTCGTCAACCTCGGCGGCGGAGCGGCGGCGCTGCGCGGCAGCGACGGCGCCGTCCTCTGGCGCGCGCGCGGCAAGGACATGCAGATGGACAGCGGCATGCAGTACGGCAACAAGCTCCGCAGCGGAGCACTCGGCGTGTCATCGCCCGCCGTGCTCTCCATGCCCACCGGCTGACGCTTCGCCGACCCGCGCGGTCGCGCGAAGACGCTCGTCTTCACGGCCCACGGCGACGAGCTCGTCTGTCGCGACGGCCGCACGGGCGACGCGATCTGGACGAAGCCGCTCGACGGCGCCGCCTACTCCAGCCCCGCGCTCGGCGACGTCAACGGGGACGGCACCATGGAGGTCGTCTTCGCGGCGAAGAACAGGATCACCGCCGCCGCCGTCGAGAGCGGCGCGGTGCGCTGGAGCGTCTGCCTCGAAGGCCTGATCTACTCATCCCCCGCGCTCGCCGATCGCGGCACGCCGCGCGCCCTGCGGCGCGAGTGGCCGATGTTCCGCGGGAATCCCGAGCGCACCGGCCAGCATCCCGCGCGCGGCCGGCCGCTCGACGTGTACGTCATCACGGACGCGGGCCGCCTCTACCTCCTCGACGGCCGCACGGGCGCGGAGCTCGACCGCTTCGACTTCAAGTTCTCGCGCTACTACGACACGGCCGCGTGGGTCACCCGCGCGACGGAACCGATCCACTACGTCTCGTCGCCGAGCGTCGCCGACCTCGACGGCAACGGCACGCTCGAAGTCTGCTTCACGCTGGTCGACCGCGTGTGGTGCGTGGAGGACCGCGGGAGCGCCGCCAACCGTCCGAAGGATCCGCCCGCGCCGGAGAAGCCGTTCGTCGAGCCGGTGAAGAAGAACACGGCCGCCACGCGCAACCGCTTCGCGCTCGGCCAGCTCGTGCACACCGGCGGCTGGAACCCGCCCGTGCCGGTCCACGAGAAGCTGCTCGAGGAGCTGGCGAAGCGCGCGAACCTGACGGCGATGAGCGAGATGGTCCCCCTGTCGCTCAAGGACGACGACGTCGCGCGCTTCCCGTTCCTCTACGCGACCGGCCATGAGGCGCTCGCCCTGTCCGACGACGAGGTGAAGCGCCTCCGCGGACACCTCGAGCGCGGCGGCCTGCTCTTCACGGAGGCGTGCTGCAACGCGGAGCCGTTCGAGCAGTCGGCGCGCGCGCTCGCCGACAAGCTCTGGCTCGGATCGCTGGAGCGTCTGCCGGGCGACCACGCGATCTTCACGAAGGTGTACGACCTGCGCGAGATGAAAGTCGCCCGCACGAAGGCGCCGCCGGAGTTCTGGTGCATCGTCCGCGGCGGCCGCGTCGTCTTCCTCTTCACCAACGTCGATTTCGGCTGCTCGTGGGGCACGTCCGGCTGCACGAGCGGCTGCACGGGCGTGTCGACCGAGGACAGCTACAGGATGCTGACCAACATCGTGGTGTATGCGCTCTTGGAGTGACACCGTGTTCGATTCCCGATTCCCGACTCCCGACAGCCGATGGCGCACACGCTCCGCGTCGCGGGCATCGGGCCTCTGTGATCGGGAATCCTCGCGGGTGAACCTGGGGATGAGGCCCGCCGACCCTCGTCGTACCTGCGGCCGGGGCGCCAGGCTCCTCGGGCCTCCTGAATCGGAAATCGGGAATCCCCTCCGGTGAACTGATGGATGAAGCAAGATCACCCTCGTCGTACCTGAAACCGGAGGTCATCCGCCAGATCGGGCGGCTTGACCTCAAGGCGAAGTTCATCATCGAGGGCTTCATCTCGGGCCTGCACGGCAGCCCGTACCACGGCTTCTCCGTCGAGTTCTCCGAGCACCGCAAGTACGAGCCCGGCGACGAGCCCAACACGATCGACTGGTCCGTCTACGCGCGCACCGACCGCTACTACGTGAAGAAGTTCCGCGCCGAGACGAACATGCAGTGCCTCGTCGTCGTCGACGCGAGCCCGTCGATGAACTACGCGACCGGCGGCCTCACGAAGTTCGACTACTCCGTCGGCATCGCCGCCGCGCTCTCGTACCTCATGATCCGCCAGTGCGACCCGGTCGGACTCGTGACGTTCTCGGACCGCGTGCGCGGTTACATCCCCCCGCGATCGAAGAAGAGCCACCTCTACGCGATCCTCGAGCACCTCGCGAAGCTGAAGCCGACCGGCCAGACCGCGATCGGCCACTCCCTGCACGAGGTGGCGCAGCTCGTGCGCCGGCGGAGCATGATCATCGTCTTCTCCGACTTCCTCGAGCCGCTCGACCAGCTGATGCCGGCGCTCCACCACCTCGCGTTCAAGCGCCACGACATCATCCTCTTCCACGTGCTCGACCACGCGGAAGTGGCGCTCCCGTTCGACGACCTGGCGACCTTCGCGGATCTCGAGACCGGCGCGAAGCTCGTCGCCGACCCCGCGTCGATCCGCGAGCACTACCTGCGGGCGCTGAACGAACACCTCGACACGCTGCGCGAGCGCGCGGGGGAGGCGCGCATCGACTACGTGATGCTCGACACAGCGACGCCGTACGACAAGGCGCTCTCGACGTTCCTGCTGAACCGGAGTGCCCGGATATGAGGACAAATCACGAGTCACGGATCCCGAATCACGGACATGGACCGCGATTCGCGATTCGCGATTCGCGATTCGCGCACGCATGAGTTTCGTCAACGCCGGCCTGGTGGGATTCGCGGTGCTGGCCTCCATCCCCATCCTCATCCACCTCCTGCACCGCCCGCGGCCGAAGGCGCTCCCCTTCCCGAGCCTCCTCTTCCTCCAGCAGTGCACGCGCCGCAGCCGCGCCATCCACAAGCTTCGCCACTTCCTCCTCATGCTCCTGCGCGCCCTGGCGGTCGCGGGCATCGCGCTCGCCGTCGCCCGCCCGCGGATCGCCGGCGCCGCCCAGGCGGACGAGGGCGGCATCGCCGCCGCGCTCGTCGTCGACGACTCCTTCCGCCTCGCGTACCGCGACGGCGGCCTCTCGCGCTTCGACGAGGCGCGCGACCGCGCGCTCAACGTGCTGGCGACGGTCCCCCCCGGAACGCCCTGCACGCTCGTCATGGCGTCGGGCGAGTCGTCCGCGCTCCTGCCCGACCCGACGCCGCTGCGCGCGGAACTGATGCGCACGCGCGTCTCCGACCTCTCGTCGCCGCTCCTGCCCGCGATCGTCGAAGCGTGCCGCCTGCTCGAGGAGGCGGGCGGGCGCCGGCGCGAGATCCACGTCTTCACGGACCTCGCGCGCTGCGCCTGGACCGGCGCGGCCGCGAACGCCCTCGCGCCGCTCGCCGACGCGACGGTCTACGTGCACGACGTCGGCCGCGACAAGCCCTCGAACCTCGCCGTGACCAGGCTCGACGTGTCTCCGCGCTCGCCGCAGTCCGGCCGCCCGATCGAAGTCGCCGCGACCGTCGCGGGCTGGGGAACGTCCGGACCGGTGAGCGTCGTCCTCGAACGCGGCGACGGACGCCGCGAGGAGCGCCTCGTCAGCGTGCCCGACGGCGGCACGGCCATCGCGCGCTTCCAGTTCGTGCCGGAGTCGGCCTCCGTCGCGCACGGCGTCGTGCGCATCCAGACCCCGGATCCGCTGGCGCCCGACAACGAACGGGGCTACGCCATCCCGGTGAACGCGCCGCTGCGCCTCCTGGCGCTGGAGCCCGGCGCGATGCCGCCCTACGTGTCGTTCGCGCTCGCGCCGCCGACGCTGTCGCAGCGGCGGCCGACCGAGGTGACCGTGGCCGACCGCGCGATCGACGCCAAGGGCTTCGACGGCGTCTTCATCACGGATCCGTCCGCGCTCGCGCAGGAGGAGGTGCACCGACTCGCGGGCTGGGTTCAGCAAGGCGGCGGGATGGTCGTCTTCGCCTGCTCCTCGGCCACCGCGATGAACGCGCTCGGGGCGGCGGGACTCGCGCCGGCGTGCGGAGCCGAGAAGGAGGTCGCGCCCCCGCAGCACCCCTCGCCCTCGTCGATCGACCATCCCGCGCTCGCGGGTTTCAAGGCGGGCCGCAACGGCGACCTGTCGGCGCCGGAGATTACCCGGCGCCTCGCGGTGAAGCCCGACGCGCGATGGAGGGTCGCCCTGCGGACGCTCGACGGCGAGCCCGCGGTGTGCGAGGCGGCGCTGGGGCGCGGCCGCGTCGTCTTCTTCGCCTTCTCGCTCAACGGCTGGACCGACCTCCCGAAGCTCCCGTGCTTCGTGCCGATGCTCCACGAGCTCGCGCGGCACCTCTCGCGCGCCGCGGGCGCCGAGCGCGACGTGCTCGTGGGCACGCCGGTCGTCCTCGAGCTGCGCCAGCGGCTCGTCGAGTCGTCGTTCACGCTCACGAGCCTGGGGACGGGCGAGCGCGAGTCGCGCCGCGCCGAGCCGGGCACCTACACGCTGCCGGTCGCGGCCGCGCTGAAGCCGGGTCGGTGGTCGGTCGAGTTCCGCGCGGAGGACGGCCCGCAGGTGCGGCCGTTCGCCGTGAACCTTGACACCTCCGCGAGCGACCCCACGCGACTCGAGCCCGAGGCGGTGGCGAAGCTCCTGCCGCAGAGCCGCGTGCTCTTCACGTACGACCGGGCGGGTGCGGCGGCGGTGAGGTCGCAGAGGACGGGAGCCGAGTTCACGACGGTGATTCTGCTCCTGATCGTGGTCATCCTGCTCTTCGAAGTCTGGCTGTCTTCGAGACTATGAAAGAGATGAAACACCAGAGGACTCAGAGGACTCAGAGGACTCCGAGAGCTTCCTCTCTGCGTCCTCAGCGTCCTGTGCTGTTAGCTTCCTATGTCTGAGTTCCAGCTCGATCCAAGAGTGCCGGTCCCGCTGATCGTCCTGATCGGCGCCGCGCTCCTCGTCTCCTCAGCGATCTCCCTCTGGCGGCTCCGCTCCCGCGTCCCGCTCCCTGGCGCCGTCGTGCTGGTTGGACTCCGCGCCTTCGCCGTCCTCGCCCTCGTGATCGCCCTCCTCGGCCCGTCGGCCGTCAGCCGCGAAACGATCACGATCCGTCCGCCCGTCCTCCTCCTCGCCGACGCGTCGGGCAGCATGTCGCTGCGCGACCGGCCCGACCGCCCGCCGCGCCGTACGCAGCTCGCGCTCTGGGCGCGCGACGCCAGGCCCGCGCTCGACCGCCTGCGCGCGAAAGCCGACGTCTCGCTCTTCGACTTCGGCCGCGAGCCCGTCGCCGTCTCCGAGTTCTCCGAGACCGCCGGCGACCGCCTCACCGCGGTCGGCGACGCGATCTCCGCCTCGCTCCGCCGCACGCGCGGCCGCACGGGCGCCGCGCTCGTCGTCTTCTCCGACGGCCGCAACACGTTCGGAGGCGACCCGCTCCGCGCGGCGGCCCAGGCGCGGGAGCGCGGCGTCCGCGTCCACGCCGTCGTCATCGGCGAAGCGCAGAACGCGATGCTCCGCGACCGCCGCATCACGAACCTCCTCTGCCCGAGCGTCGCGCAGGTCAACTCCGCCGTCGCCATCAACGCCTTCCTCGCCGCCTCGGGCGAGAAGGGCAACTCGATGAAGGTCGCCCTGCGGGTCGACGACCAGATCGTCGACGCGCGCGACGTCGTCGCGGACCAGGACGCGTTCTCGACCAAGCTCACGTTCCTCTACACGCCGTCCGAGGCGGGCGAGAAGAAGGTGCGCGTGTCCGTCGAGACGGTCGACGGCGAGTTCGACGCCTCCAACAACGCGCTCGACACGCTCCTGCGCGTGACGCAGAAGGACCTGCGCATCCTCTACATCGAGGGCAAGCTGCGCTGGGACTACACGTTCCTCCGGCGCGCGCTCGCGCAGATCCCCGGCGCGCACTTCCAGACCGCGAACCTTTTCGCCGACGCCGCCGGCGGGCCCGGCCCCAGGCCCGAGCAGGTGAAAGACTTCAACGTGGTGATCGTCGGCGACGTCCGCGCCGCGTCGCTGACGCGCCCGTTCATCGACGCGCTCGACCAGGCCGTGCGCGAGCGCGAGACGGGCCTCCTCTTCCTCGCGGGTCCGTCCAACCTCGCCTCCGACGCGGGCTGGCGCGACACGCCCATGGAGGCGATCCTCCCCTTCGAGCTCGACGGCTCGAAGCCGCCCGACGAGAGCCCCACGCTCGTCCGGCTCACCTCGCAGGGCCTCAGCCACTTCGCCGTCGCGCTCGAACGCGACATGGGCGTCAACATGAAGACGTGGCAGCAGATGCCCAAGCTCGAGGCCGTCGCGCGCGTCGGCCAGATCAAGCCCGGCGGATTCACGCTCGCGACGACCGACGCGGACCAGCCGCTTCTCGTCACGCAGACGTACGGCAAGGGCCGCGTGCTCGCGTTCCTCGCGGAGACGGCCTGGAAGTGGGCGCTCGAGAGCGACGAGTCCGCGGAGCGCTACCGCCGCTTCTGGCACCAGTGCGTGCTCTGGCTCGCGAAGAAGGAGAAGCAGCAGAAGCGCATCTGGCTCGACCTCCCGCGCTACCTGTATCTCGTCGGCGACCCCGTCGAGGTGACCGTGACCGTCGAGGATCCGCCGGGCACGCCCGCGCCCGACGCATCCGTGCAGGTGACGCTCGAGGGGCCGCGCGGCGCGCTCCCGGCGCAGCCCGCCGCGTACTACGGCGGCGCGTATCACGCGACGCTCGTCCCGCCCGAGCCCGGCGACTACACCGTGAAGGTGGAAGCCAGGCTCAAGAACGAGCACGTCGGCAGTCCGGCCGCGAAGTTCCACGTCGTCGCCCCCAGCGCGGAATTCGAGCAGCCCGGCGCGGCGCCCGAGGCGCTGATGGCGCTCGCCACCGCGGGCGGCGGCACGTGCCGCGCGCTCCCGGACGCGACGAGCCTCATCGAGGCCCTGGAGCGCGAGGCGCAGCCGGCCCGCGTCGAGCGCGTCCAGCGGCGGACGCTCTGGGACCGCGCGTGGCTCATCCTGCTCTTCGTGGCCGCGCTCGGCGTCGAATGGGTGTTGAGAAAAGCCTATCGTCTCGTATGAACCGCCAGGCCAACAGGGAGCCAGCCGCCAGGGCGCCAGGGCGCCAGGCGGAGAGGGTCCATTCTCCTGGCGTCGTGGCGTCCTGGCGGATCAACGCTCCTGGCGCTCCTTCCTGGCGGCTTCCATGACAAAGTCGAAGAGCATCGCGACGCAGATCTCTCGCGTCAAGGCGCGCATCAAGCTCCTCGAGCTCGCCACGATGGCGCTCGCGCTGGCCACGTTCACGCTCGTCTTCCTCTCGACGGAGATCGTCCTCGACCGCCTCTACATCCTCGACCGCGCGTTCCGACTCGTCGCGTTCTGGGGCTACGTCGCGGTCGCCGGCGCCGGGCTCTTCTTCGCCATGGCCCTCGCCGCGCGGCCGATCAGCGACCTCTACGCCGCCCGCCTCGTCGAGAAGCACCATCCCCACCTCAACCAGAGCCTCATCACGTACATCCAGATGCAGGCGGGCGACGCGAGCGGCTCCGAGTACGCGCAGCAGCTGATCGAGGAGCGCCTCTCGAACGACCTGAAGTCCGCGGACCTGCGCCACGTCGTCCGGAGCCGGCTCTTCTCGCTCGTCGTCACGGCCGCGCTCGTCGTCGCCGCCTTCGTCGGCACGTCCGCCGCCGTCGCCGGCCGCGGATTCGTCGTCTGCCTCGAGCGCGCCGTCGTCCCGTTCCGCTCCGTCGCCCCGCCGACGAAGACGCGCATCGTCGAGATCTCCCCCGGCGACACCGCGCGACTCACGGGAAGCGACGTCGCGATCGTCGCCCGCATGGAGGGCGACATCCCCGCGGAGGCGCGCGTCTACCTCTCCTACGAGGAGGGCGCCTGGTTCTTCGTCGACATGAAGTCCGAGCGAGACGGCTGGAAGGCGACCGTGCCGGGCGGCCAGTCGTCCTTCCGCTACTTCATCGCCGCCTCGGACACGCGCTCGGACATCCACGCGGTGCGCGTCCTGCCCCCGCCGATCCTCACGAACGTGCACGCGAGCGTCGACCTGCCGATCTACGCGGGCTCCAAGAAACGCGACTACGCGACGGGCGACATCGAGGTACTCCCCGGCAGCTACGTGGCGCTCCGAGGCACGCCGAACCGCCGCCTCCGCGGCGCGCAGGTCATCTTCGACCACGGCGAGAAGGTCCAGATGCGCCTCGTCGGCGACGAGCGCGCCATCGCCGAGTTCAACGCGACGCGCAGCGCCGTGTACCGGGTGCACCTGGAGGACGAGTACGGCCTCACGAACCCGGTGCCGCAGACGTTCCGCATCGAGGTGCGCGACGACCGCGCGCCCGACGTCTCGATCGCCAGCCCCGCTCCGGTGCACGAGTTCGCGCCCGCGGGCGACGTCGACATCGTCGTCGACGCCGTCGACGACTACGCGCTCGACAAGGTCGAGCTCATCCTCCGCCGCCGCGGCCAGAAACCGTCGCGGATCGTCCTGCCGCGCCCGTCGAACGGCCGCACGCACCAGGCTTTCACCGCCGGAGACCTCGGCCTGCGCGCGGGCGAGTCGCTCCTCTACTGGGCGGAGGCCGCCGACCACGCCCCCACGCCCAACCGCGGCCGCAGCGCGATCCACGTGCTCCACTGCCGCGCCAGCGCCGCCGAGGCGCTCGCCGCCTTCGACCCGCTCGCCAAACAGCTCCGCGACATCGCGGCCGATCCCGACGAGCGCGACCGCCTCGGCCTCGAGACGAAGACCGACCCGGACCCCGAGCGCGAGAAGAAGAAGCAGGAGGCGCTCGAGAAGCTGGCGAAGATCGCCGAGGAGCAGCGCAGGCTGTCCGACGAGCTCCGGAAGATCACCTCGGCCCAGCAGGACGAGCTCCAGAAGGTGCGCGAGGACCTCAAGCGCCTCGCGGCGGACCAGAAGAGAACGCGCGAGGAGTCGCGCGAGCTTCCCGCGCGCGGCGTGCAGCGGCAGGAGGCGCTCGCCGACCTGCTGGCGCGCGAGCTCATGGAGCAGCGCCAGCGCGCCGAGGCGATCCGGCGCCTGCTCGAGAAGCTCGCGCAGGACCCCAAGGCCTCCCCCGCGCGCCGCAAGGCGATCGCCGAGGCCGCCAGGAGGCTCGACAACGCCGCGCGCCGGCTCGACGAGGCGTCGCGCTCGATGGCGGACAAGTCGATCGGCGAGTCGCTCGACCGGCAGTCGGAGGCCTCGCGCGAAATGGACGCGGCGCTGGCGCAGCTGAGCGAGCAGCGCGCGAGCGAGATGTCGGCCGCCGACCGCAAGCGTCTCGAGGAGCTCGCCGAGCAGCAGAAGATGCTGCGCGAACGGACGGAGGACTTGCGCCGCAAGGGGGAGCTCGAACGCCTCCTCGACGAGTTGAAGGAAGCCGAGCGCGCCATGCAGGAGACGCAGCGGAGCCTGCAGCAGGGACAGGGCGATTCCGCCTCGGACTCCGCCGACGCGGCGGCGGACCGGCTCGAGAAGGCGGAGGAGGACGCGGGGCAGCCGGAGCCGGCGCCCGACCAGGTGCCGGAGGAGCTGGCGCTGGCGCTCGCGGAGCAGCTCCGCAAGATCCTCGCCGCGCAGAAGGAGATCAACGCGTCGACGGAAGGCGTCGACACGCGCCGCGCGCAGATCCTGTCGAAGGAGGACAGGGAGAAGCTCGAGGAGCTCGGCAAACGCGAGGACGAGCTCGCGCGCGACGTCGCGGACGTGCGCTCGCAGCTGGAGCAGGAGAGCGCGGAGGTCTACCGCTTCACGCTCGACGCGGTGCGCACGGACATGCTCGAGGTGCGCGAGCTCATGGCGGTGCGCACGCGCAGCGACGCCTACGTCCGTCACATCCAGGAGCAGATCGTCAAGCGCCTGGAGGAGCTGATCGACGCGCTCAAGCCCGCCAAGGGCGGAGGCGGCGGAGGCGGAGGCGGCAAGCCGGGACCGAAGGTCGGCCTGCTCGCGCAACTCAAGATGCTGCGGTCCATCCAGCGCGCGCTCGAGTCGCGGACGGCCGCGATCCGGACGCGGTACGACGGGCGGGAGACCGTGGAGATCGCGCCCGCCGACAAGCAGATCCTCGACCGGATCCTCCAGGAGCAGGAGGATCTGAGACGGCTGGTGACGAAACTGGCGGAGGAACTCAAATGACCCGCGACTCGCGATTCGTGACTCGTGATTCGCTTCTTGTCGTCCTCTTCCTCGCCCTCTCCTCCTCCCTCGCCTCGGCCCAGGACCTCCTCGATCAGGTCGCCGAGCTCATGGACGACGCGGTGCTCCAGATCCACCGTTCGTCGCGCAAGCCGAAGCCGGAGAAGCCGGCGGAGCACATCGACAAGGCGCTCGAGAGCCAGCGGGAGGTGCTGAAACTGCTCGATGCGTTCATCGAGCAGGTCGAGAAGGCGCCGGGCTGAAAGTCGGACTGCCAGCATGGCCCGGGCTGATCGGGCGGCGGCAGCGGGTCCGGTTCCGGATCCGGAAACGGTGGAGGCGGGGGCGGCGCCGGCAACGGCGGCGCGCAGGGTGACCAGAAGGGCGGCTCGGGCCAGCCGAAGGGGTCGCAGGGCTCATCGAACACCCCGGCGCAGAGCGGCGGGTCACCGGCGGGCGGAAGCGGAGGCTCCCCCACGATGCCGCCCGACGCGAAGACGGGAAAGCCCGGCGACGGCGTGAAGCCCGATCGCGCGTCCCCCCCGACGGCAATCCCGCCCAAGATCCAGGACGCTGAGAAGGTGGCGCGCGAGATCCTCGACAAGGTGGCGAAGGGCCGCATCACGCAGAAGGACATCGAGCGGCTCGGGCTGGCGCTCGACGACGTGCGCCAGTTCCTCAAGGAGGTCGAACGCGCGCGTTCGGCGCGTCCGACCGGCGAGCCCGGGAACGCCTCGCAACCACCGCCGACGTACGCGGAGCTGATCGAGGAGCTGAACAAGACGGTGAAGCAACCGAAGAAGCCGGAGGACGCGAAGAACGCAACGGGCGCGGGCGAAGGCAAGGGCACGCTCCGCGGCGTGATGGACGCGGTAAAGGACTCGGTCGACCTCGAATACCAGGACGTGCTGGAGGAGTACTACCGCAGCCTCGCGGACCCGAACTGGCGGAAGAGGAAATAGCGAAAGCGGCGGTCCTGGGGGCCATCGGACTGTTGTCTTTTCGCAACAGGGAGCGGCTGGACTGGGAAATCAGCGGATTTTCAAGGCCTCGCAAGAAAATCTGCGGCTTCCCGGATTTTCATGCGAAAACTTTTCGCCGGGAACGCACACCTAGGTATGAGAAGAGTCGCGAGTGTGGCGAGGACGGCCGGAATGGGACCGGCAGTATGCGACATAAAAATGCTTTTACGTTTGGACCACCCCCGGGGGTGGTGAGCGGCTCCCAACGCTCCCGCAGTAGCCAACGCCGAGTGCCGATGCGTGACCTCCGATCCGTGATTCGCAATCTCAGACGGATCACCGCTCGGTGAACGTCCCGCGGTTGTCCTCCGCCAACCCCTTGAGGAACGCCCGACCTCCGTCCTTGGTCTCGATGCCGATCGTGTGAATCACGAGCGACGGCCGCGCGTTCCACTCCTTGACCGCCGCGCGAATCTTGAGCGGATCCACCACCCCCGCCTCCCGACAGTCCTCCCGCAGCCACGGCTGACCGTCCGAGAGCAGGTAGACGGTGTCCACCTCCGCTCGCGTCACCGTGTACCCGGGCCGGCCGACCCCCGCGAACGTGAACGCCTTCTTCATCGACTCGTACACGTCCGTGCCGAGCACCAGCCCCACCTCGTCGATGTACTTGAACGCCTTCTCGCGCGACTTCCGATCGAGCGTCGCCATCTCCTCGCCGAACGGCCACACGAAGTGGTTGAAGAAGACGATGTTGAAGCGCGTCCCGTCCGGCAGTTTCGCGAGCGCGCGCTTCAGCTCGTACTTCGCCACGTCGATCTTCCGGCCCCCCTTCAACTTGATGTCCCCCGCCGGATCCCGGCCCGGGCCCGACGCCACGTCCGCCGGCGGCTTCCACGCCGCCGGCTGCGCCATCGAGTTCGACGCGTCGAGCACGAAGAGCAACCGCCGCGACGTGATCGGAACGCCGTAGAACGTCGTCGCACCCTCCGGCGCCGCGCCCCGGTCCGCCGCCTCGGGCCTCCTCGTCCCGGCCCGCACCGCGTCGCCGTTGCGATCCCACCAGTCGCGCCACGCGGCCGCGTTTCCGTGACGGTCGACTCCCGTCAGCGTGACAAGCACCGCGTTCACCTCGTCCTTCACGCGCCCGTCGACGCGATCGAGCGCCGCGATGAGCGCGGGCACCTCGTCAAGCGCGCGCAGGCTCTCCAGCATCCGCGCCGCCGCGACGGCCGCCCGCCAGTACTCGTCCGTCAGCCGCTCGGCGACCGCCTTCGCCGCGAACCTCGCCCCCCGCGCCGCCAGCGCCTCGATGATCGCGACGCGCACCAGCGCGTCCTTCTCCTTCGGCAGCTGGTCGGCAAGCGCGCACGCGGCCGCGAGGTCGCCCACGCGCCCTAGCGCCTCCGCGACCGCCACGCGCTCCGGCCCGTTCCCCTTCAGCAGCGTCACGAGCTCCGCCGTCGCGGAGATCTTCCCGAACGACCGGCCGATCACGGCGCGCACCGCGACCAGGCGATCGCACTTCGCCGACGCGTTGCAGTAGCCCACGTAGAGACGGTCGAACCGCTCCCGGTCCCCCGCCGCAAGCGGCTGTCCCGGGTCGGGCTGCATCTTGCGCACCGCGGAGGCCCACTCCTCCACGTCCCTCGCCAGGCGCGCCGCGACCGCCGTGCACCGCTCCAGCGCCCTGAGGAGCGACGGGATCGCCTTCACGCCCGCCGCCGCGATCGCGTCCGCCGCCTCGCCCGCCGACTTCTCGTCGACGTTCTCGATCGCCAGCACGAGGCGGTCGAACGACCGCTTCGCGTCGTCCTGGCACAGCCCCAGCAGCAGCAGCGCGGCGATCCTCATGCTACTTCTTCTCCTTGAGCGTGAGACCCCACTTGCGCGCGACCGCCGCGACGTCGACCTGCGCCGTCGACAGCAGCGCGAACGACTTGCCCGCGTCGTCGCGCGTCAGCCGCAGCACGCCGACGGTCTCGTCGAGCGCCGCGAAGAACTTCTCCGGGTCCGCGCCGTCCTTCTTCGCCTCGTACGTCAGGCTTGTCTGCCGGTGCGACTGAACCTTGAGCGCAACGCGCGCCTGCTTCGCCGCATCGACGAGCGCCGCGAGGTCGATCCCGGGGTCCGCCCAGACGACGTGCCCCCCGGACTCGGGCGTCACCTCCGTCACTCCCGCGACGGCGCGCAGCGTCCCGAGGAAGTCGTCGCCGCGGCCGCCGTCCTGCACGACGATCCGCATGGGACGGCAGAGCACCGCGGGCGCACCCGCCGACGCGCACGTCGACTCGAGCTTCGTCGCCTTGTCGAGAGCTCCCTTCCACTGCACGGCGATCTCGCGAAGCGGCATGTCGATTCGCACCGACTTGACCTCGGGCAGCTTCGCGATGGCCTTCTCGAGTCTGTCGGCGACGATCTGCGACGTGTAGAACCTGAGCGTCAGCGAATGGTCCGGCCCTGTGCCGCGGTCGCGAGGCTTGGGCATTCCGCCGCCGCCTCCGCCGCCCCCTCCGCCGGGCCCGCCGGGCCCCCCGGGTCCGCCAGGGCCGCCCACTTGCGCCGTGGCGACCGCCGCCATCGCCACAGCCAGAGCCGACGTCCAGATCGCGCGCTTCATTTCGCCTCCTGCAACTCGCACGCGACAACGCAAGAGCCGTGCCTGAGTTCCGGCGCGGATTTCGGCCGCAATCCGCGCTGTTTGTTGCAGCGGCTGCAACATCCGTTGCTCCCCGGCCAACTCTTTGTGCATCCCGTCGCGCAAGCCTCACTCGCAATTCGGGCACGCCGCTTGCGATACAATCAGGTCATGGCGGTGGACGACGCGGGCCGGCTCGGCCGCCGCGCCGTCGAGCGCGGGCTCATCACGGAGGAGCAGCTCCGCGAGTGCCTCGACCGCCAGTCGCAGACGCTCACCGATCCGCCGCCGCTGCTCGGCCAGATCTTCCTGCGACGCGGCTACCTCAGCGTCGAGCAGCTCGTCCAACTTCTCGGCGATCCGCCCCCGCCGACCGCCCCAACGGTCCCCATCCTTCCCGACCGATATCGCCTGCTCCACGTCATCGGCCGCGGCGCCACCGGCACCGTCCACCTCACCAGCGACGCCACGCTCGGCCGCACCGTCGCCGTCAAGATCCTGAACCCCGACGTCGCCGCCGCCACGAAGATGCGGCAGCGCTTCGAGGGCGAGGCGCGCGTGCTCGCCCGCCTCGACCACCCGGGCATCGTCCGCATCTACGACGCGGGCGCGACCGGCGACACGCTCTACATCGTCATGGAGTTCGTCGACGGCGAGCCGATCGACGACTTCTGCGCGCAGGAAAAGCCGGGGTTCCGCGGGATCGCCGCCCTCGTCGCGCAGGCGGCCGACGCCGTCCAGCACGCGCACGACCACGGCATCGTGCACCGCGACCTCAAGCCGGCGAACATGCTCGTGCGCCACGCGCCGGACGGCGCCCCCCGCGTGACCGTCATGGACTTCGGCCTCGCGCGCACGCTCCACGGGGGCTCGGCGCTCACCGCGCCCGGCGTCGTCCTCGGCACGCCGCTGTTCATGTCGCCCGAGCAGGTGCGCGGCGACGCCGCCGACGCCTCCTCCGACGTCTACGCGCTCGGCGCCGTGCTCTACGCGCTCCTCGCGCGACGGCCCCCGCATTCCGCGCCGCGCGAGTACGACCTCTTCCAGAAGATCCTGGCCGACGATCCCGCGCCCCCGTGCTCGATCGACCCGCGCCTCTCGCCGGAGCTCCAGAACATCTGCCTCAAGGCGCTCCGCAAGGAGCCGCGGCAGCGCTACGCGAACTCGGCCGCGCTGGCGTCGGACCTCCGCCGCTGGCTGGCGGGCGAGGCGATCTCCGCGCGCGCGCCGTCGCTGACCGGACGCGTGCTGCGCCACGCGCGCCGCCACGCCGCTCTCCTCGCCGTCGCGACCGTCGTCGTCGTCGCCGTCACCGTCGCGGGCGCGTGGCTCTCGCGCCGCTCCTCCGCGCGGGCGATGGCCGCCGAGGCGCGCGCGCGCTTCGACGCGGGCGACTTCGCCGGCGCGAAGGAGCTCCTCGACCGGGCGCGCGACACCGTCGCGATCGACGAGGTCCTCCTCCGCCGCTGCGAGCTGGAACTCCGGCGCGCCGCCGACATCGCCGAAGCGAGCCGCGACGAGGAGCGCGTGTTCGGCCCGGTCGAAGAGGAGATCAAGCGCCTCGCCGACACGCCCGACGGCTGGGCGCGCGCGCTGCGGCTCGTCGAGGCGGGCCTCACGCGCTACGACCGCTCGTGGCGCGCGTGGGAGCGCAAGGCCGCGTTCCACGAGAAGCTGCGCCAGCACGAGGAGGCGCTCCTCGCCTACCGCCGCGCGTGCGACCTCAACCCGAAGCTGGCCTCCGCGCACTACCGATGCGGCTGCATCCTGATGGAGGCCCTCCTGCGCGTCGACGACGCGAAGCGCGAGTTCGAGAAGGCGATCGAGTGCGACCCGGCGCACGAGCTGGCGCGGGTCGCGCGCGCCCGCATCGCGGTGATCGAGAAGCGAAACGACGAGGCGCAGCGCCTGCTCGAGGAGGCGGAGCCCTACGCGAGAGGCGTGGCCGAGTTCCACTACCTCCGCGGATTCGTGACGGAGCTGCGGAACGATCTGCCGGCCGCCGTCGAGAGCTACACGCGGGCGATCGAGATCGACCCGCGCCACATGTCCTCGCTCAACAACCGCGCCGTCCTCTACGGCCGGCTCGGCGACCTCCCGCGCGCGGTCGACGAACTGACGCGCGTCATCGACATGATCCCCGACCATCCCGATGCGTACATCAACCGCGGCATCGCCCGCACGCGGCTCCACCAGCACGAGAAGGCGGTCGCCGATCTCCGGCACGCGCTCACGCTCGCTCCGCGCGATCCGACGGCCCACGCGAACCTCGGCCTCGCGCTGCGCTCGAAGGGCGACCCGCGCGCGGCGGCCGCGAGCCTGCGCGAGGCGCTCCAGTGGTCCAGCCTGCACTGGCCGGGCCGCCCGCACGTCGAGCGCGCGCTGCGCGACCTCGAGGAGCGCGGCT
>Ga0187893_10004752_pt1 | contig 25410 bp, 17 predicted proteins | sample MA1701074metaG_FD_139574 | JGI IMG/M metagenome (GOLD analysis project Ga0187893, IMG submission 139574) | White microbial mat communities from a basaltic lava cave in the Kipuka Kanohina Cave System on the Island of Hawaii, USA - MA170107-4 metaG ... | reverse complement strand
CTCGTTGGCGATGTCGTCGGCGTCGGGGATGCCGTTGGTGTTGCAGTCGCCGACGATGACCGGCTGCGGCCCGAGCGGGAACGGCTCGCAGCCCGGCTCCAGGCCCAGCAGCAGGCAGATGAACGGAGGGATGTCATTCGAGTCCACGACGCCGTTTCTATTCACGTCCGCGCGGCAGAACGCCCCCGGTTCGATGCACAGGGCTGACCCGAACAGGACGTTCACAAACGCCTGTATGTCCAGGCCGTTGATGGCACAGTCGGCCTCGACATCGCCGCGCAGACAGGGAAGGCAGCGGCCGGGGTCCTGCTGACAGAGGGCGCAATCGGGCAACGCCCGCAGCCAGTCCGGTCCGGGGCGCAGCGTGAAGAACACCCCCTGCTCGCCGTAGGCGGGCTGTCCCTGCGACCAGGCGACAGCGACCTGGTGGTCGGGACCGTAGGCCAGCGTGTGGCGGCCGGACGGCGCCAGGCGGGCCACGTCGTCGATGCCGTCGGACTCGTTCAGGCGGACCTCCCCGGCGCGGGCCGCGCCCCGCGGATCAAAATACCGGGCGCGGATGTCGATCGCATTTCCGGTGTGCAGGGCGTTCCAGGCGATGACGGAACTGCCGATGTCCGGGTCGGACCCGCCGGATGGGACCTTGAGGGCCACGACGGAGTGGGCGTTCTCGGGGTCGATAAGTGCGGTCGCGTCGCTGTCGACGACGAACATGCCGGGCCGGCCCTCGCCGGCATCGGGGTCGGGGTCGCGGAGCAGGTTCTGGCCGGCGTCGAACTTGAATCGGCGGGCGAAGACGCGGAAGTCGCTGCCGCACCCCGGTGGCGCAGGTCCGACCCACGTTGTGACCACGGTTCCGTCGTCACCAAAGGCAAGCGCAGGCGAGAGCTGAAAACTCTGTTCTACTTCCAATGCCGGCTCGTTCGCCCAGAGCGTCGGGCCGGCGCGCTCCGCGAGAACCTCGCCTGAAGCGGAGTAGATGCGGAGGGCGATGTTGAAAGGCGGCTCGGCTATTGACTGCTCGCCATCAGCCCAGGCGAGGGCGAACGCGCCGTCCACGGAGCGCATGGATACGCACGGATTCCAGCGGCCGGGGTAGCAGTAGGGCTCGCAATCCCGCACCACTTGGGGATACTGCCAAGTGGTGCCCCAGACCAGGCCGGATCCGCCGGGATCCACATCGGCCCACGAAGTCAACCCGACGCCGCCGTCGACGATTCCGACCGACGGGGTCAGTTGCGAATTGTTCTCCGGCGTCGTGATCGGCATCCCCGCCTGTGGTGGGGTGTTGCCCCAGTAGAAAAGCGATTCGATTACCGTCCAGGTTCCGCGGAAGCCCATGTGGGCGCAGTCCTGGCAGTTGACCACCCACCCGACCCGCACGAGGGCCTCGGGGGTGACGGCGATCGGCGGATCGAGGTGGAGCATCCCTTCGTCCACCGAAACGATCGCGGGGTCGGACAGCGCGGTCCCGTCGACATCGAACAACTGCACCAGGACGTCGGCGTAGTTGAACCGCAGGTAGAGCGTCTCCTGCCAGGCGACGGCGAATCGCCCGGTCGCGTCCATGCCCAGGGCGGGCCGATCGCCGGTCTCGGACAGCAGCGTTTCCACGACGGCGGTGGGCGGGTCGGTCGCATGCGCGGCCGAGTGCATCAGGAGAATGACGACCAAGAGTATGTCGGAAACTATGTTGCCTTTTTGTCTCTCTCTGGGCGCGGACTCTCTCTGCTCCATCCTCATGGCTCGTGCTCCTTCTTCAAGAAACCTGACTACGCGGCGCTCGGAGGCGCTGGACTATGACCGCATACGAAGCCCTCGGGACTTCGATTCAAACCTGCCCATCGACGCACACCGGCGCGCCGTCCGCTGCGCAATATGCCGGCCCCAGCGAGCAGCAATCAGCACGTCGCGGGCTCGGGAACCTCGTAGAGACGAAACGCCAATCCGCCTGTCGAATTGATGAACAGCCAGTCCGACAGGCCGGTATACACCGCGGAAAAACCGGCCTCACCAGCCAGGGAATACTCCCACCGGAATGTGCTGCTCAAGATTCCGGCCTGAACCACCTCCAACCAGTACCGCTGCCCGCCGCGCAACGGGATGGGCGACGACAGTGTCACCTCAAACAGGAATTCAGGAACGTTTAGGGCCACGAGGACATTGCGTCCGGTCCAAGTCCGGCTGGGATTCAGGAACGATTCCTCGTAGATCACGTCTCCCGGCAGCCCGTCGCCGGACCGGGCCTCGTAGAAACGCACCCGCATCGTCTCGTCGCCCGCCGGCGGCTGGTGGTCCTGCTGGAAACCCCCGTAGAACCCGTGCCACGAGAGCGACCCCGCCCAGGCGTCGCTGGGTAGCGTGAAGTCGTCCGCTACCTGTTGCGACATCTGCTGGCCGGTCATGGAGTTGATGAAGAGCGTGTCCGCCGCCGGCCCGCCGGAGTTGTGTGGCGGATGGTCGACCAGCACGAGTTGGCCCGCCGCCGGGGCGCAGAACGCCAGCGCCGCCAGCAGGGCCGACACGCAACGAGGAGTTTCAAACCGCATCCGCCGCCTCCCGCAACGCCCCTGTAGACCGGAAAACTCGTCGGACCTTACACCCTTTTTTCTCATTTTTTTGAGGATTCCGGTAACGTCCTTCAAGACAAGATGTTATGAACGAAAAACTTTGATCGTCTGCCCTTTGCGGGCCGGCTTTCCCAGCCGCCGGGGCGCAGAACGCCGCCAGCGTCAGGAAAAGACCGAGAAATGCGGCGATGCGGAGCATGGGGCTGCCGCGGTCCTTCCCGCCGAAAGGCGCACCAGCGTGCCGGGTGCCGGGTGCCGAGTGCCGAGTGCGCCTCGCGTGTACCCGGCCGACCATACCCGCCCCGGACCGGGCTGTCAAGACAAAACTGTAAAATATGTTAATGATCCTTCGCTCAGTCCGTATCGACCGGGAAGACGGCACGTCAGCGCGGGCACGAACGAATGGATGCGCAGACCGTTGAGACCGGGGCGGGCGGCATCCGCGGCTAGGTTGAGCGCCCGCCAAGGCGGGCACCCGCCGCGGCGGGTGCCACAGAGCGGCAGTGCGGGTGGCACATAACGGCGGCGCGCGGACAGGCGAGACGCCTGGGCCACAAAACGGCGGCGCAACGATTCCGGATGACTACCTGGATCAGGTTCCAAGTCGGGGCGTAGGACGGTCGGCGGGGACGCCGGCCGCTACAGGATCGAGGGAGCGGGGCGCGGCGTGGGATTCGCCGTCGCGGGCTATGTCCGAAGCGCGTCAGTCCGACTCGGGCGCGGCGCTGCCGGCGGGCGGAGGTTCCGATCCGTAGGGCTCTCCGGCCATCTGGCCGGCCCCGGCGTCCTTCAGGAACAGGTAGTAGAGTTTGCCCTCGCTGTAGGTGAAGCCGGCGCGGCGGCCGGGATCGTCGCCGATGCCGGTGTAGACGTCGCAGCGGCCGGCGGCGCGGATGGCCGCGCCGCGGTCCTGGTCCAGGGCGAAGCCCTTGTAGGGCCGGATGGAGTTGCCGTCCTCGCGGGGCAGCGAGGTGTCGAGGAAGGCAAGGCAGGCGCGGGGGAAGATGTCCTTGTCGGTGGCGATGCTGTAGAGGGGCGTGACCTTCTCGTTGAGGCAGCCGAACGGTCCGCCGGGCGCGGGCTGGAAGAACACGTAGCGCGGATTGCGGAAGACGTAGGGGTCGATGTCCTGCGGATGGGCGGCGAAGTATTCGAGCATCGCGTTGAGCGAGAGTTTCTCCTTGGGAATCCTGCCGTCGGCGACCATCAGTTTCCCGATCGAGACGTAGTCATGCCCGTTGTTGCCCGCGTAGCCGATCTCAAACAGGTTTCCGTCCGGCATCCTGATCTGGCCCGAGCCCTGCACCGTGACGACGTAGGACTGGAAGCGGTCGCCGAGCCAGACCAGTTCGTTGCCGGCGAGCATGGCCGAGGACTCGATTTCCTGCCGCGTCTTCCACGGGCCGCCGGCGGGGTTGCCCTCGACGTCCTTCTGGAACCCGGGCGGCAGTTTGTAAATGGGGTACCGCAACTGGGCGGTCTGTTGACGGCTGCCGTTGAAGATGGGCGTGTAGTAGCCGGTGTACAGGACCGTGCCGCGGTCGTCGCATCCGACGGAGATGTAGACGCCGAAGCGCTCGCGGATGATTCGGTTCAGATCGGCGGGGGACTGGGCCTCCGACAGGACGCCCAGGAACGCGTGGAGACTGGCGACGGCGTTCGCGTGCGTGATGTCGCCGTAGGGAAAGAAGCGCTGGCTGGATTTCTTTGACAGGTAGTTGAGACTGCGCTGGATCGCCTCCCGCAGGCCGGAACCCTGCGAGGTGTAAAACGCGGCTGAGAAGTCCGGGATCATCGCCGGGTCGGTGATCTTGCGCAGTGCGAGTTGGCCCGGCGGGAGCGGACGGTCGTAATCCTTTTCGGCCTGCTGGATGGGCACCGGCTCGGGCTTTGGGCAGCCGGTCAGCAGGAACAGGGACAGGATAATCGCGACGAGGAACACGGAACGGGTCATAGGTCCGACTCCTTTCGGCATGGGCGGGTCCGCGGACCGCGCCGGGGTCCGCGCGCCGGCCGCGCGAGGTCCGCGGCCGGCAGGACGGGACTTTACCCGCACCCGGCCCGGGTGCTCAAGCGCCCGCGCCGCAGGATTCATCGGCCGTGAGCGGCCCTTGCGACCACCCGGCGCGACCGCTCTAATCGCGGCCCCGCGTGCGGGAGTCGCGCGGCCGGGTCGGCTCCGAGGTCGAATCCGCCGCATCGGCCGCGCCGGCCGGACCCGACGCGGGGTTGCCGCCCACAATCTCGGGAGTAGCGCGTGAACGTCGCCGCATTGCAACGCCGCATCGAGAACCGCAAGGCCGTCATTGGGATTATCGGCATGGGCTATGTCGGCCTGCCGCTCGTGAGCACGTTTGCCCGTGCGGGGTTCCGCTGCCTGGGCTTCGACATCGACGCGAAGAAGGTTCGGCTGCTGAACGCGGGACGCAGTTACATCCGGCACATTTCGTCTGGCGTCATCGCGGACCTGGTCCGGTCAAAGCGATTCCGGGCCACGGCCAACATGAAGGAACTGAAGACGCCGGACGCGATCATCATCTGCGTGCCGACGCCGCTGAACAAGACGCGCGAGCCGGACATGACGTACGTCGAGGGGACGGCGCGGGCCGTGGCCGAGCGTTTGCGGCGCGGGCAACTGGTGGTTCTCGAGAGTACGACGTATCCGGGGACGACGCGCGAACTGGTGCAGCCGATCCTCGAGGCGACCGGGCTGAAGGTTGAGCGCGACTTCTTCCTTGCGTTTTCGCCTGAGCGCGAGGACCCCGGTCGGCGGGACTACAGCACGGCGACGATCCCGAAACTGGTGGGGGCCGTCGGGCGGCGGAGCCACCGGCTGGCGGTGGCGCTCTACCGGCAGGCGATCGCCCGCGTCGTGCCGGTGCGGAACTGCGAAATCGCGGAGGCGGCGAAAATCGTCGAGAACGTGTATCGCTCGGTGAACATCGCGATGGTGAATGAACTGAAGGTGGTGTTCGACAAGATGGGCATCGACGTGTGGGACGTGATCGACGCGGCGAAGACGAAGCCCTTCGGCTTCCAGGCGTTTTACCCCGGGCCGGGGCTGGGCGGGCACTGCATTCCCATCGACCCGTTTTATCTCACGTGGAAGGCGCGCGAGTTCGGGAAGCCGACGCGGTTCATCGAACTGGCGGGCGAGATTAACACGGCCATGCCGGAGTACGTGATCCACCGGATGACCGACGCGCTGAACGCGCGCGGCAAGCCCTTGCGCGGGGCGCGGGTGCTGGTGCTGGGGCTGGCGTACAAGAAGGACGTGGACGACCTGCGGGAAAGCCCGAGCATCGAGTTGATCGAGTTGCTCCGGGCGCGCGGCGCGCGGGTCGATTACAACGATCCGCACATTCCCCGCACGCATCGCGGGCGCGAGCACGATCTGCGGATGAAGTCCGTGCCGCTGACGCCGCAGCGGCTGGGGCGGTATGACTGCGTGCTGATCGCCACCGATCACAGCGCGTACGACTACGGCCAGATCGTGCGGCACGCGAAACTGGTGATCGACACGCGCAACGCGACGGCGTCGGTCCGCCGGGGGCGGGAAAGGGTCGTCAAGGCGTAAGCGTCAATTCAACGTCGGCACGATGTACCGCGAGGAAGACGGTTCATTCCGGCGCGGCGGCGTTGGCCAACGCCCGGAAGCGTGCCATCGCCTCGCGCATGTCGGCCGTCAGCGTGTACGAGAGCGTTTCGCACAGGTAACGCCGTGCCAGCGCCGCGGGCCAGCCGTGCGCGGCGGCCTCGCGCTGCGCGATCTCGGCGGCGCGGGCCACGCCGCGGTCGCGGGCCGACGCCAACAGGCGCTCGGCGGTCGACAGGTCCGGGACACCCCGTGCGCGTGTCCCGGGCAGGTCGGCTTCGGCGCGGCCGGCCCAGACGGCGAAGACGAAGGGCAGCCCGGTCAGGTGTCGCCACGCGCCGCCGAGGTCGACCTCGAAACCGTAGCCGCGCGGGGCCGCGGTGACGACCTTGTCGCCGATCAGCAGGACGGCGTCGGCATCGTCGGCGTCGGCCGCGCGCGCGTCGGAAGACGGGACGTCCCGCCGCAACGGCACGATCTGGACCTCGCGGCGGTACAGGTCGCGCCACAACACCCGCGCGAGCAGGACGGAGGTGCGCGAGTCCGGGTCGGCGTGCAGCCGCTCGACGCGGTCGGGAGGCCGGCGCGAGAACACGCGCACGGTGAGCGTCTCGGCCTGAGAGGCGATGCAGGCGTCCGAGACGGTCCGCAGCCGGCCTTCGCCGCGCCAGAGGTCGACCACGGGCAGCAGGGCGACATCCACTTCGCCGCGGTCGAGCAGGGCGTAGAGGTCGGCGGGCACGCGACGGATGAGCCGCACGTCCGTCCGGTCGGCCAGCCCCTCGACCAGCGGCCGCGCGTTCAGATACGAGACCGCGCCAACCGATAGAACCCCCGGCGGGCAGGCGGCGGCGCGGCCGGTCGCGTGGCCAGGAGACATCGGTGCGATGATACGGCGGCGCAGGCGGTCGAGACAGGTCCGGCGGCGGACGAGCGTGCCGGCTTAATGGGACGGGGGCCGCGGTGCGGCCCCGGTTGCGCGGCAGAGTATACGACGAGCGCAGACGCAGAGGTCTGCGGCTGAGGTAACCGGCTGAGGGTCGGTGGCACAGCAAGACTGTGGTACGCGGAGGATGGCCGAGGGCCGCCGCCGGGGTTCGTAGATTTCCGCCGGGGTGAACCCGGCGGCTCCTAGACATCCGCCGAGGTAAACGCGGCGGCGCGGGAGTTTACCGCCGGGATAAACCCGGCGGCTCGTGGGCGCGAGCGGCGCAGGGAATGATGCGAGGTGAGGTATGACCCCGATGACCGGGAACCCGGGACTACAGGACTTTCTCGTCCTGTTCATCAACTTTTTCTTTACGACGTTTACGACGCTGGCGACCGGCGCGCTGCGGGCCGTGCCCGGGCTGGTCCAACTGGGCATCAACCTGGTGTTCGGCGCGCTGTTCCCGCCGCAGCCGGGCTGACGGGCGGGGCCGGTTTGTGCCGGTCGCGGTCGTGGGGCGGATCCCGTTGGAAGCACAGGCGAGACGCCTGTGCCACAGGATCGGGTGACGCCACAGGCGAGAGGCCTGTGCCACTTGAAGCGCGTCAGGGAGCGGACTCGGCCCGGCCGTCGCGCCGCCGGCCGTGCTCGTCGTAGAGCGACAGGTCCCGGTCGCAGAGGGCCTTGGTCATGACCACGATCTGGCCCGTGTGGAAGGCGAAGTGCTCCACGACGTGAAAGACGGCCGCCAACCCGGAGACGCGGTAGCCCTGGATCTCGAATGTGCGGCCGAGGTCTTCGTCCGTCAGCCGGGCAAGAACCTCGTCCGCCTGATGCGCGGCGTCGGCCAGGCCGTCGAGCATCGGCCCGCGCGGCAGGGGGCCGCGCTGAGCGAACTCGGCCGGTCGATCGCGCTCAAACGTCCGCCCGTCCAGGCCGGCCGCGATCCACTGCATCAGGTTGCCGCGGAGGTGGAGCAGGAGGTTGCCGATGCTGTTGCTGTGGACGTTGGCGCGATGCCAGAGTTGGACATCGGAACAGAGGCCGGCGCAGCGCACGATCTGGGCGTGCAGGTCCGCCAGTTTGCGCCGCGCGTAACCGCGGAACTCCATCCCGAGCACGGTGGCCCTCCGCACCCGTCGGGCACCCGATCTTCCGGCGCTGTGCGGGCCGCTCAGCCCGCCTTGCGATCGCCCTCGGGGCGTCCGCCGCGGGCCTCGTCGTCGTCGCCGGATTTCTTCGACTTGTCCCCGGTTTCGGCGTGCTTCTCAAAGTCGCCGGCGCGGATCGTGAAGAGTTTCTCGACCGAGAGGTACTTCCGGAGGACCTTGTTCACGTCGTCGGCGGTGAGTTGGCGAATCTTCTCGAGTTCGTCCTCGGTGAACATCATCGTGCGCCCGAGATACTCCTGGCGGGCGAGCATCCCGGCGACCATGCCGTCGTTCGACAGGCGAACCTTGAACTGCTCGAAGTAGCCCTTTCGGCCTTCGTCCAGTTCCTTCTGAGTGATGCCTTCCTTGAGGATGCGCTCGATCTCCTCGCGGGCACAGCCGACGGCCTTTTCGCAATTCTGCGGGGCGCAGATGCCGAAGGCGATGAAGACGCCCGAGCGGTCCAGCGAACTGGCCTGGACCTGCGAGCCGCAGCCGTACGACAGGCCTTCCTTCTGGCGCAGGCGGTTGAACATGCGCGAGTTCGGATTTCCGCCGAGGAGATAGTTGCCCATCATGAGGGCGGGGTAATCGGGGTCGTCGTCGCGGATTTCGAGTGTCGTGCCCATGGCGAACAGACTGTTGGTCTTGTCGGGGGTGTTCATGACCTTGACGTCCGGCTTCACCGGCTTGTAGGGCATGGCGATCCGCTCGAAGGACACCGGGCTGTTCCACCCCTTGAGCAGATGTTCCGTCAGACTGCGGATCTCCGAGACGTCAAAATCTCCCACTACGGCCAGTTCGGCGTTGCCGGCCCCGAGGAACTCGGCGTGGGCCTTCTTCACGTCGTCCAGTTTCACGGCCTTGATCCGGTCAATCTGCTCGGTGAGGGTGGGGACATAGCGGACGTCCTGAGGCGGGTAGGGGGTCAGGCGGCGTCGCATCTCGACCATGGCCAGGGCCATCGGCTCGGAAAGTTGCTGCTCCAAACCGGTCAACATCTCCTTGCGCAGTTTCTCGAACTCCTTTTCGGGAAACGTCGATTCGCGCAGGCACTCGGCGACCAGTTCGAGTGTGGCGGGCAGGTTCTTGCGGACGGTCTGGATGTTGACCGCCAGCACGCCGGGGCCGCCGCCCGGGCCGCCGCCGCCGAAGTTCACGGCGGCCTTGAGTTTGTCGAACTGGTCCTTGATCTGCCTACGGGTGTGCTTGGACGTGCCCTTGTTGAGCATCGGCCCGATGAAGTCGACGGGGTCGGTGCGGCCGGTCAACTCCTTCTCGTTGCCGAAACGCAGGGTGAACGTCAGGTTGACCTTGCGTCCGCGGGTCTTTTTGGACAGCAGGGCCGATTTCAGGCCGAAGGGCATCCGGGCCCGCAGGGTGCGTGACTCGATGTGGGCCGGGGTGGCCTCGAAGTCCTCGCCCTGGGCCACTTCCTCGCTGCCGCGATAGTCCTTAAGCAGGGCGACGAGATCGGGCGGCGGCGGCACCGTCGTCCGGTCGGGCGTCTTGGTGGGCATGAACAAACCGACCGTTCGGTTGCTGGGCTTGAAGTAGGCCGAGGCGACGCGCTGCACGTCGGACGGCGTGACCTTTTTCATCCGGTCGCGGAAGAGGAACATCAGCCGCCAGTCGCCCATCGCGGCGAACTCCGACAGGCGAACGCCGACGCGGCCGCTGTCGTTGATCAGCAGGTCGAAGTCCCGCGCGTAGCGGTTCTTGGCGCGTTCGACCTCCTCGTCTGTGAATTTCTCGCCGGCCAGGCCATCGAGGACGCCGAGCATCACCTTGCGGACCTCGTCGAGCGGGCGGTCGGTGCGGACCTCGGCGATGATCTGAATGTAGCCCGGCTCGTTGAGGGGAAACGCCGCGCCCGAGACGCTCGTGGCCAGATGGGTCTCCACCAGGGCCTTGTAGAGGCGGCCGGTCTGGTCGGTGGTCAACACGTCCTCCAGGACCTCGACCGCCGGCATGTCGTCGTGGGCACCGTTGCAGATGTGATAGACGCATCCGATGGCTTGGACGTCGCCGACGCGGCGCAGCACGACTTCGCGTTCGCCGTCCTGGGCGGGTTCGACGGTGTAGGTCGGTTCCAGCACGCGGTCGGGCCTCGGGATCGCGCCGAACAGGGCGTTGATGCGGGTGAGGGCCTTGTCGGGGTCGAACTTGCCGGCCACGACCAGCATGGCATTGTCGGGCTGATAGTACTTGCGGTAGAAGGCCTGGAGCCGGTTGATCGGAACGCGCTCGATGTCCTCGCGCGAGCCAATGGTCGACTTGCCGTAGTTGTGCCAGAGGTAGGCGGTCGACGCCATCCGCTCCATGAGCACGCCGATGGGGTTGTTCTCGCCGGCCTCAAATTCGTTGCGGACGACGGAGAACTCGGATTCGAGGTCCTTCTTGGCGATGAAACTGTTGACCATGCGGTCGGCCTCGAGTTCCAGCGCGAAGTTGATGTTTTCGTCGGTCGAGGCCAACGTCTCGAAGTAGTTCGTCCGGTCGTACCAGGTCGTCCCGTTAAACTGGGCGCCGTGCTGCGGGAGGGATTCCCACACCTTGGGGAACTTGGGCGTGCCCTTGAATACCATGTGCTCCAGGAGGTGGGCCATGCCGGTTTCGCCGTAGCCCTCGTGGCGAGAGCCGACGAAATAGGTGACGTTGACCGTGACGGTCGGCTTCGACGGGTCTGGGAACAGCAGCACTTTCATCCCGTTGCCGAGCCGATACTCGGTGATGCCTTCCACCGTCGTGATTTTCTGCGGCGGCGAGAGGCGGACCTCCGGGCCGGCGAAGGCCGGCGCCGCGACGAGGCCGGCGACGAGCGCGAGAGCGGCCGGTCGGTAAGGACAGCGCGTCATGGGGGCAACTCCGAATCGGGCGTGGGTCGGTCGGGTCGCGCCGCGTAACTCGCGCGGCACGGTGCATCCGGAGCGTAGTCGGCAGCCCGGCCGACCCCTCCGAAGGCGGGGACATGATACCGGCGGCGGGCCGGCGGCACAATGGGGCCGGCCAGAGGCGCGGACGGCCGCGCCGGGTTCAACCGCCGGGGTAAACCCGGCGGCTCGTGAATCCCGGCGGCTCGTGAATCCCGGCGGCTCGTGAATCTACCGCCGGGGTAAACCCGGCGGCTCGTAGACACACGATGTTGGCTGAAAGCGGCGGCGTGCATCGGCCCGCGCGGCGGCGGTTTGACGCTTGCTGACGCTGCGCGTCTCGTGTTCTGCGAGAATTAGGGCCGGGTGAGCGGGGGGCCGACGATCCGCTCGGCGGCGCGTTCGCGCTGGTAGGTCTCGCGCAACACCGGGTCCTCGATCCAGACCCGCGCGGCGGACAGGAGCGCCGTCGACAGCCGGTCCATCTCGGCGGCCGTCCGGCGGGCGCGGAGGTCGCGTTCCAGTTTCGCGCGGACCTCATCAAACGTTCGCGTCGAGGGCGGCAGTCGTCGCTCGCAACGGAGGACGTGGTACTCAGCGTCGTAGTGGACGGGATGGCTGAACTGCCCCGGCTGAAGACGGAATGCGGCCTCGCGGAGGGTGGAAGGGAATCGTTCGTCGTTCCGGGAGAAGGCCGGCAGCAGCCCGCCCTCGCGGGCGGTCAGGGCGTTCTGGCTGAACCGGGCCGCGAGGGCCGCGAAGTCTTCGCCGCGCTCCAGGCGCGGCCGGAGCCGCTCGAACTCCCGCGGCGACGCGAGTTGGATGTGGCGGACCTCTACCTTTTCGCCGCACTGGCGCTCAAACTCGGCGCGCAGGGCATCATCGTCGATCGTCACGCGGCCGGCGGCGAGTTTGCGCAGATAGGCCTGGCGCGTCATGGCCGTGCGCAGTTCGGCGGCGGAGACGCCGGTGCGGCGGAGCCACATCTCGATGAGTTGGGCGCGGCGCGCGGACGTTGGGGGGGCCGCATCATCGTCGCCGTCCTGGTGGGCTGCCCGGATCGTGAGGTCGTATTCCGCGTCGATGTCGGCCTCGCTGATGTCGATCCCCGCGGCGCGCGCCGCCTGGCGGGCCGCCGCCAGGAGCATGCGCTGCTGGAGCGCGTTCAGCCCGAAGTCGCGCAGCAGGGCGGCGACCAGTTCGCGCCGGTCGATCGGCTCGTCGTTGACCCAGGCGACGGCGTCGACCCGCACCGGACGGGTGGCGGCGGCGGGGCGCGGCCGAACGTCGTCGACGGACGCGCGGGGCTCGGCCGCGGCGTCGTCCGGTTCGCCGGTGGCGCGGGTTTCGCGCTGCCAGGCCCCGGTAACGCCGCGGTCGGCCGGCGGCGGGGCGGTGGCGCAACCGGCTCCGAACGCGAGGACGGAGATCGCCAGGTGGAGTCTTGCTCGGGAAAGGAACCCGCTCCCTGACGGTCGCGGCTCGGATTTGGGTCGCGGTTGTCCTCGAATGCGCGCCATCGTCGGTCCTACGCTCGCCGAAAGGGTTCACGATCGCGCCGTGAACGGCGGACGTCCAGCCGCGGCAACTCGCCCCGCAGGCGCTCGGCCAGCGCCGCCAGGCCCGGCCGTTCGCTGGACCAGTGTCCGAGCGCGATCGCCGCCGCGCCCAGGGCGAGGTAGCGCAGGGCGTCATGGTGGCGGATTTCGCCGGTCACGACGGCGTCGCCCGGCCCGCAGGCGTCGTCCACGAGGTCGAAGGGGAGCGACCCGGCCGCGCCCGCGCAGACAAGGACCCGTCGCACCCGGAGTCGCGTCGAGCCGACCACGGTGGGGTTTAACGCGTTCGTGCGGCGGGCAAGCGTCCGCGCCAGCGCGCCGAGCGACGTGGGGCGTGCGAGCGTGCCGATCCGACCCTGACCGTAACGGGGCGACGGGATCGGTTCGAGCGGATAGATGTCGAGCGCCGGTTCTTCGTAGGGATGGGAGCGGCGGATTGCGCGGACCAGGGCGCCAACCGCGTCCCGCGTCGCGACGGCCTCGAGCCGGACCTCCGCCACCCGTTCAAGCCGGCCGCGGCGACCGACCTTCGGCGAGGCGCCCTCACTGCCGAAAAACGTCCCCTCGCCCGGCGTGCGGAAACTGCAATGCGAATACTGGCCGATCCGGCCCGCACCGGCCTCAAACATCGCCGCCGCGACGCGCTCCAACTGCGCCTCCGGAACAAAGACGACGACCTTGCACTCGGGCCGGTCGGCGGCGGGCATGCTTCGGAACGGGCGCGTATCCCGCGCGCCGCAGGCGGCGGCAAGGGCATCGTTCGTGCCGCCCGGCGCGGCGTCCCAGGCCGTGTGCGGCGAATAGACGGCGATCCCGCGCGCCAGGGCCTCGGCGGCCAAGGCCGACGGAGAATCGCGGCCCGGACGGATGGCGCGAATCGGCCGAAAGATGGGCGGGTGATAGGCCACGATGAGTCGGCATTGCTCCGCGACGGCCTCGTCGAGCACGGCCGGCGTCAGGTCGATCGCCAGGAGCGCGCGGGCGCACGCGCGGGGCGGGTCTCCCGCGAGCAGACCGACGTTGTCCCACTCGGCCGCGAGGCGCGGGGGCGCGATCCGGTCCAGGGCGGTACAGACGTCGCCGACGCGCGGCGGGGCCGAGGATCGCTGCATTCGTCGTCTGCCGGAGGGGCGGACGTTACGTTTCCTCGGCAAGGCGGCACTCCTTCCAGACCAGGTCGCGATAGGCCTCATGCAGGCGACGCGTGATCTCGCCCGGCTTCTCGTCACCGACGGCGTGGCGCTCGACCCGGCAGACCGGCATCACTTCGAAGATGCTGTTGGTCAGGAACAACTCGTCGGCCGCGAGCACGTCGTCGATCGTCAGCGGCCGTTCCTGGGAGGCGATCCGCTGGGCCGCTGCGAGTTCCAGCACGGCCGCCCGCGTGACGCCCGGCAGCGCGGGCGTGTCGATCGGGGGCGTCAGCAGCAGGCCGCCGCGCACGAGAAAGACGCTGCTGATGCATCCCTCGGCAAGGCGGCGTTCCTCGGTGAACCACAGGGCCTCGCCGCACTGCTTCCGTTGCGCCTCGCGCAGCGCCCGCAGCCGCGCCAAGTAGGAGAGGGTCTTGTGCCCCGCGAGCGGGTCGTGCCGGCACAGGCGGAAGTCGCTGAGGCAGACGGTCATCCCGCGCCGGTAGTGCTCCGGCGGGGTGGCCTCCACCTTCGTCGCGGTGATGAGGGTCGTACAGGGCGGCGGGCCGTCGTCGCGCTGCGCGTGCAGGTCGCCGGCGGTGACCGTGATCCGGACGCGGGCGTCGGCCAGTTCGTTGGCCTGCAACACCCGCTGGACGCCGCGCTCCAGGTCGCCGTCGTCCCAGGCCGCGGGCAATTCCAGCGTCGCCGCGGACTTCCGCATGCGGGCCAGGTGCGCGTCGAGGCGGAAGGGGGCGCGGCCGTAGGTGCGGAAGGTTTCGAACAGGCCGGCCCCGTGCAGCAGGCCGGCATCAAAGACGCTGATGCGGGCCTCGTCGCCCGGGACCACCCCTCCGTTGAGATAGACGCATTCCTGCATTCGTCGAACCAGTTCCGCCGGGGTGAACCCGGCGGCTCGCGAATCTACCGCCGGGGTAAACCCGGCGGCTCGTGTAACGCCGGCGGCTCGTCGACGTTCGTCTGCGCGGCCATGACACTCCGACCGACGACGCGCGTCAATCCCGCACCCGATGCCCCAACGCCCGGAACATCCCTTCCGCCTTCGCCAGCGTCTCGGCGTACTCCGCGTGCGGATCGGAATCGGCCACGATCCCGCCGCCGACCGAGACGAGCACCTCGCCGGGCGGCAGCACCAGTGTTCGGATGACAAGGTTCAGGGTGAGGTCGCCGTCGAGGCCGATCCACCCGATCGCCCCGCAGTACGGTCCGCGCGCGGAGCGTTCCAGTTCGCGGATGATCTGCATCGCCCGGACCTTCGGCGCGCCGCTGATCGACCCGCCGGGAAAGGCGGCCCGCAGCAGGTCGAGCGCGTCGCATTCGGGCCGGAGTTCGCCCCGCACGGTCGCCGCGCGATGAAAGACCGTCGGGTGCGCTTCCAGCGACCCCGGGTCCGTCACCTCGATCGAGCCGGGCCGGCAGACGCGGCCGAGGTCGTTCCGCTCCAGGTCGACGATCATCGTCAGTTCGGCGCGTTCCTTCTCGCTGGACTGCAATTCCCGCCGGGCGCGGGCGTCGGCCGCCGCGTCGCCGGTTCGCGGGCGCGTCCCCTTGATCGGCCGGGTCCGCACGACGCCGGCCCTCAGCGACAGGAACAATTCCGGCGACGAGGAGGCGACGGCCGCATCGGAGCCGAGGTCGATCATGGCCGCGAAGGCGGCGGGGTTCGCTTCGCGCAGCCGTTCGTAAATCTGCCAGGCCGGCTCGCGGCGCGGCCCGCGGAACCGCTGCGCCAGGTTGACCTGGAACACGTCGCCGGCGGCGATGTAGTCGAGGGCCCGGCGGACCATCGCGCGGAACTGCGCGGGCGTCGAGTCCGAGCGGAGGCGACGACGACGGGTGGCAGTCGGACCGGCGGGGCGTTCCGTTGGGGCCTCCTTTGCACGGTCCATCTGTGCTATGAGCCGGTCGAGCCGATCGGCCAGCGGCGACCGCGAGCGCGGTAATTCGGCGCCGGCCGCGTACCAACGGCCGGTCTCGTGGTCTTGTGCCAAGACGGTGTCATACAGCCCCCACCACGCCAGCGGCAGCGGCAACCGATGACGCGGCCGGCCGACCCGCGGCTCGATGAAGGCCCCGGCCTCGTAAGAGACGTAGCCCACCCAGCCGGCTGTCCATGGAGGGCCGTCTGCCGGGGGCGAGCGCTTCCGCCACGGCCGCAGAGACTTCGATAATCGTTCAAACGGGTCGCGCCAGCCGCCGATCCGTACCGCGGCCACCGGATCGCAGCCGTAGAAACTCCACCGGCCGGCCTCGCCGCCGCGAAAGACGGATTCAAGCGCGAAGGCATGTGGCCGGCGGGCGAGCCACGCTCGCAGCGCGAGGGGATCGACCGGGCGTGCCAGCAGCCGCACACCTTCCCGGGTCGGCCGGCCGAAACTGATCCTCGCACCACGCCGTGCCATGTTCCGGGCGATGATACGGAAGGCGTCGCGGGTGGGGCGAATCGGGGTACACCCTTCCGCGCGTCCCGTCCGTGACGACGAGCGTAAACTCTTGTATTTCTCCATCTTGGCGACACGTGGGCAGGACGTAGCATTGTTCTGGGAATCAGTATTCGAATGGGCAGTCGAAACCGACAGTCTGCCACGCTCTCCGTATCGCTGCTCCGCGGGCGCGCCGACCGCCGATCCGGCAGGATGGCCCCGCGCCGACGCGCCGCGATCCTGGTATTCACAGTGGGAGCGCTGGCGCTGCTGCTGCTGATCGGCGTCGGGCTGCTCTCGAGCGTGCGCGGGCAGAGGCAGCGCATCGAGCGGCTGCGTGCGACGCTGGCGGAGCCGGCGGTCATGGACGGCGTGGTCGACGTCGTTCGCGCGCGCCTGCGGGCCGACCTGTGGGATGACTCGACCCGTCCGCCGACGTATCTCAACCAGAATCCCGCGACCCCGGTCTCGTGGGCACGGGAGGGCGCCGAGCCGTTCGACGCTCCCGGCCCATTCGACTCCTGGCTGGGATCGACGTCGCCCTATTTCGGAATCGCCTTTGACACGAACGGCGACGGCATTCAGGACGACCTGGTGGCGGTGTGGCGGCACCTGAGTTACCTCGGCTCCGACCTGCTGCTGACGGGCGGCGAGTTCAACTGGCCCGACAACGCGCGGACGAACGTCGTCGGCGACCCGACGATGTATAACGGGGCGGACCCCGACGCCGCGCTGCGAAACGTCCCCATCGTACTGACGCAGCCGGGCTGTCTGTCGCCCGCGAGTTGTCCGCCGCTGCCGGGTGCGACCACGAACGTCACCATCGCGCAGGCCCGGGCGGTCTGGAACCAGCCGGCCTTCGACCCGTGGCGGGCGACGCACCGGTTTCCCTATTTCGACACGAACCGAGACGGGCACGTGGACCTTTACGACGCGGACGGCGACGGGATCCCCGATTCGCCGATCAGTTTCGCGGTCCCCCGGCCGCGGCAGAAGGCGAGCGATCCGGGAGAACTCTACGCCGTCATCCGAGTCGTCGACAACGCCTCAATGATCAACGTGAACGCGGCGATGGCCCTCGATTCCAGCGGCGACGGCGCCTTCGACTCCTCGGACCTTTTCGGGAGCGGAGCCAACCCGGACTTCCAACTCCGGGGCCGGCGCGTCTGCGAAGTGGCGGTGGACTCGCCGCTTTCCGACGCCTCGCGCGTCAACCGGGGCCCGATCCTTGATGTGGACCGCGGTCCGGACCTATTGCAGTTTGTCGATTACAAATTGAACGGCGATCCCCTGCTCTCCGGGGTCGTCGGCGGGCCGAGTTATCACCTCGACGTGATCCGGCGGCGCCTGATCGGCGGCGCGCCGACGGGACGGTATCGCCTGTTCGGCGCGGCGGACGAGATGGCCCTGCGCCATCGCGGGTTGCTCGGGGCGTATCACTCCCAGCCGCAGGCGGTGTTCAGCAACGGCTTCGCGGAGACGCTCGGATGGACCCGCGGCTGGGACGCCGTCTCCGTGCCGCCGCAGTATGACTATACCGAGCCGTGGCGCTGGTGCCGGCTGAACGCCGTCACGGAGCGGTTCGACCAGCCGCCCAATCGCAAGGGCTGGACCTCGCTGCTTGATCCCGACGTTGCGACGTATCCCTGGGCGATCCGCCGGTCGCTGTTCACGACGCAGAGTCTGAGTTCGTCGCGGGTGCCGGGGGCTCCGCTCGCCCCGCTGCCGGGCCTCGGCTCCTACATTCTCGACCGCACCAACGCCTCCGCGGCGGCGGGGACGGCGGTGGTGCCCGCGCCGACCGGCGCGGCGGCGGAAGAGATGGTCTCGCTCGTGCCGCGGTGGGGATCGGCGGCGACGCCGCGCAACCCGACGGTGGGGGAACTGGCAGAATACATCGCCGCGCTGGCCTCGGCCCTGCACCGCAGCGCGGGACTGTTCAATCTGCGGATCGACGGTCGCGACTTCGACGCCGACGATGCCTGGCAACTGGCCCTCAATATCGTCGATTACATGGACAACGACGACCGGCCGACCGTCATCCGCGACCCGACCGCGGGGCCGACGCTGGACGAACAGGTCCAGTATGTCGGCGTCGACGGCCAGCCGTTCCTCGGGAAGTACGCGGCGCGCGTGGTCTACGACTTGTCGGGCAACGCCGTCCCATCGCAGACGGTTTACGCCGTGGAAATCGTCAATCCGTACCGCACGCCGATCAACTCGGGCGGCGCGGGGTTCCGCGTCCGGGTCTGGGACCCAACCACGATGACGCTGGGGGCAACGTGTCCGCCCGCGCCGATCAACCCGCGCTCCCTGCCGGCGGCGACCGGGTCCACCGGCGCCACGCTGGGCAAGATCTACATCAACAGCGTCTCGGCCTCGATCAGTCCGGACGGCACGAGCCAGGTCTATTGCTCCTCGCTGTCGTTCGACCCCGGCAGCATCATCGTCCTGTACCGCACGCTGGAGGTCGAGCAGCTGAACAGCGTCGAATGGCCGATCGACGCGATGGTCGTGGGTTCGATTCCGGCGACCGGCCCCGCGGACTCGTCGGTCGTCCATCGCGGGCTGCGCGACCGAAACGAGTGGCGGTTGACGTCGGCGACGCTCGAATACGATACCCGACCCGGGCCGGGCCTCGACATGTCGGGAAGCGGGAACCTGCCTAACGTGCCGCCGTCGATGTGGGTGATGCGCAACCGCGGGTTGAGCGGCCGGTCGTTCGAGTCCGTGGGCGAAATCTCCCGCCTGCTGGCGATCGGCACCGTGCGCACCGCGCCGTTCGGCGCGCCGGGTTACAACTTCCGCACGCCGCCCGAGTACCTCGCCGGCGCATCCGCCTTTGACCTGGCCTACGGCCGCATCAACTTCGCCGACCCGAACGCGCGATCGGCGGCCGTGTTCCATGCCCTGTCGGGCGTATCGGCGATGCGCGACGGCTACGACAACGACGGGGACGGAATCGCCGACGAGCCGGCCGAGCCGGCCAAGGTGGCGTACCGGGTGGCCGGGCAGATCAACATCAATACCGCGCCGACCGCGGTGCTGCGGGCCGTGCCGTGGATGTTCAGCGCCGCCGGCAACTGGGACCTGGCGGCGGCGATCGTTTCGTACCGGGAGGGCCGGCCGATCAACTCCTTGCTCGGAAGCACGGCGGATCTGAGCGGCGCGCCCGATGCGGGGAACCCGCTCGAGCCGTTCCGCGCGATGTCGGACCTAGGGCGGGTGACGACGACCGATGCGCGCTTCGACGTGGCCCGATTCGCCGCGACGTACGGCGGAGCACCCCCCGCGCCGCTGGACAACGGCGGCAATCCGAACGCCCCGGAGCCGGACTATGACCGGACCAGCGACAACGTTCCGAACGACCTGAAGGACGTCCGCGCTCGCGACCTGTTTCTCGCCCGCTGGGGGAACCTCCTGACCACGCGCAGCGACGTGTTCACGGTCTACATCGTGCTGCTGGACGAGGAGGGGCGCTACGTCCGCCGCAGTCAGTTCACGGTGGACCGCAGCGCGTGCGCCGCCGAGGACTACGCGGGCCGGCCGCCCGTGCTGCCCCTCGTCGCGCACCGAGTCGACACGGACTATTTCGACGACACCCGCTAAATTGAGCCGCAATCGAAAGCATTCTGTGGCACCGCCGTCTCGGCGGTGCGCGCACAGGCGAGACGCCTGTGCCACAATGTATGAAACAATTTGGGGCTCTGCTTAGACCACGGACCCGCCGTTGAGGCGGCGGGGCCGCGATCCGCGGGACGATTGAAACCCGTCGGGGAACCGCTATGCTGCCCGCGCCGGCCGATGCCGCGCGTACAGGGTATTGCCGTGGTTTCGCGAAGGAACCGTCCGTCATTGTTCGAGGCCATGAGCCGCCAGTCCGCCTCTCGCGGCGTCGCGCCCCCGCGCGACCGCGAGCGGTGGTTGAGCGGTCGTCGCCCCGCCGAGTTCGATGAATCTGCCGCGCACCCGGTTTCGGAGGCCGTGCTCGCCGCCGAGGAGCCGCCCGCCGATGCGGTCGAGTCGGACCTGCGCGGGTCGCGGGCCGCGATGCATGCCGGTTCCGGAGCCCCGGGGGAGGTCGGTCGCACGCCGATCGCGTCGCTCTCGAACGGAAGACTGATGTTGTCGCTGGGCACCGTCGGGTGCATGGCGGCGGCGGCGTTCGTCTGCGTCGTGGCGCTGGCGGGCTACTCGGCCGGGCGGCGGGCTGCGGGCGTCCCGGCGGCGGCCTCCGCTCTGGAGGCGGTGCGTCCGGCGCGAAACCCGCTGCTTTCGTCGCAGCGTCCTGCCGGCCCCCCAGCCGGGACGCGCGTCGAGCGCGAGTCCGGCGACGCGGACCTCGCGCGGCTCATGGAGTCGCCGGCCGTCCGGGCGGTCTCGCCCCCGCCGGCGGCGCCACGGTCGGCGGAGCGAGCGGAGCAGGGCGGAGCGGCTGCCGCCCCGGCCCGGGCGTCGGCGAACCGGCCGGGCACGATCGGGGTCCGTCCGTTACAATTCCTCCAGATCGAATCGTTTCGGGGCGCGAAGGGAAGCGCGCGTCCGGACGTGCTGGCCGAGGTGCGGGACGTTCGCCGCTTTCTGTCGCAACGGGGCGTCGAGACGAAATGCCGCGAGACGACCGGCGGGTTCGTGCTGGTCAGCGCCCGGGGCTTTGAACCGCGCAGCCCGGAGATGCGGGAGTTCCAGCGGAAGATCGAGCAATACGGGCGGGAGTACCGCCGGTCGGGCGGGCGCTACGAATTCAAGGGCTGCTTTTTCATCGGCGAGGGCGTCTTGCCGGGTGAGGAGATCGAGTAAGCGGACCGGACTGACCGGAGAGCCGGGGCGTCCGTCCGGGCGTCTTTCGGTTTCGGGTTCCATCCGTCAGGCGGTGTCAGACCGTTCGAGGTGTCAGGAGACCATTCAAGATGTCGCTGGATCGTTCGCTTCGAAGCAAGGCGGCGCTGACGCGCCATCGCAACGTCCTGAACCGCGCGGAACGGCTTCGGATCCTGCGCGACCAGGAACGCTGGGAAGAATCGCGCTCCGTGTTCGGCCTGACGAAGGTGGCGCACCGCAAGGCGGCCGTCGGCAAGAAAGTCAAGGACGAGGCCAAGAAGGAGGCCGAGGCCGCCGCGGCTGCTGCGCCGGGCGCTGCGGCCGGAGAGGCCGCCGCGACCAAGCCCACGGCCGAAAAGGGCAAGGCCGTCGAGAAGGGCAAGGCCGTCGAGAAGGGCAAGGGCGCGGAAAAGAAGTCTGAGAAGAAATAAACGGCGCGTCGTTCGGCGGGGGTCGGCGGCGTCGTCATGCGCCCGGGCGGTCGGCGCGGACCCGTGAAAGCGAGCAGGCCCCGCCTGGCGACGGGGAGATGGATGAACCTCGGCGAGCGCCTTTCGCAGCGTGCGCGGTCCATCGAGTTCTCCGGCATCCGCCGCGCGTATGAACTGGCGGCGCGCCTGCCCAACCCGATCGACCTCTCGATCGGCCAGCCGGATTACGACGCCCCCGCCCCCGTCCGGCGGGCCGCCGCCGACGCCATCCTGGCGGGACATAATCGGTACGCGATGACGGCCGGGCTGCCCGCGCTGCGCGAGAAGGCCCGCGGGCGGCTTCGCGCGGAACTGGACTGGGACGCGTCGGTCATCATCACGAGCGGCGTTTCCGGGGGGCTGATGATTGCCCTGCTGGCGCTGCTCGATCCCGGCGACGAGGTGCTTTTCGCCGATCCCTATTTCGTCTCGTACCGACAACTCGTCCGCATGGTCGGCGGCCGGCCGGTTTCGGTGCCGTCGTACCCGGATTTTTCGTTTCCCGCCCGGGCCGTGGAGGCCGCGATCACGCCGCGCACGCGGGCCCTGATCCTCAACTCGCCGGGGAACCCGACCGGCCGCGTGCTGACCGAGGCCGAGGTCGAGGCCGCCGCCGATATCGCGCGGCGCCACGACCTGGCGCTGATCTCGGACGAGATATACCGCGACCTGACGTACGACGGCCCGAACCCCTGCCCCGCGCGATACGCGCCCGAACACACCATCCTGCTGCGCGGATGGAGCAAGACGTACGGAGTGACGGGCTGGCGCATCGGCTATCTCGCGGCGGCGGGGACGTTCGTGGATGAGATCGTGCGGCTCCAGCAGTACACGTACGTCTGCGCCCCGGCGATGGCGCAGGAGGCGATGGTCACGGCGCTGGATACCGACGTCAGCGAACATCGGCGCGACTACTCCCGCAAGCGCGACCTGGTGTGCGAACTCCTTGGGCCGGCGTTCCGGTTTGTTCGGCCGTCGGGAGGGTTTTACGTGTTTCCCGAGGCGCCGCGCGCGTTCTCCAGTTCGGAGGCGTTCTGCGCGGCCGCGGCGCAGGTCGGCGTCCTCGTGATCGCCGGAAGCGTCTTTTCCGACCGCGACACGCACTTCCGGATCAGTTACGCCGCTTCCGACGAGAAGATACGGACCGGCTGCGCCCGCCTGTGCGAACTCGCCGGCGGCCCGGCGACGCGCGACGCGTGAGCGGGCGTTCGGTCGGCGCCCGGCTATGATGGCGCGTCCCCGGTTCCCTGTGGCGCCCTGCGACGATGACGCGCTTCGCTCCGGCCAGACTGCCCGTTCCGCTGCTCATCGCGTCGGCCTGGATCGCGTGCGGCTGCGTCCAACCGACCGCGCCGCCCGACCGCGCCGGCCCGGGGGTCGGCCTCTCCGACGCCGCGCCGGTGTTTTCCGACCGGACCAACGAAGACCCGGCGGCGGCCGCGCCGCAGGCGCTGACGGTTGAATTCAGCGTGGTGCGCGTGGAGACGGAGGAGGGCGGCCTGCGACGCATCGAGCGGGTGTGGGATTTCGTCGACGAACAGGTCCTATCGGCCGCGCTGGCCCTGGGCCTGCGCGACAGCGGCCTCCGCGTCGGCGTCGGGCGCGGCGACGCGCGGCCGGCGGTCCGGGCGCTGCTCGACGACCTTCCCGACCGTCTGGCCAAGGAGGATCGCACACGCCCCAGCCCCGCGCGGCCGCTCGAACTGATCCTCAGCCATGCCGCCTACCCCCACACGGTTTTTTACGTGGACCGGCTGGGCGTTTCGAGCGGCCGGACGATCGCGGACGGTCGTCCGATCCTGCGTCTGGCGTATGAGTTGAAACCGCCGGACTGGGGCGAGGTCGCGGTTCGGGTGCTGCCCGAGATCCGCCAGCCCGAGGGCCCCTTGCGGTGGCAGCGGGTTGGACCCGACTACGTGCTGCTGCCGGAGTACCGCGGCGTGGTCTACACGGACTTGGAGTTCCGCGTCAGCATCCCGCGCGACGGATTCCTGCTGCTGGGTCCGACCGATGACGCGCGACGCCTGCCGCTGCTGGGGCGGGCGTTTTTCGTCGACTTGTCCGATGCGCGCCGGCGTGAGAGCATCTATGTCATCAGCCCGGTTCTGGGCCGCGCGCCGGGGGGAGCGGCGTTGGGCAACCGCGACGGGGCCGGGGCGTCCGCCTCGGGGGACGAGGTCGCCCGGAAGGCCGCCGTACCCTGAAGGACTGGAGCGTATCCGATGCAGCCGGTCGACGAGCGTTTCTACGAGGCCCTCGTCCGGACGGCGGGATTCGCGCTGATCGCGACCGATCCGGGGGGCAACGTTCGATTCTGGAACGAGCAGGCGGCGCGGGTGCTCGGCGGCCGATCGGAGCAATGGCCGGGCGCGGCCCTCGTCGACCTCTTTCCGGCGGAGAGCCGGTCGGGGTTCGCGGAGCATCTGCGGCGGGCGCTGGAGCGCGGGGAGGTCGGCGACCTCGAATTCTCGATGACCGGACCGGACGGTCAGGCCCGCACGTTCGCGGCCGTGGTCTCGCCCGTGGTCGGCGACGACGGCCGCACGATGGGCGCGGGCGTCGCGATGCGGGACATCACGCAGCGCAAGGTCCTGTCGCGGCGGGTGGGGAAGAAAAGGAAACTGGAGGCCCTGGGCGGGATGGCCAACGCCGTGGCCCACCATTTCAACAACATCCTCGCGGGGATGCAGACGAGCATCGACGCGGCGCTTCGGAGCGACAATCCGCGCCTGTTGCGGCGGACGCTTGAACTCGTGGCCGAATCGATCGGCCGCGCCACCCGCATCACGAACCAGTTGCTCTCCTTCGCGGAGGCCCGGCACGGCGAGGGCGAATGGGTCGACCTGAACGACGCGGTTGGGAAGTTCGTCGAGCGCCTGCGGCCGCAGGCGGCCGCCGCCGGCGTCGAACTGGACGCCGACCTGCGGCCGGTCACCCCGCGGGTGTTCGAGTCGCACCGACTCTATCCCGTGCTCGAGTCGCTGGCGCAGAACGCCCTCGAGGCGATGCGGTCCGGGGGGCGGCTGACGGTGCGGCTTTCCGGACAGGACGAGGAGGCGGTTATCGTCATCGCCGACACCGGCTGCGGCATCTCCCCGGAACACTTCGATCGGCTGTTCGAACCGTTCTTCACCACCCGGGGGCACCTGGGCGGCGGCACCGAGAGCAACGTCGGGCTGGGCCTGGCCGCGGTCCACGGGATGGTGGCCGAGATGGGAGGACGGATCTCGGTCGAATCGCAGGTGGGGGTGGGCACGACGATGGAAATCCGGCTGCCGCTCGCGCCGCCGGCCGAGGCGTGACGGGCGCTTCGTGACCGACGACGTCGACTTCGACGGCGGTGGCCGTTGCCTCCGCATGCGCCCTGCGGGGGGCCAATGCGATTGTTCGTCAAGAGGAGACGGCTCGGAGGCGCGACGGTCTGGATGAGCGTGGGATGGCGGGCTAGAGGGGTTCCCAGGTGAGGGGACGAGACGCCGTCCTGATCCGAACCGCGTGGCGCAAGCCCACGATTATTGTGGTCCGAGCCGCGGGCGCGAGTCGAAGATCCGCCGGGGCGGGCCCGCGGACCGTCCTGGCCCGAGCCGCGGGCGCATGCTCACGATTATTGTGGTCCGAGCCGCGGGCGCGAGCCCGCGGTCGTCCTGGTCCGAGGGCGCGAGCCCGCGGACGTCCTGGCCCGAGCCGGTCGCCGCGGCGGCCGGTTCACGGGCTCGGAGGCTCGGACCGGTCCACGGGCTCGCGCCCGTGGCTCGGAATGGAGGCGGTCCGCGGACTGGCGCCGGTGGATCGGGTGCGAGGGGGCTGATCCCAACGACCGGGCGGACAGGCGGCGGCCGTCGTGCATTCCGCAGGCGGATGAGCCG
>Ga0187893_10004751_pt1 | contig 25414 bp, 19 predicted proteins | sample MA1701074metaG_FD_139574 | JGI IMG/M metagenome (GOLD analysis project Ga0187893, IMG submission 139574) | White microbial mat communities from a basaltic lava cave in the Kipuka Kanohina Cave System on the Island of Hawaii, USA - MA170107-4 metaG ... | reverse complement strand
TCTGCGTCGCGACCTGCCACCGCTGTCGTACGTCCTGCACTCATCGCCCAATCGCGTGCATGTGTTCTGGCGTGTGGCTGGCTTCACGATCGAGCAGGCAGAGGCGCTGCAGAAGCAGCTCGCCCGCGAGCTCGGCACCGACGTAGCGGCCACGCCCTGCACGCAGACCACCCGTCTTCCTGGCTTCTTCAACCACAAGCCGGAGTACGGGGAGCCATATCTCGTGACGATCGAGTACCGCGATTCCACGCGTATCCACACGCCCGATGACTTCCCGACGCCCATCGTCCCGACGACGGCAACAGTGCCTGTTCGAGTGAGTCGGGGCATCGCGGTGAGATTCGATCGGGTGGAACGCGCGCGGCGGTACCTGGCCGCGCTCCCGGCCGCGACTGCCGGGCAGCACGGCGATCTCCACACGTTTCGGGTCTGCTGCCGGCTCGTGCGTGGCTTCGCGCTCTCTGACGCAGAGGCCCTCACCCTGCTCACCGATTGGAATGTCCGCTGTGAACCGCCGTGGGCCGAGCGCGAGCTCAGAGACAAGCTGGCTCGCGCGCGCCGGTATGGACGCGAACCCATTGGCGGTCTCTTGGAGGCGAACCGATGACGCCTCGAACCAGTTCTCCCGTGACCACGCGCGCGCCACACGGCCGTGCGTGTCACTCCTGTTCGCCGGCATCCACATCGATCCGTGCGAACACAGCCAACGCTGTCGGCCAAAGGCCCTCGGCGTTTTTCGAAGACCCCAACATCCAGGCACAAGGGCCAACTGGGGTCCGTCAACGATCATCCCCAACGAGCAGGCCACCCCAGGGAAGTTTGCTCGTACGGAGATGGTTGTCGGAGCCGATGCAGATCCGCTCAGCGGACGTACACGTGTCGGCTGTGTCGTGTCGGAACGTTGCGACCAAGGGAGAGGCGCGACGTGTCCGGCCCGGCAGTCGGACGCGATTCGGAGTGCCTCCTCGACGCGTACATCCGCCTCGGGAGTCACTGCTGAACCGTCCTCGTCTCAGCCAGGCGGCTCGGCCCAGGCCAGCCGCCTGGTGCACGCGTTCATGTCAGCTTGATGAGGAAGGACAAGTCTTATGGATACCGTCGTTCTTCGTGGCCCTGGACCCGTGAGTGATAGAGCGTCGGCTTCACTGCCCGAAACCGCGCGGCTTCTCGCTGTGACCGCGACATACCTACTGTCCGAGGAGGGACGGAAGGCGTCGCTGCTCGCCGGTGGCGACGGCCGCGCGGTCCAGCAGATGTCCATCCAGGTGCCCACGAGTCGCTTACATCTCGTCACCGTGGACGACGAGGGCGTCGCAAGGCTCAAGCTTCGGCCGCGGTATGAGCGCGACGGCGAGCAGCAGGTGATTCGCACCGACGCGCCACCCACGTACGACAGCCCGCCGTCCCTTGAAGACTTGTACCGGGAAGCCGCACGGAACCACGAGCTCGAGCGGGCGTACCACCAGCAACGCACGGCAGTTCGCACGGAACGTCGCGAGACGCAGCGCCAATTCCGCGCACAACTCGCGCAAGCGTTCATGAGCGATCGGCTTCAGCGCGCTCTCGTGCATCCCGCACCCTCGCCGAAGCGCTGCTATCTGACCGCCGAGCGCGGGCGCGTCCTGTTCGACGTCAATACGGACGAAGGGATTGCTCGGGAGGTGCCGCCCGAGGCCCATCGGCGCTTTCGGGCAGACCTCCGCGGCCACCGAGACGAGAACCTGCGCCAGCGCGCGGAGCAGCTCGCTCTGCATGAGGAGAAGAAGCGGCTGATCGCTGAGTGGATTGCTGCTCACGGTACGCCAGAGCAGCAGAGCCGACAAGCCGCAGGAGTGCTCCCGATGGCCGAGGCGATCGAAGCCATGACGGATCAAGCGTTTATGATCGTCGGCGACCGGCCGCGATACCTTCGCGACGGCGCGGACCGGCTCCAGGCACATTTGAGGCAGTCTCCGCGGTACGCGAATGCGGTCGTCACGTCAGCAGATCTGGTCGTGACCAGCAAGAGCGCGGCGCAGGCAACCGCGGCGCAGTGGGCGCTCGTGCAGGATCTCCAGGCGGCGCTTCTTGACGCCACTGTCAGCCTCCGCGTCCATCGTTTGGCGTGGAAGCCTGATCCACAAGCGCCCACCGTGACCGTGTACGGCGTACTCGTCACCTGCAAAGTCGGCCCGTTTACGTTCCGCCGTGAGTATGCCGCACCGGGAATCAACGGCGAACCTGTCGGCGAGTTGGCGGTCGTCGAGCAAACGGTTGGGTGATTGCAATGACGACTTGTCAGCCTTCAAGCGACACGGCCCACGACTTAGTTGGCAGCATTCCGCGAAGACGACACGCCGCCAAAGAGTCGACAGCACTGGCCAAGGCAGCGACGCTGCTCGACAGCCTTCGACGGACGCCAATGCTCAGGGGACGTCTCGATGAACGCAAGAGAATACTCCGCGGACTTGTCGAGACAACGCTGGCGGAACAGGGCGTTCTGCCACGTCTCGCGACGCGCGTGTCACTGCAACTCGTTCTCAAGCTCGCCGCGTGTGAGCTGGGCGATCAAACGACGTGGCGGGCCATCGGTGAGCAACTGCAGCGCGAGACTGAGTACTTGAAGGAGACGGTTGGCTTGGTTGAACGTCAGATCGTCGTGGGGCTTCCAAAACTTTCGGCAGCTCAGATTGAAAGCTTTCTCGTGGAACTCAATGCGAAGGATCCGGCCATCGCTCGCACTATTCTCAACGTGGCACTCGACGCCGCAGAGCCTCTGAGTGCTGGAAGACGATACGTAGTCGAGTATCGACGTGTGGCCAGACAACTCAAAGGGGTCGATCCCCAGATTGCCCGGACACTTGCAAACGCCACGTTCATGGCCAGGGTCCCTCGCGAGAAGGCCATGGATCATTTCAAACACTTCGCCGACTTGTTCGTGAAGTTCCGCGAGGATGTTGGTTTCGCGCGGACGGTCGCGAAGGCGGCGTTTCGAGCCCCGGATCCGGTCAAGGCCGCGAACGACTTTGTCGGGACCTACAACGCGGTCGTTTCGGAGCTGACGTTGGAAGGCGTCGAGGCCGACATCGCCAAGACTGTCGCCGGCATTGCGAGCCTGGGTTTCGAGCCAATGCCAACGGCGCACAAGCTGCTCAAGAATTTCGAGTCTGTTGTCAGTTTGGTCAAGGGTACTCACCCGTGGGTGGCACGGACCATCGCGCTGAGTGCGTGCCGCGCCGCCGACCCGTTAGCGATGGCACGCTCGTACATGAAGAACTACGATGACATCGTCCAGATGGTCGGCCGGATCGATCCTCGCCGCGCGCGCGAGGTTGCGACCCAAGCCTTTCGGTCGGACAATCCGCTCCGATGGGCGAAGCGGTATTTGAGCGAACTCCATCGAGCCGTGCAGTTACCGCACTCCACAGTACCGACACTCAGCGATTCTAAGGCGCCAGTGAAGCGGCAGAGCTCACCGCTTTGATCGGACGCGACTTAAGAGCTGCCCCTACATCTTTGCGCCGGCTGCTTCGGCTCACCATGCACGTGCCCTCGCCGCCAGTCCAATACAACCTCGATCCGCGGTGAGGTGATCGCTGACTTGAGCAGCGCATCGGCCGAGCGAAGCTTGCACCTGATGATGAAATTATTCGGCGCAGAGTGATGTGGTGTGCTAGCATCCCTCCTTGCCTTGGGTGCCCACGAGGGGCATAAAAGGGAAGTCCGGTGAAAATCCGGCGCGGTCCCGCCACTGTGAGTGAAGGCGCGTCGCTTCTAATAACCACTCGGCCCATCAGCCGGGGAAGGTGAAGCGACCAGCGAATCGGCAAGTTGCGATTCGCTCCTTCCAAGCCAGGAGACCTACCCAAGGATTCAGCGGTCGACTTTCTGCGACGACGGAAAGTGTGCACTGGAACCTTCGGCCTCCTGCCGTCTTTCCACACACGATTCTGTCGCCAACGTTAGTCCACCGCTTTCGCCCGCGGAGGCAACGTCATGGCTTGTACGGTCATTCGCCGTTCGTATCTTCGGCTGTTTTCCGCTCTCTTCCTGCTTCCCATCTGGTTGATTGCACCCGCTGCTTCCGCTCAAACGCGGAACACGCCCTCAGTGCCTGGCGTCGTCGTCGACGAAGTCGGCGGTGGCATCGCCGGCGCACGCGTGACGGTCACCGATGCCGACGGCGGCGTTGTGCAGACGACGACGGCTGATGCGGCGGGCGCGTTCTCGCTCAGCGATCTCGTTCCGGGCACCTACTCGGTGCTGGTCGAGATGCATCTCTTCTCGCCCCTCACGCTGCGCCTGACCGTGCCAGATTCCGGATCGGTCTCCGCTCTTCGCGCCGTGCTCAAGGCCGGCGGATTCGCCGAGACTGTCGTGGTCACCGCCCGGCGCGTGGGGACGCGCCTGTCAGAGACGCCCCAGAAGATCGAAGTCATCGACGCCACCGACATCGAACGATCGGTTGCGGCCGATCTGACGGATGTACTGAAGAAAAACTCCGGCGTCGATGTCGTTCAATATACGGGCGCGCTGTCGGGCGTCGGCATTCGCGGATTCCGACCGCAGATCTCAGGCATCAACAAACGGTCATTGCTGCTCATTGACGGCCGGCCATCAGGCGTCACGAATCTCGCGACGCTGCTCCTCGGCAACGTCGAGCGGATTGAAGTCCTCAAGGGTGCGGCGTCGTCGGTGTACGGCTCTTCGGCCATGGGCGGCGTCATCAACGTGATTACGCGCCAGTCGCGCGGCAAGGTCGGCGGCAACGTGCGGATCGGCGCCGGCAGCTTCGGCGCGACGGAGCTTGCGGGCCGCGCCGGCGGCAGCGCGTCGTCCAGAGTCGACTTCGACGCCGCCGTGAATGTTTTTGATCAGCGCAACGACATCCGCATGGGCAACGGCGTCACGCGCCCGGCGACGAGCTACAAGACGTATGACGGAGGGGGCCGCCTTGGCGTCGCGCTTGACGGTGGCTGGCGGCTGGATGGGCGCGCTGACCTCTACCGCGGCCGAGACATCAGCACGCCTCCCGACATCGCGGCCGGCACCATCGGCCAGGGCCGCAAGAACATCGAACGCAGTACCGGTGATGCGCGCCTGACCGGCCGAGCGGGCACGCACGATGTGTCATTTACCGGTTACGCCGCCGCAGAAAGCAGTCACCACTCGAACGTTACGACGAGCAACCCTCTTGATCTGCCGTTCCTGCCGTTCCTCTCCTTCGAAAGCGAACTCGACTGGGTTGGCGCGCAGGCCAAGGACTCGTGGAACTGGTCCAGGCGGAGCAGCGTCGTCTTGGGCTTCGACTACGAGAAAGTCACGAGCGTCAGCCGCTCCTATACGCGCACGGGCGACCAGGCGGCGCCGTTCTCGGCGAACAGCAACAAGCGCACCGCAGGCTTTTACGTCGAGAACACGTTGAAACTGCGAGATGGCCGCACGGTCGTTGCCGCTGGTGGGCGTATCGATCGCATTACCACCGAGACGGTCGATACGCCCCTCAAGACGAACTTCACGCCGTCTGAGACCACGTTCACGGTGTTCAATCCCAGCCTCGGCATCAAACAGGAATTGATCAAGGGCCTACGTGCGCACTTCGCGGTGGGGCGCGCGTTCATTCCAGCCGAGGCACTGATGCTGACCGGCTTCACGACGACCGTCGTCCGTGGGCGCACGCAGATCAGCCAGGGCAATCCCGACTTGAAGCCGGAACGCAGCACGTCGTTCGACGTCGGCGCCGAATGGACCGGCGCCAGCACGCGATTCGACGTCACCGCGTTCCGGACGGTGGTGAAAGATCGCTTTATCTCCAACGTCGTCGTGAGTAACCCGGCTCCGCCCGATCCGATCATCGTCTCCGTGAGGAACGGCTTGGATGCGCATATCAGCGGACTGGACCTGGAGGTCGAGCAGCGGCTCGGCAGTCGCGTGGGCGTGTTTGGCAACGCGACCCACTACTTCGCTCGCAAAGAGCGGCTCGCGACCGGAGCGGAGCAGGACATTCTCAACGTTGCCTTGAACACCGTGCGCGCCGGCGTGGACGTGGACTTCGGACGGCTCAGCACGCGCGTGTCGGGGCGCTACGTGCAGGGCCGTAAGGACAACGACTTCAGCGCGCCGGGCTTCCCCATCATCGACTACGAGAACTTCACGGTCGTTGACGCGAGCGCGACGTATCGCCTCGTGCGGCAGCATGCGATCGTCGTCGCGATCAACAACGTCTTCGACACGTTCTATTACGAAAAGGTGGGCTATCCGCTGCAAGGCGCCTCGTTCCGGCTGTCATACCGGCTGGGGTTCTAGTCATGTGGCGTGCTTGTCTGTGCGCCATCGTCGTATCCGGCGTGATCGTCGCAGCGCAGAGGCCGGCGCCTCGTGTTGCCGCGGCGAACCTCACGAGGGCGTGCGTCGAGACATTCGACGCGGCGGCCGACTACTTTCCTGACAAGGTCGCGATTGAGGACGCCACCAACTTCAGCGTCGAATACCGAACGTCCTACAAGATTGTCACGATCAAGGAGGCGTACGCGGGAGGACCCCGTGAACGATACGTGCTCGCGCAGTGCGGGACACCGCCACCACGACTCATAGGTGACCTGGCGGGCGCTCAGGTCGTGACCGTACCGGTGGGATCACTGTTCGCGTTCTCGACCACGCACTTGTCGCTGCTTGTCGATCTCGGCCGCGTCGACATCCTCACGGGCGTTGCGCAGCGCGACGTGGTCATGAGCCCCGAGGTGGAGGGGCGTATCAAGACCGGCAAGATTGCGGAGTTCGCCAAGGTCGGGCGCGTCATCGACGTCGAGCGCGTCGTCAGCGCGCGGCCATCGCTGCTGATGGCTGGTGGAACACCCAGCGCGACGTTCTCGGTGATTCGGCGTGCCGGCGTCCCGGTGGTCGCGAACACCGAATGGCTAGAGCTGACCGCGCTCGGACGCGCGGAATGGCTGAAATACATGGCGCTCTTTCTCAACGAAGAGCGCAAGGCGCAGACGTTGTATGGCGCGATGAAGAACCGGTACCAGTCGCTCAGCACACGCGCGACCGCTCGTCCCGATGCTGAGCGCCCGTTGGTGATGACCGGCCGCAGTACGCGTGGGATGTTCACCATTGCCGGCGGCCGTTCGTACGTCGCCGCGCTGATCACGGATGCGGGCGGGCGTTACGCGTGGGCAGACGACACCGCGGTCGGCTCGGCGTCTGTCGATCTCGAAGCGCAGATTCAGCGAGCGGCGAACGCCGACGTCTGGATCAACGGCGGTGGTTGGAAGAGTCTCGCCGTCATGCTGGAAGACGAGCCCAGATATGCCGCGTTCAAGGCCTACCGGCAGGGACAGGTGTGGGTCTACGAGCGTCGCGAAACGCCGACGGGAGGCAATGACTACTGGTCTCGCAGCGTGACGCGCCCGGACCTGGTGCTCGCCGACCTCGTCAAGATCTTCCATCCGACGCTCACGCCTGAGCATACGTTCGAATGGTACAAGCCGGTGCCGGCGCGGTAGCCGTATGACGAAGCGCGAGGCGGTGATTCTCGGGGGGCTGGTCGCGGCGGTGGGTGTGGTGTTTCTGCTGTCGCTCGCGCTAGGGTCGACGTCCATACCCTTGCGCCGCGTCATCATGGCGCTGATCGGAACGTTGCCGGACGAGGACACCTCCGGGATCGTGGTGACGACGATCCGGCTGCCTCGCTCCGTGACGGCTATGCTCGCCGGCGCCTCGCTGGCTGTTGCCGGCCTCCAGATGCAGACGCTGCTCAGGAACCCGCTCGCAGATCCGTTCGCGTTGGGCATTTCGTCTGGAGCGAGTCTCGGTGTCGCGCTGGTCGTGCTCGGCTCGGGCTATGGGGCAGCGGCGGCATTCGGCAACGCGATGGGCATGCGCGGCGACGCGCTCATCACCCTGGCGGCAATTATCGGCGCGGCCCTCGTGCTTGGGCTCGTCTTGGTCGTGTCCAGCCGTATTGCCAATCCGACCACGGTGCTGATTCTCGGCCTGATGTTCGGTTACGCCGTGTCGGCTATCGTGACCGTACTTGTTGGTGCCAGTCAGCCCGAGCGCCTGCAGCAATGGGCGCAGTGGGGATTTGGATCATTCTCTGGCGTGACCTGGCAGCGGCTGCGGCTCTTTGGGCCGTTGACCTTCTTCGGTGTGCTGATCGCGTCGGCGACCACGAAGCAGCTCAATGCATTGCTACTCGGCGAGAGCTACGCGCGATCGATGGGACTCGCGGTGAGACGCGCGCGCCTCTTGACGATGCTCGGGGCATCGGTGCTTGGCGCGGTCGTGACGGCCTTCTGCGGTCCGATTTCATTTCTCGGCATTGCCGTGCCGCATTTGTGTCGAGGCCTCCTCGGCACGTCCGATCATCGAGCCCTCGTGCCGGCAGTCGTGCTGATGGGAAGCGCCGTGGCGCTCGTGGCGCAGATTGTGTCCCTCTTGCCGGGTAGCGCGGGCGTGCTACCCCTGAATGCGGTGACCTCACTCATGGGAGCGCCGATTGTCGTGGCGGTGCTGCTGCGCAGCCGCCGCGGAGCATTCGCGGGATGACGCCGTACGCCGCGCCCGAGTTGTGCGCTGACCTCGAAGCCGCGCTGCGCACGCGAGACTTAGCCGTTGGGTATCGCACGCGGCGCGGGCGGCGCGCGGTCCTCGAGCACGTGAATCTCGCGGTGCGTCCCGGCGAACTCGTGTGCCTGCTCGGCCCGAACGGCATCGGGAAGTCGACCTTGCTGCGCACGCTCGCCAAGATGCAGCCAGCGTTGTGGGGCAGCGTTGAACTCGGCGGCGCCGACCTCCGCTCCATCACACACGCGGAGCTCGCCCGTCGTCTCGGCGTCGTGCTCACTGAGCGTGTCGCCGTGGAGGCGTTGCCGGTTCGTCGCATCGTGGAGCTCGGGCGCTATCCGCACTCTGGATGGTTCGGCCGGATCACCAACCGGGATCGCCACGTTGTCGACTGGGCGATCGGGGCCGTGGGGGCGAGGCACTTGGCCGAGTGCGACTTCAGCCGTCTGTCCGACGGCGAGCGGCAGCGCGTGATGATTGCGCGCGCGCTCGCGCAGGAGCCGGTGCTGCTGGTGCTCGACGAGCCGACGGCCTTCCTCGACGTGCCGTCTCGCGTCGAGTTGATGGGCCTTCTGCGTCAGCTGACGCGTGAAGGACCGCTGGCCGTCGTGGTCTCGACGCACGATCTCGAGTTGGCGTTGCGAACTGCCGATGTGGTCTGGCTCGTCATGCCGGGCGGCGAGCTCATGACGGGCGCTCCCGAAGACGTTGTCCTGTCCGGTGGGCTCGGGCAGGCGTTCGAAGGCCGTCATATTCGCTTTCACCCGGAAGAGCGCACTTTCAGGTTGCTCACCGGCGACCGCGGCGATGCCGTGGTCCACGGATCCGGTCTTCGTGCGTCGCTGGCCACGGCCGTGCTCGAGCGCGAGGGCTACTCCGTGGCGGCGGGATTCGAAGCGTGTGCCTTGTCTGTGCACGCCCACGAATCTGGATGGCGTGTGTTGACCGATGACGCCGAGTGGAGCGGCGCGGACTTCGCGTCTCTCGCGGTGTTTTTGCGCGGAAGGAGAACAGCGGCATGAGGAGTATCAGTACGATGCGAGGGGATGGTGGGGAAACCAGTCTCGCGGGCGGCGTGCGCGTATCGAAAGCGTCAGCACGCGTCGAAACCTACGGGACGATCGACGAACTGAATTCGAGCCTGGGATTCGCGCGGTCGATCTGCGAGGACGCCGAGATCGCGGCGCTTACAAAGACTGTCCAGCAGGACCTCTTCAGAATCGGATCGTCCCTGGCGACGCCGACCGAGAGCCCGAAGCCGCAGATTCTGATCGATTCGGCGCTGGTCGATCGTCTGACCGCCGAAGTCCATCGGATAGAGGCGATCGACGGGATGCTGGCGGACTGGTCGATTCCTGGCGAGCATCGCGCCGCTGCCGCCTTTGACGTGGCGAGGACGATCTGCCGCCGCGCCGAGCGCGCACTCGTGCGGCTGCAGGAAGCCGGCACCGTCGTGCAGCCAACGATCATGGCGTATGTGAATCGACTGTCGGACTTGTTGTGGTTGTTGGGCCGCAAGCTCGAGCACCACGCGGGCGTCAGCGGCTCCCTGCGCGAAGCCACCGGCAAGGCCGGCAACCGCTTCTCGCGTGCCTGGTGAGGAGGTTTCGATGACAACACAGACAGCAGATCGGCGCTACGACGTGATCGAGCAGCACCCGGACGATGCCGAGACGGCGTATGCGTACTTTCCACCGACTGAGGACTCGATGCGCTCGCTCGCGCAGGAGCTGTTCGGCACCTACTGGCGCTCGGTTGTCGTCGGGCCGTGCATCGAAGGCGCGGTGTTCGAGATCGCGTTCCAGTTGCCGCCGGAGATTCGGTACTCGGACGGGTATCTCACCATCGACCTCGGTCCGTGGCACTTCCACCTCTGCGTCGGTCCCCACAAGGGCAGTAGCTCTGAAGAACTGCGGAAGAACCGTCCCGTCGCGAAAGTGGCCTTCTTCGAGCGCCGCGGCAAGGGCTGCGGCGGCGGACGCTCCTGGGGCTTGCGCATGTGGAACGGCTACGGCGAGCAGATGACCACGGTGTTTCTGCCGAATCCGCGCATCAGCGACGAGCATCAATTGCTGAAGACGCCCGACTGGTCGCGTCTCGAGGCCTACTATCGCCTCCGATCACAGTTCCTCGGCGAGACGATGCCAGACGACTTCGAAGAGATCGCGCAGCGTCCGTTTCCTGCGCACGCGTGACGTGATGAGCAAGACGATGCGTCATGCGGCGTTATGGCTCGCAATTTGGTGCGCGGCGCTCCAGTCGGTCCACCTTCAGGCGGCGGGGCCTACGCGCATTGTCTCCACGTCGCCGAGCATCACCGAAACCCTCTTTGCGCTAGGGCTCGGCGATCGCGTTGTCGGCGTGTCGGCTTTTTGCCGGTTTCCTCCCGAGGTCGTGAAACTCCCGAAAGTCGGAACGTTCCTCAAACCTGATGCCGAGTTGATTGCCGGGCTTCGGCCGGACCTTGTTGTCGTTCACGAGGTGTCCACCGGTATTGACCGGAAGCTCACGTCGCTCCGCATCCCGTTCGTCGCCGTCGATCGCGGCACGCTCGGCAGCGTGTTCTCGTCGATTCGACAGATCGCGGCTGGCGCGGGCGTACCCACACGTGCTGACGCGCTGATCGCGGACATCGAGAGGCGATTGGATGCCGTGCGCCGCGCGGGCGGTGCCGCGCCACATCCGCGCGTGTTGTTCATCATCGGCCGGAGCCCTGGGAGGCTGGCGGATCTCGTCGCCGTTGGACCTGGCTCGTACATCAACGACCTGATCGAGATCGCCGGCGGCAAGAACGTGTTGGCGATCAAAGGACAGCCTGAGTACCCACGGATCTCGATGGAGACGGTCCTGCGCCTCGATCCCGACGTGATCGTGGATACCGTCGACATGGGAGAGACGGAAGCCGAACGTCGTCAGCGCCAACCGCTCAACGAGCGCTTGTGGAGTGGCTACGGGACCCTGACCGCCGTCAAGACTGGACGACTCCACGCGGCCACTACGGACGCCCTCGTCGTACCAGGGCCGCGCATCGTCGACGCGGCGGAATGGGTGGCGGCGCTTCTGCGCGAGCGATCCGGTCGATGAGTATACGGCTGCAGATCGAGGACGTCGCGTGGCATGTCAATGGCCGGCCGATCCTGTCGAGCGTCTCGCTCGACATCCGTGAGCGCGAAGTCGCGGTCATGATGGGGCGCAACGGCGCCGGCAAGAGCACGCTGCTCGACATCGTGGCCGGGCTCCGACAGCCGACGGGCGGTGACGTGCGACTCAACGATCGCCCGGCCGCTGCCTGGGATCCTGGCGATCGCGCGCGGCTCGTTGCGCACTTGCCGCAGGCCGTTCGGCCCGATCTGCCATTCCTCGCCGGCGAGCTCGTGCTGATGGGACGGTACCCGCACACCGATCGGTGGTTCGAGTCCGACGAAGACCGCGTGGCGGTCGAGCGCGCGATGCGGCGTACCGACTGTTGGGAGTTGCGCGACCGGCTGGTGCAGACGCTGAGCGGAGGCGAGCGGCAGCGCGTTCTTTTAGCGGCCTGCTTCGCGCAGGCACCGCAGCTGCTGCTGCTCGACGAGCCGTCGACCCATCTCGACATCGACCAGCAACTGCACTGCTTTTCACTGCTGCGCGAGGAGAGCGCGCGAGGCGCCGCCTGTCTGGCCGTCACGCACGATCTGAACCTGGCGTTGACGTACGCCACGCGCCTCATCGTGCTTGCGCAGGGACGCGTGGCGCTTGACGTTTCCGTTGAGGAGGCCGTGCGCGCACCCGATTGGCTCGTGCTCTTCTCACCGCGCCTGACGTTGTCCACCACCCCGTCCGGTCGGCCATGGGTGTCGTACTCGTGACGGGCCGTTCGAGCCACGCGGGACGTTGGGTGGCCGTCTTTGCCGTGGCGTTCGGCGCCGCAGCGTTGCTGCTCCCATTCATCGGCCCGTTCGGGCTGGACCTCGAGCGTGTGCGCGCGCGGCAGGAGCCGGACTGGTCGATTCTCGTGCAACTGCGCGTGTCACGAACGCTGCTGGGCCTGTTCGCGGGCGGCGCGCTCTCGCTGGCGGGCTCGCTCTTTCAAGCGATGCTCCGCGACGCGTTGGCGACGCCGTACACGCTTGGCATTTCTGCAGGTGCGTCACTGGGCGCCGTCGTTGCGATCTGGCTGGGTTGGCAGCAAATCGCCGGCATCCCCGCCATCTGGGTGGCCGCGCTCGCCGGTGCCGCAATCGTCTTAGCGCTCGTCGTCGGCGCCGCGCTGCAGCAGCGCCGCGTCTCGTCCTTCAGCCTTTTGTTGTCCGGTCTCGCCGCCAACAGCGTGTGTTCCGCGCTCATCATCGTCATCTACGGCCTGGTCAGCGCGACCAAGTCGTTCTCGATCTCCCGATGGCTGATAGGCAGCGTCGATTCGGTGGACTACGCGGCCCTCGGCGGCTTCGTGGCGCTTGTCGCGCTGGCAGCCGCGGTGGTGATGCGTCAGGCCAAGTCGTGGAACCTGATGGCCGTGGATCCGTCGTGGGCCGCGACCCGTGGCGCGCGTGTGACTCGGCTGACCTTGAGCGGCTACGGAGCCGGCTCGCTCCTAACGGCCGCCACGGTCGCGTTGACCGGTCCGATCGGCTTCGTCGGCCTAGTGGTCCCTCACCTGATTCGTACGCGGATCGGCGCCGATCATCGCGTGCTCATGCCGTGCGCCTTCCTTGGCGGCGGCGTCCTGCTCGCCTCTTGTGACGCGATCGGTCGAGTCGTCATCGCACCCTCGGAAATTCCGGCCGGGGCCGTGATGGCCATTCTCGGCGGCCCCTATCTCGTCTGGGTACTGCGGCAGCGGTCCGCCTTATGAGAGACGGAGCGAGACCATGAACACGGTGCATCGACAGCGTGTCGTGCGCGCCGACGGCCGGGCGATCAATGTCGTTCAGCGCCGGGCGCACCTGTCGTATTGCTTCACCGGCTGCTGCTGCGGCCGTACCGAGCGCGGGTACGCGCCGGTGCCTGCGGAGACGTTCAAGGAAGAATGGCTGCGGCGCAAGCTACGGAACGTTGTCCACTTGACGAAGGCCGGATGTTTGGGCCCGTGCGCGCTGGCGAACGTCGCCAGCCTGGTGTTCGACGGCCGGGCTGTCTGGTTTCATTCGGTGAACACGCCCTGGCATGTCCGCCTGATCTTCGACTACGTCGAGACGATGCTCCGGGCCGATCGATTCGTCGCGCCGCCCTCCGAGCTGACGGAGTACGTCTTCAACTATTACGACTGGGATGCGCGACCCAAGACCGCGCCTGCGGCGGTCGCAGCGACACCGGACATCACGCGTGTACGCATTGCGCTGTTGTCGCACGCCGACACGGATCTGCTCGCGCTCCGACGCGCCCGATCGGTGCTGCCGGCCGAGGTCGATCCGATTGGTCTGTCCTTGATGCGGCTGCAAACGGAGGAGCAACTATCGCTGCTCCTCGATGGCGATCTGGCGCACGCGCGGGTGATCGTGATTCGTCTGCATGGCGAGATCGAGAGCTTTCCAGGTTTCTCGCGGTTGCAGGAGTGGGCGCGACAGCGGGGCACGCCTCTCGTGGTCGTGAGTGGCACGGGAGAGCCTCGCGCGGACTTTGCCCGCGTCAGCACCGTTAGTCTTGATGTCGTCGACGCCGTTCGCCTGTATTTGACCATTGGCGGCGAGCGCAACGTGGGCGAGTGCCTGAAGTTTCTCTCAGATCGAGTCTTGCTCACGGGCTACGGCAGCGGCCCTCCGATCGAGGTGCCGGAGCACGGCGTCTACATTCGAGACGTTGAAAGTGCGACCCTCGACGACTGGCGCCAGCGCGCCGACCCGACTCGCCCGACGGCCGCGGTGTTGTTTTATCGCGCCCACATGACAAGCGGGAACCTTCTGTTCATCGACGAGCTGGTCGATGCGCTCGAAGACCGCGGGCTGAACGCCCTGGCGGTGTTCACCTCCAGCCTCCGCGTCCGGAACCACGGCATGCCCGTCGCGTTGCAGTGGGTCGGCGACCGAGCCGACGTGATCGTCTCGACGTTGTCTTTTGCGCTCGGCGATACCGCCAGTGACGCTGGTCCTTCGGCTCTCGAGCGCGTCGGCGTCCCGATTATCCAGGCCATTACGAGCGGGATGCCGCGCGAGGCGTGGGAAGTCTCCCACCGCGGGCTGACGGCGCTGGACACGGCCATCAACGTCGCCATTCCGGAGTTCGACGGACGCATCGTGACCGTCCCGATGTCGTTCAAGGATCGCGCTGACGATGCACCCGGCCTGTACGCGCCGCACGTCGATCGGATCGCACGCATTGCCGGTCTCGCGCGAGCACTGGCACGGCTCAGGCGTCAGCCACGCGCGGACATGCGTGTGGCCTTCGTGCTAACCAACTCGTCATCGAAAGCGTCGCAGGTCGGAAATGCCGTTGGCCTCGATGCGCCGGCGAGCCTGCTGACCCTTATGCGCGCGATGCGGCGCGACGGCTACGCGATCGATGGCCTGCCGGCCACGAGCGACGACCTCATGTTCGAGCTTCTGGCACGGGGAAGCTACGACGATGCACACCCGCTCGATCCAGCGCAGGCACGCCGGTTCTCGCGGCCTCGGTACGCCGCCGAGTTCACAGCACTTCCTGCACCGGCACGCAAGAAAATGGAGGACTGGTGGGGGATGCCGACCTCCCATGGCCATGCTCTTCGCAGTTCCGATCGGCGCATCGACAAGAAAATTGCGTCCACAGTGGCCGGCAGTGCGCAGGTACCGGCGACCGAGCCGTGGAGCGACGAGCGCGACTATCTATTTGCCGCGATGGAGTTCGGACACGCGGTCGTTGCTCTTCAACCGCCGCGCGGGTACGGCATGAATCCCGACGCGATTTATCACACGCCCGATCTGCCGCCCACGCATCACTACGCGGCTTTTTATCGCTGGCTTGCGATGCCAGTCCAGGACGGCGGCTGGGGCGCCGATACGATCGTGCACGTCGGCAAGCACGGCACGCTCGAATGGCTGCCGGGCAAGGGCGTGGGACTCTCGAGTGAGTGTTTCCCCGACATCCTGCTCGGCGACGTACCCCTGATCTATCCGTTCATCGTGAACGATCCCGGCGAAGGCAGCCAGGCCAAGCGGCGCGCCCATGCGGTCGTTGTCGATCACTTGATGCCGGCGATGACCAATGCCGACACGTACGGCCCGTTGGCGTCCCTGAACGATCTCGTGAACGAGTATTACTCCATTGAGAAACTGGACCCGCCCAAGCTGCCGATCGTCCAGCAGCAGATCTGGGAGCTGATCCAGAAAACGCAGCTTCAGGCCGATCTCGACGTGCGCACCATGCTCGCGCGTGACCACGGCGACCATACGCATGAGTGGGATGACGAATTAACGCCGGAGGGCGTACCGGTGTCGCTGGCAGAGATGAGCGGCAGCGACGTCGCGCATCTTATCGAGGAGATCGACGGGTATCTGTGCGAGTTAGGTACCGCCCAGATCCGCGACGGCTTGCACGTGCTCGGCCGCATGCCGGCGCTTCCCGACACGCTGCGCGCGCTCACGCGGCTGCCCAATGGTCACGTGCCGGGACTGCAAGCCGTATTAGCCTCCAACGTCGGCCTCGACCTCGACGCGCTGCTGGCCGCTCCTGGCATGCGCCTCGATCGCGAATGTCGCGTAGCCGGTGTGTCCTGCCGGACGCACGCCGACGTGATTGAGCGTCTCGAAACGCTGGCCCACGAGCTGTTTCTCGGCTTGGAGCAGGTCGGCTTTCAGGAACGATTGATCGACGACATTGTGGCGTCCTGGCTCGGGCGGCCGAGCGATACGGTCGCCGCGCCGCTGCGATTCGCCTGCCAGACACTCGTTCCAGCGCTCGAGCAGGTTACCGACGAGATCGACCACGTGCTCGACGCGCTCGCGGGCCGCTACGTCCCACCCGGTCCTGCGGGTGCCCCGACGCGCGGGATGGCGCACATCCTGCCTACGGGCAGGAACTTCTACGCGGTCGATCCACGTGCGGTCCCGTCCCAGGCGGCGTGGCGCGTCGGCGAACAGCTCGCGCGCGAAGTGCTCGCGCGGCATGTCGCCGAAGAGGGTCGGTACCCCGAGATGATCGGCCTTGGCGCCTGGGGCACCTCGCAGATGCGCACGCAAGGCGACGACATCGCGGAAGTCCTCGCGCTGTTAGGTGTCGAACCCGTGTGGGACGCGCAGTCCCGGCGCATTCAGGATCTTGCGGTCATCTCCTTGGAACGGCTCGGTCGTCCGCGCATCGACGTCACACTCCGCATCAGCGGCTTCTTTCGCGACGCGTTTCCGCATCTGATCGAGCTTGTCGATCGCGCCGTCGAGCTGGTCGTATCGCTTGACGAGCCCGTCGAGCACAACTATCCGCGGAAGCACTACCTCGCCGAGATTGCACGTCCCACAGATGCCGCCCTCGAGGAAGTCGAAGCTCGTGCGCGCTACAGGATCTTCGGCGCGAAGCCCGGCACGTACGGCGCCGGAATCCAGCAGTTGATCGAGACCCGCCATTGGCAGACCGATCAGGACTTCGCGACGGTCTTCGTGGAGTGGGGCGGATACGCCTATGGTCGTGCCGCAGACGGCGTCGATGCGCGAGACGTGTTTGGGGATCGATTGCGGACCATCGACGTCGCCGTCCACAACCAGGACAACCGGGAGCACGACATCTTCGACTCTGATGACTACTACCAGTTTCACGGCGGGATGATCGCCACGGTCCGGTCGCTGACCGGGCGGCAACCCAAGGCGTACTTCGGCGACAGCTCGCGGCCCGACACGGCGCGCGTGCGCGACTTGCGCGAGGAAGCCTTACGCGTGTACCGGTCTCGCGTCGTCAACCCGAAGTGGCTCGAGAACATTCGCCGCCATGGTTACAAGGGCGGCCTCGAACTGACGACCACGGTGGACTACATCTTCGGGTTCGATGCGACGGCACGTGTCGCGCCAGACGTCGTGTATGAGGGACTGGCCGCCGAGTACGCGCTGTCGGCGGAGATGCAACGTTTCCTGGAACAGTCGAATCCCTGGGCGCTGCACGCCATCGCGGATCGGCTTCTCGAAGCTGCGGATCGCGGGTTGTGGGAGCACCCGGCTGCCGACACGCTGGAGGCGTTGCGGGATGTTCGTCTGAAGGCGGAAGCCTTCGTGGAGGCGCGCGGTGAACGCGCGCAGACGGTTCGATGAGACCGCCAGGGTTTCCCTTTCCGGCGCTGGTCGGCCTCGACTCGCTGAAGATGGCGCTCCAACTCGCGGCGATCGATCGCCGGCTGAGCGTGCTCATCCGCGGCGACAAAGGTGCTGGTAAGAGCACGGCCGCGCGCGGGTTAGTGGAGTTGCTCGAGCAAGGCGCGCCCTTCGTCAACCTTCCGATTGGTGCAACCGACGATCGACTTCTCGGCGGCCTGGATGTCGAGAAAGCGTTGAAGGGCGATCCGGCGTTGAAGCCCGGTCTTCTGTCCGAGGCCAACGGCGGCGTGCTCTATGTCGACGAGGTGAACCTTCTCCCTGATCACCTGGCGGACGCCCTGCTCGATGCGGTCGCGAGCGGCGTGCACGTCCTCGAACGCGAGGGTTTCAGCGCCACTGAGAACACCGAGTTCGTGATGGTGGGCTCAATGAATCCGGAGGAAGGCGCACTTCGGCCGCAGCTCCTGGATCGGTTCGCGCTGGCCGTCGACGTCTGTGCGCCGATGGACCCCTGCCTACGGCGCGAAGTGATCGAGCGACGCCTCTCGTATGACGCTGATCCGACGGCCTTCAGCCACACGTGGCGCGAGGAGCGGGCGCGGATGGCGCAGAGGCTCAACGACGCGCGCGCGCGGCTCTTCGCGGTGACGCTGCCGGGTGAGATGCTGGACTTGATTGCCGAGCGAATCGCCAGTCAGAACGTTCGTTCGCTTCGCGCAGACCTTGCGGTTGTTCGCGGAAGCCGTGCGCTGGCGGCGCTAGAAGGAACGTCGTCCGTGCATGCGTCTCACGTAGAAGCCGTTCTGCCCCTTGCCCTTGTTCACCGAGTGAGTGCCAGGTCGCGACAGCCACGTGCGGAGCCGCCGCCGCCGCGCCGTGACACGGAACAACCTGAGGACACTCACGAACCGTCAGCCGCTCCATCCGAGCGCGTCTTTGCGCCCGTCGATCTGTCAGTTCCGCGACTCCTGGTGAAGCAAACGACGAAGCGGTCGGGCGGCTCATCGGAATCCGCCGGGATCACCCGCGGAGCGGCGATCGGCGCGCGACGCACCACGGAACCGCGTGAGCTCGAGCCACGTGCAACCCTGTTGCATTCAGTCACACATACCGGCATTGCACATGTTCGAGCGGACGATCTTCACGAGCGCGTTCGCCTGCCATGCGCCGGCACCCGTTACCTGTTCATCGTGGACTCGAGCGGTTCGCATGCTGTTCACGAGCGCATGCGACTCGTGAAAGGAGCGGTCACGGGCCTGCTGGAAAGCGCGCGTGGACGTCGCGACGAAGTGGTCGTCATCGTATGCCGCGGTGCGACCGCAAGTGTGCTTGTCGAACCCACGCCCATGCTGGAGGACGCGCAACGAGCGCTGGAGTACATGCCAACCGGTGGACGTACACCGCTCGCGCACGCGCTGCAACTCGCAGCCATGTACGTCACCGATGCGTCCGTCGTTGTGCTCGTGACAGACGGGCATGCGAACGTCGCTAGCAGCAGCGACGATCCGTGGGCCGACGCGTTGGCCTCCGCCGGTGCCATCCGCTGCCCGTCCCTTGTCATCGACTCCGAGGATGACCGGTGCCCAACAGGCCGACCCAAAGAACTCGCCGACACGATGCGAGGCACGTACGTGCGCCTGGCCGATTTAAACGAGACTTCCATGCTGCACCTCATTCGGGACGCGTCATGACGACGGACGATCGGTCGCCGGTCGTCGAGATATACGACGCTCTACGTGCGCTCAACGCCAGTTGGAGCGTCGACGTGGGGAAACCATCCGGCTCCGGTTGGATTGCCGGAACGGAGTTCCGGGTGGCGTCGACTGGTCCGTTCAACGAGTTGCTGCTGCGCATCGGTGAGCGAGCGCGCACGGTGGATCGTCGCACGATTGCCGCCTCTTTCGCGTTGCGCTACGGGTGGGCGTCCGCGATGGCCATTGCGCCCTATCTCAAATATGCCTGCGTACCGGACGTGTCCATCGAGAACGTCTCGCTGAAGTTCCGCGAATCCACGTTCTTCGAGCGCACGGCCATTCACGAGGCGCGAGGCGTCATGGTCGCGGACGATCCGCGAGCGAATCACCCGATGATCACTCCGGTGGCGGATCGTCACCAGTTGTTGCGATCGCTCAGGTGCGCCCTCATGACGCAAGCGATTCCTGTGGTCGACGCACTCCACGACTGGTCCGGATTTGCCCGCCGAGGCACGTGGGGCATGCTCACTTCGTCGTGGGCGGCGCATTTCACGAGTCTCATCGGAGAAGGTCGAGATCAGCGGCTGGCCCTGCCCATCCTTCAGGACTTCTTTGCCGGCGATGACATTGTCGCGAAGATGCAGCCGAGGTTGCACGAGGTGACGTATCTGGACGCGACACATGTCTACCAACGCCGTGCGAGCTGCTGTCGAATCTATCTGCTGCCGCAGATGGAGCTGTGTGCCAGCTGCCCTCTCGTGTCGCAGGAGAAACGTCTCGCCCGCAATCGAGCGTGGATGAAGACGCAACTGGAGCACCAGGGCGAAAGGCGCGGTCACACATGAGCGCGCGTCCACTCTTCATCGGCGGCACCTCGTCGAATGCCGGTAAAAGCTGGATGGTGACGGCGATCTGCGCGTGGCTTCGAGCGAAAGGCGTGTCTGTCGCGCCGTTCAAGGCGCAGAACATGTCGAACAACTCGTATCCGTGCAAGTCGGGTGGTGAGATCGGCCGCGCGCAGGTGGCGCAGGCCGAGGCGTGCGGACTCGAACCAGAGCCGTCGATGAATCCGATTCTGCTGAAGCCGAGCGGCAACGGAACGAGCCAGGTCGTCGTCAATGGACGTGTATGGGAGACCCTGTCTGCGCGCGAGTACTACGCCCACGCCGACGAGCTGCGGGCGAAGGTGCTGACTGCATATGAGGATCTGTCGAGCCGCTTCGACGTGATCGTGATCGAAGGCGCGGGGAGCGTGAGCGAGCTGAATCTACGCGAGCACGACCTGGTCAATCTCTGGCTCGTGACCCGGATTCGCGCGCCCTGGCTGCTCGTTGCGGACATCGAGCGCGGCGGCGTCTTCGGTTCGGTGATCGGGACCACCCATCTGCTGACCTCGGACGAGCGCGCGCTGTTTCGAGGGTTCGCCATCAACAAGTTCCGCGGCGACATGTCGCTCTTCGACGCCGGGGCGCGGATGCTCGAAGATCGAACCGCCTCACACTGTTTGGGGGTGTTTCCGCATGCTGCAGATGTCCAGTTGGACGCGGAGGACAGCCTGGCGCTGCGGACGCGGCCGAGCGCACCGGCCCCGCCTGGCGCGCGGCTGGCGATTGTCCGGTTTCCGCATCTCTCGAATGCGACGGACTTCCGGCTACTGACGTGGGCGGACTGGATCACCGCGCCGCGTGCCGACGCATACGATTTCATCATCCTGCCTGGAAGCAAGAATACGATTGCCGATCTGTCGTGGCTCCGAGAGACCGGGCTGACGGACTGGATTCTCGAGCGGCATCGCCAGGGCACGACCGTCATTGGCATCTGCGGTGGTTATCAGATGCTCGGACGAACGATCAGGGATCCCGAGGGCATGGAGTCATCAATCGGAGAGGCGGAGGGGCTGGGGTTGCTTCCGGCCGCGACATCCCTCACTCGAGAAAAGCGGACGCGGGCCGTCACTGCGACCACCCAGGGAGGTGTCCGGTTCGGCGGCTACGAGATCCACCTTGGGGTCACGACGCTCGATCGGGGCGACGGTGCAGTGCCGTTTGCGAGATTAGGTGACGGCAGCGTCGACGGCATGCGTCGCGCCGGCGTCATCGGCACGTACCTGCACGGCGCGCTCGAGCATCCGGAGGTGTGCGCCGAGGTGTTCGGCATTGACGCCCCGTCCGCGATGTCGAAGGCAGGCCAGTATCAGCAGCTCGCGGCATGGTTCGAACAGCACGCGCGCCACCTCGACCAACTGGGCCTGGAGTAAATTCCTCATTTCCTGGACACGACACATGCATTGGGAACTTCTTCTACAGCACCCTTCGTTCGACCTTCGGCGATCCGGCCGGTTCCTCGTGGCCGATCTGAAGAGGCCACATCAGGTGCTGAGCACGTCAGTGCGGCACGGCGGCCAGGTCGATCACGTGCGCCACTTGCTCAATCATCAGAGCTGCGAAGGGACCGCGCATCACGGTCGCCATCGCGTCATGACCGAGGCAGGCCTCGACGCGTATCACGATCATGTATGCGAGGAGGTGCTGCTGCCGCCGGACCAGACGGCGGTCATGGGAACCGCCGCGAACATGAACTACGTGGCCGTGGCGAGAGAAATCGATGAGGAGTTGGCCGTGACCGCGGTGGTGACGGCCGGCGTCCAGGGCAACGCGACGGCGGCGGGTGAACCGGCCACCTGGCGGGAGACCGAGGCGGGCATGCAGAAAGTCCCGGCATACGCTGGCACCATCAACACGATGCTGCTGATCAACCAACAGCTCACGCCTGCGGCCCTGGCGCGGGTCGTCGTCACGATGACGGAGGGCAAGAGCGCGGCGCTGCACCGGTTGGCGGTGCCAAGCAAACGACACGTCGATCTGGCGACCGGCACGGGCACGGACCAATACTGCATTGCCGCCCCGACGTCGGGTGGGCGGCCTCTCACCTCGGCGGGTCCGCACATGAAACTCGGTGAGCTCGTCGGGCTTGCGGCGCGCACCGCCACGATCGAGGCACTCCGCTGGCAGAACGGCCTCGAGGCCAGCTATACGCGCGGAGTATTCCACGCACTCGGTCGATATGGCGTCAGCGAGGCGACGCTGTTCGAGGACATCGCGCCGCTGCTTGGCGAGGCCGATCTCGAGCTGCTGAGAAAGAATGCGAAGGCGGCCTTCTACGAACCCCTCGTGGGTGCGGCGGCGCACGCGCTGGCGACGGTCTGTGATCGTGTCAGGTACGGAACGATCCCGGAGGCAGTCGCCGCCGATGCGATGGTGCAACAGGCGGCGGCGCTTGCCGCCAATCTGGCGGCACAGGTGCATCGATGGGCGGAGTTCCGCTCGATCCTGCAGCCTCACGCGAGTGGCGACGTGAAGGCACTCGTGCTCAGGGCATTGGCACTTGGATGGTCTGAAAAGTGGCGCACTGGGTAGGTCATTACCTTGCGCTGCCATCGCCGGATGCCCTTCTGCTCGCCGTCGGCGTCGTCGCCGACCTCGCACTGGGCGACCCCGTCTACAGATGGCACCCAGTACGGCTCATCGGCCGGATGTTGACGTGGCTGGAACGGCAGCTCAGGGACGCGGGCCTCGATGGCTACGGCGGCGGCATTTTGCTCTTCGTCGGGCTCGCGGCGGTGTCGCTCGGCGTCGTGGCGGCGGTGGTGGCCGTGGCAAGTTCGGCATCCGTAGCGCTCGCGTGGCTCGTCCACGCCTTTTTCCTCTACAGTCTGCTGGCCCTCGGCGATCTGCTTCAGCATGTGTGGCGGATCGAGGCCGCAGTCCGCGCAGGCGACCTGCCGCGTGCGCGTCTTGCGGTGACTGCACTCGTGGGACGGGATACGGACCGCATGGACGGCGGGGGTTGCCGCCGCGCGGCTGTTGAGAGCCTCAGCGAGAACCTGACTGACGGCTTTGTGAGTCCGGTGTTCTGGTACGTGCTTGCCGGTCTGCCTGGGCTCGTCATCTTCAAAGTCGTCAGCACGATGGATTCGATGGTCGGCTACAAGACGCCGCACTATTTGCGCTTTGGCTGGTGCGGCGCGAGGCTCGACGACCTCATGAACTTCCTGCCGGCCAGAATGACGTGGCTGCTGATAGCGGCGATAGCCGCGTTGCTGCCGGCATACTCGGGCCGCAAGGCGTGGACCGTCGGCCTTCGCCAACACCAACTGTTACTGGGACCGAATTCCGGCTGGAGCGAAGCGGCGACGGCCGGAGCGCTCGAGCGGAAGATTGTCGGACCGATCTGGCTCAAGGGCGTGCAAGTCACCGACCTCTGGATTGGTGATGCATCCGATCCGCCCCTCGAGACCGGCGGGGACACGACGCGCGCGGTGATACTCGTGGTCTTGAGCGGTCTGGTGGTAGCGGCTGCCGGGGTTGCCGTAATTCTGCGCTCGAATTGGCCCGGACTCTTTGGTGCGCTGTTCTAATCGGCCTCCTTGGCCACTCCTTCTGCCTAGAGTTCCGACTCCCATCGTTGCAATCCAAAGAGCTGCGTTCGCCCGTCGCAACCCGGCGGAGGAAACCGGGTCCGCCGCCTGAAGCGCGGCGTTCATTCAGCCCAACCCGTTTTGGGATATTCGCCACGATCAATGGCGGGCAAATCGGCGTCGCTGAGTCCGCTTCGCCGTCGCGATTTCTCGACCTGGTGGGAAGGTGTGTCCATCGGGGTACTCGAACGCATTGACCTCTCCGCGTTCGAACGCCTCTGCCAAGTCAAGGTCTTCCTCGCTTGGATTCAGGATTAAGTCTGGATGACCCACCGACACGAGCGTCCGCCGCGCCCTCTCGCGGTGCGTCTCTTCGAGCCAGACCGCGTCGCCTTCTCGCGAGACAACGAAATGGCACCTGCCGTTGTAGATGGCGTTCATACTTCAACGCATTCAGCAATTCTGTCGGCGGTATCGTAACTCATCAGTTCGTCGATCATTTCTTGAAATCATTTCTTCGATGTTGACAGACTGGACTGCGCGATCTAGTCTCGAACTATCTCGCTGTGGCCATCCCGGCCACTCCTCTACGTCGCCCGACGTGGAGCCGCTTTCCACCTCATCGCCCTCAGGGCTATGTAACAAGGAGCACCCTATGACCGGGAGTAGTGTGTCTGCTGAAGCGCCGTACACGGCACAACCGCCGCTGGCGCCGCGGCGTTCAACGCCGCGCTGTCACCGAGTACGCGAACTCGTGTTCGCGTATCGACCAGTGCGCGATCGAGAGGGCCGGATCATCAGCGTCCCCTCGCTTGCGCTCGGCACACCGCATGTGGCGGCGCAGATCATTGCCCCGCTACTGGCGGATCAACCTGTGGAGACGTTCGCGGTTGCCTGCCTGTCGGCGCGCAATCGCCTCCTCGCGTGGCACGTCGTCTCGCGAGGGACTCGGTCGAGCACACCCGTGTCAATTCCCGATGTGTTCGTACCCGCTTGCGTCACCCCGGGAACGGTGTCACTGCTCGTGGCACACAATCATCCGAGCGGCGATCCATCGCCGAGCCCGGATGATGTTGCACTGACGGCGCGCCTTGAATCGGCTGCCGCCGTGCTCGACTTCTCGCTCGTCGATCATCTGATCGTCGGCGAGGACCAGCAGTACTACAGCTTCCGCACGGCGGGACGACTCGGAGTTACTCCGGCCGACCGCTGACGTTCACCCGCCGTCGGGCATAGCCCACGGCAATTTTCCCATCCACATTCGCGGGCCTGGCCGCAGGTCACCCGCATCCAGTTCGGGAGGTGGTCTCCCGATTCCAGCCCGCGCCATACCGGCCCGGGCGGCATTCACCGGAGGTGTATCCATGCGTGAGTTCAGAGAACTATCGATCGACCTGATTGACGAGTCGGACAACATCCGTCGCAGCTTCTCAGAAGAGAAGCTGCAGGAGCTTGCCGCCAGCATCCGTCAACGCGGCGTGCTCAAGCCGATCCTCGTCCGGCCAAACGGAGACCGGTTCACCTTAATCGACGGATGGCGCCGGCTGTCCGCCGCAAAGGCGACG
>Ga0187893_10004750_pt1 | contig 25419 bp, 25 predicted proteins | sample MA1701074metaG_FD_139574 | JGI IMG/M metagenome (GOLD analysis project Ga0187893, IMG submission 139574) | White microbial mat communities from a basaltic lava cave in the Kipuka Kanohina Cave System on the Island of Hawaii, USA - MA170107-4 metaG ... | reverse complement strand
GCGAGAAGAAGCAGATCGAGGGCCGCATCAAGTCGATCCGGCAGCAGATCGAGGAAACCACCTCGGACTACGACAAGGAGAAGCTGCAGGAGCGCGTTGCCAAGCTCGCCGGCGGGGTTGCCCTGGTCAAGGTCGGCGCCGCGACCGAAGTCGAGATGAAGGAGAAGAAGGCGCGGGTGGAAGATGCGCTGCACGCGACGCGCGCCGCGGTCGAGGAAGGCATTGTGCCGGGCGGTGGTGTCGCATTCCTGCGGGCGCGCGCCAACCTCAAGGTGAAGGGCGAGAACCACGACCAGGACGCCGGCATCAAGATCGTGATGCGCGCCATGGAGGAGCCTCTGCGCTGGATCGCGGCGAACGGCGGCGTGGAAGCTTCCGTCGTCGTGAACAAGGTGACCGAGGGCGAGGGCAACTTCGGATATAACGCCCAGACCGGCGAGTATGGCGACCTCGTGGAGATGGGCGTCGTGGATCCGACCAAGGTCGCGCGCTGCGCGCTGCAGAACGGCGCATCGGTTGCCGGCCTGATCCTCACGACCGATGCCATGGTGGCCGAAGCGCCCAAGGATGAGAAACACGCTGGCGGCGGCCAGGGGCACGGCGGGATGGGGGACATGGATTACTGACACGAGTGTCAGTAATCCACTGGGCAAGAGAGGAACAGGGGAAACCCATGGTTCCCCCCGTGCCCCCTCAGGAACGGAACAGGGGAAACCCATGGTTTCCCCCGTGCCCCCTTCCTTTTCGGAACCGAGAGCCCCGCCAACCTCACCCCCGCCCCTCTCCCGAGCGGAGAGGGGAGGCTCGAGATTCCCTTCTCCTCTTGGGAGAAGGGCATGGGATGAGGGATGGGCGGGGCTTTTTCTTTCAGCGAACGATGATGGTGACGCTGAAATCCCCGCGCAGCAGCGACACGGAATAGCCACCCTTCGCGCCGCCCGCGGCTTTCTGGAACTCGGCAAGCGTCTGCACCCGCCGGCGGTTCACCGCGTAGATGATGTCGGCGGGGCGGAACCCCGCCACCCACGCGCGGCTGCCCTGCTCGACATCGGACACGACCAGGCCGCCGCCCTTCAGCTGCAGGTAAAGCGGGCTGCCGCGCTCGATCTCCACGACGCTCATTCCCGGCAACTGCTCCACGGCCCGGCCGCTTGCGCTCGCCGGGCCCTGCGGCGGGGCGATGCTGGTGCGGATGCTGTGCGCCCCCTTACCGCGCAGCACCCGCAGCTCGACTTCCTCGCCCACCGGCGTCAGCCCCAGCCGCGCCCGCAGCTCGGAGGCCGCGCGCACCGGGCGGCCGCCCATTGCGACGACCACGTCGCGCTCGCGCAACCCCGCTTTCTCCGCGGGAGATCCGGCCTGGACGGCCGTGATCACCACGCCCTCGGTGGCGCCGACTCCGAGCTTCTTCGCGATATCAGGGGTGAGGTCGACCATGCTGATGCCGAGCCGCCCGCGCCTGACCTCGCCGAAGCGCGCGATCTGGGTGAGCACCGCGCGCGCCATGTTGGAGGGCACCGCGAAGCCGATGCCGACGTTGCCGCCCGCGGGGCCGATGATTGCGGTATTGATGCCGACGAGCTCACCGCGCAGGTTGATGAGCGCGCCGCCCGAGTTGCCGGGGTTGATCGAGGCGTCGGTCTGGATGAAGTCCTCAAAGCCTTCGGGCGAGAGGCCGCTGCGGCCGAGCGCGCTGACGATGCCCGAAGTGACCGTCTGGCCGATGCCGAACGGGTTGCCGATCGCAATCACGTAATCGCCGACCTGCAGCGTGTCCGAGTCGCCGATGCGTATCGCCGAAAGGCCCCTGGCGTCGATCTGGAGCACGGCGATGTCGGTGCCGGGATCGGTGCCGATGAGCTTGGCCGGCAGCTGGCGGCGGTCCTTCAGCGTGACCAGCACCTGCTCGGCGTTGCGGATCACGTGATGGTTGGTAATGACGTAGCCGCGCGCCGCGTCCACGATGACCCCCGAGCCGGCGGCCTGCTCCTGCCGCTGCGGCTGGTCGGGCAGGTTGAAGAAGCGGCGGAAGAAGGGATCGGCGAACAGGGGATTCGTCTCGAGCGGGGAACGCGTGATGACCGAGATATTCACCACTGTCGGCGTCACCTCGTTCACGAGGGGCGCGAGCGTCGGCAGCCCCCGCGCGTCCGTCTGCGGCTGCGCCCTGACCGCCTGCGCGCCGGTCACCGCCAGCGCGGCGATAAGAACTGAAACTCCCGGACTGCGCAACATGGCCTTGAGTATATTCCCCGCTCTCATCACTCTGCACTCGTCACTTCAGGATCCGGAACAGGTTATTGAAATCATCCGTCCACGCCCGCAGCCCCCGGATGGTCTCGATCTCGCTCGTGAACCCTGCGATCTCGGGATGCTCGAGCAGGGCCCTGTCGCGGGTGACGAGCACCCAGTCGGTGCGGGCGAGATCGCTGTCCTCCGCATCGTCGGAAATCAGCGCAGCGTGCAGGCCATGCTCGTCGGCGACGCGTTTGACCACCGGGGCGAGATCGAGGAAGCGGTTCGTCACGTGGAACGCGATCACGCCCGCGGGCTTCGTGTGCCGGACGTAGACCGCCAGCGCCTCGCTGGTGATGAGGTGGACCGGGATCGAGTCGCTCGAAAAGGCATCGATCACGAGCACGTCGTAGTTCTGGGGCGGCTCGCGCTCCATCGCAAGCCGCGCATCGCCCAGCACGTGCTCGATGCTCGCGCCGCTGTCCGCCAGAAAGGTGAACTCGCTCCCCGCGACCGCGACTACCTGCGGGTTGATCTCGTAGAAGCGATAGACGTCGCCCGGGCGCCCGAACAGCGCGAGCGTGCCGGTGCCGAGGCCTACCACGCCGACGCGCAGCGGGGCGCCTTCGAGAGCCTTGAGCGCGCGCGCGACGCCCGAGGTCGCGCCGTAGTAGGTGGTCGGCTCGCGGCGCCGCGCCGGCGCGCGGTATTGCTCGCCGTGCATGATCACGCCGTGCATGAGGCGCCGCACCGCATCCTGCTCGCCGTCGGCGCCGATGTCCTTCACGCGCAGGGTGCCGTAGAAGTTGCGCGTCATGACGCGCGTGTCCTTCGCGAGATACCCCATGTACGCGTAGACGTGGTAGCCCGTGAAGCCGACCGCGGCAAGCACCAGCATCGGCACCGCCGAGTGCATGAGGCGCGTGACGTAGGCGGCGACGAGCAGCGTCACGACCAGCCCGGCGCCGAACTCGTAGTAGGTGTTGAAGAGCTTGACGGCCACGACGCCCACCGCGATGCCGCCGAGCGCGCCCCCCAGCGAAACCATGAGATAGAAACTGGTGAGGTAGCGGGGCGCGGGTTTCCGCGCCGCGAGCTCGCCGTGGAAGAACATGCACATCACGAAGAGCCCGGCCAGGCTGAGCGGCACGGCCTCCTTGATCTCCATGATGCCGCGCTCCTCGTGCAGTGCCCACGCCATCGCGCACACGATCGCCGCAAGCGGCACGATGAAAATGCGCCGCTGGTACCATCCGCGCCCCTCGAAGCACAGGATGAAGGTGAGGAGATACAGCGTGAGCGGCAGGATCCACAGGAACGGCACCGACGCGATGTCGTGCGTGATGTGATTGGTCACGGCGAGCAGCATGAACGCGCCCATGCCGGAGAGCAGCAGCCACCCCGCGTAGTCGCCGGGCCTGGGCGGAGGGTCTGCGTCTGGTGCGGACACCGCTTCCCGCGCGGCGGCGGTCATCGCCCCGCGCAGGCTGTACCAGGCCGAGGCCGCGCACAGCGCCACGAATGCGGCGTAGGCCGCGCTCCAGCCCCACGACTGGACTGCCGTCGTGATCCAGGGCTCGAACGCGAAGGGATAGGAAACGAGCGCGAGCAGCGAGCCGAAGTTGGACAGCGCGAACAGGCGGTAGACGGTGCCCGCGGGAAAAGTGCGCGCGAACCATGCCTGAACCAGCGGACCGGTGGTGGAGAGCAGGAAGTAGGGCAGCCCGATGGTGACCGCGAGCAGTCCGAGGATGCGCCACGTCGGATCTTCGTCGCCGGCGGGCTTCCAGCCGGCGTCCGCGATGATGGGGAGTGAGGCGAGGCTTGCGGCGAGGAACACCACGTGCAGCACCACCTGCGTGCGAGCGGTGAGCTTGCGCGTCGTCCAGTCCGAGTACGCGTAGCCGGCGAGGAGCAGCACCTGGAAGAACACGAGACAGGTGGTCCACACCGCGGCCGAGCCGCCGAACCACGGCAGGATCTGCTTGGCGATGATCGGCTGGACCAGGAACAGCAGGAACGCGCTCGTGAAGATCGTGAGGGCGTAGAGCGTCATCCGGCGCGGGCCGCGAAAAAGCGCGTATTATACGGCGCGAAACGAGTTGTCCGGGACGTCTGCCCAGCGTCATTCCCGCGAAGGCGGGAATCCAGTGCATCAAGATGTGAGGCAGAGAGTTCCCTGGACTCCCGCCTGCGCGGGAGTGACGATGGCTCTTCGCCTCTCTGGCCATGGTATGGCCCTCATGAACGAGTCAACGGTTCTGCGCGTGTTTATGTTGACCGCCGCGCTGGCGTGGAGCGGCGATGCGGGGGCGGTGTGCCCGAGCCACGAGATGGTCAACACGATCCTGCGCTTCCAGGAGGCGAGGGAGCCGGTGCGGGGGCTGCGCACGGATCTCTCGATGCGCGATGCCGAATGCGGGCGGCGCCGGCTGGTCGAGAAGCTGGAGGCGGTCGAGAACCGCGTCGTCGGCTACAAGGCGGGACTGACGAACGCGAAGATCCAGGCGCAGTTCGGAATCGCGAGCCCGGTGCGCGGCGTGCTGCTGGAAAAGATGCTGCTCGCGGACGGCGCGGATGTTGCAGCCGATTTCGGCGCGCGCCCGGTATTCGAGCCGGATCTCCTGGTCGTCGTGAAGGATGCCGGCATTCACCAGGCCAGGACGCACCTCGAAGCGCTGCGCTCGCTCTCGCTCGTGATACCGTTCATCGAGCTCCCCGATCTCATCGTGGCGGAAGGCGAGAAGCTCTCCGCACCGCTCATCGTGTCGCTCAACGTCGGCGCGCGGCTCGGGGTAGTGGGGAAGGGCATCCCGGTGCAGGTGACGCCCGAATTCGCCGCGGCGCTCGCCGCGATGCGCGTCGTCGTGACCGATCGTGGCGGCAGGGAGCTCGCGAGCGGGACAGGCGCGGCGATACTCGATCACCCGCTCAACGCGGTGCTGTGGCTCGTGCAGGACCTGGAGAAATCCCGCATCAAGCTCAAGCCGGGCGACATGCTGAGCCTGGGCTCGTTCACGCCGCCGCTGACGCCCCGGCCGGGGCTTGCGGTCGCGGTACGCTACGAGGGATTGCCCGGGAATCCCGCGGTTTCGGTGCGCTTCAAGTAGCGTTAAATCCGGACGCGCGGCGCCGGTTTAACTCCGCGTGTTCGAACGGACGATGCGATCGCCGTTCAACACGCGGAAGTTTGCCCATTCCTCGTTCTAACGATAGACGAGGACTGGGATCTTGCAGCCGGTGATGACGCGCGCGGTCACGGAGCCGACCAGCTCGCCGGTTACGCCTTTCATGCCGTGCGAGGCCATGACGATCAGGTCGCACTCGGTCTGCGTGGCGAAGGTGATGATCGCCAGGTGGGGCGAGGCGTGCCGCATCGAGTAGGTCTCGCAGGGAACGCCGATCAGGCGCGCCCGGTCGGAGATCGCCTTCAGGTAGGTGTCGGCTTCCTGCTTGGCCACGTCGGCGGGCTCGGGAGCCTTCACCTGGACCGGCGCGTATTCCTCGAACGAGTCCGGCTGGTGCTCGACGATCACGTAGAAGCCGGTCGTCTTTGCGCCGACGGCTTTCGCGAACTTGAGCCCGCTCTCCACCGCCACCTGCGACAGCGCCGAGCCGTCGGTCGGCAGCAGGATGTGCTTGTACATCGGCCCTTCCTCCTCGAAGGTCGGCCCGGTACCCGGCTACCAGTATAGAGCCTCGTTCGGAAACAGGAAACGGATCGTCGAGTTATGCATCGCGGACGACACGGGTCTGCGGCATGCCCGCACCGATGTAGACGTCCTGGGGGCCGGGGCCGCCGGCGACCACGATGTAGATCTCCTCGGGGCTGCGGGCACGCCACACGGTTTCGGCGTCGCCCCGGCCCGCCGCGCGCTCGGTCGCGGCGAAGCCCTCGGCAAAGTAGCTGACGGGCAGCCGCGCCAGCTCCCACAGGCGCTCCTGGATGCCGCGCTTGGTGAGGCCCGCCTCGTGGAGCGATCGCGCGTGGTTTACTCCGAGCAGCAGCAGGACGCCGTCCCCGCCGCCGTACATGGGCGGCATGTTGGTCGCGATCTGGCGCAGAATTTCCTCCGGGCCGACGCCTTCGCCGCCCGAGATGTTGCAGAAGTTGGAAGCCTTGAACACGGTGACGGTGCTTTCCCCGCGCGGGAAGCCGCGGTCCACGTGGAACGGCGTCCAGGGGTTCTCTTCCTCGTTCTCGCCGCAGATGTAGGAGTAGCGCAGCGGCGAGCCGAAGCTCACCTTGGAATAGACGCCGGGCAGCGCGCCCCCGATGTTGTTCATGATCAGGCGGATCGCGCGTCCGATGGTTGCGTTGGCGCGCCATCCCGGACCGAGGCAGCCGGTGCCGCAGTTGATGTCGAGGCGGCTGCGCACGGGGCCGTTCACCAGCAGGAACGGAGTCATGGGATTGGTCGTGACCTGCATGAACTCCAGGGGAAAGCTCGGATCGAGCATACCCTCGACGGCCGCGATGACGACCGGCATGTAATCCGGGCGGCAGCCGGCCATGACGGCGTTGACCGCGATCGCCTCCACCGTTGCTTGACCCTTGCGCGGCGCCAGATATCCGATCACCTCGTCCGCGGCGCGCCCGGAGGCGGCGACGAACTGCTGCACAGCTGCGGGCGTCGCGGGAATAATCGGCAGGCCGTCGGTCCAGCCCTGGTCGTAGGCGTGCTCGTAGGCGCGCGCGAGGAGCTCCTCGACCGACTGGGCCTGGAGCTCGACATGGGGTTGGGCCACCGTCGTGCTTCCCCTATATCGGCGTCGCGGAGCGCACCACGCCCTCCGGATGTATCTCGGCCTTCGCCACGCGTTTCAAACGGGACTCGATTTCGGCGGGCGGGAGCGTGAGCCCCTCGACGACGGTGTCGATCATCGCCTCGGCCCGCTTCCGCAGTGCGTGGGGCTCGAGCTGGCGAATCGGGTTTTCGGTTTCCGCGATGATCACGTAGGGCCAGCCCTGCGTGGACGACATGCGGCGCGCGAACTTCGCGAAGGTGTCGGTGACCACCATCACCGTGGGTATGCCCCGCTCCTCGAGGGCCGGCGTGACGTGGCTACACCACGTCGTGCACGACCCTCAGTCGCCGGTGGCGGTGATGACGACGTCGACGCGCTGCGCGAGATCGTCGAGCTCCTCGCGCATCGTGTCGAGGAGCCTGCCGGTGCGGATCGGAAGCTCGCGCACGGGCTGCTCCACGACCAGGTCCCGCAGCCGGTAGCGTTCCCCGAGCAGCGTGCCGATCGCGCGCAGGATCTCCACCGCGGACGGCCGCCAGTTCGGCAGCAGCCCGACGATCCTGCCGTCGAGCGTCGCGGGCCGCGGCGCGAGCCTCGTCCGGGGGCCGCTCTCGTCGAGGTAGTCGGGAAGGGGAGAGACCACGGTCAGGGTAAGCGATGCCATGGCGTTCCTCGTGCGGTTGGTAACTGGGCTTCGATCTTAGTTCTGCGCTCGACGCAGGGTCAAGTTCGTCATCCCCGCGGAAGCGGGGATCCAGGAAATCCTGGTCGTTCTGGATTCCCGTCTTCACGGGAATGACGAGACCGTCACTCCTCGCCGCGGATCCCCGCCTCGTTGATCACCTTCGCCCATTTGGCGCGCTCGGCTTTGATCTGCGCGGCGAGCTGCTGCGGCGTGCTCCCGACCGCCTCCGAGCCCTCGGCCGCGATGCGCCCCGCCACTTCCGGCTGCCGCAGCGCCCGGTTGATCTCCTTGTTGAGGAATCCGACGATCGGGCGCGGCGTCCCCGCGGGCGCGAGCACCCCGTACCACTGCGTGACGGCGAATCCCGCCACCCCCGCCTCGGCCACGGTCGGCAGTTCGGGCAGCGCCCTCATGCGATTCGGCCCGGAGACCGCCAGCGCGCGCACCCGCTGCGCCTTCACATGGGGCTGGGCGCTGATGATGCCCGCAAACGTGAAATGGATGATGCCGGCGAAGAGTTCGGGGTAGGCGGCGGCGATTCCCTTGTAGGGCACGTGAACCACCTCGATCTTCGTCATCGCCCTGAACAGCTCTGTCATGAGGTGAATCTGGCTGCCCTGGCCCACCGACGCGAAATTGAGCTTGCCGGGATTCGCCCGCGCGTGGGCGATCAGCTCGGAAACCGACTTCACGGGAAGCGAGGGGGTCGTCATCAACACGTAGGACTGGGTGGTGAGCTGGGTGACCGGAGCGAAATCCCGCTCGAGGTCGTAGGGCACCTTGAACAGGAGGGGCCGGATCACCTGGCTCACGCTGAAGATGCTGATCGTGTAGCCGTCGGGCGCGGCAAGCCTGCCGACCTCGAGGGCGATCGCGCCGCTCGCCCCCGCCCGGTTGTCCACCACGACCGTCTGCCCGAAGTTGTCGGTCAGCTTCTGTCCGACCGCGCGCCCGATCGTGTCCGGCCCGCCTCCGGCCGCGGTGGGGATGAGCAGCCGGATCGGCTTCGAAGGATATTGCTGCGCCTGCGCTGGCGCAACCACCGTGACCGCCGCGACCAGCAACGTCATCCCCGCAAAGGCGGGGATCCAGTCCAGCAACGTCATCCCCGCGAAGGCGGGGATCCAGTCCAGCAACGTCATCCCCGCGAAGGCGGGGATCCAGTACCGGTGTTTGCAGGTGTTCATTGGCGACGAGCGATTACTTTGACATCAGCCGGGCCAGCTCTGCGGCATCCTTCAGCTTATCGAGCCCCAGCACCGCGTCGCGCAACCGCTCGACCCGCGCCCTGGGCAGCGCCTTGCGGGCGAGCTTCTCGTATTTTTCCACGATCTCGGCGTCGGAGGCGAATTTCTGCTCGCTCCCGCGCGCGGATTCGACCGTGCGCTTCATGACCGCGCCGTCGCCGAGATGAGCCTCGACGTGCACCTTGTGGCGGAACTTTCCGCCGAGCGCCGTGATCTCCGGGTCGTGCACGACCTCGACCTTTTCCGCGAGCGCCATGCGGGAGCGGTCGGCGACCTTGTCCTCGGTGAACTGGTCCACGAAGCAGTCGCCCTCGAGGAGGAAGGTCGCGACGCAGTAGGGCAGGTTCAACTGGGCGGAGGCCAGTCCCTGCGGAACGTATTTCCAGCCGACGTGGTTCGCCGTGACCTGCGAGCCGCGCACGACGATCTTCCGCACGTCCTTCGCGCCGAAGCGGCGCTCGCGCTGCATGTCGTGGATCGCATCGAGCGTGGTGTGGTTGCTGCCGACGCAGGCGTAGAACTTGAGCGCGACGCCCATCGTCTGCCAGGTCTCGCCGAGGCCTGCGGTGAGCTCCTTCAGGTTGAAGTGGTCCTTCGACTGCGAGAGCGTGGTGCAGAACCCACCGTATTCGCTCTCCAGGACATTGACGATGCCGGTGAACCCGGCCTGTGCGAGCAGCGCGCCGTAGAGCCCGCTTTGCGACGAGCGCCCCGCATGCATGCGCTTGACCATCGCTCCGAACTGCGCTGCCATGAGCCCCGCGGCCTGCGTTCCGGCGATGCCAAGCGCATGCACGGTTTCGCCGGCGTCGAGCTTCAGGCCGCGCGCCGCGCCCGCCGCGGCCGAGAAGACGCCGAGCGTTGCCCCCGAGTGCCAGCCCGATGCGATATGCTCGGGCCCCATGCAAAGCCCCACGCGCGGCCCGATCTCGTAGCCCGCGACCGCCGCCGTCAGGAATTCCCTCCCGCTCATGCCGCCCTTTAGCTCCGCGATCGGGATGAGGGCGGGCAGCACCACCGCGCCGACGTGAAGCACCCCGGCGCGATGCACGTCATCCAACTCGAAGCCCTGCACCGCGGTGCCGTTCGCAAGCGCCGCATGCGGGGCAGAGAGCTTCTTCTTCGTCCCCCACACGCCGCACTCGCGCGTCGAGTCCACCTTTGCGAGCGAATCCTGGACGATGCGGCACCATTCGAGATCGGCGCCGTAGAGCGCGCAGCCGAGCGCGTCGAGCACGAGCAGCTTGATGCGGTGACGGACCTCCTCCGGAATGGCCTCGAGCTTGAGTCCCGAAACGAACTCCGCGATGCCGCGGGTGTACGGGTTGTCCTGGGTTGCTTCGTGGCTCATCGCGCTAGCCCTTCGCAGCCTTCGCGGCGCTGGCGCCGGCCATGCGGCCGAACACCGCTCCGGACACGAGGCCGGTGCCGCTCGGGTAGTTGAAGTAGAAGAGCCCCCCCACCATCTCGCCCGCCGTGTAGAGGCCCGGGATCGGGAGAAATTGGACGTCGAGCACCTGGCTGGTTTCCTTGTCGATGCGCAGCCCCCCGAAGGTGAACGTGATGCCGCAGGTCGTGGCGTAGGCGTCGAACGGCGGGGTGTCTAGCGGCTGCGCCCAGTTCGATTTCGGCGGCTCGATCCCCACCGTGCACTTGCCGTCCTTCACCGTGTGGTCGAAAGGGACGTCCTTGCGCACCGCGGCGTTGTACTCGCGCACCGTCCTCAGAAATTGCTCCGCGCTGACGCCCTCGAGCTTCGGGGCGAGCGCTTCCAGCGTGTCCGCCGTCACCTTGGTCACGAACTTGATGCGGTACTCGGAGCGCAGGAGCTTCGTGACCTTGGAGTCGAACACCTGCCACGCAAACTGCCCGGGCTGCTTCAGCACTTCGCCCCCGTACTTGGCGTAGGTGAAGGAATGGAAGTCGGCCCCCTCGTCCACGAAGCGCTTGCCGTCCGCGTTGATCAGGAGCCCGAAGATATAGCTGTGCTTCTGGAACTGGTCGCCGACGCTGACGTCGCCGAACTCCGGCGCGTAGCGGTCCCAGCCGGTCGCGTGGCAGCCCGACCAGTTGCCGTAGGGCGCCGCGCCGATGTCGAGCGCCATGCGCAGGCCGTCGCCGACGTTGAAGCGGGTGCCGCGCACCTTGGCGAGCTCCCAGCCCGGCCCAAGGTAGCGCGTCCGCCACTCGGGGTTCGCCTCGAAACCGCCGCACGCGAGCACCACGCATTTCGCCTGGAACTCGGCCGGCTTTCCCTGTCGCCGGGCACGCACGCCCGAGACGCGCTCGCCGTCGTAGAGGAGCGCGGAGACCCGCGTCTCGTAGAAGATTTCGATCGCGGCCTTCTTCGCAGCGGCGTCGAGGCTCTGCACCAGGCCGGCGCCGCCGCCGGAGGCCTCGATCGGCATGCGTCCAAAAAACACACGCTTCCCCCCGACCAGCCCGGACTGCCGCCCGAAGTTGAGGTTGTAGCGCACGCCCTTGGAGCGCAGCCACGCGAGCGTGTCGAGGCTGTGGTTGACGAGGAGCTCCGAGAGATCGGGATCGGTGCGGTAGCTGGTAAGGCGATAGAGATCCTCCAGATACTCCTCGCGCGTGTTGGTGCCGAAATCGCTCCCGTCGATTTCCGCATCGGTGATATCGGTCAGGCGCCTGAGATCGTCCGCATTGCGATACGCAAAGCGCACCACGCCGCCGGCGAAGCGGCTGTTGCCGCCCGATTCCTCCTCCGGCGCGGCCTCCAGCATCGCCACGCTCACGCCGTGTTCCCGCGCCGAAAGCGCGGCGCACAGGGCGGCGTTGCCCTTGCCGACGACGATGACGTCGTATGATTCCATACCGCCGGTGTAAGCCCCTCACCCCTTCCCCCTCTCCCGAGCGGAGAGGGGAAATGGACAGCGGCAAATGGTTTGTCAACCATTTGGCCGAGACTCAATTGCGTGAGACAGGCATGTTAACCTAAAACTCGTAGTTCCCAGGGGAGCGGGTCGCAGTGGAAGACATCTTCATCGCCAACGACGAGCAGCGCGCCATACTGGCGAGCGTTACGCGGTTTGTCGAAGAGGTGGTAGTGCCGCGCGCGCCGCTCCTCGACGCCGACCCGGACCCCGAGAAGAGCTTCTCCTGGGAGATCGTGGAACAGGCGGACGCGGTCGGCATTCGCACCATGACGCTTTCTGAGCATTGGGGCGGTCTCGGCGCCGACTCGCTGACTACCGCGATGGTGATCGAGGAGCTCGGCAAGGGCGATCTCGGCGTCTCGGTCGTCATGGCGCAGACGCTGAAGATCGCCCAGATCATGCAGAAGGCGCTGAACGCCGAGCAGCAGGCGCGCGTGCTGCCCGCGTTCGCATCCGACCCGCGCGGGCTGCTCGCCATCGGCATCACGGAACCCGACAACGCCTCGAATTACTTCCTCCCGCATCCGACGCCGTTTCGCACCGGCGCTCGCAGGGCCGCGGGCGGCTGGGTCGTCAACGGCATGAAGCACTTCATCTCGAACGGCAACCGGGCGAGCCACTACCTGCTGTTTGCGCAGACCGAGCCGGGACGCCCCATGGCCGAGGCGACCACCTGCTTCCTGGTGGAGCGGGGCCGGGCGGGATTTATCATCGGCCGCGTGCACGACAAGATGGGCGAGCGCCTCGCCAACAACGCGGAGCTGATCTTCCAGGACTGCTTCATCCCGGATGAAAACGTGGTCGGCAAGGTCGGCGAAGGGTTCCAGGTGCTGGCGGAATTCTTCCCGCAGTCGAACGCCTACGCGGGTGCTTCCGTCCTCGGCGTTGCGGGCGCGCTGCACCAGAAGGCGATCGACTGGGCGAAAGTGCGCGTTCAGGGCGGCAAGCCGCTCATCGAGCACGACGGCATCCGCGCGCAGCTCGCGGAGATGCGCATGCTGATCGACGCCTCGCGCTCCTACATCCATCGCGCGTGCTGGCTGGCGGACCACCAGGAGCGCGGCTGGGACCGCACGCTCGGCGCGCTGCCGAAGGCGATGGCGGCGCAGGCGGCGTGGAGAATCGCAACGTGGACGATGGAGATCCACGGCGGCCACGGCTACATGAAGGAGCTCGGCGTGGAGAAGCTGGTGCGCGACGCGGCGGCGTTCCTGCACTCCGACGGCGTCAACCGCACGCTCTTCCTGAAGGCCGCCAACTTCATGTTCCGGGACTGATTCAGCCGTGAAGGCCATGGTTCTCAAGGGGCCCAACACGCCCTTCGTGCCGAGCCAGGTTCCCGATCCCGTTCCCGGACCCGGGGAGGCGGTCGCGCGCGTGCTCGCCTGCGGATCCGGCCTCACGATCCAGCACCTCAAGGCAGGACGGATCGCCGCCGATTTTCCCCGCATCATCGGCCACGAGATCACCGGCGAGATCGTGGCGGTCGGCGCCGGCGTGAGAGGGCTCGCGGTCGGCGACCCCGTCACGGCGTACTATTACCTGAACTGCGGCCACTGCCGCTGGTGCCTGTCGGGCCTCGAGCCGCTGTGCCCGAACTCGGGCGGCAACGTGGGGCGCACCTGCGACGGCGGCTATGCGCAGTACATCAAGCTTCCCGCGCACATCTTCATCAAGCTGCCGGCGGGCCTCGACTACAAGGCACACCCGGCCGAGATCGGCGTCATCACGGACGCGCTCGCCACGCCCTACAAGGTGCTCAAGCGCGCCCGGGTGAAGGCGGGGGAGACCGTCGCCGTTTTCGGCGCGGGCGGCGGCGTGGGGATCCACCAGGTCATGATGGCGAAATGGGCGCGCGCCCGGGTGATCGCGGTGGATATCGCCGCGGAGAAGTTCGAAGCCTGCCGCAAGGCCGGCGCCGACGAGGTGGTGGATGCGTCGGGGGGCGGCGTCGCGCAGGCACTCCTCGACCTTACCCGCGGGGAAGGGGTGGATGTCGCCATTGATTACGTCTCCAGCACCTCGACGCTCGAGGCGGGAGCGCACGCGCTCGGGCGGCGCGGCCGGCTCGTGATTCTCGGGGGAGCGGCGCAGCGCTTCGAGGTGCCCTCCCGCGAGTTGCTGCTCAAGGAGCAGGACCTGCTGGGCAGCCGCTACGTCACCCGCAGCGAGATCCTGGAGACGCTCGACCTCGTCGTACGGGGAGAAGTCTGGCCGATCGTCACCGAGGTGCGCCCGCTCGCGGAAGCGGAAGCGCTGCACGAGCGCATCGAGCGGGGGCTCGTCACCGGACGCGCTGCGCTGCTGATACAGTAGTAACGCAAATACCCTTCCCCCCTTGCGGGGGAAGGCCAGGATGGGGGGTGACAAGATGAATCCGCGACTTCGGTATCTCACGACGATCCTGCTCACCTTTTGGACCGCCGCCGCCGCCGCGCAGGCCTACCCTTCCAAGCCGATCCGCATCGTCGTGCCGTTTTCCGCGGGCGGCCCGTCCGACCTCACCATGCGCAGCATGGCGCCGCGCATGACCGAGCTGCTCGGGCAGGCGATCGTGATCGACAACCGCGCCGGCGCGACCGGAATCATCGGCGCGGAGATGGTCGCGAAGTCCCCGCCCGACGGCTACACCGTGCTCAATGCGACCGCCAGCGTGATCGCGATCAACATGGTGACCTACTCGAAGCTGCCCTACGACACGCTGCGTGATTTCCAGCCGCTTACGCCGGTCATGACCACCACCACCATCCTCGTCGTGCATCCCTCGGTGCCGGCGAAGAACCTCAAGGAGCTGGTGGCTCTCGCCAAGGCGCGGCCCGGCCAGGTTTCGATGGGATCCGCCGGCAACGGCGGCACGCTGCACCTCGCGCTCGAGATGCTGAAGAAGCAGGCGGCCGTCGACATGACCCACGTGCCGTACAAGGGCGCCGCGCCCGCGGTGGTGGACGTCGTCGCCGGACAGTTGAGCGGAATGTTCGTGGACCTCCCCGTGATCTCGCCGTACATCAAGGCCGGCAGAGTGAAGGCGCTCGCGGTTGCAAGCCCGAAGCGCTCAGCGTATTTCCCGGACGTGCCGACGACGCAGGAGGGGGGCTTCCCCAATGTCGAGCTGCAGAATTATTACTGCCTGCTGCTGCCCGCGAAGACGCCGCGCGACATCGTCGCGAAGCTGCACGACACCGTCGTCAAGACCGTCAACACGCCCGCCGTTCGCGACAAGTTCATCGGCCTGGGCGCGGATCCCCTCACCATGACGCCCGAGGAGTTCACACGCTTCCTGCGCGCGGACATCGAGATGTGGGGGCGGGTGGTGAAGGCCGCCGGCGTCAAGGTGGACTGACCAGCGCCCGAACCTCAGTCCGGCACGGGCCACTGCGGGTTCCAGGCGACTTCCCACAAGTGGCCGTCGGGGTCCTGGAAATAACCCGCGTAGCCGCCCCAGAACGTATCCTGCGCGGGCTTCACGATCACGGCGCCGGCGCGCTTCGCCCGCGCCATCACCCGGTCCACTTCGACCCTGGATGCGACATTGTGACCGATGCTGAACTGCGGGGTGCTTCGCTTTCCCAGGCGCAGCCCTGAATCCCTGGCGAGGCTCTTCCGCGGGTAGAGCGCGAGCTTGAGATTGGATTGCAGATCGAAAAAGGCGACTGCTCCATATTCGAATTCCGTGCCGATGATTCCCTTCGTCGCGAGACCGAGACCATCGCGATAGAAGCGCACCGATTGCTCGAGGTCGGCCACGCCGAGCGTGATGAGGCTGATTCGCGGCTTCATGGGGGAAGTGATGGCTGCGCCGCGCGTTCCGGACTCGCCGAACGATCCGTCCTAGAGATCCGGCCGCGCTCGAAAGTGCGACCAGAGGACGCCGACAAGTGCCAGCACCGATCCGAGCCCCACGCTGAAGACGAAAAGCAATCCCAGACCGATCGGATTAGGGTTGGGATCGGGCCACAGCCCGAGCTCCGCGGCGATGCCGACGAAGAAGAGTGGCAGCGAGCCGACGACGGCGATCACAAGCCCGCCCTTGACGCACCACGATTGCCAGTAGATCTTCCGCTGGACTCCGCTCAGCAGAATCCATGCCACGATCGCGAGCGGCGGGACCGTGATCGCCAGCAGCAGCACGACAGGCAGGCGCCAGGGTGAAGGGGGTCGTTTCACAGTCATGCGGGCGCTGTTTCGGCGTCGAAAGCCGCGCAACGTGTCGCGTTCACCCGCGCGTCAGCAGGGGCGGGGTCAGGTGCCATCGCGCAGGAGATCAGCCAGCTGCGACATGCCGTGCTCGTCAGCATGCTGCAACGGAGTGCACGCGAACTGCCCTTGGCTGCCTCTTAATTCCCGGTCTGCTCCCGCGGCTATCAGGATGCGCACAACGTCAGGATGGTCGGCGATGACCGCGAGCATGAGTGCGGTCAGCCGGTATTTCGCTGTGTGATCGAGCTTCGCCCCACGGGCAACCAGTGCCTGGACCAGCGCAGCGTCACCTCGATGTGCAGCGTTCATGAGCGCGGTCTGCCCGTGCTTGTCGAGCGCGTCGATATCAGCCCCCGCGTCCAGCAAGGCGAGAACGCGCCCGACATCGCCGACCGATGTTGCTTCGAGCCAATCCCTATTCAAATGGTACCAAACGTATTGTGAACTTCCGAAATGCCGGTTAATCAGACAACCGGCTCCCTGACGTTGTCATCCTTCCCCGAAAGGGTGATGAGGTTCGTCAGCCGCCGGTCGCCCGGAGGTTACGGCGGGGCATCGCGTTTCCGCCGGCCGCGCCGCTTGAAAACCTGGCTACTCCTCGTCGTCCACGGGGGTTCCGAGGGTGAGCTTCATGCCGAGGCGGATGCCGTAGGCGCGCGCGCCGGCGACGATCGCCCGGCGGGTTGCGGCCGGCAGCGCTTCCGGCGGATGAACGCCGGGCAGATCGCGCGGAAAGTGCTTCACGAACAGCGCGGCGAGGTGAGCGGTCGCCCAGGCTATCGGCGAGGCATGCATCTCGCGGCGGCGCATGTCGCGCAGCGTGGGAAACCCGGCGTCCCACCGGATCACCGCGTGCCGCCCGTTCTTCTGGCCTCGCGCGACCACGGCGGCGGCAAAGCGCGCGTGGTAGAGCACGCCGCGCGCGACCAGTTTCGCGACCTGGCGCGGGGTCGGCGTCTGCGGAAAACGGCTCGCCGCGGGGCCGCTGGAGCGGCGCAATTTGCCCTGCCGGTACCAGCGCCGCAGCCGCTCGAAGTCGTTGCCGCCGATCTTGACGTCCAGCTCGCGCAGCTTGAGGACGCGCGGGAGCGTGACGACTTCGTCCTGCGCGGCCAGCACGACGCCGGCCGGCCCGATGGGCGGCGGGAAGCGGAACACCTCCCGCTCCCCGAAACGCTTGCCGAAGTGGAAACGGCCCTGCCGGTAGACGGGCGGCCGCGACACCGCCTCGTCGAAGGCGGAATCGTGGGACCATTGCGACACGGGAGCATCGCTTTCGGTGCTTTCGTAGAGCCGGATGTGGACGGATTCGAGGCCATCGAGCACTTCGGCGCTGCGCGCGACCAGCAGGTTGGTGAGGCCGGGGGCCACCCCTGCGTTGATCACGGCGGCGCGGTTCTTCGCCCGGAACTGCCGGTCGAAGCCGACCTGCTCCGCCTTGAAGGGATTACGGGTCTGGTGCGAGGCGGTGTCGAGATAATGGGCGCGCAGGCGGAGCGCGGCGCGCAGGACGATCCGGTTGAAGACCGCGGGGCTGGCGTTGACGATCAAGTGGCTGCCCCGCGCGGCGCGTACGATGCTCCAGAGGTTGCGCGCGTTTACCTCGCGTATCGGTATCCGGGACTGCCTGCCCAGAAAGCGGCGCGCGCGGGCGGGGTCGCGGTCGCCGCAGGCGACCTGGTGGCCTTGGCGCACGAGCAGGTGCGCGATCAGCGAGCCGGTAGAGCCGGCCCCGAGGACGAAAATCCGCATTTGACGTTTTGCAGCCCGCTTGCGCGGGTCAGACGGTATGGAGGTGTAACCTGTTGATATCTATTGTCCTATAGTTGGCCCCACCCACCAAGGAGAACGCCATGAACCGCCTGCTCACTGTGCTGCATCACCCGGCCACGAATCTCGTCGTCGCCCTGGTCCTGATCGTGACGAGCCTGATCGAGGTGTGGGAATCCGCCACCGGCCTTACGGTCGAGATGGCGGTGGCGGGTATGGAAATGAAGGTCGGGGCGTACGACGGGGTGCTCGTCTACGGGCTGGTGCACCTGCTGCGAGCGATCGCCGAGATGGTGGAAGGGCTCGAGCGCGGCGTGCGGGCGTGACCCCTACGCGGCGGCCTGCTTGCGCGTTTCCCCGCTGATGATCGCCGTCACGTCGCGCACGTCCTTGAGGTTCTCGAAAGCCTGGATCGCGGAGTAGAGCGGCGCGACGCGCTCGCGCGGCAGCGCCCGCGCGGCGCAGTCCTCGAATTTTTCCTTCAGCAGTGCGGCCGGCAGTGGATTCTCCGAGGTGCGCCCGGACGGCTGGTCCATCCTGGCCGACAGCACCCGGCCGCCGCGCAGCGCGATTCGCACCTCCGCGCCGAAGTGGTTTTCCGCCGGGAACTGCGCGGTGGTGCAGGGCGCGGCGTGCACCCGGGGCAGGAGCTTGCGCACCGCCGGCTCTTCGTGCGCGCCGCCCTCGAAGTGCTCGATCGAGATGCGCCGGTCGAGGAGCGCGCGCGCCATGCAGTACTGCACGCTGAACTTGGCGTCGAGATCGCTCTTCGGCTCGGGACGATTGGTGTGCTCGAGCCGCCGCGCGTGCGTCCACACATCCACGCGCTCGACGTCGTCGGCAGCAGGCTTGTGCTCGCGCGCGAGCTTGAGGATGGCATCGAGCGCGGAGTGCGTGCTGCCGCAGCAGGGGTACTGCTTGATCGCAATGCCGGGCTTGACGATGTCGAGCGGCTGCGCCCACGCGGGGAAGATCCTGTCGGCGTCGTAATTGCCTTCCCCGTTGAAGACGTTCAGGAAGCCCTGCTTGTGCTCGAAGACGCGCTCCCCGGCGGAAAATCCGTCGCGCGCGAGAAGGGCTGCGAACATCCCGTTGCGGGTGCAGTGGCCCACATGCAACGGCTTCACCATCGTGCCGAAGTTGGCCTTGATGCCGGAGGCAAGCGAAGCGGCGATGGAGAGCGCGGTGGCGATCCTGTCTTCGGGCAGCTTCAGCAGCTTCGCGCACGCGGCGGCGGCGCCGAAGACGCCGAGCGTCGCGGTCGGGTGCCAGCCCTTGGTGTAGTGATGGAAGTGGACTCCCCGCGCGATCTTGCACTCGCTCTCGAAGCCGGCGACGTAAGCAGCCAGAAAATCGCGTCCGCTCGCGCCGATCTCGTCGGCGAGCGCGAACAGCGCCGGCAGGATCGGAACCGACGGATGGCCGCCGAAGTTGTTGTTCATGTCGTCGAAGTCGAGAGCGTGGGAGGCGGTGCCGTTCACCAGCGCCGCTTCGAGCGGGGCGGTCCTGCGGCTCGCGCCGAACACCAGGCTCGGCCCGCTCGCGCCGCGCGCGGCGATGGCCTCCACGATGCGCGCGCATTCCTCGCGTGCGCCCGCGAGAGTCACGCCGACCGTGTCGAGGATGCCGACCCTCGCCCAGTGCACCGCCTCGGCCGGCAGGCTGTCGTAGCGCAGCGCGTTGATGCGCTTCGCGAGTTCGAGTGCGAGTGTCATATCAGGAATTTACTCCGGCTTCAGTCCGATTTGCTTGACGAGCTTGCCGTACTTTGCGATCTCCGACCTGATGTGCGCGCCGAACTGCTCGGGCGTGTTGCCGACCGCGTCCGCGCCGTCCGCGGCGAGCTTCTCCTTCACGTCGGGCTGGTGCAGGATGCGGGCGATTTCCTTGTTGAGCTTCGCGACGGTGGGCTGCGGCGTCTTCGCCGGGGCGAGCATCCCGTACCACTGCGTGATCACGAAGCCGGGCACGCCGGCTTCCTGCATCGTCGGCAGCTCCGGGGTGCCCGGCCAGCGTTGCGGCGTGGTCACCGCCAGCACGCGCAGCCTGCCAGCCTTGATGTGAGGGCCCGTCAGCAACAGCGTTCCGAACAGGATCTGGATTTGCCCCGACATCACGTCGACCAGCGCCTGCGCTCCGCCCTTGTACGGCACGTGAACCAGGTCAGTGCCGCTAAGAGAGCCGAGCAATGCCCCCGCAAGATGCGAGATGCCCCCGGTGCCGGAAGAGCCGTAATTGAGCGCGCCGGGCTTCGCCTTTGCGACCGCGATCAGCTCCTTGACCGACCTGGCGGGCACCGAGGGATTGATGACGAGCGCATACGGCTGGCTCGTCGCCTGCGTGATCGGCGCGAGGTCCGTCAGCAGGTCGTAGGGCTGCTTCATGTGCATTCCCGTGTTCACCGCGTGGCTGGAGGAGATCATCGCGAGCGTGTGGCCGTCGGGGATCGACTTCGCCGCGATGTCCACGCCTATGGTGCCGTTGGCGCCGGGCCGGTTATCCACGACGACGGTCTGTCCCCAGCTCTCGCCCAGTTTCAGGGCCACGGCGCGCGCGGTGATGTCGGTGCCGCCGCCCGGGGGAAAGGGCACGATCAGCCGGATCGGCCGGACGGGATAGCTCTGCGCCATCGCTGCGGCGCCCGTCAGCCAGATTCCGAGCGTGCTCGCAACGGCAATCGCAGTGAAGCACATGACTCTGAAATTCATCGTTGCTTTCTCCTGCCGTATTCGAGGCGCTCCTATTTTATGCCGTTCCCGCCGCGGTGCCGAGGCGCTTGATCTGCGCCCTTGCGCTTGCCCGCATGTACCGGTTCTCCGATCCGCTCGCCATGTTGCTCGCCCAAGCCAAGTATAATCAACGGGAAGCCACTAACGACTCGGAGGAGGCAGCCATGAAGCTCAAGTCACCCGCGCGGGCGTTGCTGCTCGCGGTTCTGTGCGCGGCCGCGGCCGGCGCACAGGCGGCGGCGTTTCCCGAACGCCCCGTCCTCATGGTCGTGGCCGGGAACCCGGGAGGCGGTCTCGACCTGACCGGTCGCGCGCTGGAGCAGTCGATGCTGGAAACGCGGCTGCTTCCCACAGGCTTCGTGTTGAAGCACATGGGCGGGGCGGGCGGCAACCTCGCGAAATCGTACGTCCACCAGCGCGGCGGCGACCCCTACACGCTCTACGTCGAGTCGAACCGCATCTACGTCAACAAACTGGTCGGCACCACCCCGCTCGATCACCGCGACCTTACGCCGATTGCGCGCTTGACCACGGAGTACCTGGTATGGGTGGTGCGGGCAGATTCGCCGTTCAAGTCCGCGAAGGACGTGCTCGACAAGCTCAAGGCCAACCCGACCTCGGTCGTATTCGGGGTGGGCACGGTGCCGAGCAACGACCAAATGAACATCCTGCGCCCGGCGCTCGCCTACGGCGTCGATCCGAAGCAGGTCAAGATCGTGATCTTCAAGAGCGGCGGCGACCTGATGATCCAGCTGCTCGGCGGGCACGTGCCCGTGATCTCCACCGGGCTCTCCGAGGCGATCGAGCAGGTGAAGGCGGGGCGGGTCCGGGTGCTGACGGTGTCCTCCCCCAAGCCGCTCGCGGAGCTTGCCGGGGTGCCGACCTGGCGCTCGATGGGCGTCCCCGTGGAGATCCTGCACTGGCGCGGGCTGTTCGCTCCCCCGAAGACGCCGGCGAGCGCCGTCAAGTACTGGGACCAGACGCTGGCAAAGATGGTCAAGAGCGATGCGTGGAAGAAAGCTCTGGACCGGCACGGCTGGCATGACGCCTACGCAAGCTCCGCCCAGTTCCGCAAGGACCTGGAAGGGGAGATCAAGGTCTATAACGCGATCCTGACCCAGCTCGGCATGTCGAAGAGCCCTGCCAAGTGACGCTGCTTTACGATCCCACTGCTCCGCGGCGGACGAGCGCGGCGGAGGCCGGCGAAAAGCTCGCGACGCTCTCCGGCAAGGTGGTCGGCTTCATAGACAACGCCAAGCCGAACTTCGATCACCTGGTGGACGAACTTGCCGAGCGGCTGATCGCGGACTACGGCGTGAAGCGCGCCGTCAAGCGCAGGAAGACCTCGGCTTCCATCCCGGCGCCGGACGGGATCGTGCGGGAGCTTGCGGAGGAGTGCGACCTGGTCATCACCGGGTCGGGCGACTGAGGCTCCTGCGCGTCGTGGAGTGTCCACGACAGCGTCGAGATCGCAAAGCGCGGCCGGGCGGCCGTCGCCGTCTGCTCCACTGCTTTCACCACGCTGGGCCGCGCGCAGGCGGGAGCGCTCGGTAGCCCGGACTTGCCCATTGCGGTGATCCCGCATCCCTTCGGGACGCGCACGCGCGGCGACGTGCGCGACATGGCGCGGCAGTGCGCCGCGGACGTCGTCGCACTCGTCACGCGGGAATCCAGTGACGATTGACGAGCGCGCCGCGCTCATCGAGGCGCCGGACGACATCGAGGCGATCAACCGCCTCTGCCACGAGCGCCGCTGGAGCGACGGACTGCCGGTGGTGCCGCCCACTGTCGAGCGCGTCCAGCGCATGCTCGAGCACGCGCACCGGCCGGCGGCGGAGATCGTGGCGAGCATCGCGCCGGGCTTCGGCGCTGCGACCGCCGAGCGCATCGCCATCAATGCCGTGATGGCCGGTTGCGCGCCCGAGCATATTCCGGTCGTCATTGCCGCAGTCGAAGCCGTGGCCGCGCCCGAGTTCAATCTCCAGGGCATACAGGCCACCACCAATCCCGTCGCGGTGTGGATCATCGTGAACGGCCCGGCGGCGCGACGGCTGGGCGTGAATGGCAGCTTCAATTGCCTGGGGCAGGGCACGCCGGCGAACGCATCGATCGGACGGGCGCTGCGCCTGGTGCTGCAGAACATCGGTGGCGCGCTCCCGGCGGAGATGGACCGCGCGACGCACGGCCAGCCGGGCAAGTACACCTTCTGCTGCGCCGAGAACGAGGAGGCGAGCCCGTGGGAGCCGCTGCACGCGGAGCGCGGCTTTGCGCGCGATGCCAGCACCGTGACCGTCGTCGGCGCCGAGGGCACGATGAACATGAACACCCACACCAAGGACGCGGGCGAGCTGCTGCGCGTGATCGCCGAGACCCTGCAGCATCCCCCGAGCAACGAGTACTGCTACGGGTCCGAGCCGTGGCTCGTACTCTCGCCCGAGCACGCGGAGATTCTCAGGGCGGCGGGACTCGCGAAGCGCGACGTCCAGCGCCGCCTGTGGGAGCTGTCGCGGATGCCTGCGGGACGCATGACCGAGCGCGATCTCCTGCGCGTCAAGGCCGCCCGCGGCAAGGAGCTGGGGGAGATCGGGCCGAACACGCTGCTCACGATCGCGCATCGGCCGGAGGACATCCGCGTGATCGTCGCCGGCGGGCCCGGCACGCATTCCGTCTACGTGCCGTGCTTCGGCAACACCCGCGCGGTCACTCTCGAAATCTCGGAATAGCCGGCTCACCAGGCCCCGGCCCGCGAGCTGCTCGTCACCGATTAACGGTTGTCCTGTAGCTGCGCGCCACGTCGCGCAGGATATTCGTAGATGGGGCTTGCCCTAGCCGACCGTACTTCTGCGAGGATCTGACATAAGTCATTGATTTCATTTGAAACGGATCTGAGCCCACATTAATGAGAGCTGCTATTGACAAATATAGGAGCTGTAATATTTAATATAGACAGCTCATATTAAATAAATTGTGATCTGAGAATCGGAGAATTACCAAATGCGAATCACATTTCCCGCAATGAAAGCCAGGATGGGTGGCCGAGACTACTTCGTAACAACGATGGCGCTATCGGAAATCCCAAGATTCTTTAAGTTCAATGACTGGGAAAGCGTTACTCCCGAGCTGCGTGCGCAGAGGGTACTTAATGATGTCCGTGTGCCAGCGATAGCTAAGTACATCGTTGATAACGAAGACAGCTACCTCTTCTCGTCCATAGCATGTTCGTATTCTGCTGAACTTACCTTTACTCCCAGCTCTCCGGCGACTCCGCACTTAGGAGAAATTGCCCTTGAACTTGAGCAGATGGAGTTTGTGATCAACGATGGCCAACATCGCTGCGCTGCAATCGCGGCGGCCCTAAAGGACTGCCCCACTATTGCTCAGGACCGGATATCGGTTTTGCTATTCCCAATGGAGAACTTGGCGCGGATGCAACAGATGTTTTCCGATCTGAATCGTTACGCGCAGCGCACGTCAAAGTCACTAAATATCCTCTATGACCAACGAGATCCTCTCGGCGCACTTACGATGGAAATCGTGGAGCAGGTTGACGCATTTCGAGGAATGGTGGATTTCGAGCGCGTATCTATTCCCGTAAGGTCAGCAAAGGTTTTCTCCCTAACGTCAATCTACGATGCAAATCAGGAGTTTTTCGGCCGGAAGGAAATACCAACCGAGGGGCCAGAGTTTAGGAAACTCGTTTCACAGGTCGTGGATTACTGGACTTCAGTTTCTGAAGCGATCCCGGATTGGAGGCGCATCGCGAAAGGTGAGTTGCAGGCACCTGCGGTACGCCAAGAAAAAATTAGCACCCATTCGATTGTAATGAGGGCGCTGGGAGGGGTCGGGCGTCTACTGGTGGAGAAATTTCCCAACGACTGGCGCACCAAGTTGCAAACTCTTCAAAACATTGATTGGAGAAAGAGCATCGGAACCAAGGTTAATCCAGTTTGGGACGGTGTATGTATTACTGCTGGATCGGTCGTCTCAAATCGGCAGGCAAGACTGGCAACATTGGGCGTGCTAGCAGCACATGTTGGGGCGTCCGAGGAAAGCTTTGGGGAAAACGCTGTTGCAAAACGCCGCGGTCGGCCACCGAAAGCGCTCGCTGCCTAATGTACTTCACATCAATTCATCAACGACGAAAAACGGACTAAATCACCATGAATGCTCCTGCGCAAAAGCAACAAGCTCCATCAGTCGAAGAAGCGCTTTGTCTTGCTCTATTGCGGACTGAGGATGAAGAGGATGCTGTCAAGCTTCTCGATAGTTACGGATACTCACTGGATCAACAGGGGATTTGGCATCCGCTTGGAGAAAACGCGGGTAACTTCAGCCAGGTCGGGAATCAACAGGAGGAAGGCACGGCCGCGCTTGTAGAGAAGGTTGTAAACAGTATTGACGCAGTTCTCCTCGCGGAGTGTCACGCGGCAAAAATAGCTCCCGACTCCGAAATCGCACCTAAGACCATGCAACAGGCGGTCGAGCGTTTTCTCGGCGTTAAGGACGGGCGCCTTGGCGCGTTGGATGCCAGCGAGCAACGAAAGCTTGCGGAGAGAATTTCTGTCATTGCCACAGGTACAAAGTCTTCGCCATGTTATTTGATCGTGGATTCTGGTGAAGGGCAGACACCCGAGCGCTTCCGGGACACTTTTCTTTCGACGACTAGAAGATCACCCAAAGCGCGCATCCCCTTTGTGCAAGGTAAGTTCAATGCTGGTAGTACAGGCAGCCTTCAGTTTTGCGGGAAACACAATATTCAGCTAATCGTTTCACGACGCCAGCAAGGCGATGTCCCAAGGCATGTTGAACGAATGAGGTGAGAGTGGCGGCTCCTTTCCCCTGCATGTGGTATGCAGGGGGTCGCCAAACCAAAGAAAGGAGCCACCAAGTGAAGTCTCTCACGAAAT
>Ga0187893_10004749_pt1 | contig 25421 bp, 17 predicted proteins | sample MA1701074metaG_FD_139574 | JGI IMG/M metagenome (GOLD analysis project Ga0187893, IMG submission 139574) | White microbial mat communities from a basaltic lava cave in the Kipuka Kanohina Cave System on the Island of Hawaii, USA - MA170107-4 metaG ... | reverse complement strand
TCCTATTGTAACTGGCAATGAAACTGTGACTATCTGCGAAGGTCAATTGCCTTTCACCTGGAATGAACAAATACTGACTGCGCCTGGTACAGCAACTGCTATATTGCAGAATGTTGTAGGCTGCGATTCAATTGTAACACTTAACCTTACCGTTAATCCCAATGTCATCAGCACACAGAATATTACTATCTGCCAAAATGCTTTGCCTTATAACTGGAATAATCAATCATTGACTGCCACTGGAACTTATATCGCTGTATTGCAAAACATCAATGGCTGTGATTCAACTGTAACATTGAATCTTACTGTTAATCCCAATGTCACCAGCACACAGAACATTACTATCTGTCAAAACGCATTGCCTTATAATTGGAATAATCAATCACTGACTTCAGCAGGAACTTATACTGCTGTATTGCAAAACATCAATGGTTGCGATTCTGCAGTAACTCTTAACCTTACTGTTAATCCAAATGTCAGCAGCACACAGAACATTACTATCTGTCAAAATGCATTGCCTTATAGCTGGAACAATCAATCACTGACTTCAACAGGAACTTATACTGCTGTATTGCAAAATATCAATGGCTGTGATTCAACTGTAACATTGCATCTTACTGTCAATCCCAATGTCACCAGTACGCAGAATATTACTATCTGCCAGAATGCTTTGCCTTATAGCTGGAACACCCAATCACTGACATCAGCAGGAACTTATACTGCTGTATTGCAAAACATCAATGGCTGTGATTCAACTGTAACATTCAATCTTACTGTTAATCCAAATGTCAGTAGCACGCAGAACATCACTATCTGTCAAAATGCTTTGCCTTATAACTGGAATAATCAATCATTGACTGCTGCAGGAACATATACTGCTATACTTCAAAATATCAATGGCTGCGATTCAACAGTTACTCTTAACCTTACTGTTAATTCAAATGTCAGCAGCACACAGAACATCACTATCTGTCAAAATGCATTGCCTTATAGTTGGAATAATCAATCACTGACATCAGCAGGAACTTATAGTGCCGTATTGCAAAACATCAATGGTTGTGATTCAACTGTGACTTTGAATCTTATTGTTAATCCAAATGTAAGCAGCATTCAAAACATTACTATCTGTCAAAATGCATTGCCTTATAACTGGAATAATCAATCATTAAATGCTGCGGGCGACTATACTGTTACACTAATTTCAGCCGCAGGTTGTGATTCGATTGCCACACTTCATTTGATCGTTGCACCACAACCTAAGATCATTACCTCGCCTGTTTCTTCATGCACAACTGCAAACCTTATGGATGCTTCTGTAACTGCAGGGTCTGATACGGGACTGGTATTATCTTACTGGATGGATGTTGCCACTACAAATGCTGTATCTGATCCAACCTCAGTATTGGCCGGAACATATTATATCAAAGGCATTAATTCATTTGAATGTTATTCTGTTGAACCGGTAACTGTTACCATAGAACCTGCACCATTATTTGTAGTTACTGACCCTGCCAGTGTTTGCGAACCCGCTACTGTAGATCTAACTGCAGATTACATTACAGCAGGCAGCGATCAGCGACTAACATTTACTTATTGGATGGACGAGGCCGCCACAATTCCATTGACAAATCCGCACGCAGTTGGTGTGCCAGGAACTTATTATATAAAAGCTGCAGCAGTGGGCGGATGTGATTTTGTAAAATCAGTGGAAGTGTCGGTGGTTGCCATCAGGGGTGAAAAATCTGTTCGTTATCCAACCGTAACCGTATCGCCAAACGAACCTGTGCAACTTACAGCAAGGGAGCCTGGCCTTGTTAATAACTATACCTGGTACCCGCCTGTTGGTCTTAACTCTTATAACCGCAAGGATCCAACATTCCGTTACGATCAAAATACCGAATACACAGTGAGAATTGAAGCTGGTAATGGATGCCCGATAGTAGATACTATAATGGTTGTAATGCGTCCGGGCACTCAAACTTGTGTCTCCGATATTTTTGTTCCAAAAGCCTGGTCGCCCAATAATGACAGGCACAATGATAACCTGTATCCTCTTGCTGTTTGTATTAAAGAATTAAAATACTTCCGGGTTTTCAATCGCTGGGGACAACTGGTATTTGAAACAAATATCCCTGGCTATGGATGGGATGGTATATTCCATGGACAACCGCAGGTGATGGATACCTATACCTGGACATTGGAAGCCATCGGCGAAGATGGAAAATATTATAAAAAAGCTGGCAACTCTGTTCTGATAAGATAAACTTCTGGATTATGAAAACAATTTTACGCATTGCTGTATTCGTCTTTTCACTGGCTATTGCAGGATCATTGCATGCGCAGGATCCAAGTTTTTCTCAATTCTTTTCTTCTCCTTTAAATATCAACCCGGCACTAACAGCTAACATAAATTCCGACTGGCGTCTTATTTCAAATTTCAGAGATCAATGGATAGGCCCGGCCAGTCCTTATGTTACAGGTACCATCTCTTATGATTCAAAAATTTTTCAAAATAAAATTCCCAATGTTGACAAAGAAGGTAATATCATAGGTGTGGGTGGAATGCTGATGTTTGATCATGCAATGAGTGGAATTGTAAAAAGCACTTATGGGTCATTAAATCTGTCTTACAATATCAAAATTTCAGAAACAGACTCGTACACAGAACGAATAGGAATTGGATTTGGCGCTATTTATGGTCATCGGCGCATTGATTTCAGCAGGGTAGATTTTGAAGAACAATTCACAGGACATGGTTTTAATACAAACCTGCCTTCCGGCGAAACTGCTTTGTCGAATATGAAACCTTACTTTTCAGCAAGTGCCGGTATTACTTATACAGCCCGTACTGAAAATTCCAACTTTGATTTGGGTGTGGCTGCCTTTCATTTAAATAAACCAAAACAAACATTCCTGAAAGATAAAAATGAACTTCTCGCTATGAGAAAAGTGGCTCATGCCAACTTCGAAATTTTTCTCAATGAAGGAACAGTTTTTAACACTAATGCTATCTACCAATTTCAGAAGGAAGCAAATTATCTATCCGTGGGTGCAGCATTCGGTCAATATGTTGGCAACAATGCCGATGCATTAGTATCAATTGGATTGTGGTATTGGTCAAAAAATGCTTTGATATCTTACTTTGGTTTGGCCTATAAAGATTTTCAATTAGGCGTCAGCTATGATTTTACAACATCTAAATTAAACCAGGCAACCAGGAAACCTAATACATGGGAATTGTCTCTAATCCTGCGGGGAACAAAAAAAACAAGCGGTGTCATTCCCTGTCCCTGGAAATAAATTAATTTTTAATTATTGGATTTAGTTTTTAACACCAGCATTTCGTTGCTGCCCAAATGCATGGCAGGATGGTTGATATTGTTAAATGATTTAGCCGAATCTGTTTGATTACTAATTTGAACTTATTGACAGATAATAAGAGCACAGTAGTTTTATACAATTCGAACAAGTTGAAATTCTAACTATACACTATGTTCTTTCAATATTTACCAGTTAAGAATGGATAAAGTAGTTTCAAAGAGATTAACTGAAAATTCAACGCAAATAAAAAAGGTCGCTGCGATGCGACCTTTTTATTATTCTGATTTTCAAGTGCCCGGGACTGGATTCGAACCATAGCTGGGCGTCAATTATTTATAGACAATGTGTGTCAGAATTGTGTCGAGAAAAGTGAAAGATCTTAAAAGTGTACCAGTTCTAATTACTTTTTTTCAGTTTCTACCTGTCAGGACAAATATAAAAAGATTCACTGAAAACTCATAGTACAACTTATTTAACCCAGTGTATATGCCCCGAATCCATTAGCCGCCTTATTGTCGTGATTTCCCCATGCCCATCTTTCAACTCCAAATCAAAGACAAGACTAATAGGTGTTATGAAGGATATAGGTTCATATTTTTCCTCAATATCAAATGAGCTACAGTTTACTCCAATAATATGGTTGCCTCTCAAAACTGGCCCCCCACTTGATCCACTCTTTATTTCCATGTTTGTGATGAAACACTCTGATTTGAGCTTTCCTGTGCCATCCGAGCGGTATTCTAATATCTTGCCAGTATATTTATCACAAGGAAATGTACCAACGCTGCTTTTTTTTATTTTCATGCGAGGATAAGCCAATGTCGAAATTTCATCATCAATAGCTGGCGGGGTTAGCGAAACAGATAGAGATGCTTTTAGCACAATATCATTCGTCTCCCGTTTTTTTAATTGTCCTCTAAGCATTCCTGCTCCTATATCAGCAATCGGGTGTGGTTCAAAATACTGAACTTTACGTATTAAATGCTGGCCGCTGCCAACTGAGTGGATTGCATAACAATTATCGTCGTATTCGTTCTTGCTGTTATAGAAATTGTGTCTCGCCGAAATAAAACCTCCGGCAGGATGAAAAAAGAAACCTGTTCCTATAGCTTCAAATTGATTATCTGCTGTGTATCGAATTATTGGGAATGCCAATTCGATAGGCGAAATGGAGTTCCCGAAATTGTCTTTGTAATTGGAAGGCTTAATATGTCTTCTTGCAGGATGTTTAAGCCCAGTTCTTCTTTGCAATTTCTTCAAAAGTTTTTTTCTTTTGCTTCTTTTACCCATGTTTAAAGAGATTACTTATCATTCCAAAATAATGTTCATGATAGCTCTTGTCATTTAAGTAGGCAAACGGTTCGAAGTAATTTCCTGTTTGAACTGAGTAGCTTGCAAGTTTGGTACTGTCATAGTTTGGGCTGATTTTTACCACTACTAAATCCATCTTAATTGATTTTAAATGTCATTGTTCTTTTGCATTTCACTAAGCTGGCGCTCTTCATAAAGTTTAACATATTTCTGATAAAGTTTGTCCCTTGTTTTTGGGGATACATAACCACTCCTGGATTCTAACTTCGCCCCTTCCCATTCGAATTTTAATAAATACTGCATGATTAAAATAAGGGGTCCTATTGCTTTTTCCACTTCTCCGATTTGCGTACCGTCTTTTATGTCTCTTATCTCTTTGATCATATCAATAATTTTCGGATCGAAATATTCATCTTCGACGTTAAAATGCAGTTGGATGAGGTATTTGAGATTATCATATCGTTTTTGAATCTCAAATGCTTCCGTTGAACCCGTTTTTAGCCCATTGCCATGATACGCATAAACTAATCCGCAAAATTCTGAAATGCCGTTTCGTATATCCTGAATATATTTTATTCGTGAAGATGTAATTGAATTAATGAAGATTGTCTTTCTGGAATTGCGAATGCCTACAAAGAGGCTGAGGAGACTAATAACTAAAGTTACTCCAATGCCGATCAATGTTAGAATATCTTTTGCATCCAAGTGCATAAACATTTTATTTAAAGTTGTATTTCAAATTGAATTTAATAATACTCCTATGGTATATCAATAGTGATTTTCCCGTTTATTACTTGCGCAAAATATTGAGGATTCTCGTGTTCACTACTAATGAAACTTTGTGACATAAGAAAGATCAATAGAATTAAAGGTATTGCGAATTTATAATACCTAATAATGAGCAAAGCCATAGCAAGTCCACCACCAATAAGCCACCATTTATTATCAGAATCCTTTTCCAGCCATTCCTCAATCTTGTCAAATATTTTCTGCATTGCTTTTTCCCTTTGTTCATTTCTGTGAATTTCAAACTCAATTGGAGCAATTAATCCGTTGTAAAATCCTATAAATGTTCTATTGGATAACCTGCCATTACACAATATTAAACAACGAGGCATCAAAACATTGATTTCACCAATTGAAACCGGAAAATCTGAAACTAACTGGTCTTGATTGGAAGTGTTACATTGATAAATGTAGTTGAGCATTTCATTAAATGGATTTTCAGAATGCGTAGGGTGAGTATGAAAACGAATGGCAAAATATTTAATATCCTTTCCTGAATAAGTTTCCGTTAACGCTTCATCAAGTTCTTTGGGGTTCGGCAGATAACTTCTGTGCTTATCATCTGAAATATTAGTAAGATATATTAGCCGATCAATGTGTAAATGTGTTATACCATTTTCCCTTTGGGGTAATGCTACCAAAACACCTCCTTTTTCCACATTTGCTTCATAAGTATCCCTTATTTGCTGGGTCGCATTTTCGGAGAGGTGGATTTTACAGGGTGTTTGAAGATGCAGATAGCTCTTGCCGTTCTTTTGACCCTCTTTCAAAACCCCTACCTCTTTTAGTTCCAAAATCCATTCTTTTGCGTTCATAGTATTACTTCTTATTTAGCTGGTTAGAAAAATGAACATTGAAAATAAAATGGTAAATGGTTTTCTCTTTCACTGAAAACTTATGCCTGGATTCGTAATAGGAAATGTCAGCATTTTCGACCTTGTGTTCCTTCCAGCTATCGCTGACATATTTCATCGAATCATGCGTTACCAATACTTTATATGCGTCCAAAATATCTTCGGGCAGGTGGTTGATCATAAAAATATAGCCTTCTTTCTCAAAATCGGTTAAATAGCTGCATAGTTGTTCCGGTGTTTTCTTCTTTGAATAGTTCCACCAACCTTTAAATTCGACTATCTTAACCCCAAATGGTTTTTGTGTGAGTTTAAGATCAATTCTGCCATTACCTTTTTGCTCTTCAGCGCTTATCACCGCCTCCCGATAGCAACCTTTTAAAAATGTCTTGAACCAGTATCTAAACCCCGTTTCCTTATCTTTCCCGCCATTCCTAACGTTTACTATACATTGTGCATTGGTGTCGGCACTTTGCAATTCTCTTATTCCATCAATAACATTGTGAATAAAATTCAATACAGATTCTTCTTTTTCAATTAAAGGAGCTATCTCGGATAAAAATCTTTTTTCACCGGCAAGCCATTTTTTCAGAAGTTTTACGTACTCCTTTCTATCAGCAAAACTTGCTTTATCCAATTCCTCAATTTCAATTTTTCGTCTTGCAATTATAACCTGTCTTTGCATTTCAAAAGCGTCTGTCAGCAACCCGTTATTATACTGATGTAGAGAATTTATTTCTTGTATAATCTTTAAAGTTGTGTTGGCAAGAAATCCGATCAGTTCTCTTTTGGTCGTCAATTTAAAACCGGTAAGCCCGGTATATATATTTGTTTCGCCTTTACCCGAAAGAATTGGTATTTGCTTTTCAAAATAGGGCTTTAATTCGCTGAAAAAACTTATTTCAAATGGGAAGATTTTCATCCATTCTCTGTATTTACTGATCAGCAGATTAATATCGGCTTGCTCTACTTCAGTCTTCGTGTCAAAATAATTTTTAACAAAGGCTAAAAGTGGGTTTCGCTTTTCGGCAGGGATCTCCGTTGTTGATTCTAAGTTTCCTTCCAGGTTATGTAAGTAAATGTCCAATCCAAGAGGCGGGCCATAACCATCCGGGAATTGTCCAAAGCTGCGCTTAGTATGTTCGATGTAATCAGTGATCTCTTTAAACCAATTCTCGTTATTGATAGAAGATGTGATACAGTGCCAGGTATAGGTAAGAGTTTTTACAAACTTCAAAGGCATATAGGCATAATTATCTTTCAAAAACCATTTTGCTTTTATCAGGTTCCTGTGGGGTTCACAACAATTTGGAAATGCCTGAAATTTTTCCTCAGCTAACTTTAATAAGCTTGTATGGTTATTACAACAGTGCGGGAATCCAGGGTTCAACTCAAAACCGCCCAAAGGTTTTGTATCAAACTGTTTTATCTCAAAATCTTTACTGCTTATTTGAGCGACATGGGTTTTCCCGCAGTGATAATCCTGAAATGATTTCATGAAAGGTTCAATATTGACGATATTGATAGTGCCAAGAGGCTGAGAGAATTTTCTTTGATTATTCTCTTGACTTGTTCTTCTTATATCTCTTTTAATCAATAGCCCAACTTTCTCAATACCTCTTAGTTCCGCAACGTGAACAGCTATTGTATTGAAATCCTTTCCGGAAATCTCGCAGTAATATTGAGTAGCATTGTAAAGCGATTTCAGATATTTATCATCCTTCCATGCTTGTATAACTCTGGCCGAAACGTATCCGTGAACTGTAACTCCATTTTTGATCTCAACATCTCTCATTTCAGGTCTTTGTCCGATCTGCCTACAATAATCATAAGATTCTTGTAAGATTTCATTTCTTACTTCTATTGGATTTCGGTGTTTGATAACCCTTTCCAGGTAATTCTTTGTCTTCAAATATCCATCACGAAATTCTTTGACCAGATTATCAAACGTCTCATTGCTGACCAAAATCTGGTTTTCAAACTTTGGACCAATTCCATAGGCATCTACATAAAGGTCATTTTTCATAAGCATAGAACATAAGGTTTCAATTAATGCCTTTTGTTAGGCATAAATAATTTTAAAGACAAGACTATTAGAATCAGAAATGCTGATACTTTCAGGAAAATCTCAAAAAAAGATTCCCCTTCTTTAGGCAATGGTTCAATTTCTTCTTCCCAATAAATAATATTCTTGTTATAAGATTTTTCCAAAATAATTTCTTTCAATTCTTCCAGTGGCAGGGTCCAGATTTCTTTATCCGAGAGATCAATTTCTACACACTTATACCTGCCACTATAATAGAACTGCTTTTTATTTTCTTTTACTGCATTACTAACCCTTATTTCAAAATGCACATCCTCTTCTCCAATAGAAACCGTGATATCAGGCCTTTTGGTATCAAGCCACTTTTCCATCCTAACATTAGAATATACAAGCTTTCGGCCTGGTATTCTTATAATAGTGCTGTCTGCGATGATCTGCTTCGCAAAAAGATGTATAGCTGTTTCTCCTGTACATGTTTTGCTCTCCACATGTCTAAAATGATGCTCACGGACATCTCCTTTAATCGCTTCCAGTTCCGATCCACATTCAATACACTGACAATTGCACAACAAACCTCTCTTGGCTTCAGAAACATGTATAACCTTATTCGACTCCCTGTGTAAGGCATAGGCGATTTGACTACTCATAGCAGAACTAATTTTAGCTACAAAGATTGATAAAATCAAATAAATACTAATTATTTTAGCTAATATCTGCGCAACTCTCCGTAACGGATTGATTTTCATATTTATAAGATCTCTCTCGCTTATAATTGCCGAGATTACTTTAGTCTAACAATCCAATAAAACTATAGATTTGAAACTTACTTTTACTCATGGAGAAATATCGCCAGCCCGATCAATATTATTTAGACCAATACGACCGTGACACAATTCGACAACTAAAGAAGCTCGAAAGCTATGAACTGAAGGAAATGGAAGGATTGTCAGACCTTGATGTCTGGAAAAAGAGAATTGAACATTCGATGAATCCGAATGGGTTTCAAATGACCGGAGTTTGGCGGGCAAGAAATAAAGAACGCTTGATTTTGGAGCAGAAAATGGCGGATGAAGGAAAGGATCGTCTTGTACTACGCCACCCGATTCCGAAGGATGTTAAATGCAATGACTGTAACTCGACTATGCAATTTGAAGGCACTATGTTTAAGGAAGATGATGCACAAGTGTTATTCGTTTTTAAATGCTCGGCAGGACATCTTCCCAAAAAAGCTATTCGACCTGACGGAAGCGAACACTATTTCCCACAACCAAAATGTGCCAAATGTGGAGGGAAGGTGATTTCCACAACTGAAAAGAAAAACGAAAATCACTTTAAGTTTATTGATACCTGTTCCTTATGTGGACATATTGAAATTGATGAATTCGAACTTGATCCAGAAAGAGAGAAACCTATATTGGAAGAAGATCGAAAAACATATTGTACTTTTTTTATCAATCGGAAAACATTTTACGAAGACTTAAAAGCAATAGCTGATCTTGGTAAATTGGCAGAAGAGAACGAAAAACAAAAACGAGAAAAAGAGCAGTTCGAAGTTGATAAAATCGAGAGACCCAATATTCCCCAGCTTGAAAAACGATTAACGTATATTGCTGAAAAAAATGACTTTATCAAGTTTCAGTTTGATAAGCCAGAAATGGGTCGGCATGTAGTTATTTCCTTTTCTCTGCAAGACCCGTCCAACAGAAATGAGCAAGAAAGTGTAAAACTTATTACAACGTCTGTTAAGAAAGCGCTTTTTCATACAAATTGGAGGCTAATGACAGAAGGCATTTCCTACAGGCTTAGTTATCTAACGGGGCGACTAAAATCACATGACCAGGAAGAGGATATTTTAAAAATTGCGAAAGAAATAAAAGCAAAAAAGGAGAAGACTAATATGCAATAATTTCTCTAATAGCTTATCAGAAATTATTCCTGATCTTTCTTTTATCATTACTTGCCATAGAAACAACACCATTCAAATGGCTGATTACAGTATTTACACGCACTTGATAAACATCTCTTGCAGTAGCCTCTTTTGGCGTTTCATGTAGAAAGAAAACTTCCCGATGCCATTTCAATTCTTTACACCAAGAGCCTATATCTTTATCTTCAAAAGAAACAGATAAGTTATGGGCAAACCGGTTCCTGATTTTACCAATTAGTTTTAAGTCATTCATTACTTTTTTCTCTATCAGGCCGAGGCAATAAACCATTCTTACCTTGTTACTGTAAGTGCCTAAAGGTTTGTCATAACTCAAAAGTATTTCAACTTCTTTTTCGTCTTCGGGTAAAAATTCGATGAGTATATGCTCCAGTATGGTCTCCAAGAAGGCAGATCCAATGATTACAATAGCCCTGTCATCGCCTATGTTGTATGTAAACATCTTGGAGAATTCTTCCAATGCTTTTAGACGATACCAATACCTTTCCTGAGCTTTACCACTGAGAAGTGATGGATCGTGATTTTCATTTGGCTCTGCCATTGGCAAGTTTTTTGTCAATAACTCCAATCAGAATGGCTGACAGGAGACTTATTTAGCTCGCTTTTTAATATCCGCCACTGAGCCAAAAATCTATCCATATAAGCAATGAATGTATCATTGTGATGGCGCTCCAGGAAATGAATCATCTCGTGAACAACAATATACTCCAGGCACTCTAGGGATTTTTTTGCAAGTTCAAGGTTTATCCAAATTCGTTTCGCCTCAATATTGCAAGTGCCCCATTTAGTCTTCATCTGCTTTATGCCATATTCATTCACTTTCACCTTCATTTTCTTCTCCCACTTCGCAATCAAAGGAGGTATTTGTTCATTCAGATAATTCCTGTAAAATTTTGCAATGACTGATGCTTTATGTTTTAGGCTGCTGCCGGGCTTTACATACAAGTCAATATGCTTATGCCGCAAAACAACTGTTGCTCTACCGGTGGTGGGAATAATATTCATTAGATAACGTCTGCCATTGAAGTAATGGCTTTCGCCAGAAATAAACTCTCTTTCTGTCTCTCTTTCCTGCGCTGCAAAACTGCGTTGCTGCTTTTTTATCCAGCTTAGTTTTGAAATAGCAAATAAACGTATTGATTCATCATTTGTTCTCAATGGTGCGGCAATGCGTACCCTGCCGTTGGGCGGGTACACACCCAGGTGAAGATTTTTTATCGACTTCTTCTCCACATCAATTTTAATATTGCTTACAGTTATTTGTCCCATCTCAATAATCCTGTGTTTGCTTCTCCACTATATCAAAAATTGTTGCCGCCAATGCTTCATCTTCTATCAGTTCAGCAATTGCAATTTTTATTTCTCTTTCCTTTTGGTTATTACCCCGCCAGTCATCTTTCTTTACTGCGATAATAGCCGCATCAATTTGCAGGGCTAATTGTTCATTGCGATTCAGGTTATCAAACAAAGCCCTTTTGGCTTTTGTGTTCAATGTTTTGGGATAATCTTTTGATGTTTCTGGCTTAGTTACTTTTTTAATCAGGTCAACTAACTTGTCCAAATACTTCTTGTATTCCTTTGCTTCTTCTTTTCTTGATTGTATTAACTCACCCAACAATACGGACATTTTTTCATAGTACTTCGGATTGGTAGGCATTTCATCTATAATCAACCGGCGGATATTGTTTTCAATGGTTTCTGCCATTGCTTCTTTAGTCCTGCGGATGCCTTCAGGTAAATTTTCTGTTGCCTTTTCAAGGCCACTCTCAACAATCAGTTCCAACAAGGTAAAATCATCGAAAGCTGAAACCACTTTACTTTCCCCCGCACTGATGTAAGTATCAATCAAATGACGCATTGCAGGTTCATACTGTTTCAGGTCAATATAATCCCGGCTGGCAATTTTTATTTCCTGCCGTAGATTTTCAAAAAACTTTACATCTTCTTTTATTTGTTCAATTTCTGTTTTAGAATAACTTGCTTCTTCCATTTCATTGGCAATATTGGCGTAAGCCCTTATCAATGCAACAGTATGTTTGTATAAAGCAATCCGCTTTTGCTCTGTTTCTTTCAGGTCATCTGCATTTTCAGGGTTGCCGCAGAAATAGCGGATGCAGGCAAATGAATCTTTTACATTGCTGATAGGTTCTGCCAACGCCTTGATGCTTTCCAAACATTCATCTAATCTTTCTTTTCCTTTTTGCAAACGGTCTTTCAGTAAACCTTGTACATCTTCCTGTTGATAGCCATCGAAAGCGCCGGAAGTATAATCATCCACTGCTTTTTCCATCCGCTTAAACAAATCTTTATAGTCAACGATGTAGCCGTATTCCTTATCATCACCATCCAATCGGTTTACTCTGCATATTGCCTGAAACAAACCGTGATCCTGCATACTGCTGTCAATGTATAAGTAAGTGGCAGGAGGTGCATCAAACCCGGTAAGCAGTTTATCCACAACAATCAGCAGCTTCATTTGCGCCGGTTCTTCCACAAATTTTTTCTTAACTTCTTCTTCGAAATCTTCCGGTTTTTTGCCATTGAGCATATTTATGTAGGTGTCATACTTGAACACATTTTCTGTGTCAGCTTCTTCCACCACTGTTTCGCCTTTTATATCTGATATGGATGGATTGTAGGAAGTAATGATCGCACATTTGGTAAAGCCAGCTTCCTGGAAGAGTTCATAATACCTACATGCCTGGAAAATACTGCCCGCCACCAGCATAGCATTGCCCCTGCCGTTTTGCAGCCTTTCTCTTTCTTCCATATCCAACAATATATCTGCCACAATTCTTGCTATTCTTGTGCGGCTGCTCAATACTTTTTGCAGAGTGCCCCAACGCTTTTTTAATTCTGTGATTGCAAAGTCAGTCAATCCTTTTGTTTTTGCATTAAACCACCTGTCAATGCCTTCCTGAGAATTGATTTGTTGGTCAACATTACGGGCTTCATATCTGAGGTCAAGCACTACTTTATCTTTTACCGCTTCATCAAACTTGTAGGTATGAATATATTTGCCAAATACTTCCATGCTGCTTTCTTTATCTTTCTTCAGCAGTGGAGTACCGGTAAAGCCAATAAACAACGCATTCGGTAAAATCTTTTTCATGGCTGTGTGGAGCTTGCCGCTTTGGGTGCGGTGACACTCGTCCACAAACACATAAATATCCCCTTTAGGTTTAAAATCTGTTGGCAAGCTTTGTTGTATCTGCTGTACATATTCCTCCACATCACCTTCTTCCTTTCTGCCAAACTTGTGAATAAGTGAACACAACAACCAGGGTGTAGTGGCATTGAGTTTTTCAATCAAATCTTTTCCGCTGGTGGTGCGTACAATTTTTTCACCTACACCGTTATATACTTTTTCAATTTGTCCGTCTAATTCTTCCCGGTCGGTAATAATCAATACACGGCTGCCAGTAATATTTTCTTTTATCCAGCGGGTGAGCCATACCATAGTCAGGCTTTTACCACTACCTTGTGTGTGCCAGATAATGCCGCCTTCCCTTTTCCGAATCTCTTCCTGTGCGGCTTTGCAACCGAAGTACTGGTTGTGCCTGCAATATTTTTTTTGTCCTCTGTCAAATACAATAAAGTCATGAATCATTTCAAGCAGGCGTTGCTTGTTGCATAAATGCACGACGCCTTTATCTAATACATTTTCTTCTTCACTGTCCTCTTTCCATTGCAGGTAATATTTTTCTTTGGTTTCAATACAGCCGTATTTCAACCCTTCGGTATCATTGCCTGCCATTACTAACTGAACGGTTGTAAAAAAACGTTCAACAAATTTTGGAGACTGGTTATCTAAATTCTGACGGATGCCTTCTGAAATAGAGATGGTGCTGCGTTTTAATTCTAATACAGCAATGGCAATACCATTGATGTATAAAACAATATCAGGACGTTTGGTGTTTTCGCCTTTTACGGTTACTTCTTCCGCAACGGCAAAATCATTTTTATCCCATTCCTTCCAGTTAATCAGTTCGATAGTTTCGGTATTGGCTCCGGCTTCTGGTTTTATTTTTACGCCATAACGTAATAAGCCATATACCGCTTTGTTTACCTCGTAGAGGGTTTTGCTCTGGTCGCCGGCTGTTTTTGTAAGTTCATAAATGGCTTTTTCTACCAATGCTACATCATAGTACCGAAGCAAATAGTTGCGCAACAAATCTTCTTCAATATTGCCGCCGCCCCTTTCTTCCCAATTACCCAAATAGCGGTATTGTAATTGTGTTTCAAACAACTGCACTACCCGGTTTTGTGTAGCCCGTTCTATTTGACCAATGGAGCTCATACTAACCTAATTTTTCCGGTGAGTAAGCTTTGCATCATGCCTTGCTTAATCACTTTATACTTCTGCAATTTCTCTGCAAGTTGGTTTATTTCTGTAGTCATATCGGCAATTACAGCAGCAATTGAAGATTGCTCATTAGTATCAGGAATTGTTATTTCTATCTCACCAAGATTTTTTTTAGAAATGCCATAGACTGAAATACCGGTTGCAGCTCTGATAACTGCTTCTTTGAAACCTTTTAAATGCGGCAGATAACCTTTAAATCCATCAGCGATTTCATCTTTGTTTCCTCTCAACAACAGCGTATGCAAACCGCCAACAATTTCACGATGGTTAACATTCTTTAATTCAATACAGGCACAAAGCCCATCATAATCTTCGGAAGCATCTGCAATAAGTAAATCTCCATTCTCTAAAAATGGAACATCTTTAATCTTGTGTTTCTTTATAAATGGAATACTTTCTATTGAAGCATCTAAAAACTCACTCCATCTTGTATGAATGTCTCCATAATGTATGTAGCCGATTTCTCCTTCATCAGATAATTCAGAACGAGAGTTGTTAGCTGTTGAAAGAAATTTAAAGAGCCTTTTTATTTTTTTCTTTTGCCATTTGCCATTAAACCCTGGCAATCTTTTTTTGCCAGTAAGCAATGACTGCATGATCCCCTTCTTAACCGCTTCCTTTTTGGTAATCAGTTTTTCAAGGTTAGTAATCAAATTATCTGTTTCCCTAAGCACTGTGGCAATGGCTGATTGTTCTTTTGTTGTTGGAGGAAGGGGGAATAAGAACTTTCTTATTTGCCCGAAGTTTAATCCCTGCCTGTTTCCTCCTGATTGAAAACTATCAATTTGCTTTTGGCCAGGCTTTGATAATAAAAAGTAGTTTATGAATTTCGGAGATAAATATTTTTGTTCAAGACGAATGATGCAAACATGCTGGTTTACATTTCCACCTGCAACCCTTTCGTCAGCCATAGCACTTCTTCCAATTGATGCACCTGTAATATTCAGAAATATATCACCAGTTTTGATTTCTGTTGTCTTAAAAGTATTGTGAACTTCATCGTCAATAAATGCTACATCACTTAAATCTAATTGCCCCCAACCTACATTTTGACTTCTAATAAAATGCCTGCCTTTATTCTTGTAAATTTTTTCTCCTCCGGTAGGTGTAATCCCACTTCCAATTTTAATAGAATAGTCACCAAGAATTTCGGCTTCCCACTCATTCGGAATTACCCCAATCTCCGTCTGCTTATATCCTTTCTTTACTTCCATGTAAATCCCATTTTTTTAAGGTGAGTATTTACTTTGGCAGTTAAATCTTCTGTTTCGTAAGCTAATTGCGGCAGGGTGGTTTCGTAGCGTTCTGCCAGTTCTTTTATGCGCTGTGCCAGTCGGTGGCTGATCCGGTCCATTTCGTTCTGCACCTCCAATTCCAGGCTGTTCATCCATTTGTTTTCTACCAACAATGTTTTTATTTCTGCGGTGCTTAGTTTGGGGTATTGAGCCAGCACCTGTTTTTCCAAAGCGGTTTCTGCATCTTTTATTTTTTTAATGGCAATGCTTTCTTCTTCTGTTAGCCCCAAATACTTTTTCAATACTGTTAGTTCATCTTCTTCCGGTTCGCCATAAGGCACTTCGGCTTCGGCAGCCATCGCAAGGAGTTCCGCCGTTTCTTCTTTTTCTATTTGCTTTATTCTTTTTTGAACGAGTGCCTTGGTGGGTTTGCCTTTATCATTCAGCGCTTCTGCCAATAAGCCATCTTCGCCGCTATGTTCTTCTTCCAGTTCTTCCAACTGCCTCGTTATAGTATCACGGCTGGCTTCCAGTTCTTCCAGTTGCTTTTTTTCTTTGGGAAAGTATTTATTGATGATGATTTGTTTGGGAACGAGTTTGCCTTCCCATTCCTTCTTTTTCTTATCGGTTTCAATTTCGTTGCCCGCTTTCCAGCCATCGGTAACCAGTATATAAACATCATCCTGCATCGCAATATCGTTCCAGTAAGTCATCAGGTGCTGGTAAATAGAGTAGTTGTCAATTAGTTTTTTACCAGCAAAAGCGGCCAGCAAATCTTCTGATAACTGGTGAATGATTTTCTTTGGTTTGTCGCCAATTTTTATTGCCTGCAGCAGCGGTGTGTTTTTTTGTTTCCAGCGGTTAAATAAACTATCAATGCTTTTAGCATAGCTTATAAATTCTGCATTGCTGAAAATAGTGGTTCGGATGAATTTGCTTTCCACTTTCAGCGTACTGTATTTGTTGCTGCGTTTGCTGGTAGCAAATAATTCTTTTTTCAGGGAAGGATATACATCCCAATAGGGTTGCAGCGCTTCAATATCTGTATTGGGTATATCACCCTGCAAGTGGGCTTCAATATCCTGTATGTCTTCGGCTTCCTGGCTGTCAATATAACGGGGAATATTAAGGTTGAATTCGTTGGCTTCAATTTCCGCCAGCGGTACCATGCGGCTGTATTTATCAACCGGAATTTGTTTGTTGAATACATCAACAATCTTATGAATGTCCTGCTCCCGTAAACGGTTTTTATTGCCATCTTTTACAAAGCCTTTCCCTGCATCAATCATAAAAATGCCTTTGCGGCTTTCTGCATTTTCTTTATCAATAACGATAATGCAAGCGGGTATGCCGGTGCCGTAAAATAAATTGGGCGGTAACCCAATAATTCCTTTGACATATCCTTTACGGATGATGCTGGTTCTAATTTCTGCTTCAGCGTTACCACGGAACAACACTCCATGGGGTAATATAACTGCCCCTTTTCCTTTTGCTTTTAAGGAGCGGATAATATGGAGCAAGAAAGCATAGTCACCATTCTTTGGCGGTGGCACACCATACCCGGTAAAGCGGTTGTATAAGTCATCATGCGGCTTAAACCCGTCCATCCAGTTTTTACTGGAAAAGGGCGGATTAGAAACAGCGTAGTCGAATTGCTTTAGATTATTGTTCAACACCCAGGCTGGGTTAGATAGTGTACTTTGTCCTTTTGCTATTTCTGCGGTGGGGTTGTTGTGCAGAATCATATTCATTTTAGCCAAACCTGCGGTGGCTACATCTTTTTCCTGTCCGAACAGAGAAATGCTTTTACCTGCTTCATCGGCAATTTTCAAAAGCAAACTTCCACTGCCACAAGTCGGATCATACGCCGAGGTTTGCGGAGTAGAATTTTTTTCAGTAATGCCAATAATTTTCGCCAGTGTCCGGCTTACTTCAGCCGGAGTATAAAATTGCCCTTTGCTTTTCCCGGATTGTGTTGCAAAGTGGCGCATGAGATATTCATACGCATCGCCGAGAATATCGTCACCATCAGCTCTGTTTTTGGTGAAATCTAAATTCGGGTTTTCAAAGATGGCTACCAAATCTGAAAGCTTATCTACTTTTTCATTACCCTTCCCTAATTTTTCATCATCATCAAAATCTGTTACGTCAATAATGCCTGACAATCCATTTTCAATAGCAATTGGCTTGATGATATGTTTATTGATTTTATCGCCAATATCTTTTTTGCCTTTCAGCTTTATCATATCCTGAAAGGAGGAACCTTCAGGAATAGTGATTACTGCATTTTTCTTACCGGCATATTTATCGGAAACATATTTGAGGAACAGCATTACCAGCACATAATCTTTGTACTGGCTGGCATCCATGCCCCCACGAAGTTTGTCACAGCTTGCCCAAATGGTGGAATAGAGTTCAGATTTTTTGATGGCCATTTTATCCCAAAAGGTTGGTTTTGAAAGCTTAAGATAGACAAATATATGAAGCCTCTGACAAGATATTTAATTATTGAACATCAATATTTTGAATAGCTAATAAGCTTTGGTATCCATTCGATTTAAAGGTTACAAGTTCAACATCTTTTTTAATAAAGCACTTAAGATCGTATGGTCATTTTTGGTTTTCAGTATTACTTTTTAGCGTATATACTCCTTTTTTATCCCCAGCTTTTTCATTTTCGATTTTAAGGTTGACGGATGAATATTCAAAATTTCTGCAGCGGCTCCAGAACCCCAAATTCGACCATTACATTTTTTAAGAACCGAAATAATATAGTCACGTTCGTTTTCATGGATGGTTTTCATTCGTGATTCATTGCTATCCGAAGCGATAGAATTCGTTTGAACCATCGTCAGGGTAATGTCTTCAATAATGGCCCCTTTTGTGAGCAGCACACTTCTTTCAATCAAATGCTCCAGTTCACGGATATTTCCAGGCCAATGATAAGTCATCATTTTATTTAATACTTCATTTGATATTCTGCTTATTTTTCTCCCTGCCTTTTGATTATATAATGTCATGAAATAATACGCCAATGCGGGAATATCCTCCTTGCGCTCCCTGAGAGGGGGAAGGATTATGGGAAACACATTCAGACGATAGTAAAGATCTAACCGAAAACGTCCTTCAGCTACTTCCTTTTCGAGATTTTTATTTGTTGCCGCAATCATCCGAACATCAATCTTTATTGTATCTGTTCCTCCTACTCTTTCTATTTCCCTTTCCTGCAGCACTCGTAATAACTTGATCTGTAATTCAACCGGCATTTCTCCAATTTCATCAAGAAAAATAGTACCTCCATGTGCTTTTTCAAACCTGCCAACCTTTTTGTCAGTGGCTCCAGTAAACGCCCCCTTTTCATGTCCAAATAATTCCGATTCTATCAAAGTCGAAGGCAGGGCAGCACAATTTACTTTTACAAGCGGTTTACCCTTACGGGTAGACAAATTATGGATGCAGTCGGCAATTTTCTCTTTCCCGGTCCCACTCTCTCCCAGAAGCAGTACTGAAGTATCTGTGTCTGCAACCTGCGTTATTTGATCGAATACATTCAGCAGTCGATGGCTCTTACCGATTATTCCTTCAAATCCTTCAATAACATTTGCGTCTTTCGCTTCGGTCATCACACTTCCTGGTAGTGGGATATTAGCTGTCACTTTGTTTTCATTGCGTAACATTTCTTCAATAGTATCGGCCAGGTCAAATTGGATACGCTCAAATAAAAGGACCTGGTCCATGTTATATGCGTCAGGTCTTCGACTGTACAGACAGAAACTGAAAGGCCTTCCATTCTGAACACTGATAGGCATTTCGAGGTGGGACCTTAATTGAAAAGTATCTGCGAATAATTTTCTCAACGAAGGATACTTACAAATATTCCTGAATGCGTTATCGTCATAAAACGCTGCATTTGTCTCTTTGGGATTTTCTGATTGCAGTGCGATTAGTTCTTCTTTTGTTTTTCCTGTAATTATTTCCAACTCCTTTACTCCGATCATTTGATATTCATTAAACCCAATTCGGAGGAAGCAAATCCCTTTAAAAGAAGGTTGGCCAATATTATCAAACCCGGCGGCCAGGTAATCAAATGGAATAAATGATTGGAGAGAGCTTGCTATTTTTAAAAGCCTTTCCGCCCAACTAAATGGCTCCTTAACCGTGTCTTTTAACTGTTTTAATAATTCCGCCTCTCTGCGATTTTTTGATTGCAGGCTGTGTTGATGACGATACTGTGCTATTTCCAGAGTAACAAGTAAATCTTTTTCCCTGAAAGGCTTGACAAGAAAACCATAGGGTTGGGTTGCTTTAGCCATATTCAAAACATCTTCACTCGAATTGGCTGACAAATACACAAAAGGAATATTATCCTCGGCCAGTTGCCCGGCAAGATCAATTCCTGTTTGTTTCCCTTTCAGAAAAATATCTAAAAGCACGAAGCCGGGCCTTTCCTTTTTTATCATGTCCTCGGCTTGCGTTACAGAACGGGCGATACCAATAACAATATAACCCGACTGTTCCAGCATAAGCCGAAGGTAGTCCGCCTCAACAAACTGATCTTCCACAATAAGTATTTTCTCTTTCATATCGTGCTTGCAAGTTCTGTTTTATTTGAATTATGTCGGCTGCCAACCTCATTGTCGAAAATAAATTCGAGTTTTATTTCTGTTCCTTCACGGCTACTCAGATAGAATTTTGCATCTATATCATCACTAAGTCCTCTCATCAATCTCATTCCCATAGAAACAGGATTCTCAATATTAAAATCTTTGGGTATCCCAATTCCATTATCAGAAACAACAAGCATTAAATGGTTCTGCATTGTTCTTTTGAATAAAACATTAATTACTCCATTTCGATTTCCGGGAAACGCATACTTGATAGCATTGGTGATTGCCTCATTCAAAATTAACCCAAGAGGAATGCAATGAGAAAGATCCAACTCGATTGGATCCACTTGCAAATTAAATTGAATGGACTGTTTGCTTTTTAAGCTATCCCGTAAATAATTAGTTAACTCATGTATATAATCAGCCATATTAATTGCAGATAAACTATCTGACTGATACAATTTTTGATGAATAAGTGACATGGCTTGCACCCGATGCCGACTGTCGGCGAGTGCATTTATAGCTTCCTCGCTTTTCAAATATCCCGATTGAGTTCCTAATAGTCCTTGTACAATATGAAAATTATTTTTCACCCGGTGATGAATTTCTTTTACCAGCCATTCTTTTTCGTCAACCAAATGCTGAAGCGTGCCATTTTTCTTTTCGATTTCTCTTTGTTGAGCCTGCAATTTTTTATTTGTTCGTTGTTTTAGACGTGAATAATTTACAAGTAATCCAACGATGATAATAAGTAAAACGACAGCACCAAGAATCCAACTCCTCGTATGTTGTGCTTGAGTTAATTTGTTTTGTTGAAGACGACCCTCTTTTTCCAATAACTTGATACTTTGCTCTTTCTTTTCTGTTTTGTATTGCATCGTCAATTCTTCAATCTGTTTGCTTTTTCTATCGTTGAAAATTGAATCATTGAGAACCTGATACTGTTGCAGGTTCTTGATGGCTGAAAGATAATTCCCCAACGCCGAGTCTGCTGTGAATAACATTAGAAATAGTTCCCTTCGGTCAGACAAACGGCCGCTCAATGCATGTGCTAAAGCGGTGTCTAGATAAGTATGTGCTTTCTCAAATTGATGTAGATGCAAGTAGAATTTTCCAATATCCATGTTGGCAATAGAGATGATTTCACCATAATAGGGGGCCTGCTTGTAGTGTTCGGCCATTGCAAGAAAATATTTCTCTGCCTTTGGGTATTGTTTCAAGGCATCAAAACAATAGGCAAGGTTTTGCTCTATGATCGCCTTTTCAAATGGGGTTTGGGGCGGATAGGCCGCAACAACGCTTTCTATCAAAACCAGAGCATCTCTGCTCTTCCTTAGTTTTATCAATTGCCGGATAAGAAAACCAGCCGTTCTGAATGTAATTACCCGGTCTGTTTTTTGTTCTATTCTTTTTTCAAGTGCTTTTCGATACCAGTAGATGCTCTCCTCAGTACGACCCAGTTCGTCGTAAACCAGGGCGAGTTCACCGTAATACATATCAATCCCCGCAGTGTCCTTATTAAGCTCAGCATTTTCAACACATTTTGTTGCATAAAAAAGTGATTTTTCATAGGAAACCCGATACCTATTGATCATGGAAAGAAGGAGATATGCTTGAGAAAGTTTTGTATTGCCTATTTGATGAAGTAAGTCAAGGGCTTGCATTAACTGCTTTTCTGCCAAATTTGATCTGCCCGATACAAATAGATAATCTGCGAAGTATGTTCGGACTGCGGCTTCTCTTTCGACGTTGTGAGCCTGTTTGTATAACTTGAGTGCCTTATCAAAACAAGTTTCAATTTCCGAGTAATTTTCTAACGGTGTATTCATTTTTCTGGCCATCCGGAACCACGTACGGGCTTCTCTTTCAATATCGCGATTTGCATGATAAATAGAGACTACCTCTAGGAATCTTTTTTTTCCTTCAGCCGTATTTTCTTTGACAAAGTAAGCTTCGCCCTCAAGCAACATGCTTTCATATCTAAAGTTCTTTAGTTGAAGTGTATCGCTTAGCCTTATGGCATGATTAAAAATGTCAATAGCTGTGTCCATCAAATACTGCTTTTTATCGCTGTACACTTGTTCAAGATAGGTTCTGCCTAATTTGTAAAGTATTTCGATACGGTTACTATCCTGTTTGCTTTCCTGTAGCAGGAGGCGCAATTCGTCAGATGGCTTTTTGGATAACTGCTGGCCCAAAGCTGAAACAACAATTATCATCATCATGCACAAATATGTGAACGATCTTAGCATTTGTTAGTTTATAATGAAAACATAAAGTATACCATTTCCTTTACAATAAAATACCGTCCCGAAAGAGCCCTTCGCTATTAAAGTTAAAAAAATAAATACCGTGAAATTTCACGGTTTTGAGTGAACCACCGTGAAATTTACGCGGTTCTAACGGTCTTTCCCAACCCATACGCAATTGATTGATAAGCACTTAACTTGATGGCATCTAAGTTGGCAATGTAATTCAGCTAAACTCAAAACCAGGATATGAACTCAAACACTATAGTTTTTATAACGGGTGCATTTGTACATCACAGTTGTTGGGATGATTGGCGGCTTTATTTTGAAAGCAAAGGTTACAAAACCATTGCGCCGCCGTGGCCACATAAAAATTTCTCCTCAGAGGCCCTTCGAAATAGTCACCCGAATGCAGAAATAGCTTCAAATAGGCTACCAATGCTCACTGACTATTATGATGAAAAGGTTAGGCAACTACCTGAAAAGCCCATATTGATAGGTCATTCTATTGGTGGCCTTATTGTTCAACTCTTACTGCAAAGGGGGCTGGGGTCTTCAGGCGTTGTCATTCACTCGGTGCCACCGCAGGGAATAATTACTTTCAAACTCTCCTTTTTGAAGACGGGCTGGGGTCCCCTTGGTTTTTTTACATCCACAAGAAAGACATTCCTCATGTCTTTCAAACAATGGAAATACGCTTTCACCAATGGGATGGATTGCGATTCACAAAAAGAAGCGTATTACAAATATGCAATACCTGAATCAAAGCTAATCGTAAGAGACACGATAACAAAAGCAGCCAAAGTAAACTTTGAAAATCCCCATGCTCCATTATTGTTGACTTCAGGCACCGACGATCATACAATACCTGCCTCGCTCAATTATGCTAACTATAAAAAATACAAAAAAAGCAATTCGGTTACTGACTATAAAGAATTCAATGGCAGGAATCATTTTGTTTTAGGACAGCCTACCTGGAAAGAAGACGCTGACTATATACTCGACTGGCTCAAGAAATTGAAATAAGAAAAACCCTATGGCTACGATCTAAATTTCTCAACTGAATTAAAACAATATGAAATGAAAAAAATCACCAAATCAATCGCAGCCTTACTTATAAGTTTCGGGATCATGCTTTCATCGCATGGTCAAAAACCATCACCGGAACTGCTTAACCCGGAAAATCATTTGCTCGTATTAATAGACTTTGAGGGACAAATGGCATTTGCCACTAAAAATATTCCCACTGATCAACTCAGGTCTAATACAGCGATCATTGCAGGAGCCTCAAAAATATTTAACATACCTACTGTTGTTACCACAGTTGCTGAGAGATCTTTCAGCGGACCAGTGTTTCCCGAGGTGGAGGAATTTTATCCGAAGGCAACATCCGGATATGTGGACAGAACAACCATGAACACCTGGGAAGATATTAATGCTTACAAAGCTATTACTGGTAAGGGAAAGAAGAAGATCGTATTTGCCGGATTGTGGACGAGTGTTTGCATTGTGGGCCCAGCCTTATCAGCTAAATCAGAGGGCTACGATGTATATGTAATAACGGATGCCTGCGGCGATGTGAGCCCGGAAGCTCACACTATGGCAATTGACCGCTTAATTCAGGCGGGAATAAAGCCAATGACATCCATTCAATATCTCCTCGAATTACAAAGAGACTGGGCTAGAAAAGCCACTTACACACAGGTGAATGATTTAATTCAAAAATATGGTGGAGCCTACGGCATCGGTGTTCAATATGCCAGGGAAATGCTCAAGCATTAAGAGATGGATAAATTCAACAGTGAGCTTCTCAGTTTTATCAAAAAGTAATTCCCCATCAATATTTAAAATTTCAATTATGAAGAGGTCAATTTTTGGATTCATAGGTATTCTTCTTTTGATGGTTGCCTGCAACAATCAACAAACCGACACCAAAACTTCAGCGGATACATCTTCCTCAAAAAGTAATAACGAATCAGCGTCTATTCAACCAGCTTCGCCGCCCGCAAATTTCAAACATGCGAATGCTACAGTAAATGGTGTGAATATCCATTATGTGATTGGCGGAACTGGTGAACCGCTTGTACTAATACATGGATTCGGACAAAACTGGTATATGTGGAATCGTTTGTTACCTGAGCTTTCAAAACATTTTACTGTGATAGCCCCGGATCTGCGGGGTGTAGGAGAAAGTGATAAACCTGAGAATGGATATGATAAGAAGACGATGGCATCCGATATACATGAACTTGTAAAGAAACTGGGATATGATAAGATAAATCTTGCAGGTCATGATATTGGTTTGATGGTGGCCTACGCCTATGCAGTTCAATTTCCCAACGAGGTGAAAAAACTGGCATTGATGGATGCATTACTTCCGGGTATTGAGCCGGTATGGAGCCAGGTTAAAGCATCCGCCTGGTGGTTTGGTTTTTTTGCTTTTCCAGTTGCAGGGCAATTAGTAGAGGGACAAGAACACTTATTCCTTACCAATTTCTGGCCGCAGGTGGGTCATGTGAAAGATCCCTTCACGCCTGAAGAAGTTAATGAATTCATAAGGGCTTATGCGGTGAAAGGAGGAACTACAGGAGCCTTTCATTGGTTCGGCGCATTTGACCAGGACGCCAAGGATAATAAGGAATTTATGAAAGCCAAATTGAAAATGCCCTTGCTCGCTATGGGGGGTGAATATTTCGGAGCTGCTTT
>Ga0187893_10004748_pt1 | contig 25426 bp, 19 predicted proteins | sample MA1701074metaG_FD_139574 | JGI IMG/M metagenome (GOLD analysis project Ga0187893, IMG submission 139574) | White microbial mat communities from a basaltic lava cave in the Kipuka Kanohina Cave System on the Island of Hawaii, USA - MA170107-4 metaG ... | reverse complement strand
TTTGGCCGTAGGTCGAACTCTTGCGCGAACCGACGATTGCTACACAGGGTTGGTCCAGGCACTCGGCCCAGGCTCCTTTGACGTAAAGCACAATGGGCGGGTCGTAGATCTCTCGAAGCAGTGCTGGATAGACGCCATCATCAAGGATCGGGATGTCGCCGCAGAGCTTTCGGGCCGTTGCTAGTTCGATCTCGGCTCGAGGCTGCAGAGCACGAGCGATAATGATATCGACGGCCTCTGGCAACAATCGTAACTGCTCAAGTTCGCTCCTGGTGGCACAGTAGACCGCCTCAGCAGAGCCGAAACGTTCGAGGATTTTGGCAGCGGCGCGAGGTCCGATACCCGGGGTCATGTTCAACTCAACCCAGTCTCTAATCATGTGAGGATTCCTTTTAGAGCCGTTCTGTGACGGTCAGTTTTAAAAGATCAAGATTTCAATCTGGCGGAGGCGTGTAGGAATCGAACCTACCTGAGCCTGTTCTCACAGTCTCACTGACGGTTTTGAAGACCGCGCCGTTCACCAGAACAGCTTCGCCTCCCCCGCGGCTGGTTTCGACCCTCAGCTTAGGTCCAACGCCGAAGGCTGAAACCCTACGCGCGCACAGGCTGCACTGTCAAGCGAGCCAGGACCGAGGGACGTGATTAGCGGCCTTTGGCTACTTCAGGCGACCCGCCGCAAGCCCCTGCTCCTAATATACACATCTCCCTGGCGCCAAGGATCTGCCGGCTTGACACTTGACCTCGCGTCATTTTATAGTCTATTCGAACGAACGTTCGAACTAATGAGACCACTCCAAAGCTTTTGGAGTGCGCTGCCTTGTCAGCGCTTTGGTATTACGTTTCGCGAAACGCAACGGTAAATACGAAACGCAAACTGTAAATACAGGCGGGTGTAAATTCAGAGCGGCAACCAGCGAAGGCATCGAAAAGCGACCAGGCGCCGCACTCCATAAGGACCCCGAAATGATTAACTTTCAAACGTCACCCGAGCATTACCGTCACTGGAACCTCAAGATCGATGGCCCGGTAGCCACGCTGTCGATGGATGTTCAGGAGGATGAAACCATCGCCGAAGGCTATAAGCTCAAGCTCAACTCCTACGACCTGGGCGTGGACATCGAGCTCGCAGATATCATCCAGCGGCTGCGCTTCGAGCATCCGGACGTGCGGGTGGTGGTGATCACCAGTTTGAAGCCACGGATTTTCTGTGCTGGGGCGAACATCTACATGCTCGGCTCGTCATCGCACGCGTTTAAAGTGAACTTCTGCAAGTTCACTAACGAAACGCGCTGCGCGATCGAAGATGACTCGCGCCATTCCGGCCGCCGCTATCTCGCCGCCTTAAATGGCACCGCTTCCGGTGGAGGTTACGAACTCGCTGTCGCCTGCGATGAGATTTATCTGGTTGATGACGGTAACTCAGCTGTTTCCCTTCCCGAAGTCCCTTTACTAGGTGTTTTACCGGGAACAGGGGGACTGACCCGACTGGTAGACAAGCGCAAAGTGCGTCGCGACCGGGCTGATGTTTTCTCAACTGTGGCTGAGGGGCTAAAGGGAAAACGAGCAAAGGAATGGGGTCTGGTCGACGATTACTTTCCAACCAGCAAGTTTCAGGAGTCGCTTGAGGCCCGCGTGCGCGAACTGCTGGCAGCTACCGCAAACCTGGAGACAACTGAAAAAGGAATTAAGCTCAGTCAACTGGACGTCGAAAACACGCCCCAGGGAAGAGAATACCAGCAGGTAAGTTTGCAGCTGCATCGCGATCAGCGCTACGCGGATTTGGTGATCAAGGGACCAGAAGCCGGCCTGCCAACTGAGCCAGACGCAATTAAACAGCTGGGTGATCGCTACTGGCCGCTTCAGGCATACCGTGAATTAGACGATGCTCTCCTGCACCTGCGTGTGAATGAACCTGAAATTGGACTAATCTGCATTCAAACTAAGGGGGACATAAAGAATGTGCTGGCGGTGGATCAGACCCTGGCTAATCATCGGGACCACTGGTTAATTCGCGAGATTATTCTGAATATGGCACGTGTTCTGAGGCGACTCGATCTGACGGCCAAAAGCTTCTTTGCACTTGTCACGCCCGGGAGTTGCTTTGCAGGTAACCTTTTGGAGCTGGTGTTGGCTTCTGATCGCAGCTACATGCTGGATAGCGAGGACGAAGAGGTGCAAATGGCCGTCGGCGAACTTAACCGGGGCGCTTTACCGATGGCGAACGGTTTGACTCGTCTGCAGTCGCGTTTTCTGGCCACCCCAGAGATGGTTGAGGAGGTTCTTCAGCAAGATGCAAGGTTTGATACCTCGGCAGCAGAAAGAGCCGGTCTCGTTACCTTTGCTCCCGACGATCTTGATTGGGACGACGAAATTCGGCTGGCTATTGAAGAGCGTACCTCGCTTTCACCGGATGCTTTGACAGGGATGGAGGCCTCTTTGCGCTTTGCGGGACCGGAAACCATGGACACCAAGATTTTTGGTCGCTTGACAGCCTGGCAAAACTGGATTTTTCAACGTCCCAATGCCGTGGGCGCAACGGGCGCATTAACAAATTATGGCAAGCCTACCCAGGCGCAGTTTGATTTCAAACGAACGTAGGGATTTTTCATGATGAACTTACACGAACGCATTCCTAACAACGTTAATCTGGCCGAGGATAAGAAACTTCTGCGGGCTCTGGAAAAGTGGCTGCCAAACTACCTTGAGTGGTGGCGCCAGATGGGTCCCGAGGGCTTTCAGGAAAAAGAAGTCTGGCTACGCACGGCCATTGACGTGGGTTCGGAAGGTTGGGCGCATTTTGATTACGTGAAAATGCCGGATTACCGCTGGGGCATCTTTCTTCAACCACCGCAACCCGACGCCAAGGTCGGGTTTGGCGATAATTATGGCCAGCCGGCGTACCAGGAGGTGCCTGGTGAGTTTCGCAACCCTTTGCGCCGCATTATTGTCACCCAGGGCGACACCGAACCAGCCTCCGTCGAACAACAGCGCCAGCTTGGAAAAACCTGTCCGTCCCTTTACGACCTCAGAAATCTATTCCAGGTCAATGTGGAAGAAGGGCGGCATCTCTGGGCCATGGTCTATCTGCTGCACGGCTATTTCGGCCGAGATGGTCGTGACGAAGCTGATGCTTTACTGGAACGCCGCAGCGGAAACCCGGACAAGCCCCGGATACTGGAAGCCTTCAATCAACCCTGCGACGATTGGCTAAACTTCTTTGCCTTCACAATGTTCACGGATCGAGACGGTAAGTATCAGCTGTCGGCTCTGGCCGAATCCGGATTTGAGCCTCTGGCTCGGACCTGCCAGTTCATGCTTACCGAAGAGGCCCATCACATGTTCGTGGGCGATACCGGACTGGGCCGAGTGGTAAAGCGTACCGCGCAGCTGATGAAAGAGGGAGACGTAGGCCAACTGGGTGGCATTCCCCTTGAGCTCATCCAGAAATACATAAATTTCTGGTTTAGTTATTCCCTGGACCTTTTTGGCGGTGAAATCAGCTCGAACTCGGCAGACTTCTTTGCTGCTGGTTTGAAAGGCAGATACAAGGAGCAGGAGCAGTACACAGATCACATTGCCGCAAACGAGACCTTTACTTTAATGGTAGTTGAAGATGGGAAACTCAAGCCTCGAGAGGTTCCGCTGCGAAACGCTCTTAATGAAGTGCTGCGACAGGAGTATGTCAAGGATTGTGAGAAAGGATTGGCCCGTTGGAATAAGGTGCTGGCCGACGAGGGCTTGAGTGAGCAGCTATACCTTCCGAGTCCCCGCTTTCATAGACATGTCGGCGAATATGCCAACCATCACTTTTCCATCGCTGGTGAGCTGATAACCAGCGCTGAGTTTGAAAAGCGTCAAGCTGAGTGGCTGCCGGCCATGGCAGACCGCGAGTATGTTCGCAGCTTGATGCATCCGGTCACCGAACCCGGAAAGATTGCCAACTGGATTGCACCACCAGCAGCCGGAATCAAAGGGAAACCTTTCGAGTTTGAATATGTGAGACTATAAAATTGCGGTTTTCGGATTGCGAATTGCGAATTTCGTGAAGCTATGGATGACACTAATAAGCGAGACATGATTCCCGACTCGATATTGCGAAATCCGCAATCCGCAATTCCGAATTCGAAATTGTCGAATCCGCAATCCGAAATTCGAAATTCGAAATTTTCGGCCCGCTACGATCAAAAACTCGAGTTTATCCTGCGAACTGCTTCAAAAATCTTCGCCGAAAAAGGCTACCACCCCACTACTATGCGAGACATCTCACGAGCTACCGGGGTCAGCCTGGCGGGTCTCTACCACTATTGCGACTCAAAAGAGGAGTTGCTGTTTCTGATTCAAAACAACTGCTTTGGCCGAGTCCTCGAGCGTTTGGAAGAGCGACTGCAAGAGACGGAAAATGCCGTTGACCGTCTGCGCGTATTCATCGAAAACCATCTTTCCTTTTTTGCCGCTAACATGGCGGAAATGAAAGTGCTCTCTCATGAAGGTGAATCTCTGGGCGGCGAAAAACATCATCATGTCGCCAACAAAAAGAGGGAATACACTAAACGCGTTCGCGAGATTCTGTATGAATTGCAACAGAGCTCCGAGGGCAAGCCTAAGATCGACCTGACGGTTGCTACTTATGCTCTTTTCGGCATGCTGAATTGGATTTACAACTGGTATGACCCGAAGGGTAGTCTGAAAGTCAATGAACTGGCCCAGAACGTTACCAGGCTCTTTCTCGGCGGATTTCTGTCTGCAGATGCAGCCGTTGAAATTTCTGCCAAGGCTTTGCAGCAGACGGAGAATATAAGTGTCTGGGGTGCCGGACATCCAAAAAGGGACGATCGCAGATCCTGAATTTGTCAGAAAGCTTCGGAACATGAACACCCATTCGAATGAAATCTACGGCGAACGGATAGCTGCAGTCTACGATGATTTTTTTGCCGACTATGAGCCGGGTAGCATTGAGGCGCTGGCACCGCTGGCCCAGGGTGGCCCGGCCCTGGAACTGGGAATCGGAACCGGTCGCATCGCCCTGCCACTCGTATCCAGGGGAGTAAAGGTTGAGGGCATTGACGCCGCCCCTTCGATGGTTGAGCGGCTGCGGGCCAAACCGATGGGGGACCAGGTGATTGTCCATATGGGTAACTTCGCCGAGGTCGCAGTGGAAGGCAAGTATTCGCTAATCTTCGTGGTCTTTAATACTTTCTTTGCGCTAACTTCACAGGAAGAGCAGGTCCGGTGTTTCCGAAATGTGGCCGCGCACCTTGTTCCGGGAGGCTGTTTTCTTATCGAGGCCTTCGTGCCAGACGTTACTCGCTTTACCAAAGGTCAGGTCAACTGGGCCACCAGGGTGACTACCGAGAGCGTAGAATTGGATGTGGGCCAACACGATTCCGCAACGCAATGCGTTACCAGTCAGAGAGTTGTAATTTCGGACGGCCGAGTCCAGCTTTACCCGGTGCAGATTCGCTACGTTTGGCCCTCGGAGCTCGACCTGATGGCCCAGCTTGCTGGCTTGAGCCTGCGCGAGCGCTGGAGCAACTGGGAACGAAGCCCCTTTAACTCCGAAAGCCAGAAGCATATTTCCGTTTACGAGCACCGCAGCTAGTGTCCGGTTGGTAGCAGAAATCACTTTTTCCAGGAGGACACATGGAATCGGAGCAGCACTTCGAGATCACCGAGATGTCATACAACAAGGTACATTACCAGGTGCAGGATCGGGTTGCGCTCATTACCCTCGCGGATCCTCCCGCCAACACCTACAGCTACGAGATGATGCAGCAACTCGATCAGCTCATCCTGGAATCGCGTATGGCCCAGAATGTTGAGGTCCTGGTTATCACTGGAGCCGGCGAAAAGTTTTTTTGTGCGGGCGCAGACATCAATATGCTCGCCCAAGCCGACCCAACCTTTAAGTACTACTTTTGCCTGCATGCCAACGAGACTTTGTTGCGTCTGGAGCAAACTCCGAAACTGGTAATTGCCGCCATTAATGGCCACTGCGTGGGTGGCGGTTTGGAAGTAGCCCTGGCCGCGGACATTCGTATCGCGCGCCGAAATGCCGGCAAAATGGGATTGCCCGAAGTTTCCCTGGGTGTTTTGCCCGGCACGGGCGGCACCCAGAGACTGGCACGAATCATCGGGTCTTCACGGGCAATTGAACTGATGGCGAGCGGCGAGCTGTTCGAGTTTGAGCGCGGACAAGAGCTCGGATTAGTCAATCAGATCCTCGCTGCGGAAAATGCCCAGGCCTTTCAACAGCAGGTCGTGGACTACGCGCGGCGCTTTACCACCCCAAACAAGGCAGCGGGTGCGATCGGAAAGATTAAGCGCAGTGTACAATCAGGGGCGGAACAGCCTTTAGCATCCGGGCTGGCGCTTGAACGCGAATTGCAGCAACAACTCTTCCAGTCGGCAGATGCACGCGAAGGAATTGATTCCTATCTGAACAAACGGCAGCCGAAGTTTGAGGGAAAATAGGAAGAGGATTTAGGATTTAGGATTTAGGATTTAGGAATTAGGAATTAGGATTTAGGGTTAGAATGCGAATTTGGGATTGCAAATCCTAATTCCTAATTCCTAAATTAAGATGTACGACCACATAGACATCTCAAAAGAAGCGGGTATCGTTAAGGTCACCTTAAATCGGCCCGAGAAGCTCAATGCTTTTGGCGGCCACATGCGTCGGGACCTGGCCGAAGCACTGGAAAAGGCTGGTAGCGATAACGATGTTCGGGTAGTCGTCATTACCGGCGCCGGCAGGGCTTTCTGCGCCGGCGGCGATGTTAAGTTCATGGCCGAGCTGATTGAGAGAAAAGACTCGGAAGAGTTTTCTCGGCTGCTGGGCTCCGCGCGACGGGTGATTACCGCCATCCGGCAGATGACCAAGCCGGTAATTGCTGCCATCAATGGTCCAGCCTCGGGTGCTGGCTTTAATCTAGCCCTGGCCTGTGACCTTCGGCTTGCCTCAACTGAAGCTACCTTTAGCCAATCGTTTGTAAGAGTGGGCCTGCATCCTGATTGGGGTGGAACCTATTTTCTTCCCCTACTCGTGACGCCAAACAAAGCCTGTGAAATGTTCTTTCTCGGTGACACAATTGATGCTCAAGAAGCTTTGCGACTGGGGATTGTCAATCGTGTAGTTGCGGCCGAGGAGCTGGAAGCAGCCACTCAACGGCTTGCCGAACGATTGCGCGATGCCCCACCAATTTCTATCGCAGCCGCAAAACAGGCCGTCTACATGAGTCAGAAAGCCGCGCTGGAAGAGATGCTCCGCTATGAGACTGAAGTTCAGCTGCGTTGCTTTGAGTCGAAAGACGGGCGTGAAGGAATCCGGGCATTTCTTGAAAAACGAGAACCGAGATTTTCGGGAAACTGAATGAGACTAAAAAACAAACTCGCACTCGTTACTGGCGGCGGCCGAGGCATTGGCCGAGCCATCGCTCTGGCCCTTGCGAACGATGGAGCCAGTGTCGGGGTTGCTGCGCGTACCTTGCATCAGGTTGAGCAAGTGGCGGATGAAATAAAGCGCGAGACGCAGTCTGAATCCCTTGCGCTTGCGTGTGATGTCTCGGATCCGGAGAGCGTCCTGCGCATGTTTGCAGATGTCACCGGGAAGTTTGGTATAGGAGTGAGTATTTTGGTGAACAACGCCGGCATCGCCGAAAGCGCTCCCCTAATTAAGACTGACGACGATCTATGGTTGAGGCATCTGACGATTAATCTAAACGGCACCTTCTACTGCACTCGGGCCGCCCTACCCGCAATGCTGGAAGAAGGATGGGGGCGGATCATTAACATCGCTTCTATCGCCGGGAAGGCTGGGGCGCCGTATATCGCCGCCTACGCCGCCTCTAAACATGGCGTTCTGGGTTTGACCAGTTCTGCGGCCCTCGAGGTTGCCGCCAAGGGCATCACTGTAAATGCGATCTGCCCGGGGTATGTAGACACCGAAATGACTTCGCGCGCGCTCGAGCACATCAAGGCTAAGACCGGCCGTCCCACCGCCGAAACGCTGGAGGCCATTAAAAATATTAGTGCTCAAAAACGTCTGATCACTGTGGAAGAAGTTGCGGCCCTGGCCTTGCTCCTGGCCTCCGACGAGGGGCGTGGAATAAATGGCCAGGCGATTAGTATTGATGGAGGAACGGTGAGGTGAAATTTAGGAATTAGGAATTAGGAAGGAATTTCGGATTTGGGATTGCGGATTGCGGATTTCGCTCGGCGCGAAGACAAATCTCGAATTTCGAGACCAATGGTTGGGGAGGTAGGAAGTGAACATATCCTTCGTTCGTTTACCAAGGAAGTCTAAAGCCTCGTGGATTTCGTGTTAGTTCGTGGATCGTTTCTTATCTCGCAAAGAAATGATCCACGAAATTACACGAAAACTACAAGAACCACTCTAGACCACGAGGCTTTAAACTTCCTTAGTAAACGAACGAAGGATATGTTCACTTACCATCCATTAGTCCCAAAATTTGATATGTGTCTTCACGCCGAGCGAAATTCGCAATCCGCAATCCCAACTCCGAAATTCCTTCCTAATTCCTAAATTGATTGTCGTTCCAATTCTCGCAGGAGTTCATATACCCGCCTAACCGGTAAACCGACGATGTTGAAATAATCGCCTTCCAACTCCTTAATAAAAGCGGCGGCCCGGCCCTGAATGGCATAAGCTCCGGCCTTATCCATTGGTTCGCCTGTGTTCACATACCAGGCGAGCTCTTCTTCTGTTAACTCAGCAAAATGCACCCGCGTGCTTTCGTGTGCGATCAAACTGCAGGCACCATCCCCTCTCCGTACCAATGCGACTCCTGTGAGCACTTTGTGCCATTTCCCACTTAACTGTCGCAGCATCCGCTCAGCATCTTCAGGATCCTGCGGCTGACCCAGTATCTGGCCATCAATCACCACAACCGTGTCAGCTCCCAAAACCAGCCGATTTTCTTTTTTCTGAGCAACTACTTCTGCTTTATGGTGAGCTAAACGCTGTACATAAGTGGGCGCATCTTCTTCTGGAAACCTGGTCTCGTCAATTCCCGCCACCATCGTTTCAAATGGCCAACCAACGGCTTGCAAGAGTTCCGTTCGGCGTGGGCTGCGCGAGGCCAGCACTAAAGGTTGGTCTAGAATCTTTTCGATTATCAAGTTTTTTTAATTAACCTCAGGAATTTCGTTTTTGCGGTGACGGCGCTTGGCTCGATTGTGAATCCTCCGCTACACTCGCACCGCTCAGAACATTTCGAGCAGCATCGCAGATCCAGGCAGTTTGGAGCAAACATTGGAACACCTCATCAAGGCCTTGCCCGCTATTCTTCGCGCGGCTGGTGATTCAGAGGAGGTCGCTGAAGCGGCGGCGGTGGCCGCCTGGAAGCATGTGGCCGGTACAGCTTTGAGCCGCCAGGCCATAGCCACAACGCTGACTGACGGCACTATGGTGGTAGTCGTTTCTGACACCATTTGGCAAAAGCAACTGGAATCGATGCGTGCACCCTTGCGACAGCGGCTGAATGGTGTGCTCGGTCAGCCGTTAGTCAAGCGGCTTGAATTTCGGATTGACCCCACGGCGTTGAAGGCCGGGACTGAGAAACCAGCAGCCCAACCGGTTGAGCCGAAAGGTAGTGCTTAGCCTGAAGTTACTTATGCCGATTACAGAATCAGATATCGAAAAAGTTGCGCAACTTGCGCACCTTGACATAGCACCGGAAGAGTTGAAGGTCTTCGGTCCCCAGATCGCCGACATCGTTGCTTATGTCGAGCAGCTGAATGCTGTCGATACCTCGAATGTCGACCCGGCGATTGGTGGTCTAACCCCTGAGGGGGAGGGAACAGATGCGTCTCGTCGGGATCAACTTCTACCTTCACTGGGTCAGGAAACAGCCCTGGCCGAAGCGCCCGACGGCGCTTCAGGCCATTTCCGCGTGCCCAAGATCCTATAGCTGCAACATGACTATTAGCGAAATTACCAGTCAGCTCGAACAAGGCCAAACCACTATAAGCGCTACTGTCGAACACTCGGTTCGAGCGGCCGAAGAATTTAACGACACGCTTAATGCCTTTCTGGAAATCGATCGGAAAGGGGCTTTAGAGCGAGCTCAGGCCTTAGACAAACGCGCGCCTTCGCAAAACGCACTCAGGGGAATCCCCATTGCTATCAAAGACAACATCTGCGTTCGTGGTTTGCAGGCCTCTTGTGGTTCCAAGATCCTGGGCGACTATCGTCCCCCTTACAACGCCACAGTTATAGATCGTTTGCTGGCGGCGGAAGCTATCATCATCGGCAAAACCAATTGCGACGAGTTTGCGATGGGCTCATCCAACGAGAACTCGGCGTATGGTCCTGTCAAAAATCCCTGGGATGCAGCCCGGGTGCCCGGAGGTTCTTCGGGAGGCTCAGCAGCAGCCGTTGCGGCTGGAATCGTTCCCGTCGCACTCGGCTCGGACACCGGCGGCTCTGTCCGGCAACCCGCGGCACTGTGCGGTGTAGTTGGATTGAAACCAACGTACGGCCGCAACTCTCGCTATGGCTTGGTAGCTTTTGCCTCGTCCCTGGACCAGGTCGGAATCTTCGCTCGGAATGCTTTGGACGTCGCCGCTGTCTTGGGTGTCATCGCCGGAAGGGATCCCAGGGATGCTACCACTGCGGATGTTCCCGTTCCAGACTACCGTGGTGAGCTCGGTCTTGATTTGAAGGGACTTCGGTTAGGGTTTCCTGAAGCTCTGTTCGGAAAAGGCCTGGACGCTGAAATTGGAGCAGCCGTGAAACAGGCGCTTGATGACTATAGAAAACTAGGTGCCGAGGTAGTGACTGTCGACTTGCCTAACGCCCAATATGCAATTGCTGTCTACTACATCATTGCCACTGCCGAGGCCTCGTCGAACCTCGCGCGATTCGATGGTGTGCGCTATGGCTTTCGGGCCGAAGAGACGCCGGAATTGCGCCAGATGTATCGCCGGACCCGTGAAGAGGGATTTGGTCCCGAGGTCAAGCGTCGCATCATGCTGGGCACATACGTGCTTTCAGCTGGCTACTACGATGCCTATTACCTCAAGGCCCAGCAGGTGAGGTCACTGATCCGGGAGGATTTTCGCCGGGCGTTTGAAAAATGTGATGCCCTCGTTACCCCGACCTCACCTTCGGTCGCATTTGAGCTTGGCGAGAAGGTGGATGATCCGCTGGCAATGTATCTGAACGATATTTACACCGTTACGGCAAACCTGGCTGGGATTCCCGGCCTCAGTGTACCTTGCGGCTTATCCTCAAAACGTCTACCCATAGGCATGCAGCTGCTTGGGCCTTACTGGTCCGAGCCTACCCTGCTAAGGTTGGCCCACGCATACCTTGAGAATCGGCCCCTCATGGAAAAACCAAAGCTATTCGCCGCCGCTCGGTAGGCGGTACCGTGTTAGGGCCGGGTCAAAAATCTGTAGGGGCGGCCCTCTGTGGCCGCCCCTCCGACTCAGCGAGCTCGATTTTCCGAATTATTGAACGTGATGGGACCAAGGGCCAGCCACGGAGTCTCACTCAGCAGACTTGCCACCAGCCAGTCCTTCCACCATGCTTGAGCGCTTTGTTTAAGTAATTTCGTGTGACTTCGTGGATCGTGCTTCTCCCGACCAAACAACGATCCACGAAATCACACGAAACAAGACTATCGCGCCCATCGGTTCTTGGGAGGGCTGTCCCTTCGGCTCAGCAGGCTCGATTTTCCAATTTGTCGAACGTGATGCGACCAAGAGGGCGGCCACGGAGTTGACCAGCGACTACCAACTGCAGATGTCCTACAGAAACCTGGTATGTCTCCCAACAAGCTTTGCTGCTCGTTCGTGTAGTTTGCACCTTCGTTAGCCGTGGTGGTTTCTAGGGAGGGCACGCCCCTACAGGGATTCGGTGGGGGACGCTAACTCTTCACTCTTCCAAGTGGCTTGAGCGGGTTCATTTGTGGTTGGAACATTTGGCTGGGAGTCAGTTACAGCGCCATTGACGGGCTTGTCGGGTATCAGATCGCCGGTGAAGATTTCGACTACATTCTTGGCCGTGCCAACTACTGGGGTCACATCGAGCCCGACATGTATGGCCCCCGGTATAAGACCCTTCTTCCGGATTTCATAAGCTGCCAGGCCCATCGCAAAAAGCGAGCCCACCACAGGTATCGGCTTAATGATCCTTTTCACCAAACCCCAACCCCCGGCCCTAACCACGCGTCTCTTTATACTTGCCGTCATAGCAAAATTCTAACGTGAACTCTGAAATAGCAGAAACCGTCAGGGGAGAATTGGGATTTAGCATTTAGGATTTAGGAGTTAGGATTTAGGATTTAGGATTTAGGATTTAGGAGTTGGATGCTTGGTGGATCAAATCCCAATTCCAACCTCCTAACTCCTAAATCCTAATTCCTAAATCCTAAATCCTAATTCCCATTTCCCTGTGCTAGCATGGCTCCCCAGAATGGCCCTGAGAACCAAACGTCTGTTTTTCCTCCTGGTCTTCGTCTCGCTGGTGCTAGCCTGCGCACCCGGAAGCAAGGAAGGCCGACGCCTGCTGATCTATACCCCTCACGGCAACGACATGCTCAAGGATTTCGTGGCTCGGTATAAACAGCAGCACCCGGAGGTTGGTATCCAGTTCCTTGACATGGGTTCGCAGGAAATCCTGGCGCGAGTCAGGGCCGAAAAGAACCGCCCTCAGGCAGACCTTTGGTGGGGCGCGGCTCAGACGACGTTTCAAACTGCTGCCGAAGAGGATCTCCTCACCGCTTACCGGCCGAGCTGGGCCGATCAGATCCCCGATCAAGCGCGGCACCCCCAAGACCTTTGGTATGGCACTTATGAAACCCCGGAGGTAATCGCTTACAACAGCGAAGCCGTCCGCGCGGACGAGGCACCAAAGGATTGGGATGATGTGCTTGACCCCAAATGGCGTGACAAGGTCTTGATTCGAAACCCAAATCCTTCGGATACGATGCGAGTGATCTTTGGCGCGATGATCTGGCGCTTCTACCGTGACTCAGGTTCGCCACAGCAGGGCTATGAGTGGCTGCGCCGTCTTGATGCAAACGTTAAGGAATACACCGCTGACGGAACTCTGCTGCTGCAGAAGCTGGCGCGGCGGGAAGGACTGGTTACCCTCTGGGACCTCCCGGATGTGCGAATCTATCAGGACAAGAATTTGCCAATCGCCTATGTAATTCCTGCGAGTGGCACCCCGATTATTACCGACGCAATCGCCATTCTGCGTGGCGCCCCCAACGAAGCTGAAGCCCGCCAATTTTACGAGTTTGTCAACACAACAGAGAGCCTGGTCCATGCAGCCAAAACCTACTATCGCCTACCCGTGCGAACGGACATCGACCGAAACCTGTTACCTGAATGGATGAGGCAACCACTCAAGCGAATGCCTGTTGATTGGGATCTGCTGCGCCGCGAAGGAGGCGAATGGCTTCGCTACTGGGACACAGAGATAAAAGGCAAATCCTAAAATTGCGAATTGGGGATTGCGGATTGCGAATTTCGTGGAGGGAAAGGAGAATTAGGATTTAGGATTTAGGATTTAGGATTTAGGAAGGAATCTCCTAAATCCTAATTCCTAAATCCTAACTCCTAATTATTTTCTTATGGTTCTCCTTTCGTTAGCTGGGATCTCAAAGAGCTTCGGCGCTACCCAGGCCGTCGTTGAGGTCTCGCTGCAAGTCAATAAGGGAGAGTTCTTCGGGTTGCTGGGACCCTCCGGTTGCGGGAAGACTACCACGCTCCGGATGATTGCCGGTCTCGAGAAACCCGACCGCGGCACCATCTCTTTTGCAGGACAGGAGATCACCAACCACCCACCGGAAAAACGCGGATTTGGCATGGTCTTTCAAAATTATGCTCTCTTCCCTCATCTGAATGTCTTTGAAAATGTTGCTTTTGGCCTGCGTGCCAGACACAAACCAGCCGCCGAAGTCAAAGAACGCGTCTCCGGCGCGCTCGCCTTGGTTCAACTTCCCGGCTACGAAAAACGCCGCGTGGACGAACTGTCGGGCGGTCAACAACAGCGTGTGGCCATCGCTCGGGCCATCGCCATCGAGCCGGCCTTGCTACTTTTTGACGAACCGCTTTCTAATCTCGATGTGGCTCTGCGGGAGGAAACTCGTAGTGAACTCCGCGAATTGGTAACCCGGCTGGGCCTTACTGCAGTCTATGTGACGCATGATCAGGAAGAGGCCTTTGCGCTTTGCGATCGAATTGCCGTTATGGTTGGGGGCCGAATCCTGCAAATCGACAAGCCTCGGGACCTCTATCAGCGCCCGGCACAAATCTCTGTCGCTCGTTTTCTGGGCCGCAATAATCTGATCGAGGTCATGCGCCTTAGCTCGAGCAAAGCAGCAGTCGGTGAGTTCAAAACCCTTCAAGGGGCGCATACGCTTCATGTCCCAATCGCGCCGGAGGATCTAATGCCTCTTAATCAACCATGCTTTCTGGCCATCCGACCCGAACATGTAATTGTAAATCGCGCCGGCGAAACAGCTGAAAACTCGATCGTGGGTAAAATACGAGAAATCAACTTCACTGGCGCGACTTCCAGCATCAAGCTGGATGCCAGCGGGCTGGTACTCGAGGCCCTGGTATTGCAGCCGGACGGCCTGGCTGTTGGCGATGATTGTAGTGTCAGACTGCCAGCGGAAAAATTGAGGCTGCTAAAGACTGAATAGAACCAGATCTTAAACAAACGCCACAAAAGGATTCACCCGCCTGGAACTGATGGAAAATGAGAAAGGGAAATTGAGAAATGATCGATGGGTATCATCCTCAAAGGATTACACATTCCTTAACCGCCTGCCCCGTTACCTGCTCCTCCTGGTAACCGCCATCGTTCTTCTCTATGGCGTAATTTATCCCAATCTGCATCTACTGATCGGATCCCTGCAGCGGGACGGAGAATGGTCACTGGTCAACTATCAGACTGTTTTTTCACAGGCCATCATCCTTGAATCAACGCTGAACAGCATCGCCCTCTCGCTGGCGACGGTGTTTTTTTGTGCTTTGCTGGGCTTGCCCCTGGCCTTCGTTTTTGAGCGTTACACGTTTCCAGGACGGCGGATATTCGCCACACTCGCGGCTCTTCCGCTGGTTTTGCCACCGCTAGTCGGCACAGTGGCCTTTATTTTTCTTTGTGGCGAGTCAGGAATTCTCGCTCGGGGGGTCCAGTTCATATTTGATCTCCAGTCGGCACCCTGGTCGTTGCGAGGCTGGGTGGCACTACTACTTTTCCACACTTACACAATGTACCCGTTTTTTTATGTTCTGACGGGTGCCGGCCTTCGTCGCATCGATGCCGGTCTTGCCGAAGCAGGTCGAAGTTTAGGCGCTTCACGGCGCCGAGTGCTTTTTCGCGTTGTCCTGCCACAGCTCACCCCTTCGTTGCTGGCAGCGGCATTATTGACGTTCATGACTTCGATGGCCTCTTTTAGTGCGCCCCTTTTCTTTGGTGGCAACGTTCGAGTGCTGACCCTGGAGATATTCAATGCCCGGCAACGTGGTGACATGACTCTGGCCGTGACTCAGACTGTCGTTCTGGGAGTGATTTCACTGGCTGCGCTGTTGCTCTTTCAGCGCTACGAGGGCACGCGGCGGTTTGTAGCGGCTGCGATGAAAGGGACGCCGCGGCCACGCCGGCCGATTACAGACGGCCGCGCGCGCACAGCTGCAACTCTTTGTGGAACATTGTTCTCGATTCTCCTGGCGTTGCCGGTACTCACCCTTGTTCTAGTAAGTTTGGCCACTGAAGGCCAATGGACAACGCAAACTTTGCCGCCCTCTTACACATTGGCGAATTTTGGCCGGCTGCTAAGCAATCCAAACTCAAGTGAACCGTTCCTTAACAGCCTGGCTATGTCGGGTATAGCTGCTTTTGCTGCTTTGTTGTGGAGCTTCTGCGTCGCGACACTTGTGACCAGAGGCGGAAAACGGCTCTGGAAACGAGTCCTTTCGCTGCTCGTACTGGTACCCTGGGCACTTCCAGGAACAGTGGTTGCGGTGACCATTGCCGATGCCTACGGCCAACCCAGCTGGTTAATGGGTTCATTTGTTTTAGTGGGCACTTTCTGGATCTTACCGGTAATCTATTTCCTTCGCTTTATGCCTCTGGTTGTACGCTCAGTGCAGGCTAGTATGGAGCAGCTCGATCCAGCGCTCGAGGAGGCTGCCGGGACACTAGGAGCTGGCTGGTGGCAAAGGTTTACGCGGGTTAGCCTGCCCCTGACTTTACCGGGCGCGGTTGCCGGGAGCCTACTGGCATTTGTGATTGCATTGGGCGAGTATGTGGCTTCGGTTCTGGTTTTCGTTCCTGCAAACCGCCCGGTCTCGATTGCCATCGCCTCCGAGTTGCGCGACTTCAATCTGGGCACGGCTGCGGCTTACGGAGTCGTCCTGATAGGGATTATCGCTTTGACGATGGTTGCCACCTCAAAGCTGGAGCACTGGCGAACTTAGGTGTTGTATGAGCCATGAAACATCAATTCGGTTAGTTCTAGCTGCAGCGGTTTCTCTCACTCTGGCAAGCTCTTCTTTGCTCGAGCGACCCAGGGCCCAGCAGCCCGCAGCCCCAGGTCCCGCCACTGCGTCGATTGACCGCGCCGAACTCCATCAGGCCCTGTTGGATCTTTCGAGCCCCTGGACGGTCATGTGCATCGCGGCTCATCCAGACGATGAAGACGGAACAACCTTAACCGTTCTCCGGCGCAAACATGGAATGAATACGGTTACCCTCTTCTCCACCTACGGGGAGGGCGGGCAAAATGCTGTAGGGCCGGAACTCTATCGTGAGTTGGGCGTGATTCGTGCACTAGAAACACTTGCTGCTTCAGCGATTCAGGGTTCGGAACCACACTTTCTGGGTTTGGTGGATTTTGGCTACTCAAAATCGGCTACTGAAACTTTTCGTATCTGGGGAGAACGAGAAGCGCTTAGACGAATGGTCTTGAAGATCAGACAGTTGCGGCCTGATGTGATTATCACCAACCACAACACAACTAGCGGTCACGGGCATCATCAAGCAACTGGCCGGCTGGCTCTACAGGCTTTTGAGGCGGCTGCCGATCGAACCCGTTTCCCCGATCAGTTAAAGCAAGTTGAGCCGTGGCAACCGAAGCGATTGTTCGTTCGTTTCGGTTTCGGCGGTAGTGAAAACAACACCTCGAACAAAGATGTACGGGTAATTAGCGTTGATCCGAACGAATATGATCCAGTTCGAAAAAAGACTTTTGCAGAACAGGCGCTAGCAGCGCTGCAAGAACATTCCAGCCAGGGACCCTGGCCAAAAACAGTCGCCGACAGACTAAAGGCTCTGAAGCGACCGTCCTTACCTCTGATTCGTTACCGGCTTGTCCGTGAGGTTCAAACGACCCCGTCTCTTCCAGCCGGGGCAAGGACTTTTGTGGACGGCCTGATCTTGCCGCTAACGGTTGGCTCGAAACTCGCGCCGCTGGCAGTTAATCATCAGTCTCTGACCGAATTCGCCGACAAACGAGAAGAAGCTCTTATAGCTTTGCTCAATGCCCGCAAAGCTGGGGCATTTACTGCGCCGGCAGACGTTTATGCTCTGGACGCTCCAAGGTTTCGCCTGATGTCAGACCGCCTGGACCGGGCCCTGGCAGTGGCTAGTGGTGTGTCACTGGATCTCCGTCCCGGCGGACCCCTCATTCCTGGAGGGAAGTCTCAGCTTACCGCAGCGATTACGAATGCTGGCGACGCTGAGGTGCGCATCCGCAGGCTGTCTCTGCAGGCCTGGGGCACTAACAACGCGGTTGGAATTGCTGGGAAACTACCACCCGGGACTGACACCTCAGAAATCATTACTACAGATCCTCCCAAAAGATTTCCACTAACCGTCCCGGCGGCGGACCATCTTTACGATGGTCGCTTTTTAGGTGAGCCCCTGGTCCTGAAAGGCGAGCTTGCCACTGAGGGCGTTGCCTTCGATTTGGCAACGGAATTAAGAGTTCCAGTGGTCCCTCAAGTAGAAATACAACGGATTACTCCAGCGATGCACGTTATTACCGAGGCAACCGCAGGCCGCCCAGCAGTTTTCAAAATCTCTCTGAAGAATCATTCCCCAACCACCTTCCAGGGACACTTGAGCTTAAGCTTCTCGAACCAGCCTTCCAAAGGGATCCCTAAGGCTTTCAGTTTAGATCCCGGCGAGAACTATGAAGTTACGATGGAAGTCGACAACATGAAACTCTTAAGTCGCAGAGGCGGCGGGTGGCGGCACGGAGGAACGATCGGCCTCTCAGTGAAAAGAAACGAGCTTCAATCAATAGCTCAAAGGCAGATACGTTGGGCTTATAGCGATGCTCGGGTCAGACCTGGCCTAAAGGTGGGGTATCTGCCGAGTTTCGACCAGACATTGCAAGAGTCTCTGGCAGCCCTGGGAGTAGAAGCCACGGAACTATCTGTAAACGAGATTCGAAAAGGAGCGCTGGCAAGATTCCAAACAATCATCATCGATAACCGAGGTTATGAGGCACATCCGGGACTCATCGAAGCAAACCCAAAACTGCTCGAATATGTGGAGACTGGTGGCAATCTAGTCGTCTTCTACCACAGAACGAACGAATGGAATCCCAGCGAGCAGGAGAATCGCCCTCAGCTGGCACCATACCCGATTCTGCTCGGAACTGAACGCATTACCGAGGAGAATGCGCCCGTTACCCTGATCAAGCCGGAGCATCGGTTGCTGCGAGAGCCAAACAGAATTACGCTGCAGGATTTTCGCGGCTGGATTCAGGAACGGGGTCTTTATTACCCGAAGGAGTGGGCCGGTCAATACGAGGTGTTACTTACGAGTAACGACACTGGTGAAAAGCCTTTGTCAGGAGGGCTCCTGGTAGCAAGGTACGGCTCAGGTACCTACATTTACACCAGCATGGTCTGGTACCGCCAACTTCAAGGAGGAGTGTCTGGAGCCTATCGAGTTTTTGCGAATATGATTAGTTATCCGGATTGACGTCAGGAAATTAGTACGGAAGGTTACCGTTCTCTTGAATCATCGGCGGAATTTACCATTTACCATTATCATTGGTCATTTCTCATTTGTCATGATTTTCATGGTTCGTGCAGTTTCGAAGATCGGTTTTGTCGTGGCCAAACTAATCCACGAAAACACACGAACTACACAAAATCAATCAAATCAACCAATACTAAATTAAAAATCAAGGACAAATGAGAAATGACCAATGATAAATGGTAAATTCCGCCGATGGGTCCTCCTCGAACACCTCGCAATTCCCTCGAGTAACGCTTTTAGACAGCTTCTTGTTCATACCCGGTTTCGCCTTCCAGCTTGGTCCGAGCTCGTTCGAGAAAGGTTCGAATCATCTCGCCGACGCGCTTCTGCATCTCAGCGCTGATGGCGCCTTCTCCAAGAAATACTGCCAGACGATGGAGATCCTTGGCGTTTGGACGGCGCAACTCAACGTGCTGCGCAATGCGAATCAACACTTTTTGTCCACGCTCTTCAAATGCCGCCGCATATCTCAGGTAATTCTTCACTTCCGACCGCGCCGGTGACCATTCAAGCCGGTTAGGGGCGTCCTCGGTCTTTTCCACGGCAAAACTTGCACGAACTGCACCAATGACGGGCACATCGGCGCGGACGATCCAGCGCATGATCCCATTTGCTTCTTTCCGGATTCCTTCGATGCCAGGCATTAGGTCCACAAAGTTCCGCAGCTCGCCAAAAAACTCTCGTGCGCGCGCCAGCGTGGTACGCAACTCCATTTGTTCTGAATAAGAAGCCTTAATACGAAACATTTGTTCTCCAGTGCTGCTAGCCCACCTGCAGCTTGTTCAAACATTCCAACCACTGATAACTTACACGATGAGAAATCTTACGTAAACACGCAATTTGACAGACGATTTTGTCGCTTTTAGCAGGCTTTTTTAGAGCGGTCGAAATTGCAGGAGTACAATTGAGTAAAGAAGAGTGTCCCCGTTGTCAGCAGGGTCTATTGCACCACTGGGATGAACTGAGTGATGAAGAGCAGGAGGTGGTGCGCCGGCTTCCGGCGTCGGCCGACTACTCTGCCGCTGAGAGAACCGCCAAACATAGGTGGTGCACAAACTGCTGGTTTGAAGCTTTAGAAGGTATGACCCATGCCTGATGTCTAAACTGTTCTTTCAGCCTGCGGAGCGGCAGCCCTGTTAGAAACAGCCACGCCTCACAACGGGCGGCGAAGCCGTAGCAGAAAGGCCTGGGGCAGGACTAGTTGAAGGAATTCCGAGCCTCCTGACGAGGCTACTGGGTAACGCGCTGGTAGGTTGCGCGAATCTCTCCCATCCGCTCGCCCAGTGTGCCTAACAACTGCGAAGGCGATACAAACCCAAGTTTTCCCGCAATGTCCCGCGTCGCCGGGCGGTCGCGGCCCGGCAGTCTTGCTGATCGTCCCACTATTAGCCGCAAATGGTGGTCGATTGAACGCAGCAGCGCATAACCCTCACTGAGCGCAGTGGCATCGCCGCTTGTAAGCGAGCCGGCTGCCTCGAGGCGTTCGATAATGGCTGGAGTTGAGCGATCATCTCCTTCGTCGCGAACATCGTCGCGTAATTGCAGATAGCGAGTCGCAAAATAGACATCCAGCATGCCGCCGGCTCCGAACTTAATGTCGATGCCCCCTCGACCTCCGCGACGGCTTCGCTCCTTTTCTAAACGATCGCGGACTCGCCGCGTTTCCCCAGCGAGTTCCCCGACCTCGGTGTTTGCAGCTCTCTCGTGAACCAGATGGCGTGCGTGGGTCTCAATTCTGCGTCCGAGTTCCAGGTTTCCGGCAACCGCTCGCATCTTAACGTATGCAAGCCACTCCCAAATTGCGGCTCGCTCTTTCAGATAATCAAGGAGCGCATCAGTGCCAACTACCAGTGGACCGTTTTGTCCATCAGGCCGCAACCGCAAATCCACCCGGTATAAGTGTCCCTCTCGGGTAACGCTGGAAAGCACTGAGATCATCAACTCCACCATCCGCGCATAGGCTTCTTCGCGAGTTAAGGAAGCAAGCGGAGAGGGCACCAGCGAATCGAAGGTGATGATCAAGTCCAGATCCGAGCCGTAGTCGACGCCGCCACTTCCCAATCGACCCAGGCCTAAAAATGCCAGTCGCGGAGTTCCCTGCAAGCGACCAAACCGGCGCCCCAGTTCACGCCGGGCCACATCGTAGGCGACGTTGATACTGGCATAAGCCAACTCGGTTTGCAGACGATTCGATTCAAATACGGAGATTTCGCCGGCAGCGTCGCTGGCACCAATTTCAATCAGCAAGCGGGACCACGATCGTCGCAGAGCCGACAATTCTTCCGAGAACGTTTTTCCTCCCTCAACTGCAGAGCGCAGAATTGATCGGTAGTCTCTGCGCTGCGACTTCCTGGATTTGGTCGTCAATGCATTGATCAAGGCAGGATTGGCGGCAATCATTTCGCCGAAAAACTCCGACGAACCACACAGTCGCACCAGTGCCAGCAAACTGTCTGCGGCAAGCCGCCCGGCATCCGGGGATTTGTCTAGAGACGAAGCAATCCGGGCCGCCAAAGTAAGTGAGCGGTGGGCATTGAGTGACTCCCGCGCAGCACTGTAAACCAGCTGTGTCAGGTCCCCGGTTGCTGCAAAATCTTCAGCACCGGATCCGTCTTCCAGGTATTGCTGGAAAATTCTGGCCGCCGAATGAGCCGCTGTTAGGTCTGGATCCTCCGGTGAATAACTGCGCACCTCAGCGCGACTAACCTGCGGCCTGGTATCGGAAACAGCCTCGGGTGACCTGGCTGCTTCGGCAAACACCCGGTTAAAGGCTTGCATTACCCTACCGATGTGCAGCTTGAGAGCCGCCTCAAAGTCGCTAAGCGCATTTTCCCCGGCAAATCCCATCCGTCTGGCAGCCAAAACCCGCGCGGCTGAACCTTCCGGCAGCACATGCGTTTGCAGACCGTGTTCCATCTGCAGCCGATGTTCAAGTGTGCGCAGAAATGAATAAGCTTCTGACAGTTGCGTTCGTTCCTGTTCGGTGATGAAGCCTCGGTCAGCCAATCGGCCCAGGCTCACAAGCGTATGAGCGGCCCGCAACCATTCGTCGCGTCCACCATAGGCAAGTTGTAGGGCCTGAGCAATAAACTCTATCTCGCGAATGCCACCCCGGCTGAGTTTCACATTAAAGCCCGGACGTCGCTCGAGGTGGGTATCGATCTTTTGTTTGGCCAGACGGACACTCGCTAAGGCCTCTTTAACGGACACGTCACTGCGAAAGACCTGTGGTTTCACGGCGCTGGCGAAGTGGCTGAAAAGAGCTGCCGACCCTGCTGAAGCTCTGGACCGGATCAAGGTCTGCAGTTCCCAGGTTTGGGCGCTTTCACGGTAATAGCGGATTGCCTCGGCAAGTGAAGAAGCTAGAGCGCCATCACGTCCATGTGGCCGCAGGCGAAGATCGACCCGATAGGCCGCGCCTTCACCCGCGGGTTGACCGACCAGCTTGACCACAGCCTCGGCTAATTTGACGAAGTATTCCCGGTTGCTGACCTCACCTCGTTCCCCTGAACCTGATGTAGTTCCATCCTCCGAGTAGAGAAACATCAGGTCGATGTCGGAAGCGTAGTTCAATTCGTACGAACCGAGCTTACCCAAAGCCAAAATACAGAACTCCGCCGAAGCGATGCGGCCTCGCTCGTCAATACTCCTGGGACTGCCAAAGCGGTTTTCCAACTCCTGGCGAGCCAGACTCAAAGCGTAGTCAAGCACTGTGTCGGCGAGATTCGACAACTCCTCTGTGGTTTCGACCAGCGTATGACTGCGCCGGATGTCGTGTAGATAGATGCGCAGCAACTCGCGGCGGCGAAAGCGGGCCAGCAGGATCTGTTGATTAAGCGAAGAGTTGGTAAGCGCAAACCGCGCCAGTGATTCCTTTAACTCTTCCGGCGTCCTGATGCGAGGATTCACCCGTTCTCGCCCGAGCCATGAGAGATAATCGGGATTCTGTTCGATAGTGGTGGCGAGTAAGGGGCTGAAGGCGGCAAGCGCCAGCACATCCGAATGCAAACCGGCCTCACGTTTAAGCTTTTGATATTCGCGTGGGTGCTCCTGCTCCAGACGCCCGAGAAACACACGAGTACCCAGTTCATCGGGCAGATCCCGCAGCAGTGCTTCGAGCTTTCTGTCTGTTGAGGGCACGGAAGTATCTTAACCGTCCCGGTTCAGGATCGACCAATGAAGGGAGTTTGGGCGAGTTTCGAGTCTTTCTCTGTGCAGTCTCAGTGTCCTCTGAGTCTTCCAAGAAACCACGGCTAATTGGGGGTAAGTTTAGTGTAGTTTTACCACCGAGACACAGAGACCACTGAGGTTGCACAGAGGAAACGGCAGTCAAATATTTGCAAGACATCGGCTCGCCTGCGGCTATCGCCCGCTGGCGCGGGCTCGCGTTTTTCTTGCTCATTGCAATTCTGGGGTTCCGCTTCGCTCAACCCCTAGAAGCGAAGTTTAGATTCGAGCAAAGCCTTGACTGAGGGCCATTCTTCAGCGATTACGCTGAAATACACCGAGTGCCGGAAACGTCCGTCGTGAACGATCATATGATTGCGGAGTGTGCCTTCTTCTTTTGCACCAATTCTGAGTAGAGCCTTACGCGATGGCTCGTTAAGGGAATCGGTCTTGAACTCAACGCGAATACAGCCCAGGCTTTCGAAGGCATGGCCCAACATCAGATATTTTGCTTCGGTGTTGACAACCGTTCGCTGCCAGGGAACGGCGACCCAGGTCCAGCCGATCTCCATCCTCCGATTTTGCCGATCGATGTTGCCAAACCGCGTGCTGCCTACCACCTGATCGGTTTCCTGGAGAACGGTTACAAACGGAAGGGCGGTTCCCCGGCTTTGCTCATCCAGCGCCACCTGTAGGTAATGCAACATATCCTCGCGCGTCCGCAACTGAGTGGTGGTCCAACGCCAGAGATCGGGATCAAGTCCAACCGCACTAAGCTTGTCGAGATGCGTTAATGAAAGGGGCTCAAGTCTGACATGAACCCCTTGAAGAGTGATTGGTTTGACCAGCATGAAAGACGCTCTGGCGATGGTAGGTTGCCAACAAATTCTCCCAAAAGCGCGGCTGGCTTAGATGTCGAAGTAGAGTGAAAACTCAAGTGGATGCGGCCGCATCCGCATCGGATTAATCTCCCGGTCTCGCTTGTAACTAATCCAGCGCTCGATCAACCGCGGACTGAACACATCACCTTTCAGCAGAAAGTCGTGATCGGTCTCCAGGGCTTTTAGCGACTCGTCGAGCGAACCCGGCAAGGTGGGCACATCTTTAAGCTCTTCCGGAGAGAGATCGTAGATGTCCTTTTCCAGCGGCTCACCCGGGTCAATTCGATTCTGAATTCCATCCAAACCTGCCAGCAACATCGCCGAAAAAGCCAGATAAGCATTACACGAGGGATCGGGTGGCCGAAACTCCAACCGTTTCAACTTGGGATTGGTGGAAAACATTGGGATGCGAATGGCTGCCGACCGATTACGAGCGGAATACGCCAAGTTTACTGGCGCCTCAAAACCAGGCACTAGTCGCTTGTAACTATTTGTCGTCGGCGCCGCGAAGGCGACCACCGTGGCCGCATGTTTCAAGAGCCCGCCAATGTAATGTTTAGCAACCTCGGACAGCCCGGCATAGCCATCGCCGGCAAACAGCGGTTTTTCCCCTTTCCAGAGAGACTGGTGGCAGTGCATGCCGGAACCGTTATCCCCAAAAAGTGGCTTAGGCATGAAAGTGGCCGCCCTGCCATAAGCGTAGGCAGTATTGCGAACCACATACTTGAAGATTTGCAGATTATCGGCTGTGCCCAGAAGAGTGGAATAGCGAAAGTCGATTTCACATTGACCGGCGGTGGCCACTTCGTGATGATGACATTCCACGCTAATCCCACACTTTGCCAGCGTCAGCGAAATCTCGGAACGCAGATCACTGAGGGAATCGGTGGGCGGCACGGGAACATAGCCTTCTTTGGGTCGAATTCGGTATCCAAGATTTGAACCGGAAAACTCGTCGGCGTTACGGCCGCTGTTCCAATGGCCTTCGTCAGAATCTATTGCGTAACCGGCCGTTTGCTGTTCGTTATGAAATTTCACCGAATCGAACACGAAAAATTCTGCTTCGGGACCGAAAAAGGCTGTATCGGCCAGGCCTGTGAATTTAAGGTAGCTTTCGGCACGGACGGCTACCGATCGAGTGTCAAAGGCGTAACCTTCTTTGGTTATTGGGTCGACGGCATTGCCAATCAGACACAAGGTTGTTTGTTCGGCGAAGGGATCGATCCAGAACCGAGTTGGATCCGGTACCAGCAACATGTCTGATTCATGAATAGCCGCCCAACCGCGAATGGAGGAGGCGTCAAAACCGAACCCATCTTCAAAGGTTTCCTCAGCCAGCTCG